>Ga0100403_1001219_pt1 | contig 23750 bp, 20 predicted proteins | sample CryGeymet201501t_FD_83663 | JGI IMG/M metagenome (GOLD analysis project Ga0100403, IMG submission 83663) | Groundwater microbial communities from Crystal Geyser aquifers in Utah, USA - Crystal Geyser metaG 2015-01t | ecosystem: Environmental > Aquatic > Deep subsurface > Groundwater | place... | reverse complement strand
CCGCGAGATCGTCCACGTTCGACTCGTCGAGCGCGCCGTCCGAGAGCAACCGAAGCGCCCGCGCCACCGTCGCCGACGTGCCGGCGGCGGCCGGCGATCCGGGCGCGGTCTCCGGGCGGCAGCGCATGCACGGCCGAAACCCCGCCTCTTCCGCGGCTGCCGCGCACGAGTAGAACGCGCAGTTCTGCCGACGCGGCAGGCGCGCCGGACAGCCCGGCCGGCAGTAGATCCGCGTCGTCCGCACCGCGACCACGAAGCGCCCTTCGAAGCGCCGGTCGCGGCTCGCGATCGCACGATAGAGCGTGTCCTCGTCGAGCTGCACGCCTTCTGAGTAGCGCGCCCCGTCCGAACCGTCTGGCCATTTTCGGACGTGTCCTTTGCGGCTTGCGAATCGGGCGAGGCGGCGTATGTATTTGCACCGTGAAGGCAAATTGTTTGTTCGCCCTGCCTCTCGCCGCTGCGATCGCGTGCGGCGCCGACGCCGCGCGTCCGACCGCGCAGCCGATCGCCGACGCCGGCACGCCCGCAGACGCCGCGGCCGACGCTGCACTCGACGCCGCGGAGCCGGACGCGTCCGAGCCCGACGCCGCCGGTCCGGAAGCCGCGGCTCCGCGCGTCGACGTCCCCGCGCTCGCGTGCAACGACGCGATCGCCGACGTCTACGTCACGCCGCACCTCCCGCCATTCGACGCCTCGCACCGCGGCGACGTCGTTCGTTGCGCGCTCGACGCGTACCTCACGTCGTCGGCGATCGACGCGCGGATCGCCGCCGCCGCCGTCGTCGGCGCGACGCCCGCCGTCACCGGAGCGGTCACGTACCGCATCGCCTACCGCACGACGCGCCCCGGCGGCGACGGCGCGAGCACCGCGCTCGTCTTCTTGCCGCACGCACCCATCGCGCGCCCCGCGCCGGTCGTCGTCATCGGTCACCCCACGACCGGCCTCGCCGATCCGTGCGCGCCGTCGCGCACGAACGAAGGCTTGGACAACCTCGCGCTCCCGTGGATCGCGGCGGGCTACGCGGTCATCGTCCCGGACTACGCCGGCCTCGGAAACGGCGGCGTCCAGCGCTACCTCGACGCGCGCGACGCCGCGTACACGATGCTCGACGCGGTTCGCGCGATGCGAAAGCTCATGGACCCGGGCGCGCTCGCGCCGCGCTACCTCGGCGTCGGGTTCAGCCAAGGCGGCGGCGCCGTCCTCTCCATGCAGGCGTTCGATCGCACCTACGGCGAAGGCGGGCTCGCGGCCGCGGTCGCGATCAGCCCCGAGTGGCAGACGCGGATCAACTCGTTCGGCTTCGTCGACATGATGCGCGCGCCGACGTCGCTGACGATCACGACCGGCATCAGCAAGTGCGTCGTCGCCGTGATGCGGAGCGAAGCGTTCTTCGACGCCACGCGCGGCGCGGCGCACGCGGGCGACATGTTCCCCGCGAGCAAACGCGACGCCATCGTGCAGAACGCGAAGTCGATCTGCTTCAAGGAGCTCGGCGCGTACGTCCAAGCGGTCGCGCCGCACCTCGGCGATCTCTTCGACGACGCGTTCCGCGCCGGATTCCTCGCCTGCGTCGACGGCGGCGCGTGCGCGGGCGCGCCGAAGGACCTCTACGATTACCTCGCCGCGAACGTCGTCTCGGCCGATCCGCGCGGCGCGCCGATCCTCTACGTGCAGGGCCTCCTCGACTCGATCATGCGCCCCGACGAAGAGGCCGCGTGCAACGTCGCCAAGCTCGCGGCGGACGGCGTCGCGCCCGAGCTCTGCGTCGACGGCGCGAGCGATCACGGCGACGCGCCGAAGCGCAACGTCGTCTTCGCGCTGCGCTGGGCCGCGGCCGTGCTTTCCGGCGCCTCCCCGCCGGCCTGCGACGCCGTCGGCGTGCTTCCGCCCTGTAGTCCCTGAGTATGCTAAGCATGACGCCGTTTCGAACATGATTCGGCGGCGAAAGACCTTCACTCACCTCGCGCTCTTCGCGCTCCTCGCGTCCATCGGCGCCGCCACCGGCGCGTGCGAGGACAAACCGAAGCCGGACCCGAACGCGACGCCCTCCGCGTCGACGTCCGCGCCGACCGCCGCGAGCGCGGAGGTGAAGCTCCCGGGGATCGACACGAGCCCGCTCCTCCCGCGCGAGCGCAAGGAGTTCAACTCGTACGTCACCGAGTTCCTCTCGCCGTGCCCGGAGGTCGCCGTCCCGATCTCCCAGTGCATCATCGAGAAACGCGCGTGCCCGGCGTGCACGACCGCCGCGAAGATGATCTTGAAGATGGTGCGCGGCGGCTACCCGCGCGAAGAGATCGAGAAGATCTACAAGAACCGCTTCGGCGAGGCGAAGCCGATCCCCGTCGACGGCTCGCCGACGCTCGGCCCGGAGTCGGCGCCGATCACCATCGTCGAGTTCGCGGACTTCGAGTGCCCGTTCTGCGCGATGGAGTATCCGGTCCTCGACAAGCTCGTGACCGAAGAGCGCAAAGACAAAGTGCGCCTCGTCTACAAGGTGAAGCTCCTCGGCCACCCGCACGGCGAGATCGCCGCGCGCGCCGCGCTCGCCGCCGGCGTGCAGGGCAAATTCTGGGAGATGCACCACAAGCTCTTCGACAACCAGAAGGCGCTCGAGCAGCGCGATCTCGAGGGCTACGCAAAGCAGCTCGGCCTCGACATGGCGAAGTTCACCGCCGACATGAAGTCGAAGGCGGTCACCGACGCGATCGAAAAAGATCAGGCGCTCTCGAAGTCGCTCAACATCGAGAAGACGCCGACGATCTACGTGAACGGCCGCGAGATCGAGCCGGACGCCGTCGGCGACTACGTCGCCGAAGAGCTCGGGGAGACGCCGAAGCCGAAGGCGCCGGGATCGGCCGCGCCTGCGCTGTCCGCGCTTCCGAGCGCGAGCGCGTCGGCGTCCGCCGCGCCTAGCGCGTCCGCGGCGCCGAGCGCGTCGGCCAAACCGGGCAAGGGGAAGTAGAGATGTGGCGCTCGCTCGTGGTGATTGCGCTCGCGATCCTCGCGATCGCGAGCTGCGACGGCAAAGACCCCGCGACGGCGAACGACGTCCAGCTGAACGGCGTCGACACGAGCGATCTCATCCCGCGCGAGCGCCACGAGTGGAGCCGCCAGGTGAAGGAGCTCCTCGCGCCGTGCCCCGAGGTCGCGGTGTCGATCGAGCAGTGCGTCCGCGAGCGCCGCCCGTGCGACAAGTGCCTCGACGCGGCGAACTTCATCAAGAAGGCCGTGCGCGACGGGATGAGCCCGGAGCAGGTCGAGCGCTTGTATCATGCACGCTTCGATCCGGTGCCGATCATCCCGCTCGACGGCTCGCCGTCGAAGGGGCCGGACACGGCGAGGGTCGTCGTCGTCGAGTTCGCAGACTTCGAGTGCGGACATTGCGCGCAAGCCGCGCCGACGCTCGACGAGATCTGGAAGCGGCATCAGACCGACGTGAAGTTCGTCTTCAAGTTCTTGCCCCTCTCGATGCATCCGCACGCGGTCATCGCTGCGCGCGCGGCGATCGCCGCGGGCAACCAGGGCAAGTTCTGGGAGATGCACGACGTCCTCTTCGCGAACCAGAACCGCCTCGAGCGCGCAGACCTCGACAACTACGCGAAGGCGATGCAGCTCGACCTCGACAAGTTCACCGCCGACTTCGACTCGGCCGCGACGACCGAGCGCCTCCAGCGCGACAAGGCGCTCGCCGATCAGCTGAAGGTGCGCGGCACGCCGTCGCTCTTCGTGAACAACCGCCCGTACGAAGGGAAAGGCGGCAGCCTCGAGGAGTACATCGTGTCCGAGCTCTCGCGATGAAGCGCGCGGTCGTAGCGATCGCGCTCGCGGCGAGCGTCATCGCGGCCCCGGCGAAGGCGCAGCACGCGGGGCTTCCGCCGACGCTCGTCGCGCTCGAATCGGCGGACGGGCAGCGCATGCTCGCGGAGGCCGACGCGCGCCACGATTTCTTCGGCCTCGCGGAGGCGTACGCCACGCAGAAGAACCCGGGGTACTGCGGCGTCGCGAGCGCGGTGATGGTGCTGAACGCGCTCCAGGTCCCCGCGCCCGTCGCGAGCGATTGGAACGCGAACGTCTACACGCAAGAGAACCTCTTCAACGACAAGGCGAAGACGGTGATCGCGCCGGACTTCAAGGGCGGCGTCACGCTCCAGCAGCTCGCGGACGTCATCCAGTCGCACCCGGCGACGGTGAAGATCGTGTACGCGGGCGAGTCGTCGCTCGAGGAGTTCCGCGCGCTCGCTTCGAAGAACCTCGCGACGCCCGGCGACTACGTCATCGTCAACTACGAGCGCTCGGAGATCGGCCAAGAGTTCATGGGCCACATCTCGCCGCTCGGCGCGTACGACGCGAAGACCGACCGCTTCCTCGTCATGGACGTCGCTCGCTACAAGTACCCGCCGGTATGGGTCGAAGCGGCGGCGCTCTTCAAGGCGATGAACACGAAGGACATCGTCTCGGGCAAGACGCGCGGGATGCTCCTCGTCACCGCCGCGGCGACCGCGCCCGGCCCGAGCGGCGCGCCGCCGCCGCGCAGCCCGATCCGCATCCTCATCGGCATCATCGCCGCCGCGTTCGTCCTCGGCGTCGTCATCGGAGCCGGCGTGCAGACGATTCGGTACCGAAGGAAATTGAAGCGCGCGACGGCGTGATTTTTTGAACAGGGAGACGGGGAGACGGGGAGTTTTTCTTGGATTCCCCAAAACCTCCCCGTCTTCCCGTCTTCCTATGAAACGAATCCGCGTCTATTAGTTGCTTCGATGAGTCGCGCGGTCCTCGATGCTTGCGGGTGTTTCCCGACGGGGCGGCACTACGCGGGGATCGCGCATCTTCTCCGCTCGGTCGCGCGCGGGCTCCTCGAGGACGTCGCGGCGGACGCGCACTGGTACGACGTGCCGGTCGCGCTGATCGACGTCGAGACGACCGGGCGCGACGCGTCCGTCGATCGCGTCGTCGAGATCGGCATCGCGATCGGCAAAGGCGGCGTCGTCGTCGCGCGCCACAACTGGCTCGTCAACCCGGGCATCCCGATCCCCGCCGAAGCGAGCGCCGTCCACAAGATCACCGACGACGACGTGAAGGACAAACCGCGCTTCGAAGCGATCGCCTCCGAGATCGCCGCCGCGCTCGTCGGCGCGATCCCCGCCGCGTACAACGCCGCCTTCGACAAAGCGTTCATCACGAACGAGTTCGCGCGCGCGGGGCTTCGCGCGGAGAGCGCGCCGCCGTTCTTGCGCCAGAACGTCGACTGGTTCGACCCGCTCGTGTGGGCGCGCGAGGTTCATCGAAGCGAGCGCTCGCGCGCCCTCGGCGACATGGCACAGCTCCTCGGCATCAAGCTCGATCAAGCGCACCGCGCGAGCGACGACGCCGAGGCTGCGCTCATGGTCCTCTACGCGCTCGCGAAAGACGTGCGCCTGCCGCGTCCGTACGGGGCGTTCGTTCAGGAGCAGCGTCGCCTCGGGCTCGCGCAAGCCGACGAGCGGCGGCGCTACCGCATGGGTTCTCAAGGGCGCAACTAGACGCGCGACGCAGCTCGACGAGCTCTCGACGCGCCCCTACGAACATGTCGGCTTCCTCGGCGACGGCCCGTCGCCGCCATGCGATTTCCGACATAGCGCCGCCATTAAAGCCTGATAGCGTGCATGGCGCATCGCGTAGGGCCTACCCCCGCCCGCCATCCCCGACGGAGGATCCCGTGACTGACAAGGCCGAAGTTCCGAAGACTGCTCAGATCTTGATGGGCGACCAAAAGCTCGAAGCTCCCGTCGTGGTGGGGACGGAAGACGAACGGGCGATCGACGTCGCCGCGCTCCGCGCGAAGACCGGTTACGTGACGCTCGACCCGGCGTTCATGAACACCGCGTCCACGAAGAGCGCGATCACCTTCATCGACGGCGACAAAGGCATCCTGCGCTACCGCGGGATCCCGATCGAGCAGCTCGCCGAGAAGTCGACGTTCGTCGAGACCGCGTACCTCCTCATCTACGGGAACCTCCCGAACGAGAAGGAGCTGAACCGCTTCTCGACGCTGCTGACGCGCCACTCGCTCATCCACGAAGACATGAAGCACTTCTTCGACGGATTCCCGACGACGGCGCACCCGATGGCGATCCTGAGCGCGATGGTGCTCTCGCTTTCGAGCTACTACCCGGACGCGCTCGACGTCGACAACAAGGAGATCGTCGACATCACGATCACGCGCCTCATCTCGAAGCTCCGCACGATCGCGGCGTTCGCTTACAAGAAGAGCATCGGGCAACCGATGGTCTATCCGAGGAACGACCTCAAGTACTGCGGCAACTTCCTCAACATGATGTTCAGCGTTCCGGCCGAGGACTACCACGTCGATCCGGAGCTCGAGAAGGTGATGAACCTGCTTTTGATCCTGCACGCGGATCACGAGCAGAACTGTTCGACGTCGACGGTTCGGTTGGTGGGATCGAGCAAGGCGAACTTGTTCGCGTCGATCAGCGCCGGCATCTGTGCGCTCTGGGGACCGCTGCACGGCGGCGCGAACCAAGAAGTGCTGGAGATGCTGCAGCAGATCAACAAGGACGGCGGCGACGTGAAGAAGTACGTCGCGCTCGCGAAGGACAAGAACTCGAACTTCCGTTTGATGGGCTTCGGCCACCGCGTTTACAAGAACTTCGATCCGCGCGCGAAGATCATCAAAGCCGCGGCGGACAAGGTGCTCGCGAAGCTCGGCGTGAAGGATCCGCTCCTCGACATCGCGAAGGAGCTCGAAGAGAGCGCGCTCCGGGACAGCTACTTCGTCGAGCGGAAGCTCTACCCGAACGTCGACTTCTACTCGGGCATCATCTACCGCGCGATGGGCTTCCCGACGAACATGTTCACCGTCCTCTTCGCGCTCGGGCGCTTGCCCGGATGGATCGCGCACTGGAAGGAGATGATGGAGGACCCGACGACGAAGATCGGCCGCCCGCGGCAGATCTACACGGGCCCCACGCTCCGCGACTACGTTCCGATCGAAAAGCGCTGAGCACATGCCGCTCCCGCCGGCGCCGCCTTATGCGCGTCCGCGAAAGAGGAGCGTCCTCACCATCGTCGTCGTCATCGCGTGCCTCGTGGTACCGGTCGCGGGCTCTCTGGGGCTCTACTTCCTCGCGAAGCGCGCGACGACCGACGAGTCGGGGCCTGCGACCTTCTTCGGCAAGAAGCGGAAATACGCGATCACGGTGCGTCACGCGGCGGCGTGGACCGAGCAGCCGCGACCGTACAAGGCGGAGCTCCGGTCGGTCGACCTTTGGCTGAAGCACAAGAAGACCGGGACGAACGTCTTCTGCGTCGCCGCCGTCGCGCTCGACGCGGCGCTCAAGCCGATCGAGTTCGCGCGCTACATGACCAAGTTGTACGCGTCGTCCTATGGCGCGTTCGTCGAGCACGAAGCGACGACGCTCGAGGGCGGCGGCGTGATGATGCATGTCTCAGGCATCGAGAACGGCGCCAAGGTCGAGATGCTGAACGCCGTGTATCTCGAGGACGGCGTCGTCTACTCCGTGCTCGGCGCGACGACGCAGGCGTCGTTCGCGTCGATGCGCGCCGAGATCGAGCGGGTCGTCCGCTCGTTCGCGCCGCCTCCGCCGGACGACGCGCCCAAGGCGCTGCCGAAACCGCCGTACGTGCTCGAAGCGCCGCCCGAGCCGCCGCGCGAGGTCGACGGCAAGGACTTGTCTCGGATGGATCCGGACGTCCTCGTCGAGGAAGCCGAGGTCGCGGCCGGACGCGGGCAGCTCGCGGAGGCGATCGCGCGGCAACGCGCGGCCGTGTCGCTCGGGCGTCCGGGCCGTGTGCAGCTCGCGCGCTATTACGCGCGAAACGGGCAGGTCGACGCGGCGCTCTATTGGTTCCAGTGGGCTGCCGTCGAGGAAGGCGCGCCGCTCGCCTGGGTGGGCGGCGAGGACGTGAGGGCGCTCTTCGGCGATCCGCGGTGGTTCGATGTATCGCTCTTCCTTCGCGACACCGCGCGGTATTGGGCGGGCGTCGAGTCGCGGCCCGCGCTCGTTCGCATACCGCGCGACTACAAGCGCGGGACGCGCATCCCGGTCGTGATCGCCTTGCACGGCTACGGCGCCGACCCCTCGCAGATCGGCGGCGAGGGTTACCAAGCGCTCGCCGACTCGCTGTCGATCGCGTGGGTGAGCATCGCGGGATCCGAGCGGCTCGGACCGAATCGCTTCCGATGGGCCGAGGTGTACACGACCGACGTTCGCCGCATCGAGGCGACGTTGTCCGAGCTCGAATACAAGATCGGGATCGGGCCCGTCGCGCTCGTCGGCTTCTCGCAAGGCGGGCTCGTCGCGTTGCAGCTAGCGTCGCGCAACCCGCGGCAGTTCGTGGGCGAGATCGCGATGTCACCCGCTTCGATCGGGACGACGGAGCTCGCCCGAGACGGACCGCCGCTCGCGGGCCGGCGCTTCATGGTCCTCTTCGGCAACGACGAAGCCGTCGCGATTCCAAACGGCGCGCACATCGCGGCGCTTCGTGCGGCCGGCGCGGACGTCGTGCGCAAGGAGGCAGCGGCGAGCGTCCACGCGTTCCCGCCCGATTACGCCGACGCGATCGGCGATTGGGTCAAGTTCATCCTCGAGGGGACGCCACGGCCGAAGCCCTAGGTCAACGCGCGAGCCAGCGAAAATACGTCGACACGACCCAGTCGCCGAAGAAGAGCATCTCGAGGCAGCCAAGAATCAAGAACGGCCCGAACGAGAGGCGCGACGCCATCAGCCCCTCGCCCGGCGGCGCGTTCAAGAGCGGGTCCTCTTCGAGGATCTTCTTCGCCTCTTCGTCGCCGGCCGCGGCTTCTTTCTCGAGGAGCTCGCGGTCGGCCTTCACCGACTCCGGCTCGTCGATCTTCCCGCGCACCAAGAAGATGAAGAGCGCGGCGACCGTCCCTTGGATCGCGCCGGCGAAGAAGACGAAGATCGCGCCCGGCCATCCTAACCATGCGCCCGCGAGCATCGTGAGCTTCGCGTCGCCGAGGCCCATGCCCGCGCGCTTGCGGACGAGCTTGTAAAGTACGACGAACGGCAGCCACACGCCGACGAAGCCGAAGCCCGCGCCGGTGAGCGCTTGGACGTACGTCATGTCGCGGAGCGACGCGGTGCCGATGCCGAGGATCGTGCCGCCGATCGTGATCGAGTCCGGCAGGTACATGTGCTCCGCGTCGATGAACGCCGCGGCGACGAGCGCCATGCACAGCGCGAAGTCCGCGCCGTAGATCGCCGCGGCGCGCGCGAGCGACGTGTCCGGCGACAGCTGGCGAATCACGACCTCGACGATCGCGAGCGACAGCGCGCCGCCGATCGTCTCGACGATCGGATAGCGCGGGCTCATCTTCGCGCCGCAGCAGCGCGCGCGCCCGCGCAGGATGAAGTAGCTCAGCACCGGGACGTTGTCGTACGCGGCGACCGGCTTTCCGCAGCCCGGGCAGTGCGACGGCGGCGACACGACGCTCATCCCGCGCGGGACGCGGTAGATGACGACGTTCAAGAACGATCCCCAGAGCAAGCCGAAGACGATCGCGACCGTTCGCAAGAACGTCGAGGACAGATCGCCTATCGTCATCTTCGCCCGCTGCGTTCCGCGATCGTCATCTTGCGCCCGTTAGTGTAGTGGAAGGCGCGCGCATGCTGATCGCCATCAACCCCACGCACCCCGAGCCGCGAAAGTTGCGTCGCGCGGTCGAAGCGCTCGAGGCGGGGGAGGTCATCGCGTATCCGACGGACACCGTATACGGCCTCGGCTGCGATCTGATGAACAAGAAGGCGGTCGACCGCTTGTACGCGATCAAGCAGATGGACCAAAAGCACCAGCTCGCGTTCATCTGTCCCGACCTCGGGGACATCGCGCGCTTCGCGATCGTCGAGAACCAGACGTACCGCATCCTTCGGCGCTTCTTGCCCGGGCCGTACTGCTTCATCCTCGAAGCGACGCGCGAGGTGCCGAAGATCGTCCAGTCGAAGCGCAAGTCGGTCGGAATTCGCATCCCGGACCACGAGGTCACCCGCGCGCTCGCGCGCGAGCTCGGCCGGCCGATCATCTCGACGACGGCTCAGCGCGCGGGCGACGAAGAGCCGTTCGTCGATCCGGACGAGATCGACGACGCGTTCCACGGCCTCGGCCTCGTGCTCGACGGAGGCGCGGGCGGCGTGGTGCCGACGACGGTCATCGATCTGACGAAGCGGCCGCCCGAGGTCGTGCGCGCGGGCGCGGGGCCGACCGAGGAATTCGAGTGATCGCCGCGAATGCAGCGGCGACCGCAGCGAACGCCCATCGCGGTCACGTCGCGCGCGACGCGCCGTCACGAACGTAGCGCAAGCCTCACCGCCGCCGAAGACGCAACCGCGACGGGCTCACCGCGAATGACACGCGAATAACGTGACATCGCGGCGCTCTTCGCGTGCGGCTCCACGGAACCCGCGAACTGCGACATCCCCCACTATTCGCTGCGCGTCGACGTGTCGTCAGCGCCGCGTTCGGCGTGCGAGCTACGCCTATGGGGTGCGGCGACGACGGCGCGAATGCGACTTCGGCGGCCGCGAAGCTTGCGCTACTTTCGAGTAGAGGATCAGCAGGTCAGGTTGTCAGCGCGTCAGGCCTGACCAGCTGATCTCCTGATCGGCTGATCGCCTTTCAGGGCGGCGGCCGCAGCTGCACGCTGACTTCGCGCACCTTCTCGTTGAAGACGAGGAGCTTCACGGTGTCGCCCGCGGAGTGCTTGCCGATGAGCTCTGCGAGCTTCTCCGGCGAGTCGACGCCCTGACCGTCGACCGCGATGATGAGATCGCCCTTCGCGCGATCGAGGTTCGCTTTGAGGCCGCCCTTCTGCGCGGGGCTCTCGTTCGCCACCGCGAGGACGCGCACGCCGTGGAACGTGCCCGCGCTGTCGGACTCGCCGCGAATCCCGAGCCACGGCGGCGGCTGCACCGCCGTCGCCGGCGTCGAGAAGAGGAAGCGCCGCAGCGTCTGCACCGGCGCGCCCACGATCGTCGGCGTGCACGGAGGCGGCGCTTGCTGCGCGTTGTAGTCCGGCGGCTGCGGCTGCTGCGGCGGCGCCGCGGCCGCGACCGCTTTGCACGCGTTCACGAAGATCGCGACCACGTTCCCGTTCCCGTCGAGCACCGGCGCGCCCGTCGGAAGCGGGAACCCCTTCAAATCGAGCTCGAGCGCGCCCGGCAGAACGTCGCCGCCTTTGTCGCGCACGTCGCTCCGCGCTTTGAACGCGAGCGGCACCGAGGCCATGAGCTTCGGCGCGCGCGCGATGAACGTCTTCAGCTCCACCGCCGTCGGATCCGCTTCGCTCGCTTGCAGACCGTCGGTCCACTTGCCGGTCTGCGGAACGAGCAGCGCGAGATCCCACCGCGCGTCGCGGTGTCCGACCTTCGCCTTGACGACGCTGCCGTCCGCATAGCGAACGTCCGCCGCATCGACGCCGCCGAGCGACGCGAGCGACGTGAGAATGCGGCCGTCGCCGTTCAGCACCGTGCCGACGCCGAGGACGCGCCCGTCGCGCTCGACGCTGACGACGCCGCGCCGCGTGCGTTCGAGCACCGTCAGCGGCGCCGCGGCCGGCGGCGCGGGTGCGGGACTCGGCGCCGCGCTCGGAGGCGGCGACGGCGCGTTCGGGCCGGGGAGCGGAGGGAGCGGTCCGGCGCTCGCCACGCCCGAAAGGGCGCAGACCGCGACGCCGAACGCGGTCACGAGAGTGGGACGTTTCACGCCGAGAAGCATAGCGCCTCTTCTCTGCAAAGCCCGCGCTAGGGCTGCGCGAGCACGTTTTGCGGTCTCCGTTGGACGTACGTCAGGCAGCGTTGACGCACGAACCGTGGACACCTGGATACGCCCTGGATTGGAAAGATCGCAAAACCGATGTAGGAATCGCGGGTCATGAGCGAATCGCACGAACCCGCGCCGCCGCCGGAGCCGCAAACGCCGATGTGGCTGCCGGCTGTCGGTGCGGCTCTTTTCATCACGGTGGGGCTGTGGTGGGCGGTGACGCCGAAGCCGCCGAAGGTGGAGGAAGAACCGCCGCCGGCCGCGAGCGCCGCGCCTCAGCCCGCGGCCTCCGCGCCCCGACCGGCCGGAACGCCGAGCCCCGCGGGCAGCGCGCTCGGCGGCGGAATGGACAACGCCGCGCTCCAGCGCCTCCTCGAGCAGCTTCCGAAGAAGTAGCTGCGCGTGCGATGAGCATTCGCGTCGGCGTCGTCGGTGCTTCCGTATACTCCGGCGCCGTCGCCGCGCGCCTCTTGTGCGCGCACCCGCACTTCACGCTCGCGTTCGCGACGAGCGATCGTCTCGTGGGCGAGCCGCTCGATCGGCACCTCGGCGTGCCGACGCCGGCGCCGATGGCGTTCGAGCCGAACGCCTCGGCCGTCGCGCTCGGCGATCGCGCCGACGTCGTGCTCCTCGCGACGAGCGCGAAGGTGTCGACCGAGCTCGCGCCGACGTTCCTCGAGCAGGGGAAGCACGTCGTCGATTTATCCGGCGGCTTCCGCCTCGAGAAGGCAGGCGACTACGCGCGCTGGTACGGCTTCGAGCATCCGGCGATCTCGTGGCTCTCGAAGGCGCACTACGGACTTCCCGAGCTCTACGGCGCGCCGGCGCGCGACGGCGCGACGCTCGTCGCGAACCCCGGCTGCTATCCGACCGCGTCGCTCCTCGCGATCGCGCCGCTCGTTCGCGCGGGGCTCGTCGAGCCGACCGGGATCGTCATCGACGCGAAATCGGGCGTGACCGGTGCGGGACGGCAAGCCACCGAGGAGTTCTCGTTCGGCGAGGTCGACGAGGATCTGCGCGCGTACAAAGTCCTGTCGCACCAGCACACGCCGGAGATCGTGCGGCACCTCTCGCGGTTCGCCGACGGCGTGCGCCTCACGTTCACCGCGCACTTGTTACCCGTGCGGCGCGGGCTGATGGCGACGTGCTACGCGCGGCCGCGCGCGGGGACGACGGCGGCGCACGTGCAGCAGTGCTTGGCCGATGCGTACGCCGGGCGATCGTTCGTCGACGTCGTCGCGCCGGACCGCGTGTCGCTCGCGCGCGTGACCGGCACGAATCACGCGCGCGTCGGCGCGACCGCGGACGGCGACGTCGTCATCGCGATCGGCGCGATCGACAACCTGCTCAAAGGCGCCGCAGGCCAGGCGGTGCAGAACCTCAATTTGCTCTTCGGTCTAGACGAGACGACAGGCTTGTCGCATTTGCATCGGACGGCGCCGTGAAGACACCTTCTGGATTCTCGTATGCGGGGATGAACGCCGGCATCAAAGCCGTGCGCAAGGATCTGGCGCTCGTCTTCAGCGAGCGTCCGTGCGTCGCGGCCGGCTGCTTCACGGTGAACAAGGCGTGCGCGCATCCGGTGAAGGACGCGATGGCGCGCCTTCCATCGACGGTCGTGCGCGCGATCGTGGTGAACAGCGGCAACGCGAACGCGCTCGTCGGGCCCGAGGGCGATCGCGACGTGCGCGCGGTATGCGACGCCGTCGGCGCCGCGCTCGGCGTTCACGGCGAGAGCGTCCTCGCGGCGTCGACCGGCGTCATCGGCGTGCGCTTGCCCGTGAAGAAGCTCGTCGACGCGGCCGAGCCGCTCGCGCGCGCGCGCGGCGCGGCCATCGCGCTCGCGGCCGAGGCGATCCTCACGACCGACACGCGCGTGAAGCTGAGCGGGCGAACACTGAAGATCGGCGCGCGCGAGGTGTGCGTCGCGGCGTTCGCGAAGGGGAGCGGCATGATCGCGCCGGAGCTCGCGACGATGCTCGCGTTCATCACGACCGACGCGAACGTGACGCCCGACGCGCTGCAAGCTGCGCTCTCCGGCGCGATGGAGTCGACGTTCAACAGCTTGACCGTCGACGACGACATGAGCACGAACGACGCGGTTTTCGCGCTCGCGAACGGCGCGGCCGACAACGACGTCATCACGCCGACGAGCGCTTCGTTCCCGGCGTTCGCCGAGGCGATTCGTGCAGTCTGCACCGATTTGGCGCGCGCGATCGCCGAGGACGGCGAGGGCGCGACGAAGCTCCTCGAGATCGTCGTGCGCGGCGCGCCGGACGTCGCGATCGCGCGCGATCTGGCGAAATCGATCGCGGGGTCGAACCTGACGAAGGCGGCGATGTTCGGCGCGGATCCGAACTGGGGGCGCGTCCTCGCCGTCGTCGGCGCGCGCGCGGGATCGCGCAAATGGGAGATCGATCCGACCTGCGCGACCGTGCGCATCCAGTCGACGGTCGTCTACGAGAACGGCGCGCCGACCGCGTTCGACGCGCTCGCGCTCCGCGCGAAGATGCGCGAGCCGCGCGTCGACGTAGAGGTCGTGCTCGGCGAGCGCGGCGCGGGCGAAGCGACCGCGTGGGGCTGCGATCTGTCGTACGACTACGTGAAGATCAACGCCGACTACACCTCGCTGACGAGCGCCGCGCCGGACGGGACGGTGTCGCGCGACGATCGGCTCACGAACTACAGCCCCGGCTTCAAGCGCGCGCTCTTGGTCGAAGCGCTCTCGTACATCGCGAAGTTCACGAACAAGCGCGCCGTCATCAAATACGGCGGCGCGGCGATGGTGAAGGACTCGCTCAAGGCGAGCTTCGCGAACGACGTCAACTTGCTGCGGTACGCGGGCCTCCTCCCGATTGTCGTGCACGGCGGCGGACCGGAGATCACGCACACGCTCGAGAAGCTCGGCGGCGGCAAGAGCGAGTTCGTCGACGGCGTGCGCGTCACCGGGCGCGACGACGTGAAGGTCGTCGAAATGGTGCTGACCGGAAAGATCAACACCGAGCTCGTGTCGCTCTTGAATCAATCGTCGACGCGCGCCGTCGGCGTGAGCGGCAAAGACGCGGGGACGCTCCGCGCGAAGAAGCTCGTCACCGAAGGGCGCGACCTCGGGATGGTCGGCGAAGTGACGAGCGTGAACACCGAGCTCCTCGAGACGCTCCTCGAGAAGAAGTACGTGCCGGTCGTCTCGCCGGTCGGCCTCGGCGAAGACGGCGAGGGCTACAACATCAACGCCGACGCGGCCGCGGCCGAGATCGCGATCGCGCTCAAGAGCGACAAGCTGATTTACCTGACCGACGTCGCCGGCATCTTGGAGAACGGCGAGCTCGTGAGCGAGATCAGCGCCAGCGAGGTGCGCGCGAAGATCGCGTCCGGCACGATCCGCGGCGGCATGGTCGCGAAGGTGAAGAGCGCGCTTCGCGCGATCGAAGGCGGCGTCGAGCGCGTTCACATCATCGACGGGCGCACGCCGCACTCGGCGGTCGCGGAGCTATTCACCGATCGCGGCGTCGGCACGCTCATCAAGCGGGACTGACCGCAAAGACAGGCTACGCTCCAGGGGTGGCGTCGCCCCGCGGGGAAGTGCTCTTGCCGTTCCCGGGACCGCGCGCGCGCGTGAAGCCGGTGACCATGTGGCGATCGACCTGGGTCGTGTCGTCGATCCAGACGCTTCGCCATCGCGGGCTCTTCGATCGGTACGCGGCGCTCCTTCCTGCGGCGCATCGCGACGCGATCCTGATGTGCGTCGCCGGGACCTGGCTGCCCGTCGCGGTCGCGCGCGCGCATTACGAAGCGTGCCAGGCGCTCGGGCTGGCGCGCGCGGAGCAGATCGCGAACGGCATGGCCGTCGGCGAGCGCGCGCAAGGGACGGTGCTCGGCACGGTGGCGCGCGCGGCCACCGGCGCGGGCGTCACGCCGTGGACGATCGTCCCGCAGATGCAGCGGCTCTGGGAGCGCGGCGCCGACGGCGGCGCCAACTGCGTGACGCGCGCCGGGCCGAAGGAAGGGACGATCGAGACGATCGGTTGCGAGCTGTTCGACGTGCCGTATTTCCGCGCGGCGTTCGGCGGCGTCGTGCTCGGCGTCGTGCGCCTCTTCGCGCGCGACGCCTACGTCCACGACGACACGCCCGCGCATGCGCGCGGCGAATCGGTGCTGCGAATTCAGTGGGTCTGAGGCGCCGAGGGCGCAGGCTGGGCCGATTGCGCGGGCGGCGCGCTCGACGCGACGGCCGGCGCGCCGGGCTCCGGCTCGCCGCGCAAGCCGTGCTGAATGTCTTGCTGGGTCGATCGGAATCCGTTCGTGACGCCCTGGCTGGCGCCCTCCAACGAACGGCATCCGCAGAGCGCTGCGACGACGACGAGCATGTACGAAAGTGAAAGCCTCATGCGCGTACGCGCTGCAACCGCTCGGCCACCCGGCGCCCGCGGAAATCAAGCGGATCGCGGGCGGGTATCGCCGCGCGTTCACGCGTGTACGTTCGTTGGATGGCACAGCCACCAGTGGCTCCGGACCGAGAGAATGAACGAATCCGTCGGGGCCATCGCGGCGGCGACGCTCGCCGTTGTTCAGCTCGCGTTCTGGGGCATCGCGCGGCGCACGGTGGCGCTTGCGCGTCGTTGACCAGCGGTCAACACGTCTCAATCGAGGCTCGCACCCGTTTTACCCGGTGACGCGCCGAGTGAAACAAGTTCTAGTTCGCGCGCCCTTGCCCCCACGAGGTCCCCATGCGCACCGAGCTTCGTCGTCTCTTCGCCCTCGCGTCCATCCTCGCCGTCGCCGCGTGCGGCGGGTCCGAGAGCAACACCCACGCGTCGACCGCCGGTGACGCGGGCGGCACCACGAGCGGCGACGGCGGCGGCGGCACGACGACGCCGACCGCCTTCAAGACGCACGTCATCCTCGGCGACTCGATCTCGAACATGTTCGGCGAGGGACCGTACTTCTATCAGCTCATCGATCACAACGACGACAACAAGTGGCCCGACTACAAGGGCAAGGACCTCGCGACGAAGTACGGATCGAGCCTGAAGATCGTCACCGCGTCGAAGGGAGGGGCGACCGGAACGGGCCTCGACACGCAGGTGCACGGCCTTCCGCAGACGCTCGACGGACCGGTGCTGGTGACGATCACGATCGGCGGGAACGACGTCGTCGCGGCGATGGGCACGCTCCTCTTGAGCGGCAATGACGACGCCGACGTCGCGAACTTCAAGACGTACCTCGATCGCGCGTTCGGCGAGCTCACGATGCCCGGTCGCTTCGGCGCGGGCGTGGACGTGAAGGTGCTCGTCGCGAACATCTACGATCCGAGCGACGGCACGGGCACGTTCAAGTTCGCGAACGGCACGTCGTGCGGTCAGCCGTTCTCGCTTTGGAACAAGGGCCCGACCGCGATGTACCTCTCGCCGTGGGAGGACGCGATGACGTCGACGGCGGCGAAGTACCCGGGCGTCACCGTGCTCGACATGCACTCGCGCTTCATGGGGCACGGCGTGCCGGCGAAGGAGACGTGGTTCTACTCCGATTGCATCCACCCGAACGCGCCGGGACACAACGAAGTGCGCGGCCTCTTCTGGGACGCGATCGCGAAGATGTAGCGCACGTCCGTGCGCGAGCGACGCCGCGGGAGCTCGCTGCCGACGTCGAGAATCGCGCTTCGCGCGTTCAGAACGCGATCCTCCGCATGACGAACCGCGGCAGCCAGCGGATGACGAGCATGACGAGCGCCCAGATGCGCGGCGTGTAGACGATCGGCGCGCGGCGATCGATCGCGCGCACGACGTCCTCTGCGACGCGATCGGCATCGCCCGCGAACGGCGGCGGCTTCAGTGACGCGGTCATCGGCGTCTTCACGAAGCCCGGTTTGATGCACACGACCGAGAGCCCCGCGCCGCTGAACTTGTGATCGAGCGCCTCGAGGTACGACGCGAGCCCCGCTTTGCTCGAGCCGTAGATCGCGACCGGCTTTCGGCCGCGATCGCCGGCCACCGACGCGAACACCGCGAGGCATCCGCCGCCGCGCGCGAGCAGGCGTTTGCGCGCGTGCTCGCAGAAGACGATCGAGTGCGCGTAGTTCACCGTCGTGAGGCGGCGCGCGAGATCGACGTCGGCTTCGAGCGCGTCTTGGGTGGCGAACATCGCGGCGCTCAAGACGACGGTGTCGAACGCGCCGAGCGCCGCATCGGCCGCGTCGAGCGCCGCCGCGAACTGCTCGGGCTGCTCGAGATCGCACACCGCGAACGACGCGCGCTCGCCGCGCGGGTGGCGCGCGCCGAGATCGGCGGCGCTCTTCGCGAGGCTCGCCTCGCTCGTGCCGAGGAGGAAGACGCTGTCGCCGCGCTCGGCGAGGCGGCGCGCGATCGCGCGGCCCATGCCCGACGTTCCGCCGAGGATCACGGCCTTCACGCGCGATCTCCGAAGAGGCGCACCGACTGCGCGCTGCGGAGGCGACGCGCCGGATCGTACTTGTCGCGGAGCGCGAAGAACGCGTCGAGGCGCGGCTCCATCGCGCGGAAATGCTCGGCGCGCGTGAAGCGATCTTTGGTGAGGTAGACGCGGCCGCGCGCGGCGATGACGATCGCGTTGAGCGCGGCGACGATCCGCTCGGTGTCCGGCGACATCGCGAGATCGACGGCGATCGACGTACCTTCGAGCGGAAACGAAAGCGTGCCGCGGCCCTCCGGCCCGCAGTCTTTGACGACGCACAAAGGCGACGCGCACGCGAATTCGGCGAGGCGCTCGAGGAGCGCGCGCACCGCTTCGACGCCGGCGGCGCGCGGGAGCACGCACTGGTACTGCGTGAACCCGCGCGCTCCGTAGGCGCGGTTCCAGTGGAGGATCTTGTCGAGTGGATAGAAGAACGGATCCGGCGCGACGACGCGCTCGTCTCGCGCGTCGAGGTGCGCCCAGTAGAACGCCGCGTTGAACGCGCGCGCGGTCAGCGGGTTCAACGCCCAGCTCGGGAAATCGAACGGCAGGGTGCGCTCGGCGGGCGCGCGCGGCGGCGTGCGCGGCGCTTCGTCCGGCGCCGCCCAGCGCCCCGCCATGAGGACGCCGCGGCCGAGCGCGCTCCCGCGCGCGCTCGCGTCGAGCCATCCCATCGTCATCGGCCACACGCGCGCGGCCCGCGCCAGCGCCTCGACGAGCTCGTCGATGCCGCGCACGCGCTCGCGCTGCATGACGATCCACGGGCTCGGTATGCGATGCATCGCGAGCTCCACTTCGAGGACGTGACCGAGGAGGCCCATTCCGCCGACGGTGCCGAAGAAGAGATCTTCGTGTTCGCTCGGCGAGCACTCGACGACGCTGTCGTCCGCGAGGCGCATGCGAAGCGCGCGGACGTGCGCGCCGAAGCATCCCTCGACGTGATGGTTCTTCCCGTGCACGTCGCTCGCGACCATTCCCCCGAGCGTGACGAACTTCGTGCCGGGCGTGACCGGCGGGAACCAGCCGCGCGGGACGAACACGCGGTTGAGCGCGTCGAGGCTCAGCCCCGCTTTGGCGCGGAGAATTCCCGTGCTCGGATCGAACGAGAGGATCCGATCCGCGAGGCGCGTCGCCGCGACGCGATCGTCTTCGCGCGCCGGCAACGACGAGTCGCCGTACGAACGACCGAGCCCGCGGCTGAGCGCCGCGCCCATCGTCAGCGATTCGAGATCGGTCGCGAGGTCCTCGCGCCCCGGCGCGCCGATGCGTCCCCATCCTTCGAGCATCACGCACGAGGAACGCGCGCGCGCCGTCGCGCATATCGCGCCGATCAGTCGTCGCGATCGCGCGTGTCGCCACCGACCAGCTCGCCAATCGGCGAGCCGGTCTCGCGGAGGCGCCGCGACACGTCGACGACGTGACGGAGGAGATCGCGGTTGTCGAGCACGTTGAGGTTCTGCATCTCGAGCGCGCCGATGCGATCCTCGGGCGTGAACGGCGGCGACTCGACGCGCTCCATCGACAGCTTCTCCGGCGCGTACGCCGAGCACGCGGCCTTCGTGTCCATGATCGTGTAGTCGTCGCCGCGGCGGAGCTCGATCGTCACCGTGCCCGTCACCGCGCTGGCGATCCAACGCGTTAACGCGTCCTTCAAGACGAGCGCCTCCGGATCGTACCAGCGCCCTTCGTAGAGCAAGCGCCCGAGGCGGCGCCCGAGCGTGAAGTAGAGGTCTGTCGTGTTCTCGTTGTGGATCGCCGAGAAGAGGCGCTCGTAGGTGATGTGATAGAGCGCCATCGCGGGCGCTTCGTAGATCCCGCGACTCTTCGCGTCGATCACGCGGTTCTCGATTTGGTCGCTCATGCCGAGGCCGTGGCGTCCGCCGATCGCGTTCGCGGCTTTGATCGCGTCGAAGAGCGTCGCGAAGCGCTCGCCGTCGATCGCGACGGGCACGCCTTGCGCCCACTCGACCGTCACCGTCTCGGGCGCGATGGCGACGTCGCTCTTCCAGTGCGCGACGCCCATGATCGGCTCGACGATCTTCATCCCGACGTCGAGCCGCTCGAGGTCCTTCGCTTCGTGCGTCGCGCCGAGGACGTTCGCGTCGGTGCTGTACGCCTTCTCTTTCCCCATGCGGTACGGCATTCCGAGCGACTCGAGGTACTCGCTCATCTCTTTGCGTCCGCCGAAGCGATCCACGAACGCTTGGTCGAGCCACGGCTTGTAGATGCGCAATTCCGGATTGACCAAGACGCCGTAACGATAGAAGCGCTGGATGTCGTTCCCCTTGTGCGTGCTCCCGTCGCCGAAGACGTTCACGCCGTCTTCGCGCATCGCGCGGATGATCGCAGTCGTCGTGACGGCGCGGCCGAGCGGCGTCGTGTTGAAGTACTTCTTCCCGCCGCTCGTCAGGTGAAACGCGCCGCACTGGATCGCGTGGATTCCTTCGCGCGCCATCGCTTCGCGGCAGTCGATCGCGCGCGCGGACTTCGCGCCGTGCGACAGCGCGACGGGCGGGATCTCGGCGACGTTCTTCTCGTCGGGCTGCGCGAGGTCGGCGGTGTACGCGTGCACTTCGAGGCCGCTGCGCGCGAGCCACGCGACGGCGGCGCGCGTGTCGAGGCCGCCGGAGAAGGCGATGCCGATGCGAGTGCCTGCGGGCGGGAGCGAGCGGTAGATGCGTGCCATGCCGCCGAGCTAACACGCGCGGCGGTTCGGCGGTAGCGTGCGGTGCATGCGAATCGATCGCGCCACGTTCTTGTCGCTCACGGCGGCGATCGCGTGCAACGCGCAGCCGCCGGCGACGCCGGAGGTCGCGATGGTGATCCCGAGCACCGCGCCCGCGACGCCGGACGCTCCGCCCTCCGCCGCGCCATCGGCGTCGGCGGGGCCGCCGCTCGCGTTCCGCCCGCCGTCGCCGTCGGCCGAAGCGCAGCCGCCGGATCCGCCGAACGCGTGCACCGCAGCGAACGCGACGGGAACGCCTGCAGACTGCACGAAGATCCGCCGCCCGTCGGCGCCGCACTGCGAGAGCTTCGACGACACCGTCGACGAGTGCCACGTCATCACGCGCGTCCTCAAACCCGCGGTCGCCGAGAAGGCGACGAAGTGCATCTTGTCGAAGAGCGGCACGAGCGCGATCTGCAGCTTCGGCGTCGCGGGCGTGTGCGCGAGCCAAGCGTTTCGATCGAGCTGCGCGGATCCCGCGACGGCGACCGAGTGCAAAGCGGTCGTTCAGCATTGCGCGTCGGTGCAGGTCAGCAACGTGACCGGGCGCGTGACGATGGCCGAGTGCCAAGGCGCGCTCGCGGCGGTCGCGGCGAAGCACAAGGACGCGATGCTGTCGTGCATGAACGAGGGGTGCTCGGCGGGATATTGCTTCGCGTATCTGCACTGACCTTGAACGAAACGTGCGGCTCCGGGCACTACCGGGCAAATCGATGCGCTTCTTCTTCATCCTCTCGCTCTTGGTCGCGACGCTCGCCGCGTTTCGTCCGGCGCTCGCGCAGCCGCCGCCGCGCGCGGTGATCGTCGTGGAGGTGGACGCGGCTGCGACGGAGATCGACGCGGCGACGCTGCGGAAGTCGATCGGCGACGAGCTCGCGATGGACGCGGTCGCGCCCGACGATCCGCGCGCGGCCTCGGCGCGCGGGACGATTCACGTCGCGATCGATCGCGCGACGAAGAAGCTCGTCGTGAGCTACCGCGCGCGATCGGCGCCGATCGTGCGCGACGTCGCGCTTCCGGACGACGCGGCGGGCGCGGTGCGCGCGGCGGTGGTGCTCGCCGGGAACCTCGCGCGCGACGAGGCTTCGGATCTCGCCGACGAGCTGCGCAAGCGCGCGCAGAAGCCGGCGCCGCCGAAGGCAGCGCCGACGTCGAACGACGAGGCGCGGTTGCGCGCGGTGCTCGCGTACAACGCCGAAGAGGCGCGCGGCGGGCGTCGCGCGCTCGGTTGGAGCTTGTTCGCGGCGGGCGTCGTGTCCGCCGGCGCGGGCGTCTGGGCGACGACGCACGAGAGCCGCGAGTGGGGGAGCTGGCTGCAAACGCACGGCGCGCTCTTCGTCGGTCTCGGCGTCTACGCGCTCACCTCGACGAGCGATCGCGAAGCGCTTTGGCTGTCGCGCGACGACGGTGTCGAAGCGATCGAAGCGCGATGGGCGAAGCTCGCGGAAGAAGAGCATCGGATGCGCCGCGTTCTCTCGACGTGGCTCGTCATCGCCAGCGGCGTGGGGCTCGCGGTCGGCGCGGTGGAGACGTATCTGTCGACGACGTCTTCGGCGAGCGACTGGGAGAAGACGATCGGTCCGCTCACCGTCCTCACGGCCGGCGCGGGCCTCGCCATCGGCGCGTACGGTCTCGCGACCGACGGCCCGACCGAGAGCGCGCTTCGCACCTACGAGCGAAGCATCGGTCGCAAAGCGTGGTCGATGGAGGCGATGGCGGGCGGCCTGCGCCTGTCGATGGTTCCGGGCGGCGCGGTCGTGGGCGTCGGAGGCGCGTTCTGAGATGGCGCGCTTCCTCTTCGCGTTGGCGCTCCTCGTGATCGTCGCGGAGGGCGTCGCACGCGCCGATGCTGCGCGCGCGGTCGTCGTCGTCGCGATCGACGCGAGCGCGGCGGAGCTCGACGCGGCGTCGCTGCGCAAGGCGGTCGGCGACGATCTCGGCGTGGACGCGATCGCGCCTGACGACGCGCGCGCCGCGTCGGCGCGCGGGACGATCACGGTCGCGATCGATCGCGCGTCGAAGAGGCTCGTCGTGAGCTACCGCGCGAACGCGGCGGCGATCACGCGCGACGTCGCGCTGCCGGACGACGCCGCGTCGACGGCGCGCGCGGCGGTCGTGCTCGCGGGGAATCTCGCGCGCGACGAAGCGTCGGATCTCGCGGGCGAGCTGCGGAAGCGCGCGCCCAAGCCCGCGCCGCCAAAAGAATGGGACGCGCCCGCGCCGGAGGACGGTCGAAGGCTCGACGCGATGCTCGCGTACTACGCGGAGCGCGATCGCAGCGCGCGCCGCGTGATGGGGTGGACCGGGTTGTCGCTGTTGACGGTCGCGACGGCCGCGACGGTGTACGTCGGCGTTCGCGATCGCGAGACTTCGCTCGCGCTCACGGTGCCGGGCTTCGCGCTCGGCTGGGCGTTCCGATCCGCGGCGTATGCGTTCGGTCCGTCACCGATGGCGGGCCTCGTCGCGTACCGCGCGGGCGGCCACTCCGTCGCCGAGACCGAAGAGGAGTGGGCGCGCCTCGCGCGCGGCGAGAGGCGCCTTCGCAAGGTGGCCGGGACGATCATGCTCGTCGCCGGAGCGCTCCTCTGCACGTTGTCGACCGTCGTCCTCCTCGACAAGAGTGCGTCCGTGGACGAGAGCACGCGCCTCGGGGTCGCGCTCTTCGGCTACGTCCTCGGAAGCAGCTTCGTGTTGGACGGCGCGGCAGGCTGGGCGTTCGAAGGGCCGTTCGAGAGCAGTCTTCACGCGTACCAGCTCGCGACGGATCGCAAGCCGAGCACCGACGCGTTCTCGGCTCGTT
>Ga0100403_1001218_pt1 | contig 23751 bp, 26 predicted proteins | sample CryGeymet201501t_FD_83663 | JGI IMG/M metagenome (GOLD analysis project Ga0100403, IMG submission 83663) | Groundwater microbial communities from Crystal Geyser aquifers in Utah, USA - Crystal Geyser metaG 2015-01t | ecosystem: Environmental > Aquatic > Deep subsurface > Groundwater | place... | reverse complement strand
TATATGGCAATCGGGTTGGACAAACTTTGGCATTGAAGGACACAAAAAGAGGATTACCAGAATAAAGGTATTTTACGAGGGCACGTCTGGAACGCTAAAGTTAACATATGCAAATGATGAGGGCGATATTGATGATTCTTTTAATATCGACCTCTCCATAGACCCGCCTTATGATGCCGATAATGACGGAGAAAATGAATATACAGGGGGGGGTGCCCAGAAAATATATACCTTCTACCCGCCCGCGGGAGACGGCGATACCGATACCCCAATAGGTGAATGGTGGGATTTTACCCTGGAAGAAGACGGGGTGGTTTTCTGGCTTGTTGATAGAATACAAATTAAATTCAGTGACGAGGGTATTTACTGATGATTAAAAAAATATCTATTTTACTAGTTATCTTGCTTACTTGCGCGTATTCATACGCGGGGGAAGTTATAACTGGCTTTGATGATAAGAAAGACTTGCCGGTTTTAAATAATGAGCTAAGGAAAAAAGCTGATGAGATAAGAAACGCTCAAACCGATATAACGACATTACAGACTGATGTCGCCGCCATCGAGAACAAGGTTGTCCAGGTTGTATATTCCGCAGACGGTGGGGCGAACAATACTACGACAACGATACCTTATGACAACTCCGCCCCTCTTGCGACAGAAGGCAAGAAGTTTATGTCAAAGGCGATTACAAAGCAACTTGCTGATACGATAATAAAAATAGATGTGGTTATAAATTTAGCTAATTCGGCTACAGCGCAGGATATTTCTTTTGTCACACAAGATAGCGGTAACTCAATAGGAACGGCTGTAAGCGACCCAAGGACGGCTAACTCTCCTATTTGCATATCTTATACCGTATGGGTTACGGGTCTTGCCGCAGGAACGTATACATATAACGTATTCGGCGGAGCAAACGTTAGCGGCACTTGTTGGTTTAACGGAAATAACGCTTTTGGCACAGGGGTATTCAATGGAACCTGCGCGTCGAGTATAACAATTTGGGAATTAAAACCTTAAAGGAGGATTTATGAACAGGACACTGGCTATAATATTTGCGATAGTCCTACTTTTTTCAAGTCAAGTTTACGCGGTAGATCTCTGGGATAAGAGTGATCCTGCCGGCACAGAGAGCCCCGCGGATCTGGATTCACTAATTCCAGCAAATAACAGCGCCCAAGATAGATTGCACTCAAATTACCGAGAAGGTTGTTTGGTGTCAAGGGCTTCCGCGTCTACTTTGACTGTAGAAGCCGGCGAAGTAGTATGCTCTAATTCCGCAGGCACAATAAGGCGCTATTGCGCAAACACATCATCAACAACAGTAACATGGGCTAATATAGATACAGGATCTGAGGCAACTGGCACTACTTATTATTTATATGCTGTTGCTGATAGTGATTCAGTAACGACATTTACTTGCGCAATATCTACTTCATCAACGGCTCCGTCGGGTGTTACTTATTACAAAAGACTAGCATCTTTTTATAACAACGCAGCCGGAGATATCACGTTAATTGATAATGATAACGAACAAATAAACGCATATATCAAAACAGGCACATACACAGGCACGGGCGTGGCGGGGAATACTGTAGCGCACGGACTTGGAAGTGTTCCTACAATGATTATCCTCACTAGAACAGATAATACGACAGTATCCGCAGTTCTATGGGTAACGGGTGAATATGGTTGCCGAGCTTTTACAGATGGTTCTTATCAAGGAGCAAATACCATAACAGCAGTTGATAGCACAAATTTTACATTAGGAACTAGCACCGCCGTCAACGCAAGCGGTGGTAATTATTATTACATAGCAATACGCGGACAATAACAAAGGAGGGGTAGCGATGGGGTTAAGTTTACCGAGTTTTTACACAGATCCGAGTTATAAAACAAGCCAGGCCAAGTTATTAAATATCGGGTCCAATATGCTTAAAGGTGACCTTCTTGACTATTATAAACCCATAGGCGAGATGGGTGGCAAGGATTTTGAAGCCATGTTGAATCTAGTTAAGGCAGATGCCCAAACCTCGGCAGAATCTAACGTGGCAAAGCGAAATCTCCGAGGAGGCCTGGCGTCAAATATTGTAACAAAGAGTGTTGTTGGCGCTTCAACTGGTCTTAGATGGCAAGATTATATGCGCGCCTTGACCGGCAGAGAGAATCTGCTTCGCTTAGGTGTAAGCACCACGGAAGGTGTAAGAAGCGCGGGGCTTTCTTATGGTAATGCTAAAAGTCAATATGACTTGACAGCTGCCTTAGAGACACAAAAGATGGCACAGTTGGAAGAATCAGAAAAAGAAGCCAGGAAAGCCGCACTTTGGAATACCATTATTGGAAGCGCAATCGGCGGCATTTCGACCGTATATGGTGCAAAACTAATGGGGTCTGCGGGGAAGGTTAAGGGCGCTACATCGATTGGTAGTTACATGGGCGTTAGAAAATAATCATTGAAAGTGGGGTGAGAATAATGGATAATCTACAAGCGTTAAGCATTGGCGCAGGCATCGCTGAGGGTGTGGAGAAGGCATCCACTAATATATTCAACATTATGGTAGCGAAGGACGCCCTCCTGCGCGAGGACGAGGAATGGAAACTTGATAAAAAGATTAAAGAATTGACCCTTAAAAAAGCCGAGAAGGACTTGGACCCGTACACTATAAAGCTTAAACAGGATAAACTCAAAGCTGAGGTGCAGGCGCAACATTCCTCGCATAAACTTAATCTTATAAAAGCTAATGAAGCCCTGACAAAGTCGAAGCTTGAGCTTGAAAAATACAACCAATCTCAACAGCTCTGGAATATCTTCATAAATAAGAATAGACCAAAACCCAATATAATTGGGTCTAATGCTACGGCCGGATATCGTTTATCTTATGGAGAACCTTACCAGGGGCCGAGCCCTAGAGGATCTGCTGTTCTCAACAACATCAACCCGGGTGTTGCAGAAGAAGAAGGCACAGGCTTGCCGGAAGGAATGTCTATTAAAGCAGGGAATGTAACAGTTAGGGGAGTAAAGCAAGCACGGGGATATACACAAGCGCAACTTGTTAATATTGCTAGACAACTGGCAAAAGCAAAAAAGAACGCTTCCGGAGATGGTTTTAATGATGAAGAACCTGGATATCTTGAAGTAGAAGCGGAAATTGATAATGCTAAAAAACTCTTAAACAAAGGTTCCCCAGGAGCCCCTGTAGCCACGGATACTAACTATGATCCCGATGCGCGTTTCGAGGAATTAATATCATCTGGAGTGTCAGAAGACGAGGCATACTCAACTATTGCCGCAGAAATGGACGAAAGGGGCTTATAATGCCTTTTGACCCCGCAAAATTGGCAACTGTCCGACAGGGCAAAGCTGGAACAGCGACGTCCGGCTTTAACCCCAATAAACTAGCTGCTGTCCGTTCAGGAATAAAATTTGAACCTGAAGAGCAACGAGCTCTATTTGATTTTGGCGCAGAAGATAACCTTCCTATAAAAGTTGGACGTAAGGTCGCTGGTTTTATGACTAATATCTTTGCCCCTGAGACCGGTCCCCTAACGACAAATCCCGTAGCTACCGCAGGAGAAATACTGCTAAAGACTGAAAGAGAACAAGCCAAGGAAGCTACTGCACTTGCCAATCCTATATTCGCTATCGCCAAGATTATTGAAAGTGGTCTATCGCCTACACTAGGAAAGTTCGCAACCGGTCAGCCGTTTAAAGCTCAAAATATTCCAGCCGATATTAAAAAAGGTATAGTAGAGAACATTTCGCGGATCTTCGGAGTAAGAAGAGATGCCCCGTCTTTATACGATGTTACGCTTAAATCCGTCCAGAATCTCGATAAAGTTAATATCTTGGGCTGGAAACCCGATGTAGATACCCAAGAAAAAAAACAGATGTATTCCCAGCTTATAACTGCTGGGTATTACCTCGCTTTTTCACCTACGGCGGTGAGGCGCGCTCTAAATAGGGCCGCAAAGGTTGCGGGTGCTGGCGCTCAATATACGGCAGAATTTGCAAAAGAGGCAACAGTCTTTACTGCAAACAAGATAGCCGAGGGTGTAGAAGCGCAAAAAATGAAGGCTGATTTTGTTCAGAAATTTACGCCTAGACTGGGCCGTGAAAAAGCAGTGCGCGTAGCAAATGAACTAGACAAGGCAATAAAGGAGATGGCGCCAAGTCAGTCTATAAAGCCCGATTATCTAGCCAAGCATCTATTTGGGATAGAAAGGCCTGCTGGCATAGTATCGGAGGCGGAAGTTAAGACGCCCGAAGCCGTGAAGAAACCACAGGCGATAAAACCTACTAAACCGGCAAAAGTAGAAGCCACCAAGGCAGAAGAAATCTTTACCGCTAAAGAAGCGCCTAACAAGACAATAGCCGACATAGACCGAAGGTGGGATGTTCAAAACGATATATTCGAGGCTACTATAAAAATACCTAATGAGCAAAAGATAGATGCACTTAAAAAGCAACTCGAAGGATTAAAAGGCCAGCGTGGTCCTGAAATAACCGCAGCAAAGAAAGACATACAAGAAAAAATCAAGAGTCTTCAAGGTAAAATTGATAAGGCTGAGGAAGATGTCCGGGACGAGATGTCCAATTTTCAAGAAGAGCTTACCGATGATGTTATTGAGGAAGCTAAGAAGCAGGGACTTAATTTAGAGGAAGAAGAATGGACTAATTTTATAGACGACTTGTCTACTAAAATTCTTGAAACTCGCGGCTACCGGGAAGGTTACGACGAGAAAGGCATAAGCAATTATAATCGACCTATAAAAGATATTATTCAAGAAACAATAGACGAGTGGAAGGCGACGTATCCACTTAAGAATATAACTACCAAAGAAAAAGCTATTGAGATTGCTCGTCCTGCGAAAGCTGATGAGTTTAAGGTTGGAGATATTTTAGACCCACAAGGGAAAACAAATATGGTGGGCAATGTAACGATAAGAGAAATAAGCGGGAATACTTTGAAATTTATTGATTCAGAAGGAACCGAATTTAGCGGGATGCAACGCTCTACCGTAAGGACGTTAGTTAAGGAAGGCAGTTGGAAGAAAGTTGAATCCCCCACAGAAGGGGAGAAGGAACAAGCCCCGACGCCAACAGTTGAAACCATCACAAGCACGGCAGAACTCGAAGGCATTATAGGCGGATCCGAATATACGAAGGAATATAAACAAGCCGCACGCGAGCGCCTTACCGTGATACGCAAAGAAGAGGCTACGCGCGAAGAGAAGCTAAAGGCTCCTGCCGGATCCGAATATAAGCTTGTAGGGTATTATGATACTACAGGCGAAACTGAGAAAGAAATAACTGAGTATGGCAGCAAGGCCCCGGAGCGTAAGTTTAAGGCAGATTTGACTAAATACTCAAAGGCCCTTGCAGCCGAATTAGGTTATGAACACGATGCAGATAAAAAAGGCAAGAAACTACATGCCGAGACAAATGTCGCTCCCGCCGGCGGAGACGGGCATATTGTCCTTTGGAAGCCGAATAGTAATTATGGCATTTATATTAGTGTATCAGTTAATAGGGCAAACGGCGACGACCTCGATATAGGCGGCACCGTTGGCGACATAATGTATCGCGCCACGACAAAAGGCGATAAATGGACAGGTAGTAAATCTAACAACTTTATAGACGCAGATATCACCGTTAAGAAGTTTGCTGATATTATAAAGCGCGAAGTGGATTTTTATGATGAAGAAATAAAAGAGACGGAGACCTTGAAAAAACCAAAAACATCAGGTATACTTATAGAGGGAGAAGGTGAAACCCATGAAATACGCGAAGGGCGGGAAAGATCCGGAAGTCTGGAAGAAGGAAGTGCGGACAGAGCTATCGAGAGCGAGCGCCCTGATAGCGAAAGCACGCCACAAGAGGTCGGAGTTCGCAGACGAGAGCCCGTTCAATCCGCCGTTAACAGACAACGAAGCAAGCCAAGTTATAAGCCAGGCACAGAGCAAGAACGCGACACGCAGGAAGGCAATTACCTAATAACCGATGCCGACCAAGTTGGTATTGGCACTCCTAAAGTAAAATACAAAGATAATATAGTTGCAATAAAACTCCTCAAAACCCTCGAATCAGAAAACCGCAAAGCCACAAAAGAAGAACAAGCTATCCTCGTTAAATACGTTGGGTGGGGAGGCCTGTCTAAAGTCTTTAACCGGTGGAATAACGAGGGTTGGATTAAAGAATACGAAGAATTAAAATCTCTCCTTACAGACGAAGAATACGAGGCCGCGCGCGAATCTACCATAAACGCTCATTATACCTCTCCGCAAATAATTAAATTTATGTGGAACGCCGTGCAACGTCTAGGTTTTAAAGGCGGCAAGGTCCTTGAACCTGGTATGGGTGTGGGGCATTTCTTAGGGCTTAGGCCGAATATAGATGTTTCTTTTACAGGCGTTGAACTTGATAGTCTGACTGGACGGATAGCAAAACAACTTTATCAGCATAGCGATATTTATGTTAAGGGCTTCCAGGATACACTTCTTTCAAAAAACTTCTATGACCTCTCTATTTCAAATGTGCCTTTTGCCGATGTTACCATATATGACCCCAAGTTTAAAAATCTAGGCATACCTCGCGGATTATTCCTTCACGATTATTTCTTTGCAAAATCAATCGCTCTTACAAAGCCAGGGGGCCTGATTGCCTTTATAACCTCTAAAGGCACTATGGATAAGCAGAATCCCAAAGTGCGTGAGTGGATCAATGGCCAGGCCGATTTAATAGGCGCCGTCCGCTTACCTCGCACAGCCTTTAAAGCCACAGCCGGCACAGAGGTTGTAACGGATATTATACTCCTGCGTAAGAGATTAACCGGAGAACAGCCAAGTGGCAAGGATTGGGTAAATTCCAAAGAGACTAAGATCTCTAATAGGAACGTTTATGTGAACGAATACTTTACGGCTTACCCTGAAACGGTGCTTGGCACTATGAAGGTTGGTAAGGGCCTTTATGGAGACCAGGAACTAACCGTTGAGCCGTTTGATACCGACCTACAGGATGGCTTAAATACGGTCCTGCAAGCCCTGCCTGAAGGTATTATAGCGGATCCCGTTGATATAGTCGAGGAAGAGAAAAAGACCGAAAAAATAGCCGCTAATGCCGGCACAAAGCAGGATTAGTTTGTATTGCAAGAAGGCAAGATTTACCAGAAGGCTGGAGAACAACTCGAAGAAAGAAATCTTGGTGTCAATAAGGATCGTATGACGCAAATGATACGCATACGCGATGCGACAAAACACGTTATTGATACTCAATTATCGGGTGCGACAGACGCAGAACTTAAAGAGGCACAGTCAAGCCTCAATACGCTATACGATAAATTCGTAAAGAAGTATGGATATCTTAATAACAAAATCAATGAAGACTTAATATGGGACGACCCCGAATCCGCGCTCTTACTTTCACTTGAAATTGAGAACAAAAAGACAAAGACCTTTTCTAAAGCACGGATCTTCTCTGGACGGACCATATCCCAGCAGACCAAACCCACTAAAGCGGATACATCAAAAGACGCGCTTTTAAATTCTCTTGCTTGGTATGGCAAGATAAATTGGGAGTATATTGACGAGATTTACTCTGAAGGTTCTGGCAATGCTCAACAAGAACTGCTGGCATCGGGCGTTATATTTAAGAACCCCGAAGGCGAACAATACGAATTACGCGACGAGTATCTGTCTGGCAACGTCAAGTCTAAGTTAAAATTAGCCGAAGCAGCGATCCGGCTTGATAAGCAATATCAACAAAACATTAACGAACTACAAAAGGCTATTCCTGCTGATTTAACCTTTGACCAAATAGGCGTTAAAATAGGCACACCATGGATAGACCCTACGGATTATAAGCAATTTTTAGCTGAAACACTACAGAGTAGCCCCTGCGATATAACCGTTGAACATAATATCGTAGACGGAAAATGGAATATTGAACTGAATAAGTGGAGCCGGAAGTCTACTGGAAACCTTGATGTTTATGGCACAGAACGCTATCCGGCTGACAAATTATTTAAGGACATAGCTAATCACAGAAGTATAGTAGTAAAAGATAAGGTTAAAAATGAGGAAGGTGGCGACACATATGTTATAAACGAACAGCAAACCGCAATAGCCCAGGATAAAGCGGAGATATTAAAGCAAAAGTTTAAAGACTGGTTTTGGCTTGACGACGCCCGACGAGACAAGTATACAAAGCATTATAATGAGAATTTTAATAATACGGTCAATAGAAGACACGATGGTTCACACCTTGTATTCCCAGGACTTAACCCTGAAATAAAGTTGCGCAAATCGCAAGTTGACGCGATATGGCGCCTTATTACCTCAAATAGGCTTATGCTTGCTCACGAAGTAGGTGCCGGGAAAACCTTTATAGGCATTACGGGGCTTATGGAATCGAAGCGTCTGGGCCTTGTTAAAAAACCCCTTATTGTTGTGCCTAAAAATACTTTATCACAGTGGAAACGTGAATGGCTGCGGCTATATCCTAACGCTAGGATCCTTGTTGCCGACGAGCGTAACTTTATCACTCATCGCCGAGAGCGTTTCTTGGGTAAAGTGGCAACGGGTGATTGGGATGCCGTTATCTTGGGCGAATCAAGTAATGAACTAATAAGTGTATCAGAGAAATTATACGAAGAATATATCGCGGAAAAGGTTGCAGACTTGCGCGAGCAAAAGAACAAACTAAAGGTAGAGGGTTCGCGCATTACCGTAAAGCAGATAGAAAAAGCAATAGAACGGCTAGAAAACAAGCTTAAAGAAAAACTTAGCCAGGACAAGAAAGGCAAGACTGTTGATTTTGAAGAATTGGGGATAGACTCTGTCTTTGTCGACGAGGCTGATAAGTTTAAAAATCTTGCCTATGAGACTAAAATGGAAAACGTGCGCGGTCTCGGCTCCGTTCAGGGCAACAATAAAACAGAAGATTTAATGATGAAGATAAAATACATGCAGAAAAACGGGGGCAAGATTATCTTCGCTACCGGCACACCGATATCAAATACTATGGCAGAAGTATATAGTATGATGAAATATCTACAACCTGAACTCCTACAAGAACGTGGTATTGAACACTTTGACGACTGGGCCAATAACTTTGGCGAAACCTTGTTGGAACTCGAAATAGACGTAACCGGAGGTAGATATAAGCCGGTCAACCGCTTTAGAAAATTTATGAATCTACCTGAACTTATGCAGATGATCCGTGAGGTCTGGGATATCCAAACGGCTGAAATGCTTGAAGAACAGGGCATTCTCGTTAAAGGCGTTCATCTACCGAATATAAAAGGCGGCAAACCTTCTATTATAATACTTCCACCTAGCGAGAATTTTATTGCATACAAACAGGTTCTTATTGAACGAGCTGAGAAAATAAAAGGCCAGCGCGTAAAAAAGGGCGGGGATAATATGCTCGTTATCCTTAATGACGGCGTAAAGGCCTCTACGGATATGCGTATCATAGACCCTAATTTACCAGCTGAAACAAATAGCAAAATAGAATATGCAATACCGGGTATATATGAACGCTGGAAAGAGGGCAAGGCTGATAAATCAACACAGATAATATTCCTTGATAAGCCGTCTCCAGTGCAAGTCAAAGACAAATTTAACCCCTATAAGCACATTAAACAACAACTGATAAAAAAGGGAATACCATCAAATGAGATAGCTTTTATACACGATTACGGTACGGCCGCACAAAAAGAAGCTCTTTATGAAAAGGTAAACGCGGGAGATATTAGGGTCCTTTTCGGAAGCACAGAAAAACTGGGAGCCGGCACGAACGTCCAGGAACGACTTAAAACCGAATGGCAAATAGACGTGCCATTTAGACCCCGCGATATATGGCAAAGAGAAGGGCGCATTGTAAGACAGGGCAATACAAATACGGAGGTAGAGATTATCCGTCTTGTAACAAAAGGCTCCCTCGATACTTTTATGTATCAATTACTGGAATCGAAGGCGCGAGCCATAGCGCAAGTAATGTCCGGCAAGTCAGACGCCAGAAGTATTGAGGAAGAGATAAGCGAATATGCTATAACAAAGGCGCTCTCTTCCGACAACCCTCTTGTTAAAGAAAAAGCCAAAATCGACAAAGATGTCCGGCGCCTTGAAGCTATGAAACAGGCTTATATAAAACAGGGGATAGATGCAAAGAAGAAGATTAAAGACCTTCCGCAGCAACTCGACCGTTACTATAAGACAATAGCTGAAATAAAGGAAGATATCAAAGCCAGACCGGAAAAACCCACCAAAGAGAATTTTAAAGTTACGGTTGACGGGAAGGATTATACCGAGAAGGAGAGTGCATGGAAAGCGTTAAAAGACCGCACAGATAAGATAAACGTCAAGGATTGGCTGAAAGATATTGAAGTTGGAAAGTATCTTGGATTTAACATCGTGGCTACCGTTAAGCCGGCTGTAGGAACTTATCCCAAAGTAACGGAACTTAATCTAAAAGGTAAATCCTATTATACGGCGATTCTTTCGGAGAGTGCGGTTGGGACCTTTGCATCTATTGATAATGCTATCTTCTCTCAGCCGGAAAGAGATATTGAGCGAATAACAACTGCCGCAGGAGAAGAGGAAAAGAACCTAACCACGCTTAAGGGTATGGCAGATCTGCCTTTTCAACATCAGAAGGAATTAGAGGAAAAACAAAAACGTCAGATAGAGGTTAATCGTCTCTTGAAAGAAGAAGTCTCAAAACAACCTGTTGAGGAAGAAAAACCAGCGATAGAACAAGAGATTGGAGAAAATACCGACAAGGTCATAGAGGAAATCAAGAAGTCACAGGAAACCGGGGCCGTTTCAGTGGGCGGTGTGATACCTAAATGTAGGCGCGTAGACGATAAAATCCATACGGAGTTAAAGTCTACGGATCCGGAAGTAGAAGCACGTTGGCAGGAATCAAAGGGCATAAAGACGGAGAAACTATTTTTCTCTATATGGAATAGCGTTGTTAATATCTTTAAGCAGTTTAAGGAATTTCCTGAGCTTGGCAAGGATCCGAAATATGCTTTCATCAAGAATGACCTGCGCCGGCTGCAAGAACTAAAAGGTATAGCGCAAGATAGGGTCTTGCGGCTCCTTAACCAGCTTATATATAGATTTGGCCCGAATAAACTTGAACTCTTTACCCGCAAGATAGTCCTAGACGATTTAATGTATGAAATGGGGCGCGGGCATGAATTACCCTTTGGATATAAGCAAGAGACTTTAGAAACGGACCAGAAAAATATTACCGAAATAGTTGATAAAAACCCCGATATCCGCGAAGCTCTGGAACAGCGCAAAGCCCTATTGGAGGCGGTCAAAAAGGATCTCGTCAACGCCGGCATTATGGACGAAGAGGCCTTTAAAAATCCTTCATACTTCCGGCATCAGGTTATTGAATACGCGCAGGCGGCTCGCCTATTAAAAGGATCACGATTACGCGCGCCTTCTCCAGGATATGCTAAACGGCGCTATGGCTCCGCGCTTGATATCAATACCGATTATCTGCAAGCTGAATTTGAATGGCTCTCGCAAGCGTTTAAGGATATCGAAGTAGCAAAGGTTATCAATAAGCTCGATAATTCGCCTTTGAACATCAAGGCACGGCTAAAGGTGGAATCCGCGCAACACAACAAAAAGCTGATGGATTCCATTGAGGTTCCAGACTTAGTAGTAGATGGGCGCCAGGGAACTCTTACAGATTTAATACGTAGGACTTTCAATACTAAAATAGCTATGAGTTTTGCCAATCTTGAACAACTAGGATATGTCTTTAATGAACACGACGCGCCAGAAACTTTTGCGGAATTGTCCCGCATAGCACAAGACGTAGAAGGAGACGACGACACATCTGTTATCGCAGCCCGGACTATACTTAAAAATATATCCGAACGAAAAAAAGCAATCAAAAAGTATCTTGGTAATAGCTATAAAGAATGGCGCGATATCATACCGGAAGGCTACGGCCTATGGCAACCAAAGCAAGGCAATCTATTCTTTACCACAAAGACACTTCCGCAACGCATCATTGATAATCTATTACGCGAAGTAGGCAGCGAGGTAGGTATAACCGTTGATGATCTACGAAGCGTGGTTGTCTTAGGCGGAAAGTTAAAAGAACTTGTTTTGCCGGAAGATCTCATTAAGACAATAGAGGATAGTTATTCAGTCTTCCCAAATACCGAATTGGACAAGTTGTGGAGAGTTATAGTCAGGACACCCCTTGCTCTTTGGAAGCGGTGGATCCTGTTTAGCCCTATGCGCGCATTTTCTTATAACTACCAAAATATGCTTGGAGATTTGTCAGCTGCATTTGCCGGCAATCCACATGCCCTCGCAAAGACGGCACAAGCGGCTCAGGAGTTATGGAGTTATTACTATGGCGAAGGATCCGTTCCGCAAACCCTTTCTGATTTTATTGCCAGACGCGGTGTTTCTGCTGCTCTTACAATACAAGAATTGCCGGATATACAAAGCCTAGACGTATTTAAGCGTTTCAATGATAAACCCCTACGGGACAAACTTAATGTGGTTAAACTATGGTTCACTGAATCGATTAAATTTAGCAAATGGCGCGAAGGAGTGCTACGTTATGCAGCATATCTTGACTATCTCGAAAAACTAGAAACAGGCGATTTTGGCAGGGGCCCACTTAAAGCGTTCAAATACGGGGCCAGCAATCCTGATGAGATAGAAGGGTTGACGGATAATAAAGACAAGGCGGCTAAGCTAGCAACAGACCTGTTAGGTGATTATGGTGCCCTTAGTCCTATGGGTAAAAACCTGCGTCAATATATTATACCTTTCTGGTCCTGGCATGAGATTAATTTAAAGCGATATGCCCGGCTTTTTGCTAACGCGGCCGGGGAGGGTCCAGCAGGGGGGAGCAGAACAGGCGCTGCTTTTGCCGTTCTTAGCACCGGATATGCTGCATTATGGGCTGTCCGGTTCGCTATGCTATGGCTTATGATGCAATTATGGAATAACCTTATACACCCTGACCTTGAAGACCAGATGTCAGAATATGATAAACGACGTGGACATATAATACTTGGCAAAGACGAAAAGACTGGCGAGGTTTTGTTTAGAAGGGGGCAAGATTCTTTTGGTGATTATATGGAATGGTTTGGTCTTAATAAAGCCATGCTCTTATGGAGACAACTATCAAGCCATCAAATAACAGTGGCTCAGGCCGCCGTTGAAATGGCTAAAAGCCCGGTTAATAAATTCCTTAATGGTATATCACCTTTTATAATGGGGCCAATAGCTATGTTGACCGGTAAACGATTTTATGAGGATTTTACAAAGCCTATAACCGTAAAGGACCGTGGCGCCGTTATAGCCGATAGCCTTGCTGTGAGAGATATTTATAATGCTGCTACCGGCAGACCTATGAAGCCAGGAGGTTTAGCAAGGGCCGCAGGCGCGGCATTTGTCCAACGCAAGGATCCACAAGAATCGTCCTATAAATATATAAGGGAACGCAAATCTGCTTTCTTAGAAAAACTAGGGAAGGGAGGATCTGGCGATTATTATACACCGCGCAGCCGGTTCTACGCGGATTATAAAAAGGCCCTGGCGTATGGCGATCAGAAGGCAGCTCAAAGAGCCCTTGATGAACTTAAAAAACTAGGGGCAAGTCGTAAAGACATGGAAAGGTCTATTAAAACAGCGCACCCCTTATCTGGCTTGAGTAAGGCTGAACAATCACAATTTGTCTATAAATTCTTATCTAATGAAGATAGAACAAAACTGCAACAGGCGTTTAAATATTATGACACTGTATTCAAGAAGAAACAAAAAATTAACGTCCTGGGGGCTATGAAAACAAGCTCTCCCGAAGAACGAAAGACTATGACGCGAATTCTAATCAAAGGAGGCCAGTGGTGAGAGAAATAATCCTTGAATTTTTTAAACTACTCTATAAATTACTCGACGAGATATTCAAGCCCCGGACAATATTCACAGGGATATTCTTTTTTTCGTTCTGCTACCTCACATTAAAACAGTTGCCGGTCCCTGAAATACTTAATACCATTGTATCGACTTTACTCGGATATTGGTATGGTAGCAAAAAAGCAAAGGAGAGTGCATGAGTAAGATAGCTGATTTCGCGCTGAACTTTATCGCTCCTAAAATAATCACCTCAACTCTGCAAAAGCAGAACCCCGAAGAGCTGGCCACGGAAGTGGCCCAGACCGTAGATAAATTCATAGACGCCGAGTTTGGCGATAAGAAATCCGAGCAGATACAAAAAGTCATAGTCCCCTGGACGGCGCGGTTCATAGTAGCGTTTAATAAGGAATTACAGAAAGATGCTATTAAACCTAATTAAAAGACTATTAAGGAAAGGCATTGTCGTGGGGTATAGCACGGGCAAGCCTTTCGACCCTACGACCCAGGTGAGAACCGACGGCATGAAAGAGATAACCGAGAAAGCACTTAAACGAAAGGAAGGTAAGCATGGTTCCTAAATATGTAACATTTCTCTACCAGTATATGTGGATAAGAGGCCTGAAGAGGATATACGGCCTCTGCCAAAAGGAAGTCCCTCAATGGTTCTATGATGTCTGCGACAAGATTCAGAAAATCATCATAGACCTGCTCTGGAAGGCCGGCAGTCAATATCTTGAGATGATAGAAGCCGAAATTGAAAGGGTTGATAAGTTAGACCTCTCCAATATCGAGAAATATGAGATGGTCTATGGGTTCGCCAAGACGAATATGCCGGACTGGCCGGAGTGGAAAATCGATACTATAATACAAAATCTATTCGCAAAACTGAAAGAACAGGGTTGGGTATAGAACATAACCATTTTCGTGCCCTTCGGGGTATAAGGCAGCGCCAGCTCGTAGGATACAAGGCCCACATGAAGCTTTATCTCTCCAAGTGCGAAAAAGCCCTCGCTAAAAAATATCTGAAATAACCCCTTGACAAAAACTGAATTACATAATATACTTACATTGTAATGCGTTTGTACGAACGTAGATTAAAACGAATAGGGATAAAATGAAGGATACCTTTACATGTTGGGAATGTGGCAAGGAAACCCCAAAGAAACGTTTTTGGCAAAGGTTCTGTTCAGGAAAATGTCGATGGGTTAATTGGGATAAAAAACATCCACGAAAAGGAATAAATAGAATTAATCCAACAAAGATAAAAAATTTATTTCAGCCCACCCTCTTGACAAGAAATAAAAAGCATGGTACACTTATTACTCATAAAGCAAAGGATTAAAAAGTGAATGAAAACAAGACCTTGCACCAGTCAATAATCAGGGGTATTTTTTTGCCTACTTTATGGGGCGGTGAAAGTGTTACCTCTGACGCGAAAGCGGAAGGTGCAAGGCACACGAGTAACCGCCCCACTCATTCCGCCGACGGCGTTAAAGATTATATGCACTTCCAGCGGAGTCTAACCGTAACCCCGGTAATAATCTTAACGCTGTCGGTTTTTTTATCGACGGCAAAAGCGGAAACGCTGACCGCTTCCTATTATAGCGTAGCATCCCTATTACTAATAGTGAGAACGGTAAATCAGTCGCCGTATGCGTTAGTGACAGAACGGCTCGCCGATTTAAAGGCAAGAGAATCGACCTCAGCCTTGAGGCGATGCGTCAAATTGATGGCCTTGAGCGGGGTCTTATACAGGTAAAAGTGGAGAGGATTAAATAACAAAAGGAGGGGGTCATGCATACAAGGGGACCGTGGAAATATGAAAAGACAAGCACGGGGATATTACATGTTTTCAATACGGTGAATGGTAGGGCCGTTTGGACAATAGCGGAAGTATATAAAAATCTTGACGGAGTTAATAATGAAGAACTCCTTAAAGAGTCTGAAGCCAATGCCCGCCTTATTGCAGCCGCACCGGAATTGTTGGAGGCCTGCAAAGAACTCACGGGATATTGTGGCAATGAGGCTTTTGATAGGTCGGTTAAAAAGGCTCAACGGGTTATTGCGAAAACAGAGGAAGGAGCGCCAGTCCATAAAGCGCTGTAGTCATAATGAACTCAAGAGCAGCGACACTTAAATGAAAGGGGGTGTTTATGAAAATTTGTTCAAACGGGCATGAGGAGATTGTCCATAGCACAGGCGATTGTCCGTTGTGCGAGTGCAAGGATTTATTAGAGGAACGCGCTGAAGAAGTTGATAAACTGAAAGAAAAAATACTAGCGATGGCACAAGGAATTATTTCACGTATCAAAAATATCTAAAAAGCCTAACGGCAGAAAGGTAGGTATTAGTATGATGAAGCAGAAACCAATAAAGAGGGATCCTCCGCCGGCTCCTGATGTGGAACCGCAGGACCAGGCATTAGTCCTGGGGCCAGTTTTAAATACCGCGCTTGAAGAGATAACTCGCGCGGAGATAGATACGCAGGTTGCGACGGCTAAGAGATATCCTCGCAACTTGACGGCATTTCGCCAGAATGCCATGTCAATGGCGACAAACGATAAAGAAGTGGCTGCCTCTTGCTTCTATAAGTTAAAGAGGACGGACCGATTCGGCAAGCCGGTATTTATAGAAGGGCCAAGTGTTCGTCTTGCCGAGATAGTGGCAAGCGCTTGGGGTAACTTGCGCTTTGGCGCGCGTATTATCCGGGAAACTGAAAAAGAGGTTGTTGCCCAGGGCGTTGCTCACGATTTACAGAACAACGTCTGCAATACTATTGAGATAAGCCGTCGCATCACGACAAAGGAAGGCAAGCGTTTCGGTGATGATATGGTCCAGGTAACAAAAAACGCCGCATGTTCTATAGCGTTGCGTAACGCGATATTCAAAACAGTGCCCTTCGTCTATGCCAAGAAGATCTATGAAAAGGCAAAGAATGTCGCGGTCGGCAGCGATAAGACGCTTGCCGAACGTAGGTCTACTATGATCGCGGAGTTCAAAAAAATGGGAGTTGAGCAAGCGCAACTCCTAGCTTATGTCGAGAAAACATCCTTTGAAGACATAGACCTCACCGACATAGAAACGCTTATCGGCGCGTTCAACGCTATCCGGGATGGGGATACAACTAGGGACGAGCTTTTTAACCCTAAGAAGTTAAAGCCCCATACCGAAGTGCCGCAGGAAAAGAAACAAAAACCACAACTGGGACCTACTGGTCTGGCGCCTATTTCTGCTGAGCAAATCACAGTTATAAAAGACCTTTCTGTAAAGATAAAGGTTCCCGTAGCAAAAACCTTGGTTAATTATGGCTGCGAGAAGTTGGAAGAGTTGACGTTCACGCAGGCGCAAGAGGCCATTAAAATTCTGACAAGCCTATGGAAAGCCTAGTTCTTGACAAAGAGAAACACATATATACCTATGATGGAGTAGTCGTCCCCGGCGTTACTGATGTTCTTCAATCCGTCGGGATAGTTGACTACTCTGGCGTTGATGCTGAGATCCTCGCAGCAGCGGGGGATCTTGGCACCAACAGTCATAGGGCTTGTGAACTCTCGGACAAAAAAACCCTTGATACTGATTCATTAGACCGCGCATTAATACCTTATTTAAACGCCTGGCAGGCGTTCTTAAAGGAGTATGGCATAAAAATAGAGAAGAAGTTTATAGAAAAATCTTTTTACTCAAAGCACTACGGATTTGCCGGCACTCTTGACAGGGCTATATCTTATCGAGAATTGCTTATAGATATCAAATCAAGCGCTGTTCTTTATAAGGCCATAGGTCCGCAACTAGGAGGATATAAAGTCCTCTATGAAGAAAATACCGGCCTAAAAATACGGCACCGTTGGGGCGTTCTTTTAAAACCTGATTCAAGTTATAAGGTTGAAGAGTATAAGGATTCTCTTGATGAACAAGTTTTTTTATCAAGTTTGCAGGTTCATAAATGGAAACTGAAAAATGGCCGCAGAACAAAAAGGAGATAATGTGTATAATTTAAGCCCGTCGAAAATTAACCTATTAAAAGAGTGCCCTCGTTGTTTTTACGACGCAAATATCAGCAAAATTTCGAGGCCGCGCGGCATATTCCCGTCTCTGCCTGGTGGTATGGACCTTATTTTTAAGACTTATTACGATAGTTTGCGCGGCGTTGATATCCCTATGGAATTGAAGGCGCAAATTCCAGAAGGGTGGGAACTCTACAATAACGCAGAAGTTATAAATAAGTGGCGCAACTGGCGGACCGGCCTGTCTTATACAGATATAAATCTTGGCGTTACTCTTATCGGCGCCCTTGACGAGTGCCTTTATAACCCATCATTAGGCTTATACGCGCCGCTTGATTATAAGACAAAAGGGTCTGAACCCAAAGACGACGGTTCGCAGTATTACCAGAACCAGATCAACTTCTATGGTCTTTTGCTAAGTAAAAATGGCTATGAAATAGCCGACTTCGCATTTTTGGCTTATTACTATCCCATGAGACATAGCAAACAACTTTCAGATGAACCTTCATCTAAAAATTTTACTTTTGGTTGCCGTGTCTTTAAAATCGCTTGTTCTGTTGAGGGGGCATTGGCTCTTTTAACAAAAGCTGTTGATTGCCTAAACGGACAGAGACCGGAATCAAGCCCGGCATGTGAACAATGTTCATATGTAGAGAAAATAGTAAGTCTAAAAAAAGGAGCCCAAAAAAAATGACAAAGCAAAACGTTCTCGATAAAGACACAAAAGCAATTATAGCGCAGGCTGATGAATTTACCAAAAGTTTACAGCAGGGCACGCCTTTAATTATTAAGTTGCCCTCACAACACAAAAATTATAGTGAGTTGCTTTTAAAGATTAAAGAGCGCATAAACACCCTCACTGCTGCCCGCTTGAAGATAACTAGGCCTTTAGATGAATCAAAAAAATACATTATGGATCTCTTCCGGCCACGTCTTGAAGCCTTACAAAATGGGGAAAACCTTATAAAGAGATCTCTTATTAGCTATGAAGAGGGATTAGAGCGTGAATGTCAAAAACAACAGGCTAAGTTAAGAGAAGAGGCCCGCAAGAAGGAAGAAAAAGAGAAAGAAAAACTTAATAACAAGGCTAATAAAGAAGAGGCTAAAGGGAATACAGAAGTAGCGGAAACCCTGCGCCAACAAGCCGAAGAAACACGGATCCCGGCGCCTATTATTGAAGCTGGCCCAAGGGTTAAGGGTATACACAAATCCCAAAACTGGAAATTTAAGGTCGTAGACCTAGCAAGGGTGCCGCGTCAGTATCTTATTATTGATACTGTAACCCTAAATAACATAGCAAAAATAACAAAAGGAACAAGGCCGATACCCGGGATAGAGTTTTATCCGGAAACAATAATGAGCGTTCAGGCTTCAAGGGAATAGATAATGGCCCGTAAAAGAATAATTGACCCGGAATTTTGGAGTGATGAAGAAATAGGTAAGTGGTCGCACTCGGCGCGTTTATTTTATATAGCTCTATGGAATTTTGCTGATGATGAGGGGAGATTTAAGGCCCACGCCGCGCTCTTAAAGAGTCAAATTTTCCCTTATGACCTTAAAACCGACATAGAAGCCCTTAAAAGAGAGTTAAATTATAAAATCCAATGGTATGAAGCTAAAGGTTTGCAATATGGTTTTATTCGTAACTTCCTTAAACATCAAAGGATAGATAGGCCCACCGGTAGTAAATTACCTAAACCCCCCAAACAACTCGACGATACCTCGACGATACCTCGTGGAGTTGTCCTGCCTAATATAAGAGAAGTTAAGTTAAGTAAAGATAATATAAGTAAAGAGAAGGTAGTAACACACCCCCCTTCTGTTTTTATTTCTAAAGATGACGAAAAAACACTTATAGACACCTATGGGCTTACGGTAATAAGAGATTATATTACCCGGCTCAATGACTATTCATTATCTACCCCTAAGAAGTTTGCTATATATGTTGACCACGCAGCTGTAATAAGACAATGGATGCGCAAGGATGGAGTTAAAAAACTACCACCGAAGCAAGTTATTAAATTAGATAAACCAGACCCCACAGAACAAGATAAGGTAGCAAGGATGATTCACGAAACAGCGGGAGATATGGGAAAAAAGAAATGAATAAAGATATCTTCAACATATTAAGCAGCCAAATCGAAGCCGTCTTATGTGAGCAACTAGAGACGCGCAACAGCGATAAGTTGCTAACCATTAACATCTGGAAGCGATTTTATAGCCATCTTTTTGTAGGCGGCTGCATACCGCCAGAGGTAGTTATGGACCTACCAGCTCAGGCCTCGGTCCAGCGGATCCGCGCGCTGATACAGAATACAAAGAAGTTATATCCCCCAACTAATTGGAAGATAGCTAAGCGCCGGGGTTGGCAAGAGGACGAGTGGAAACGGTCTTTAGGATATTACGTTGAAAATAGAGGACAGTGGAAGTTTACCTTTACGGCTAAGTAAAAAAAAGGAGGGTGTATGGCAAAATCTGAAATACAAAAAGACAATCTCGTTGTAGTAAAAATGGACGCGGTGGGTAGGGCCGCCAAGGAATATTTACTCCAATGGAGACCGGGTATGAATGATTATACTGATGACCCGTTGGGGCGCATAAGAGACGAATACCAAAGAAATGCCACTAGGCGGTTTATTGGGATAGTAAGGATAATTATATTCGCGGCTTTATTTATGGCCGCCATATTCTTTTTTATCGGCATAGGGAGAACGGAAAGTATAACAACCCACAAAGGAGATAATCCAATGGCAGTTCCACAATCAAAGATTCCTATATGGAAGGTCCTTCTTGCTGAGGGAGCCAGTGAAGGCGCAAAAGGTATGTATGCAATCGGCTGCGTGATCCGCAACAGGGGCGGCAGCCTTAAAGGATTCGCCGGTGCCAAGCGTAAGGACCTTGATGCCTTTGTTACCAAGCAGGGCCCGGAATTAGCAAGGCTCGCGCAGAACATTGAAAAAGAGATCTTTATTGATAATGCCACTGATATTACTGGCGGGGCCACGCTATTTGAAAATATAGAGGCCTTCGGGTTCCCTAAGAGTTGGGATAAATCAAAGGTATCTGAATCCGCTAAGATAGGTCGACATACATTCTATAGGGAGAAATAAAATGGCACGCTTCACGGGCTCAAAATCCAGATATCATTTTACTACCGGCGGTGCTAAATTCTGCAAATTTTGTAAAGACGGAATTGTAGGCGATAATGGTGTATGCCGTAATTGCCTTATGCCGCAAGACGCAGATGAAAAAGATAAAACCATAAAAAGAGAGGGATTATGAGTTGCCGCTACGCAAAGACCTTACGCAGGATAGCGCGTGAAGAGGGTATTGCCATATCCACTGAGCCATATACCAAATATGGAGACAGCGCCATTATAGCCAGTCTAGGCCGGCGCAAGTATCAAGCGCTTAAAAAGAGAAGGCACGGCAAGCACATCAAAAAAGGAGGCCGAGTGTGATTATATGTTTGCGCGTCATACCAAGAGGACTTATGAGCTTTAATAAACCTCTTAGAAGGCGTATGCCTTATATTGTGCCTAGGATGCCCACTGTTGCGGACATTAAGTACAAGAGGGCATAACTAGTGGGTTGAGTCCTAAAGACGCCGCTATAAGCGCCCAGGACGCAATTAGGCTATCTGTAGTAACTGGTTTAAAGATGAAAACGAGGGGATACGGGTGGCAGGACTATGGCAAATCAAAGTGAGAGTAATAAAAAGTTAGTAGGTTTCGTAGTATCTGAGTATGAACGCTGGACTTTCATATGCTATGTGTAAGGTCAAGTGCCGACGGTGTGGTATTACTTATTATGCGAGGCAGAACAAACTTATAAGGAGGTTTGAATGAACGAACAAAAATGCAATTTCTTAGCGGAGAGGGATTCACTGCGTAATAGGTTAAATAGGATCCCGGAAGATATCAAGGAATTAGAACTTGAATTAAAAGAGCTTAACGCCGAGATTGAGGCAGAAACAGCTAAGCAACCGACGGAACCAAAGGCCCTGGCCGCGCTTGGTTCTATGGAGGATAGGGCCGTCGGCATCAAGGTCAACATAGATATGCTCGCTGAGGAAATATGGAATGTTAAAGAAGAACTTAAGGTAATTCAATCAGACATAGATAGAGGGATCGTGTGCCCGTAAAAAGATTAGCCAAATTAATGCATCCAGAAGTCGCTAGACTGATGCGCAAATACAAGATACAACTTACTATCTCCTGTATGAAGCAACTAGATATCGCATCTATGCGGGCATTTGACAATATGTTTGACGCTTATTACAAGCACCAGAAGAGAAAATACTGGCGATATCTACGACGAAGCGAAGAAATGGACCTTATATGTGAGTATCTTTTGGGGTATATAAAAGGCACTTCCTTGAAACGCGCTGGTGGATATCTAACATCGTTTAAGCGGCGGCGTCAAAAAAGGTTATATGAAAAAGTTTAAAGAACCCGATTATAAGAAGTTAGCCTGGAAAGAGTTTTCTAAGTATATCCGTTTAAGGGATTGCTTAGAAAGCACCGGATCGTTTGAACAGGGGATTTGCTTTACCTGCGGAAAATTTTACCCTTTTAATAAGCTCCAGGCCGGACACTTCGTACCAGGCAGGGGTAACGCGGTATTATTTGATGAAGTCGGCTGCCGCGCCCAATGTGTCCAATGTAATATTTTTAAGCACGGTGAGCAGTTGCTTTACAGGCAACATTTAGTAAATTTACATGGTGAGGAAGTAGTTAAGTTTTTGGAGGCCAAAAGGCATATGGTTGTTCAGCGCAAAAAATCGGATTATATTCTGATCCGCAAGCATTACGAAAACGAAGCGCGGAAATTACAGGCCTTTTCTTAAGCATGGGTAGCAGAGGCAGCAGCTCATAAAAAGATGTGCCATATAATACGCAATAAAATTAATATAAAAGATTTACAGGATAGACCGTATAATTTAGAATGAGTCGTTCTTAACATAGAAAGGAGGGGTGAGATGACATCAAAAGAGGTTAGGGAAGCAGATGACGATATTTTAAATGTCATTGAAGGTGGGCTTATTAAATACAGAGAAGCTCTAAAATATATCCTTCAATATGAAATGGAAGAACTTTATGGCGGAATGAAAGATTATCCTAAAGTAAATGAGGGCCAATATTGGGAGGTTTGGGATAAGGCAGTTGAGGAATGTATAAAGAAAGTTATGGAATTATGACCTCTCCAAGAGGCAATGTAGCAATAACAGAAAGGAGTTAAAAATGTTAGCCCCGTATAAAGCGGAGAATTACAATAACCCAAATGGTATGCCCTATGGTGGGTATGCTAAAGGAATTGGTATTGATATTAAGTGGCAAGCAGGGCCACTTGGAAGGGATGAAAATAAAAAAGACCCTAATGGTGCTTTTGTTGAGACAGTTATAGATGTTGCTCGACAAAGAATTGCTTATTATCAAAATAGTAAATTCAATTGTCGTGAAAATGCTATAGCATTGACAAAGCTTGAAGAAGCATTAATGTGGCTTGATAAAAGAACGCAAAATAGAGAAATTAGGCAGGTTGAGGGAACGTATGAAGTTTAACGTTGCTACTGCTTCTTGGAGTTTATTCGATGGTTTGTTCTTTGGGTGTGTGTTAGTTAGCCTGGGGCTTCCTGGACGACTACCACCCAAAGATAACCGCACAGATAACCTTATAGGAAAATGTAAATGAAGAAATATATTTTAGATGCTTGTTGTGGTGGGAGAATGTTTTGGGTAAATAAACAACACCCTAATGCTATTTATCAGGATATAAGAAAAGATGTTTTACCCCTTAAAGAGCAGTATGGTATCAATTTTACAGTGGAGCCAGATATTATTGG
>Ga0100403_1001216_pt1 | contig 23770 bp, 34 predicted proteins | sample CryGeymet201501t_FD_83663 | JGI IMG/M metagenome (GOLD analysis project Ga0100403, IMG submission 83663) | Groundwater microbial communities from Crystal Geyser aquifers in Utah, USA - Crystal Geyser metaG 2015-01t | ecosystem: Environmental > Aquatic > Deep subsurface > Groundwater | place... | reverse complement strand
CTTGGAACAAGTCGGACGCCATGATAGCAGAACTCAAAACCATATTGAAGGAGCGGGGATTGTGACCAACCCACCTGAAGAAGCAAACGAACGCCTGCCGACTGTGCTGCAATTTGGAGAGGAACTGACCGACATGAAAGTTGAACAAGTGGACCGTGAGGCTGTCGTTGATATGATCGACACTTACTGGCAGGGGCGAGACGAAAATATGAACAAGCTGTCCGAGGCGTTCAAGAACGGACACTCACAAGGCACGTTCGTCCGGGCCTTCGCAGCCCACCGCCACACCGAACGCGCCCGCCTGATCGTAACCGCAGTCAACGCTTATGAGCCTATGCTGGCTGCTTTGGAGAAGGCGCGCAAAATGTGCATCTCCGCAATCGAAACGAATATCACCGGCATTGATTTCGATCCGGCGAGCCATCCCGTCATTCAGGAAATCGACGCAGCAATCTCCCAAGCAAAGGAGCAACAATCATGAAGACCCTCCAGATAGATGAAAAGTGGTCAATTGAATATGACCCAACCCGAAACGACAGGCCAACCAACTGGCTTCGCTATGGCTGCAACACGCGCCGCTTCGAGGAGAACAATGCGGCCACTGCCATGTTTTATGCCCTGCTGAAAGAGCGCACCAGCCCTAGGGCTGTTGAGAGCATTGTGGCCAACTTGACCAAGATGGAGCGCAAGTGGTTCACGACCACAGAATGGGGCAGCTGGCTGGCTGAGGTCGGTCAAGACCTAGCAGCCAAGGACCTAGTGAAAACCTCAAATGGTGCATTCACCTTGACCCCGGTCGGTGTTGAAGTCTCGCTTTTCTTGAAGAACCAGCGATGACTGAGAATGCTTTGGGATATTTGACTGGGTGCGCCTTGTTGGTTGCGCTGGGGTCAATCGTCACAGCCATAGGGATCATCATATGGTTAGCGCTATGAATTTCAGGAGAGAACCAATGACTGAGCCAAGAGGCTATCAGCCGCTATATCACTTCGACATCGTCAATCGCTGTCCCGGCTGCGGCCGATCGCATTGGCATGTTGGGCGGTTCAGCGCAGAGTGTGTTGTCTGTGAGACGGCATTGCCCTTTGCGTTCGTTGCCAGCCAGCCGATGGAGCCACGGTTCACAGAACACCACAGCCGCACAGCCACCAAACGCCAATACAGAGAGATGAGGAGGAATTCATGACACCTGAAACCTGCGGACATTGCAGATGGTGGCTGGGCAGGATTTCCGGCCACATTTACACCCCTGGAGACTGTCGGCGCTTCCCTCCGCCTCACCCAAAAACACCTCCCAATCATTTCTGTGGGGAATTCACAGTGAGAAAGGACCGACAATGACCGCACGCCGACTCCGACCACCAGTTCCTGAGCCAACATTCATTCAGTGTTGTGTTCCAGTTGACGTCATGGTTTACAACAAGTCATGCATCAGCCGCCGCAAACAAAGGGCAGTTGAGCGATCAGACAAATGGAAGTATGATCACTGCATGCAGCACGCAACAGTCGAAATTGACGGCCAACCATATTGCCGATCACACGCTGCCAAGGTCGCTCTGGCCCAGCTGCTTGAAGAGCCTGACCCAGAGTGGCACAAACCGAAGGATGGATCATGACTGACTTTGAATCTGAGTGCAAGGTCTCCAGCGAGAGGCCAGAAAGTGCTGGCGGCCAGACCACAGGAGCCACAGCCTATCCAGTGCGGGTTGAACACTTGCCCACTGGCACTGTTGCAATCGTCGGGCGGCACCGCTCACAACACAAAAACAGATCAGCCGCAATGGCTATGATTGAATGGGAGCTGTCATGACCACCATCAAACGCACACTTTCGGGTCCGACCCTGTTTGCCTCTCTTGAGCCCGAAGAAATGATCGAGGCTAGGCAATCCCAAGAGCCCGACAGCCGCAGCATCCTCGCCAGGACCTATGGCCAAGGCTATGATGAGGGATATCAGTCCGGCCGACAGATCGCTATGCTGATCCAAGACGAGCATTTCCAGCGAGGAGTTGAATCTGTGAAATCCAGATCACCAGCCATCCTGTTCTTTCTGGGTTGGTTTTTCGGGAATGCGACCCTGCTCCTGCTCCATTTGATTGTGAATTAACAGTTGACTTTTGAATTGAACTGGCCGACAACACTTCTTGAGGGGAGAGTTCCCTCACCATGAAACCCGATCTAAGGAAACCAAAATGACCATCACAGCCAAAGAATACAACGTCCTCAACGCCATCGCCCACCACGAAATGAACAGCATTAATGGTGACACCCCAACCCAAGCTTCGGAAGTGCAGACCTATCTCTGGGCTGACGATTTTGGCGGCGAGATGCAGCTCAATGAGCATGCAGTCGGCGGCGTGATTGCCTCGCTGATTGAGAAGAAGCTCATTGAAGTCGGTGAGTGGGACGAAAAAGACAACTATGTCAACTTCACTGATTTGGGCTTTGACGAATGGTCAGCAGTTCACCTCTGTGATGAGCTCAAAACTGCAGAGCCAGCCACCCCAGCAATCACAAAATGCCACACCGCTCTGGCTCGCGGCCTCAACGGCAAGGAAAGTGTCCACTGTCGCCAAGCCTACAGCGACAGCCGCACTCCGGCCCAGAAAAAGGCACAGCAACAGCTGATTGACGCAGCCCTCAAAACCAAAACAACCGGCAAGGCCACAGGCGACACCATCACTGCTCTGGTCGCTGCCAACCCTCGCAAGCCCGGCACCCACGGCCACACCAGCTTTGAAATCATCCTCAAGGCCGGTGGCTCCATCGCTCTGGCTGATTATAAGGCAGCGGGTGGGCGCATGAATGATCTCCGCTGGGACATTGAGCGCGGCAACAGCCAGCTGGCCTAAACCAATCGGGAGGAGTTCAGGCTCCTCCCACCACCAACCCGATCTAAGGAAATTATCATGATTTGCATCAAAACAGGATTTCACGGCTATCTCGTTCAATATGGCGAATTCGTTTATGGCGACGCCTATGCCGAGAGCGAGGACTCAGGAGCTCTTTGTCTCCGCATTTGCAGCCGCAGTCGCAAGCCAATGGGGCCAAGGATCAATGTGCTCGTCCACGCTTCTGGCCAGTGGTTCGACAGGGACGCCAAACCCGGCCAGAACTCAACCCTTGTGGCCTCGGAAAATGATTGGGAAAACACTGGCTATCAAGGCCGCGAATTCACCCTTGAAAATGGCAAGTTGACTTTGACCCCGGTCTGGCTGCCACCTGTTTTGGAGATTGTGTGATGTCCCTTCCAAAACAACTTATTGACTTCAAGAAGCTCTCCCATCTCTGGAGGAAAGGCTGTTTTGAACGCACAAGATTGCACACAACAGAAGAATCAATCTCGTTCATTGATGAAGTCTTGAAAGCTCCCGATTGTGTCATCTATCAGATAGAAGATGCAAATGATATATATGAAGATTTGGAACAGATCGTATCAGGAAATTCAGATTCTGAAGAATTGAAGCAGGAGATAGCTAAACACATTTTCCTGCCTTCCTCAAACACAGTCTTTTGCAGCAGCCTAGAAATGTCGGATCAAGGGACAGCCCCCACTTTGTTTGCATTCAAGGGTTATGAAACTGGTTTTGAAGGAGTGCAAATGAGAGTTTGCGGTGAGAGCCACACATTCAACGGATCGGGCCACCAACTGTTTGATTTTTCAGATTTTGAAATACTTGAAGGAGGAATTAGCTTTGGGGATAATGAGATAACAGAATTCTATGAAAAGGCATTGGAAAAATTCGGCAATGGAGAGGCACTAAAAATCCAGGAATCAGAGGAAGCTCTTAGCTGGATAAGAGCTAAATCTTTGGAGAACCGAGAGAATTATGATAAATTCCAGACAGCAATTCTTAGGGGAGTCTTGCTCCCTATATTATTTCAATAAATTGCCCAAGCTCTGGAAGATCGATCATGACGAGGAAAGTTTTCCCTTCTTCCAAGTCGAAAAAGCTTGGTCTCGGAAAATTCAAAGGATACACAATTGTCAGGAAACCCACAGAACCAAAGCATGGTGAAATCCGGAGGTCGGCTTGCGGTCGGAAGAGCCAGCACTGGTGCCGGTCGCACCTTCGCTTCACCCATGGCAAGTTCGTTCAGGTCAAAGGCCATTGGCGCGGCGATCCTGATTTGGGCAGAACAATCGCAATACACAAGGAAAAATGACATGCGCATAAAATTGAAAAGACGACTCAACCACCCTCGCCACCGGCCTTCAAAAGCCTTCCGGAAAAGGTTCGTCCTGCTCTGGGTTGGCAAGTTTGAAGGAGAGAGCTTTGACTCGATCCTCTTGCCGGGCTTTTATGGCACCCGAATTTCCATCTCAGGCAATGGGCGCGTCTGGAAAAGATGGCAGGACATTATTGCGGAACGAAAAGTTTGACTTTGACCCATGAACAGCGGACAACTGCTGACTGAGCAACATGGCTCAGATTGAAAGGAACACCAATGACCAAGACCACCAAAGGCAAGGCAGTCGCCAAAGCCTCAAATACTTCTCTCTCCGCATCACAAATGGACCAGATGGCAGGTTTCGCCAACAAGGGCATGGAAAGCGTCGGCGTCGGCGATGTCATCATGCCGCGCCTGTCCATCCTTCAGGACCTGAGTCCGCAGGTCAGCACCCGCAAGCCTGAATATATTGAAGGCGCTGAAGTCGGCCAGATTCTCAATGTTGCTACGGCTGAAGTGGTTGACGACATTGTCGTCATCCCTTGTGTTTATAAGCGGCACAACATTGAGTGGAAGCCGAACCGTGGTGGGTTCGTCAATGACCACGGCGAAGACGAAACCATGCTGAACGAGTGCACTCGCGATGACAAGGGCTTTGATGTGCATCCGAATGGCAACATCATCATCCCAACCGCAACATGGTATTGCATCGACCTGTTCGGCAACCAGCTGATCATTCCGATGAGCCGGACTCAGCTGAAGCCTTCGCGCCAGTGGATGTCTTATGCGACCAGCGAGAAATTGGACCACCCGGAAAAGGGCAAATTCACACCACCCCTTTTCTACCGGTCCTATCACCTGTCCACGGTTATCCGTGATGATGGTGACAACAGTTGGTTCGTTTGGAACGTCAAGAAAGGCAAAACGATCCTTGAGATGAATGACCCAGACTTGATGGCTGCGGCAATTCGTTTTGAGCAGATGCTGTCGGCCGGTGAAGTGGCCGCTGGTGCTGAGAGTTTCGGGGATGAGACGTCAGGTTCAGCTGGAGGGAATTCCACCAAAAGCGACAAAGACAAGTTCTGATCCGGAATGGCTGGGGGAAGAGGGTCGCAACTGCTTCCCCCAGTTACCACTTTTGATAAAAGGAAATTGAGATGGAATTGAAGCCCAGTGAATATGTTTTGTTCTGGCCCATGATGATGGCTCCTGAAGAGCGTGAAGAAGACTCACTCGCAATCACAGTGCCGAGGGTCGGCCAGTTTGTCAGTGACAAGAAGCCCATCACTGATGAATTCTACAACATCAACCTGCTGGACGAAAAATCCAACACTTCTGAGAACACCTCTCTGGTCTATAAGGAGTCGATGATCCTCTCGTCGCCTGACAAAGAAGTCGTCATGGCCAAATATAATTCGGCCTACAACATCGCGATCCAAGCTGCCGGCATCGCCAAGGGCGCAATCGTCCATGGTCAGGCTCGCATCGACAAGCTAATGAAAGAAGGAAACTGAAATGGCCACCAAGAAGAATGAAGAGCAAGCTGTTGAACAGGTCACCATGACTGAACAGCAAGCCACCGTAGCCGTCTCACGGATGATCGCCCGGCAGCATGGCCTTGACCCAGACGAACGCTATCGCGGCAAGAGCAATGCAGACCACTGCATGCAAAAAGCTCGTGAGATCGTCGGTGCGATGGTGCTGCTGAAAGATGTTGCCATTGAATTGCCCCAAGCCGAAGACGATCCGGAAACTGGGAAGGAATAAAATGTCCACTGCGTATGTAATTCAAAAGCCCCGCAATCCGGAGGACTTTGACTTGGACGCAATCCAGTCGTTGGGGAAGATTGAATACATCCTCCCAGCCCCTCCGAACATTCACGATGGGCAGCGTTTCCAGGAGGACATTGAGCACATCAGCAATGTGATTGATGCTTCTGGCGCGGACGATTGTTTCATCACCCTGTCTGGCTCCCCATGGAGCAACATATTGTTCGGTGTTGCTTGGGCACAGTCCGACACAAAGAACCTGACCATGGCCATCTATTCCCGAGGACGCGACAAAGACGGTCGCCGTGGTGGGGAAGTCGGCAGCTATCGCAAAGTGCCTGTCAGCTGCTAGCTGGCCAATCAAAGGAAATAATTATGACCGACAAAACTGCTCTTGATGCACTCTTCGGAGCCAAGAAAGAAGCCTCCGACAGCCAACTGAGCAAGATCAGCGATCTGCTGGTGGCTGAGGCTGCTGCCACTGACGCAAAAGAAACTGCCGAGGCCATGGCTGCTGCCGCCCGGCAACAGATCAACACCATCACCCAGCTGAAATTGCCCGAGGCAATGCTGGAGGCTGGCATTGAAGAATTCAAGTCCGCACAAACTGGCACAACAGTCAAAATCCATTTTGCGGCCGATGGCTCTCTGGGACCCAAAAATGATCCCGAGAAGGAGAAGAAGATTGACCTGCTGGTGGCCAACGGTGGTGGGGAGATCGTCAAACAGAGCGTGACAGTGCACTTCCCCAAGGATCAGTTTGAACAAGCTCAGGCACTGGCTGACAGGCTCTCTGACGACCGAATTGCAGTGGTGACCTACTTCCCTAAGGAGTTGGCTGAAGAGGCTCAAGCGCACGCCGACAAGATGCTCAAGACTCTGAACCAAGAGACAGTCGTCCTGACCAATGAATATGAGAATGTTGAGTGTGAGCGTTCTGTTCATGCGGCTGGCCTCAAAAAGTGGGTCAAGGACCAGATGGAAAAGCCGGGCAAAGACCTACCACTGGACCAGCTGGGAATCTGGTATGGCCAAATAGCAAAGATCACTCGACCCAAGAAGCAAAAGTGAGTGCGAAGTTCTCTCTGCACCACCCAGACGGCTGCTCGATTGAATTTGAGCCTCTGCCGGATGACATGATGCGGATGACTAGCAAGCGGGGTGGGCGGGAACCGATTGTGTTCCCTGATGTTGGGGTTGAGCTTGGCCGACTCTATTATAAGGGCTGGTTGAAAGAGGGGTTCATGAAAGATGGAACAAAGTGAATTGAAAATCCGGGCCCGGATCAGAAAGCTCGATCTGTTGGCTGCCAACAATCCAAATCCGCACGAGGCAGAATCAGCCCGCATCAAGGCACAGCGACTGCGTGAGCAGATCGGTGACCAACCCAAGCCAAGTTATTCTGGGACAATCATGCCCGGCGCAAGAGAGCGAGTCATGGATGAGATAGCTCGCAGAATGAGGGAGCAGGGCAGACCACAGCAAATGTGGCCAAGTGAAGAGGTCATCCGTGGCCGATCTGAGGAATTCATGAAAATGTTTAAGGAAAGCAAATGACCAATCCAATCATCATCGGCGCTGGCATGGCTGGCCTTTTGGCTGCCAACATGCTCCGTCGGCACAATCCAGAAGTCGTGGAGAGGCAATCCAGCCTCCCCAATAATCACCATGGCGTCTTGCGGTTCCGCACCTTGCGGGTGAGCGAGCAGACCCACATCCCCTTCCGGGAAGTGCAGGTCTTCAAGGGTGTCGACGAGTCAGACCCCATCCGCGCTGCCCTTCAATATTCTTGCAAGGTCACTAAGGGTTATGAAGTGCGCAGCCTGATCAGCCTTGAACCTTGCATGAGGTATATTGCTCCGGACAACTTCATTGAGCAGATGGCCTCTGGGCTCACCATTGGCTATGGTGTTGATGGGCTCAAATATCTGTTGCCCGACAATCGGCAGGATGTTGGACCGATCGTTTCCACCTTGCCGATGCCGATGCTGATGGACGCAACGGAATATGATGGCCCAAGACCCGATTTCAGATCACTGCCCGGCTGGAGCGTTTCCGCCACGATTGATAATTGCGATGTGTTCGTGACGCGATATTTCACCAACACCATGAAACAATATTACCGGGCCTCAATCACTGGCAACATTCTCAATGTTGAGTTCGCTGGCGAGAAGCCTGCTGTTTCTGCTGCACACTTTGAGCAGCTTGTGCGCGATGCTGTTTGCTCGTTTGGGATTTTCCCTGACAGGATTTTATCGGTCCACGAACCCAAGACTTCACAATACGCAAAGTTGGCCACCTTCTCCAAGGAGGATCGCCAGAAAGCCAAGGACTTTATGTTCTGGGCCACGAATCAACTCGGCATTTTCTCTCTCGGTCGGTTTGCCACATGGCGCTCCGGCCTGCTGATGGATGATGTTGTTGACGATGTGCTCAAGATTGAGCGCTGGATGATGCAAGGAAACTATGAAAGGCAGAAAGACTTATGAAACGTGCAAAAATCAAGGTTGAGCTCATTGACTTCACCGGCAAGGACACTCCCGACGAAATGTTCCGCGCCGCCCGGTTGATGGCGTTCACAAAGAACACCCGGCTGAACATGACCCCTGATGGCTGGGCAAAGTTCCGTGACATGCCCGAGGACGAGCTTCAGGAGGAGCTGAAATACATTTCTCGGACCATCCCGACTGCTTGGGAGTTTGTCAATATGACCTTCTCAATCCAGGAAGTTTCTCGGGCAGCTGCTCAGCAGATCACTCGCACCCGCTGGACACCCATGGAGGCTGATCTATATGGCTCCTACCAGATGCAGAGCCAGCGTGTCACGGACGTCACTGAGATGCCGTGCTATGTGCCTGAAGGCTTCTCTGCCCAAGAGGATGTCCATCACTCGCTGCGTCTGGGCAAGGCCATGGACCAATATGCGGCCGACATCGCTCACCATGGTGATGTTGAGAAAGCGCGAGGGTTGCTGCCGATGGGTGTTGCTTGCAACCTCATGGCTCAATACAATCTCCGCACCCTCTCTGAAACATGCCGCAAGCGTTCGAGCTTGAGGGTGGCTGGTGAATTCAATGAGGTCGTCCGGCAGATGCGCGAGATCGTGATTGAGACTTGGCCTTGGTCGGAGCAGTTCTTTGAAATGAAGAACAAGACTGCCATCGACCTGATTGAAGAGGTCGCAATCACTCTCCCCAAAGAGCAGAAGATGCAGCTGGCCAAAGCCGCAGACATGTTGAAAATCTGATGGGCAGGAACCGAATCATCTGTGACTTTGATGGCACGCTCGTCAACATCGCACCCATTGCAAACTTTGTGGGTGACTGGGACGAATTCCACCCAAGGACCTTTGATTGTCCACCGAATCAGGCGATCATTGATTTCATGGCATTGATGGAGGAACATTATGAAGTTGTCGTCGTGACCGGCAAGGGCGACAAATTCTACCCCCAGATGTGCGACTGGGTCACCAAATACTGCTTCGCTCCTGATGCCATATTGATGCGGCCAGTCGGCAATTTCATGAGTGATGCAGAACTCAAGCCTTTCCTCATGGAGCAGGAATACGGGCCCGACTGGGAGAGCAGTGTTTTGTTTGCCCTTGAGGACCGGGACAAAATGGTGGATGCGTGGAGAGCCCTCGGGATCACATGCCTCCAATGCGCAAGGAGCTTATATTGATGGCACATGGACGTAAAGACTTTGAAGACAATTTTGATGGTGTTGGTGCGGTGATTGATAAGCCAGACCCGAAGGAGAGCAATTTGGGTGCTATGCTGCATGAGCCGCTGCCTGCAGAGCCATCCATTCTGGATGAGATTGAGATGAAGTATGATAGAAATGAATATCCTGATGACCTGCTGCGCAATGGCTCGCCTCTGGAATTCCTGCGCAGAGCTGAAGACACCCTTGTGACTCGTGGCAAGGAATATGGTCCGAGCTATCAGCGTTTCGGTCCGATATTGCATGCGATGTGTCCGGCCGGAATTGAGCTCAAGACGTCTGATGACTGGGGCAGGATGGCAGTGTTGTTGATGATCATGGCCAAGCTCGACCGATATATGAACAATTTCAATGAGGGTGGCCATGAAGATTCAATCACAGACAACATCAACTATCATGCAATTCTCGCCAGCCTTGATCGCGATGCAAGAAAGAAATGACCTTGGCAAATTCTTCAACCCATTCCCGGCTGATGTCAAAAAGGCGCTTGAGCGTTTTGCGAGCAAGTGCGAGTTTGACCCATATACTGGCTGCGTTGAATTCAATGGCGCAAAAAGCCTTTCCCAAGGTGGCAGTGGGGTGTATGGTGCTTTCTGGTTCAATGGCAAAATGCACTATGCCCACCGTTGGGCGGCTGAATATATCCATGGCCTCAAGGTTGATGTCTCTGTTGAGGTTCACCACAAGTGCAGAAACACTGTCTGCGTTCAGCACCTTGAGTCCCTCACTCCGGAAGCCCACCGGGAGCAGACTTGGCTCTTCCGCCAGCGCCAAATATGCGGCCAAGAGCATTGGGAGCCCTTGAAGCCTGACCCAATAGCATCAGACGAACTACCATTTCACGACCTGCCAGATTGGCTGGCACCATTCAAGGAGATCAAATATGACAACCCCCCGTTTTAAGCACGGAGAGATCATTCGCTTCGGCTCGCAGGATAATGACCTGATGAGGATCATCAGCTGGCAGAATGAGCGATACACAGGCATGCTGGTTGATGGTGGTTTTGACACTGCACTTGACACACGCATCGAGTTGGCTGGCTCCGATGATGAGGCTCTGTGGCACTCACCTGAGATGAAAGCTGCCCGCAGCCTTTCCCACCGCCACCTGAATTCCAACATGCCATTCGGCCAGCTGATGCATGCCAACGCTCTCAGACTGGACAAATTCTTGGACGAGGACGGCAATGACAGCTGCGCAGACTGGACAGCAGCAGACTGGATGGTGGCCATGGTCGGTGAAGTCGGGGAAGCTGCCAACATCATGAAGAAAATTCGCCGTGGGGATTTCACCCTTGAGCAAGCCAAGCAGCAGCTGGCTGATGAGCTGGGTGACATTCAAATCTATCTCGACATCGTGGCCCAAATGTGTGAGATCAATCTGGCCAGAGCAACCAGGCAGAAATTCAATGCTGACAGCAAAAAGCGCGGACTGGATATTTATCTATGATCATATTTGACACAGAGACCACTGGCCTGATTGACAACACCGCGCTGCCTCTTTCCAAGCAGCCACAGATCATTGAGCTGTTCGCCAGCAAATATGACAACGAGACCTTGGAGCATGTTGGGGATTGGCACAGCCTTTTCTTTGCGCCAAATGTTCCGGATGAAGTCGTCAAGATCACATCCATAACCACCGAGATGCTCGTTGACCAGCCCAAGTTCGTCCAGAAGATTGACAGCCTGATTGAATTCTTCCTCGGTGAGACGCATGCCTTTGGCCACAATCTGTCGTTTGATATGACCATGCTCTGGCTGGACCTCAAGCGGATTGACTTCGACAAGCGTTTCCCGTTCCCCCAGCACCAAATCTGCACGGTTGAGGCCACTGAGGGTGACAAGGGCTTCCGCCAGTCTCTGGCCGACCTTCACCAAGAGCTTTTTGGGGAGAGCTTTGACGGTGCCCACCGGGCCAAGTCAGACGTTCAGGCCACCAGTCGCTGTGTCATTGAGTTAATCAAGAATGGGAGCATCAAGTTGTGAGAAACCGCACAGGCTATTCATTCCGAGCAGCCTTTGGGCATCTGGATGAAGTCATGAGCAGGATCGAAACTGATTATGCGCCAATCACTGACCGGGCTTCAACATTCGGCTTCAACAACTGGAGCAAGCTCTGCAAGAAAAATGGCAAGCGGCCTGTCTTTGGTGTTGAGATTGCAGTCTCTCCAGAGCCAACTGCCAAGAAGGTCACCCGCTCCCACTTCACATTCATCGCAACCGACAGCCTCCTGCCATTGAACCAAGTGGTCCGTCTGGCCTCCATGCAGTTCCGCTATGAGCCGCTGTTGACTTATGACGACCTGATGTCACTTCCACCGGGCTTGATAGTCATTCCCGGCAGAAATGCCATCATTGACAAAATTGATCCAGAGGCCATCAAAGAGAGTGGGACGCTACTCAGGGTCAGCGCCCACCCATCAACACCCAGGAAACAGGCTCTCTGGGCGGAAAAGCATGCAATTGAGACGATTGCCTGCTCCGATAACTATTATCCGAGCCCTGAAGACCGAGAAGTGTATGAAGTGCTGTGCGGCAGAGGGGCAACCATGCAGACTTTTCCGATGCACCAATTCACTCGGGCAGAGATGATTTATCATTGTGGGCAAGCAGCCGTCGACCGCACAGACGAGTTGGCCAAGCTCTGCACAGCTACCCTTGACCCGGCCACACTGCTCACCCCTGAGAAGCCCAAGACGCTCCGCCAGATGTGTCTTGATGGTGCGGTCGCTCTTGGTTGTGACCTGACCCGGCAGGAATATATGGATCGGCTGGACCGTGAATTGGACCTGATTGAGGAGAAGAAATATGAGGACTATTTCTACATCATTGCCGACCTCGTCGCAGATGCCAAGACCAAAATGTTTGTTGGACCTGCTCGTGGATCAAGTTGCGGGTCGCTCGTTTGTTACTTGTTGGGAATCACCACCATTGATCCCTTGCCATTTGGACTCATATTTGAAAGATTCATCGACATCACTCGGGAAGATCTTCCCGACATCGACATCGACTTCAGCGACCAGTCCCGGCACTTGGCCTTTGAATATCTCGAGAAAAAATATGGCCAAGACCGGGTGGCACGCCTCGGAGCCGTCTCATTATACAAGCCCAAGTCTGCCATCAATGAGGCTGCGGCAGCTCTCCGAATCCCTAAGTGGAAGGTTACTAGCTTCACATCTTCCATCATCGAACGGTCCGGTGGCGACAGTCGCGCCCTCCAAGCCATTGAAGACACCTTCAATGAAACTCCTTCAGGTCGAGAGCTGCTGAGGGACTTCCCAGAGATCATCATCGCCCAACGCATGGAAGGCCATCCCCGCCACCACACCCAGCACGCTGCCGGGGTGGTCGTGACACAAGAGAGTGTTGAGAAATACGTAGCGATTGACATGCGCACGCACGCCGCCCACTGCGACAAAAAGGACGCAGAAGACCTGAACCTGCTGAAGATTGACGCTCTGGGGCTCACCCAGCTGGCTGTCTTTGAAGACTGCCTCAAGGCCATCGGCAAGAGCCATGACTGGCTGATCAAATATCCGCTGGAGGATCAGGCAGCTTTCAAAATCCTGAACGACCAGCGTTGGTCCGGCATCTTCCAGTGGAATGGCCATGCCCTTCAATCCCTGACCCAGCAGATCACCGTCACTGAATTTGAAGACATGGTTTCCATCACTGCGCTCGGTCGTCCGGGCCCGTTGGTCTCTGGCGGTGCCACAAAGTGGATCGACCGCAAGAATGGGCAGAAGCCAGTCACCTATCTTCACCCTGAGTTTGAGAGCCATCTTGACACTTCCCTAGGCATTGTCATCTATCAGGAGCAGGTGATGTCCCTAGGGCGGGAAATTGGTGGATTGAACTGGGCTGATGTGACCGCACTGCGCAAGGCCATGAGCAAGTCACTGGGCAAGGAATTCTTTGACCAATATGGCGACCGCTTCAAGGCCGGTGCCTCAAGGCTCGGCATCGAACAGGAAAAGCTGGACAATCTGTGGGATGAGCTTTGTGCTTATGGCTCTTGGGCGTTCAATCGGTCTCACTCGGTTGCCTATGGCCATATCAGCTACTGGTGCTGTGTGCTCAAGGCTCACCACCCTCTGGAATTCGCTGCCGCAACTCTGAGCCACGAAAAGGACAGTGAGAAACAACTGAAGCTGCTGCGTGAGATGGTTGCTGAAGGATATGAATATGTCCCAGTTGATCCAGAAAAATCGACCGACAAGTGGCAGTCCGGCGATGGACGGCTGATTGGCCCACTGACCAATGTCAAAGGCCTCGGACCCAAGGTTCTGTCAGAGATCATGGCCAGCAGAGCTTCCGGCCAGCCATTGCCCAAGCGCGCCCAGACCCTGCTCAAGAACCCAGTCACGCCGATTGATGAGCTTGAGCCGCTGAACAAGCGGCTGAGTGTTCTGTTCCCTGAAGGGCTGCACACAGCTGGGGTTGAAAGTGCCACGACCAAGGTGATCGACGCTCAAACATGCGGCCGAGATCGCAAGGTCGTGATCGTTGCCAAGGCCCAAGAAATCAATCCTCGGGACGGCAATGAGTTGGTGAATATCCAGAAGCGCGGATACAAGCTCAACGGCAATGCACTTTTTCTCAATTTAGTTATTGAGGATGACACGGATAGGATGTTAGCTCGGGTCAATCGCTTCAAATTCGTAGACCAAGGGCAGAAAATCATCGACGAGGGTGGGCCAGGAAATTCGATATATGTCTTCGCAGGAACAATTTCTGCGGACTTCAGAATACTGAACATTGATCGGTGCAAGCTGCTCGGACACATGAAACCAAAAACAACAAGCAAGGCCTCCTGATCCATGGCATTCACAGAACTTGACGAGCTCACCAATGTTGGTGCGTATTTGAAGCGTGTTGGTGCTGAAGTCGTAAACTTCAAATCCGCATGTGTCAAGGTCACAGAGAATGGGTATCCCAGAACCACAGGCTGGATCAAATTCAACACCACAGCAGGCACCGTAAAAGCCTCTGGGGACGTTGATCCGCCAACCGAGGCAGAAGCCCTAGCAATCGCTGAGGAGCTTAAGACAGCCAAGTTCCCGCACCCGGTGGCCCTTTCCGCAATGGCCGATTCACCCAAGGGACTGAACCCAAAGGATGACAACGTATTTGTGTTTCATGACTTCCAGAACCGAGTCGTCATGCTTCAGGAACGGGTGGAAACTCCAGACGGCAAGATGTATATCCCTTGGACCCGCTGGAGCGATGGCAAGTGGCGCAAGATGGAGCCAGAGGATCACGTTCCATTCTATGGCCTCCCAGGAGCCAAGGATCACTCCGTGCTCTTCATCCATGAGGGCCCCAAGGCAGTCCAGAAAATCAAGAAGCTCATCTCTGGCGAGGCAGTTGATGATCGTTTTCCGTGGCTGGAATATTTCCGCTGGGGAGCCCATGTGGGTTGGATTGGCGGTGTGCACTCCATGGATCGATCTGACTGGGCCAGCCTTGCCCGCATGAATTGGAAGAAGGTGGTGATCGTCGCTGACAACGACAACATGGGCAAGGCAGTCGTCCCCAAGATCGCTCAGCACTTCCATGTTCCGACTTACAGCATTGTGTTCAATGACCTGTGGCCGACTGCTTTTGATCTCGCTGACAAGTGGCCGGACGAAATGTTTGGCGATGTGAACAATTATATTGGCCCCTCAATTGAGCACTGCATCGAGCCAGCCACATGGTGCACAGATGAATTTGAGATCATTGGAGCTGGTGGCCGACCAAAGATCGTCCATGAAGCCAGAGACGTTTTCTGCAATCAGTGGGTCTGGATTGAACAGCAGGACTTGATCGTGAATTTGGACATGCCTCAATATCGCATGAGCGCTGCCCACTTCAATTCCTTCTGTCGGCCATTTTCGCATGTTGGGAACACTGCCCAGCTGTTCCAGAAAAGCTATGTCGGCTCTCAGATGAAGCTGACATATGACCCCGGCAAGGTCGGCACTCTGATCAGGGACGCTGCCGGGCTCGGAGCAATCAACCTATACCAGCCCTCACCAATCAAGCCAGAGGAAGGAGACTGGGAGCCGTTCCTGGAATTCATGGAATATTTGGTTCCTGGAGAAGAGGACCGGGATCACCTGCTGCAGTGGATCGCAACGCTCGTCGCTTGCCCTTGGCTCCGGATCGTCTGGGGGATATTGATGATGTCCGAGCAGCAAGGCACAGGCAAGACAACTCTGGGCACCATATTGGCTGAGCTGGTCGGCCGGAACAACTCTAGCTTCCCCGGTGAGAACATGATCGTTGGGTCAGACTTCAATGGCTGGATCGCCAACAAGCGGCTGATCGTTGTCAATGAAATCTATTCCGGCCACAGCTGGAAAGCATACAACAAGCTGAAGCCATATGTGTCTGATGATGAGATTGAGGTCAACATCAAGTTCGAGCCAACATACACCCAACCCAACTGGACCCATTATTATCTCTGCTCAAATTCAACAGCCGCTCTGAAGCTGGAGGATGGTGATCGTCGGTGGCTGGTTCCCAAGGTGACTGAGAAAAAGTGGCCCAAGGAAAAGTTCGCAGCATTCCACAAGTGGCTCTGTGCTGGTGGCTTCGCTCGCATTGCCTTCTGGGCGAAGACCTATGAGCAGCACGGTGGCAAATATCTTGATCGTGGTCAGGAGGCTCCCATGAGTTCCTCAAAGAAAGAGCTGATCGAAGAAAGTCGGTCAGACGCCGAGAAAATGACTCGTGAGCTGGCCGAAGCAATCGCAGAGCTTGGTCCGGATGCCGAGGTGGCAATCCCAATCCTGTGGATCAAGTCGTGGTTGGTGGACCGTCTCAATGATCAGGTCTATGAGAGTCCTAGGGTGCTGGCCAACATCCTCAGCAAGTGCGGAATGTTCACAACAGATCGCGTCAAGATGGGCACCAAGTATCACCGGCTGGTCGTGAATAAAGAGCCAATGGCCGGATGGATACCCGCAAGGCTGCGTGAGGCAGTCCGCAAGCCAGACGACATCTTGAAGGATGAATTTTAAGCTTTGAATTATTCACAAAGCAGAGGATAAGGCTTGAACCGACCAAGGAGATTATGAAATGTCTGCAACAATCCACATGAACGGCAACATCCACCGCAACAACGACGGCATCGAGTGCACCCCTGAGATCAAAGAGCTGTTCCCAGCTGTGTTCAGCCACCGCAAGTCCACCCAAGTGAGCGAGGACTATCAATTTCACGACTCAGCCAAGATCATTGAGCAGATGCTCGACTCAAACATGAAGCTGGTTGAGCTTTCGCAGGAGCGGCTGCGTTCGTCAACTGTCCGCCAGCCCCACACCCAGCTGCATGCCATGCGCTTCCAATCCAAAGCCTTCAAGAAAGGCTCTGACTTCGGCATCAACGACTCGGTCCCTGAGATCATCATCATGAACAATCACGATGGGCGCTTTCGGTTCCGGGCATTGGCCGGTGTCTTCCGGTTTGTGTGCGCCAATGGCATGATCGTGGGCGATCAGGTTCTGGGCAATGTGGCCAAGCGTCACTTCGGCAAGGAAAACACCTTCGAGAAGACACGAGCCATCCTCGCAGACATGCCCAAGGTCGTTGATTCGATCTCCAAGCGGATTGTGGACTGGGCCAGCGTCACTCTGGACAAGGAGCTGCAGGAAAAGTTCGCCCGGTCGATGATTTCTTCTCGTGGTTGCCCTGACTGGGTCAAAGAGGAGCAGGTGCTACGCGCCCAGCGCCCTTCTGAGAATCCTCGGGACAATGGGGTCCGCGATCTCTGGACCACTTTCAATGTGCTGCAGGAGAACTTGACCAACACCAAGCTCCAGCGCGAAGGTGGCGAAGGCAGGGCTCGTGGCCTCAGCCCGATCCACGGAACATTCAGCAACTATCGCGTCAACCGCGACATCTGGAACGTGGCTGAAGGATTCCTGGAAGACCTGCGCTCTGGTCGTCAGGACTTCTCAACCATGACCGGGCCCGAACTGGTGGCTGAATATAACCGTGTGGCTGCTGCCCAAGGGCTTGACCAGATCAAGCGGTTCGCCACTCGGGAAGCCGGAATCAAACGGCTGGAGGCTCTGGCAGTCGTTGCATGACTTCTGAGATTGACGCTCTTTTCAATTCGGCTCAAAAGGCTCGTAATGAAACCTTGAGCAAGAACCCACCCCGCTTGACAATCAAGAATGGGGTGGGTTTCCTCCTGTTTGATGCCCTCACTCTCTCCTCGCATGAGGCTGGGAAGAAAATACCCGGTCGGCACCGATGGAAGGGCAGCGAGCTGATGTTCGAAGCGATGGACAGTGCCCTGGATTATGTCAAGCGCACATGGCCGAACTTTGTCATGGTTCGCTCTGACCTTGAGCAGAAGAAGCAGCACCCTGTCCCGCCCATGAAAGGCATTGAGTGGGACCCAGTCTATCCCATGTTCCAGCACCAATCGGACGCCTTCAATGCTTCCGCAACCTTGCCAGCTTTCGCCTATTTCATGGACATGGGCACTGGCAAAAGCAAGGTCCACATTGACAATGCTGCCTATCTTTTTGCCGAGGGGTTGATTGACCGGGTGTTGATCGTCGCACCCAACAATGTCCATCGGCAATGGGTTGAGGAGGCACTTGAGGACCACTGGCCCAAGAACCTGCCATTGAATGCGCATGCGCTTATGACTGGCAAGAAGAAGCCTGGAATCTGGGGCAAGTGGTCCGGCCGACAGGAATCCCTCCTCTGGCTCAGTGTTAATTATGATGTGCTTGAGATGTTCGAGGAAAAGGTCGGCACCCGGTCACATTGGTATCTGGGCGAGCTTGGTGAGGAGCTTGAGGACTTTGTCAAGTCAGGTCCCACATTGATGGGTCTGGACGAAAGCCACAAGATCAAGAACCCATTCAGCCAGAGGAGCCGGGCAGTGACCCGCATAGGGCAAGATGCCAAATACAAGCGCATCATGACCGGCACTCCCATAGCCAAGGGCCCGGAGGATTACTTCAGCCAATTCCAGTTCCTTGACCCAAAGATCATCGGCTGCTACTCAATGTCTGGGTTCAAGAACCAATTCTGCCAGATGGGTGGATTCAACAATAAGAAGATCATCGGCTACCACAACACAGATGAGCTTCACCAGCGCATTGGCGCAGTCACTTGGCGCGTTGATAAAGATGAGGTCCTCGATCTGCCGCCGAAGCTTTATAACCGGGTGCTGGTGGACCTGACCGACAAGCAGCGCAAGATGTATACCGAGCTGGTGAACACCTTCATGACAGAGCTCAAGGACGGCACAGTCATCTCTGCCGACGATGCCATGGTGCGGCTGTTGCGGCTCCAGCAAGTTGTATGCGGCTATCTGCCGAATGAGGATGAGACGCTTGAGTTGATCCCTCACAACCGGATGGAGGCTGTTGATCAAGTTGTTGAGGGTGCCAAACGCAAAGTTGTCATCTGGGCTCGTTTCAAGGAGGACATCAACCAACTGATGGCCAAATTCGGAAAAGAGGCAGTCAGATACGATGGCGAGGTCAGTGATGATGACCGGAAGCACAACAAGGCAGCGTTCATCGATCCCACATCAAAAATCAAATACTTCATCGGCAACCCACAAGCAGGCGGTGCTGGGGTTGATGGGCTTCAGGGAGTGACTGACACAGTCATTTATTATTCCAACTCGTTCAGCTCAATCGATCGCTGGCAGAGTGAGGACCGCACGCACCGCATCGGCACCAAAGGCACCGTCAACTATTATGACATCATCGCCCGCAGAACGGTTGACTACGCAATCATGGCCAACCTGAAGCGGAAAAAGGACATCGCTGGGATGTCGCTTGAGGAGCTCAAGCTAATCGCTCGTGGGTGATGGCGGACAAGGGAAAGGCAGCGCCCCACCCTTGGCGATGACCCACCGACAAATGCGACCGCCTGCAGCACTCAGCTCATCTGCCCACTTGTCCCGCGAAATGCGATAAAGCTCGTCTGTCTTCTCGCTCGTTACGATATCAATTGGCGGGACTGGGGCTGGCTCCACCAACGTCTTTATGTCTGCAGACGGCGGGAAGCTGTTCAACGGAATAGCCGTTGTTGAGCAACCGCTGGCAGCCAGCAGCAACACGGACGTCGCTGGGAGCAGAATCAGGTATTTCAGAGATAGCATCGATCAATTCCTCTTCTTGTTTTGTGATGCGCAGTGCATCGGTCACACGGTCAGTTGATGCGGCTTCATTTGCGATGTTGGTGGTGGTCAGGTCTTTGACTTCCGCGAGAGCAATTTTTGCCTTCCACTTTGAGTCGCGGTAATCATCTCCCTTGCAGAAGCCCAGAACAAGGCAGAGGCTGGCAACGGCGACCATTGTGATGACCTGCTGGGCGGAAGTTGGCAGGAAGCCCTTGATGGTCTCCCAAGCAGCTTTTGCAGCGATTATTGACATCTCAGAATTCCTCGTGTTGGGGCAGCTCCGAAAGCGAGGCTGCTTAGTGCTTTTCTTCTACGTGAACAGGGTCTTCATCTTTCCCAGTGGCTCTGCGTTCACTTTTCTGGGTGAACCAAGAAGCCATAGCCAACCCAATGAGGCCCTGGACCACAATCGATTGGGCCAGAGTTTTGAAAAGATCATTGTCTGCCAAAGTCCGATCATTGTTCAGCATCCACAGAACACCCCAAGTCAGAATGAATATGCCTGCTCCGGCAACTCCGGCCGGACTCAGCCGACCAATCTGCTTGTCCAGGAATTCCCAGCAGTTCATGACAGCTTTCCTGTTCGAATCATTTCGGTTACGCGCTTGGCGCGTGCAGGAGTTTGCTTTGCCCACTTGCTGAGCATGAAATTGTCTGCTGCCTCTTTGAATTGGCCTTTCTCAACCAGGCCCAAGCTGTTCTTGAAGCTCGCCAGACCTGCTGTGCCGAGCTGAAATGCCAGTGAAGTCAGAGCAACCTTTCTTGCGGTGTTGTCGCCGACTGCTTTCCAAGCTGGCCACTTGCTTATGACCGAGACAAAGCGGTTTATGTCATTCATCTTTAACATGTTGATCTCAAGATCAGTCAACACCCAGTTTCGCCAATCCCCCGGCTTGCGAGAGGGATCGTTCTTTATCAGGATGGCCTCTTCTTCTTGTGTTATGCGGCCACCCTTGCGCGGGTCAATCAACCGTCCGATGCCGATTGTCCACCACCCAAGGTGATCTTTGTAGGCTCTCGCTCTACGACCCTCCTCAAATTCAAGGTGCTCAATTGCTGCAGCCACAAATTCATCGTCTGTGGGCAAAGGGTCAGGAGCTGAGGAAGGTGCCAATGCACCCCAGATCGCGTTGGCAGTGACCGGGCCCCAGAGGCCATCTGCTTTGACGCCGACGCGCTGCTGGATATCTTTCAGTGTTGGCATAAAACTTCCTTCCTAATTGTTGTCAATCCTAGTGGCGATTGCGCTCTTCCTTCGCAAGCTCTGCCAAGAATGAAACATTCGCATCTATCCGCTCAATTCGAGAGGCCACGCCGTCAACCTTGGGCTCCACGACATCCAACCGGGCAGAGTTGCTCTCAACTTGACCATACATGACACCCAGCGTGAACACCCCCACTCCTGCAGAAGTCAGGAGAGAAACAATCACCCCTATATCCGTCAAGGTCAAGGATTCGCGAACAGCTTTTATCGTATCATTCATTAAAACACCCCCACTAATAAACTATTTGTGCCACCGACCATACACGCAATGTGTCATTTCATGCCCCAGCCATGACCTTGCTGACGCTTTTTGCAAGCTCGTTACATGGATCTCGCAGCCATCCGGCCGTAAATAGGAGTAACCCATTAACTCGCGACCCTCGGTAAAAGTTCCCTCTGGAGCAGTTTCGCGCAATTCTTTCAGGGAACGATGCTCAATGACTTCGACCACCTGCTCTCGTCGCTCGAACTCTGCACCCTCGAAATTATAGCCATCCGGCTGCTGCCCGCAGGAAACGAGGCAGCAGCCGGCGAAGAGAGCTGAAGGGAGAAGCCTCCCCATCATTCTTCTGCTGGTGGGGTGATGGGCTCTGGTGCAGGAGCCTCAACGAATCGGCTGTCTGGCTCTGGGTCTTTTTCCTTTGCTGGCCACTTCATTCCTGCGGGTGGATTGATGCCAGCTTCGCGCTTGAAAATCTGGCTCTTCAAGGCGCTCTCTTCAGGCTTGCCCATGAATTGGCCTTCCTCAAAAGCAGTGGCTGCACCAGCCGCAATGGTCTTGATAATTGGGCCGCACTCATCCATCTTGGCATAGACAATTTCTATGAATTCATCCCAAGCACCCACTCCTGGAGTGTTGATGGCAGTGGTCAGCTTTTCACGAATTTCGCTCGGACAAGCCTCTGGGCTCCCAATCAAAAATTCCAAGCCAGCTTCTCGAAGGCCATATAGTGTTGGGATGGTTCCGCCGTTTTGCAGTTCTTCAATTTTCATTTCAATTCTCCTGTGTTGGTGTTGACATTATAGGCTACTTCTTCTGGTTGGCTAGGGTGTTTTCAAGTGCCTCCACCCGCTGTGCCAAATCAGCTATCACTTTCTTCAAGCTGCTATTATTGCGCTTCTTTTTGTGGTCCTCATTTGACTTCCATTTCTTGCCCTTTTTATCCCATTCACAGTCATCTTCGGGAATGGTCACGTTGGAGGCTACGACGGTCCATTCGGGATACCCCGCCGTGACCGAGACTATCTGCTGCTCTTTCCCATCAGGGCTTTCAATCAATATCATGAACTTACTCCTATACTGCTTCCTGAGGTTACTGTTCGCGTGTTCCCGGCAGAGCAACGAGCCACTAGGCGGAAAGTCTGGACAGAACCGGCAGATAGGCCGGTAGCTGATCTGTTACAGGTTATCGAGCCGGGGAGTGGGTCGTATAGCCCCTCTCCGGTGCTGACTATGGGGTGGGGATTGGACGTTGCAGTAGCTCCTACATCAGCCCAAACTCCGGGCGATGTTTCTCTCTGCCATTTCATTTCTACCTGAGTGTTTCCACCCGGAGCCGCTGCTGCCAAGTATAAGCCTATAGACGAAGCCGTGAGCGTTGCAGTCGTGACGCCTGCTGGAAGTGTCACAGTCAGGCTGGAAGTCACAGCCGCGAAGCTTGTTGTCGAGAATGAACCTACTGTGCCGGACGCGCTTGAGGAACCGCCACTGCCACCTGTAGGGGGAGGAGCGACCACCTTCTTCACCTTGACGGCAACTGGAGGATATGATTTTCCGCCGTAGGAAGCTGTAACCGACAGCATTGCTTCTGGCCCGGACAGGCCGGAGTTGATTGCAAGCTGCCCAGTTCCTGAGCCGCTGATGGAAGGCGCGGTGCCTGCAAATGTTCCTGACAGAACGGATACACTCCATGTCACGCCGGACGTATAAGCTGAGCCGCCAGCTACGGTCAGTTTGTAAAGCGTCGTTGCAGGAAGCGATGTGGTCAACGAGCCGTCTGACGCATAATCAAGAACCACCTCTGCCGGACCTGATGCACTTTTGGTTACGTCGGCAGCAGCTTCAATATTGCTATCGGTAGCTGCCGGTGCTTGGCCTACAATTTGGAGTGCGGTGCCTTCCAGTGTTACAATTTCGGATTGAGCCTTTAGAACTCCGCTGTTGTCATAAAGGTTGTTACCTATACGTGCTGCGCTTCTAACAGAACCCTGTCTGAGGCCGGTATATGTAGTTGCTGCTGTATATGCATGCCAAATAGGATAATATCCTATTCCAGCTGCAACAGGGTGGGAATACATGACTACTCCGTTTAGGCAGACATCTATAGTTACACCTGTGTAATGAAGAGCAACTTCTGATCCACTATAATCTCCCAAACTATAATTTGTGTAAACCTGTAAACCAAACACATAAACCTGCATGGAGCCTATGAACGGGTTAAAGTGGGCAGCAATATTCATAGTGTCGTAAGACAAAGATAGTAAATCATTGCCAAAGTTTAGCATAGTCCACGCTCCGCCTCCTATAGCGGTAGCAGACATAAACCCAGAGCCAACAATTCTGTCTCCATACACAGCCGCATCGTAAGAATTAGGTGTTCCCGCTGCACGTATAAAGGTGTTGCCTGATATCGTGCAGTTGGTGAAATTGAAAAATCTCGCACTGGTATCCGCTCCCGCAGATATCCCTACAAATTTGG
>Ga0100403_1001210_pt1 | contig 23816 bp, 24 predicted proteins | sample CryGeymet201501t_FD_83663 | JGI IMG/M metagenome (GOLD analysis project Ga0100403, IMG submission 83663) | Groundwater microbial communities from Crystal Geyser aquifers in Utah, USA - Crystal Geyser metaG 2015-01t | ecosystem: Environmental > Aquatic > Deep subsurface > Groundwater | place... | reverse complement strand
TTGAAAATGTCAATGGGTTACTCAATCACAACAAAGGGGAAACTTTCAGAGTCATCATTCAAACGCTTTCAGAATTGGGGTATGATGTTCAATGGATGGTTCTTAACAGCAAATTTTTCGGAGTTCCCCAGAACAGAGAGAGGGTGTTCATTATCGGAAGTCTTAGAGGAACAAGTAGAACGCAAATACTTCCTTTCAGAAGCGACAATGGAGAACTTAATAAAGAGAGTGAGACGAGGTTGGAACTCCTCTATGATGGAGACTATCAAAGCAAAAGAATCTACTCGGTGGATGGAATTAGTCCAACAATACCCACAAGCAAGTCAGGAGGAAATCATGTTCCGTTTATTGCAAACCATTGGTTTAGAAATGGCAATCCCAAACAAGGAGGCACAGGAATGTTAACTAATACAGAGACTTATTTTTGTTTAGATAGAAGTCCTCATTATGTTAATGGTGTTAGAAGATTAACTCCTTTAGAATGTGAGAGATTGCAAGGATTTCCAGATGGGTGGACAGAAGGAGTATCCGAAACACAAAGATATACTCAATGTGGTAATGCTGTAACAACTAAAGTAATCAAATCCATCGTGGAGAAACTAATCGGGGGCAAGTTTACTCAAGGGGCTACGCCCTCGTTTAATAAGGATTTAACGGAATTTAACAAGTTAAATTCCCAAATGACGCTTAACAGCGTCACTTCGCTAAATCCTGATATTATGTTCAATTTGAGAGGTCGGCTCCAAAGCCGTGAGAAACAATGAAGAAGATAAAAGTTTTAAATTTGTATGCTGGAATAGGAGGAAACAGAAAGCTCTGGGATGATGAAAAAGTAGAAGTAACTGCTGTTGAAATAAACCAAGACATAGCAGGAGTTTACAAATCCTTTTTTCCACATGACGAAGTGATTGTCACGGATGCCCACCAATATTTATTAGACCACTTCAAAGAGTTTGATTTTATTTGGTCATCTCCGCCTTGTCCGACTCATAGTAAATTATGTTTTAGTCAACCAGTAAAGAGATATGCGGATATGACTTTTTATCAGGAAGTGCTTTTATTAAAAAGTTGGTTTAAAGGAAAATGGGTTGTAGAAAATGTTATTCCTTATTATGAATATTTAATTAAACCAACTTTTATTTTAGGAAGGCATCCTTTTTGGTCTAACTTTAATGTGGAAAAAAAAGAATTTAAAAATATAGATGTTTCTCGTTCAACAGCAGAAGAGCTTTCAGAATATTTAGGTATGCCCATTCCAAGAATAAAAGCAAGATTACTTTTAAGAAATTGTGTTGAACCAAAAATGGGCAAACATATATTTGATTCCGCATACAAAAAAGAAACACAAAAACTTTTATCAGAATCGCCGACCTCTCAAACTTCGCCTAACGGCGACTTTTCTAAAGAAAAGGAACAATATTATGTGGCGATGCCCAAATTTCAATTTTCACTCCAAAGAGGGGTTCAACTAAAATGGTAAATTCAAAAAAACTCAAAATACAAATGAATGGAAGAAGTGATGAGTTTTTTACTCCAGATTATGCTTTGAAACCATTACTTCCTTTCCTGAAAAAAGGATGGCAGATTTGGGAATGTGCTTGGGGTAGTGGTGCTTTAGCAACTCATCTAAAAAGAGAAGGATTTGATGTTATAGGCGATGAAAAAATAAACTTTCTTGAAGATGAATCGGGATGGGATTTATTTTTATCTCCAATAAAATGTTTAGTTACAAATCCACCATATTCAAAAAAAGATGAGTTCCTAAAAAGAGCATACGAATTAGGCAAACCATTTGCTTTCCTTATGCCCCTAACAACTTTAGAAGGAATCAAGCGAGGGGCTTTATTTAAGAAGTATGGTTTGCAGTTGATTATCCCAAATCGGAGAATTAATTTTATAACTCCTTCAGGAAAAGGAAGTGGGGCTTGGTTTCAAGTTGCTTGGTTTACTTGGGGATTGAATTTACCAAAAGATATAATGTTTGTTGAACTAAATCGGGGAGAAACTAATCGTGAAAATTGAAACTTCACATAATAAGAGGATAAAAGGAAATTACAAAGAATATTGTAATTTCCTTTTATCCCTAATATTAAACGAAATTCAACGCCCTTCTTCCAAGCAGGGAGCAACTTAACAAAATGGTAAAAGAAAAATCAACACAAGTTTATGAATGTTCTATTTGTGGAAAAGAATACAATTATAAAAGAGATGCTGAAAATTGCGAAGAGAGAGATAAAGAAAAAAAGGAAATGGAGAATATTGAAAGAGCTGATAAATTCACAATAACTGAAAATCATTTGAAACTTTTAAAAAAGATGTATGTTGATTGGGATGATTGTGAATTTGGTGCTCCCCAAATAAATCCTAAAAGACCTTATGGAAATTCAGATGTTCTTAATGATATTGCAAAAATTTTAGGAATAAAAAAGACAAAAGAAAATGTTGAAGATTACGATAAAGAAGAAGCGAGTGAGTATTCTGATAAAAATGAATATTTAAACGAATTAGAATGGTGTGAAGAAATTTATCGTAAGTTCAATAAGCTACATAAAGAAATGCAAATTGTTCTTCAAATATGTTTGTGTCTTGGGAAATTTGAAATTGGGAATTACATAAAAGGAGAAACTTACGATTCTTTATCTTGGAAGAAGTCTGGAGAAACTAATCAGAAGGGGGTTGAACTCAAGTGAAATCAAAGATTTCATCGTTAAATCCTGATATTCACAGACTGCGTCCAAATTTTGAAATTGGCTCGTTAGTTGGGAGAAACTTACAATGACATATAAAGAATTATTAGGTTATTCAGGATTATTTAATTTAATATATGGTTTAATTTCTTATTTTTTTGGAAATAATCCTATAGAACCATTAGCAATAATTTTTGGAGCAATTATAAATATTATTTTATTTTTTTTAATTTTCTTTGTAAAAACAGAAAAAGGAGTTTCTCAAAATGAGTAATCGCAAAAATTTAAACTTCGTAGAATATGTATTAAATAAAGGTAATCTTAATGGAAGAAGAAAATAAACTAAGATTATTTTGTGGTATTATAGGATTTTTTTCTTTACTAATTTCTTTAGGTTTTTTTACAATGCCACAAGAAATTAAAAATTGTTGGTATGTTTCTAATGGAGTATATTTATTTTTTGCAATTCTAATGTTGGTCGAAGGATTAGTTTATATTTTTACTTTTTTTACTTGGAGGTTTATAAAATAATTTTTAAAACTATAAATAGATTTAAAAAGTATATTTAAATATTATAATCATGGGGGAAAATTATTATGGAGGTAATCTTGCAAAAACATTTAATACAGCAAAGAAATATGCTGAAGAAATATTATTTCCTAAAATGGATTTATTTCAAAAATATCAAAGACAAGCAGTTTTTGGAGATGAAGATTTGAATCAAGCAATTTTTTTAGATAATGAAACAAGAGATATTCAAAGATATAATGGATTAAAAGCTATGAATAATGTTTTATATAGTTTGTTATTAAATATTTCTTCTACTGTAAAAATAAATAACAAAAAAAATGAAATTAAAATGTTAGAAAGGATGATAGATTTATCTAAAAAATTAGAATTAGTTTTTAATGAAAACCAAGATAATTTTTTTACAAAGCAATATTTAGAAGGAAAAAATGTTGAAGAATTAAACAGAATATTTTTTCTTAAAATAAAAGATATTGTAGAGAAAATGTATATTAATTGTGAAATATTGATGACAAAGAATAAATTATTGTTTGCAGAAACACATGATGATTTTTTAGATGATAAAACAATATTAAAACAAATTAAAGATGAATATATTGAAGGTTAAAAATGTCACAAAAATATTATCCTGCTAAAGTTTATAGATGGGTAAATATGCCATTATATTTAATTAAAGAAATGTTAATTAATAGAAGAAATAATGAAAAAGATAATATGATTCTAATTACAGGAGCAAGGGGTGATGGTAAAGCCATGGCTCTAAATTCAAAAGTATTAACTCCTAATGGTTGGAAAAAGATTATAGATTTAAAAGTTGGTGATGAAATATTTTCAGGTAATGGAATCATAACAAGAGTAACACATTTACATCCAATTTCTAAAATGAATTTATATAAAGTTGAAACTAGAGATGGAAGGGGAAAAGATGCATTATTTAATGAAGAACATTTGTTTAATGTAATAAATAAACAAAGATGGAAATCAGGTAAGGCTAAAACAATACCCTTAAAAGAAATAATAAAAAAATATAGTTCTCCTACATTTGATAAAAGGAATGGAAATAATTATATAGAGTATCTTTATCAAATCCCAAATCCTAAACCATTAGAATATTCTGAGAAAAAGTTGGAAATAGACCCATATATACTAGGTATTTGGTTAGGTGATGGACATTCATTAGGGGGGAGAATAACCACAAACGATAAAGAAATATTTAATTACTTTAATTATGAAGTTAGAAAACATAAATCAAAGTTTAATTACCAAGTAATTGGATTAATCAAAGATTTAAGAAAATATAATCTCATTGGAAATAAACATATTCCAGATGTATTTTTAAAAGGTTCTATAAAACAAAGAATAGCATTATTACAAGGGTTATTAGATTCAGATGGTTTTATTTCTAAAAGAGGTAATGAAATTGAGTTTTCTAATAAAAAGGAGATACTGATAGACAGTGTGGTAAAATTAGTTTTAGAATTGGGAGGAAATATCCATAAAGAAAAAAGAATAACAAAATGTTTAGGAAAACCATTTGAGAGTTTTAGATTAAAAATAACAATCCCAAGTATCATTATTCCATCAAGATTAGAAAGAAAATTAAAGTTTTGGAAAGATTCTCATAAGAATGAATGTTTATCTAATTTTATAACCAATATTCAATATGTAAAAGAAGATTCAGGAAGGTGTATTTCTGTTGGAGAAGATGGAACATTTATTACAGACAATTATATGGTCACACATAATTCAACATTTACTGGAAAAATACTTTTTCAATTTGAAGATTTTGACCCATATAAATGTATGGTTTATAATAAAGAAAAAATGTTTGAATTAGTAAAAGAAAAAAATGGTTATGTTTGGGCTGATGAAGCAGTTGTGAATGCTGCTAAAGGAAATGTAATGTCAAGAACAAATAAAATGTTACATGAGTTGGTAACAATAAATAGAGATAATTTTAATATTGTATTTTTTTGTATGCCATTTGTAGAAGATTTTGATAGTAAAATATTACAGTATATTTCTATGTGGATACATATTGATAGTAGAGGATTAGGTGTAATGTTATTACCATCAAATAAGGGAATATTTGGAAAAAAGAATTGGGATATATTAGCAATGAAAAAATTATTTGATGAATTCCAAAAAGAAAATTCTGGAGCATCTCATGTTCCATATTGGATTTATCCAAATTTTAGAGGATATGTTAAATTTGGAAAATTAACAAAAGAACAAGATGCTATTATGAAAGAAATTAAAGCAGTTAGAAAAAATGAAAATTTAGAAAAACAATCACAAGAAGAAGTAATTACAGAAGTAAAACAATATGATAATTATAATAAATATTCTGCAAAAAAATTAGCAGAAATGATAGCCAAAGGAGAAATAAGAGACATAGAAAGTTTTAAATTTAATTGTCAAGAAATGAAGCTAGATGAGAAAGCAATGGAAACAAAAATAAATTCAATTTTTAAAAAGAGTAATGCAGGAACAACTATGAAGCAATTATTTAAAAAGTATGAAACAGCTGATAGTTTAATAAAATTTTAAAATGAAATGGATAAAAATAAAAGATACAGAAGAAAAAATAAGTTATTATAAGAAGAATAAATATAGAACTTATACTTTAAATTTAAGTTATAATCCTCTTTATCTTAATTGGTTAGTAGAATTTTATGTTTGGGATAGTTTATTTCAATCTGGAATTGAATCAACAATATTTCATAAACGAGAATTTTATGAAAAAAAAGAAAATGCTTTAAAAAAATTAAATGAATTCAAACAGTTAAAAATATAGCTCTAATAAATAAATTTATATATATATTAAAATATATATAATTAATGAAAACCAAATTAAAAAAGAAAATAAATCATTTGGGTGATTGGAAAAATTATCCATATTCAAATACATTATATGAAGAAGGAATTATTCCGAATAAAATAATTGATTTTGATGGTGATAGAATTGTGAATTGGGAAGATTGTGCTCCTTATGATTCTAACCAACAAGGATTATGGAGTTGGGTTAGGTCAAAACTTCCAAAGAAATCTACTCCACCCCCTGCTCCAAAAAGTTATCCTGTTGGATTTATAGGTCCAACAAGACCAGGAGATTCAGTGGGTGATACAAATGAAGGGTCATCTAGTGGTGGTGGAGGTTCTAGTGGAGGAGGAGGTTCATCAGGTGGTAGAGGCTCTGGTGGAGGTGGAAGTCCACCACCTATTGCACCACCACCAAGTTTGGATACAATATTAAATAAACCAACATATGATATAAATTCACAAACTTTAACTGATGCTAGTGGAAATAAAAGTAGTATGTCATTACTTAATGCAATAAAATCTGGTGCTAATGTTTTTACTCCTTTAAATACTGGAAATAGAGGAGGTTCATCTAGTGGTAGTGGAGTATATCAAGGTCCAGTTCAACCTGGAACTGATGAAGCAACATTTAGAACAACTGGAGGAAGTAGTTCAGTTGTTCCATTACCTATGTCAATTAAAACACCAGAACAGCTTCAAAATTTAGCTAACACAGAAAAAATATATCAAGAAATGGCAAAAGCTGGTGTAGAAAGAGAACAAAATAGAATTGATGCATTAAAAGATAGATTAATTAAAGAAGGTGCTCAAACAACTAAAAGTAATATTTTAACAGATAAAGATACTGGACATAAAATACAATTTGTAACAACAATTAATAATAAAGGAGAAAGAGTATATACAAAAAATGATTTAACATCTGGTGAAAGTGTTACAAGAACATTTGAAAGAGGAAAAGATTATAGTGGTGCTCAAGAAACTGGTGGAATTATTGAACAAGGTTTGTCTGAATCACAACAAAGACAACAAATGTTGGATAAACTTAGAAATGTTCCTCCACCTAATATGATTTCAGCTGGAGTTACCGGTGAATTTGTATCACCAACAACAACAAATTTAAAACTTTCAGAATCAGATAAAATATCATGGAAAAATAGAATGACAGATAATATACAATCTATAAAAGAATATTTTAATTTAGGAGAAACAAAATGGGAAGGAAAAGAAATTGCCAGTGATGTTGGTGAAGTATCAGCACGAGCATTATATAGTACTGCTTCTGCAATAGATTTTGTAGTTGATAAAAGGATTAATAAAGATATAAGATTAATTAAAAATGGATTAAAAATAGCAGGTGTTGAAAATATTTCTGATGAAAAAATTGAAAATGAATTAAGAAAAAATTATGCAAAAACTACAGAACTTGTTGGTTCAGGAATTGCTAGTGGATTAGGTTTTGTTGGATTATTTGGTAGTGCTCCATCTGGAGGCATGACAGTTGGTTTAATTGCTGGTGGAGCAACTGTAAAAACATTTACAGGATTTGTTGGAGATATTATTAGAACTGATAATCAATTAGATTATGAAAAAGTAAAAAGAGATATGTATTATAATTCATTTACAGGGGCATTGCAAGCAGTACCTATTTCTAAAATTGCTCCAGCTTCTACTGCTACAGCAAGACAAAAAGCAGTAGCTTATCTAGTTGCTGGATATGCAAATTGGGAAACAGTAAGTCCATTATTATATGAATCTGGAATATCATCACCAGCAAGAGAATGGACAGAAAAATATGAAGTAAAAAAATTTGAAGATATAGCAGACAAAGGACTAAATTTACAAACTGGAGCTGGAGGAATATTAGGAGCAACAGTTGGATTTGGAGGAAAAATATTATTTCCACAAACAAAAGAAGAAGTAGTAATGGATTTAGCTATTGGTAAATTTTTAGGAGCAGATTATAGTGTTTTAAAACCAGCACAAAATGTAGCAATGTATGGAGGATTTCCAATAATGGGTGGAAAACAATTTTTAGAAGCAAAAAGTCCTAGTGATTATATATTAGCAGGGTTAGCTTTTACACCTTTAACATTAAAAGGTGTTGATAATGTAAATATAAAATTAGGAAAGATAAAAGAAGAATTAGTTATACTAGGAATTCCAAAAGCAGATGTTAAAGGTGCAAGAGTGCCAGTTATTCAACAAGTTAGAATGGAAGACGGTAGTATAAAACAAATTGTGCAATTGAAACAAACAGGTCAAACAGAATCAGTTGGTGGTGGAATTACAGATAAAATAAAGTTACAAGATATAACAGAAAAAGATATACTAAAAACAGCAGTAACAGAATCTAAAGAAGAATTAGGAATAAAATTTAAAGAAAGTGATTATGAAATTTTAGATATAATAAATAGTCCAAAAGAAGTTCAATTTGTTGTAAAAAATAAAAAAATTATAGATATAAAAGATTTACCACCAAGAACAAAAGAAGCAATAAAAGAAGGAATTGTTGGACAAGCATTTATAGGAGATATTGGAGCTTCCAATAGTATTTTAAATAATATTTATACATCAAAAATATATGAAGGGAATAAGTTATGGGCAAATGTAAAAAGAAAATTAGAAATTGAACAATCTGCTATTCCTGGAGGAAGAAATGAAATTAGTATTAGAGCAGACATTGCTAATAAGCAAAGTGAAATTAATTTTGCTAAACAAAGTAATAAACCAAAATCAGAAATAAAAAAATTACAATTGGAATTAGATAAATTGAATGTTGAATTAATTAAAAAATCTCCAATTTCATTAAGACAAGAAGATATAATAGCATTTAAAAGAGCAAAAGCAATTAAAAAATATAATGAATTATCTGCAAAACAAAAAGCAAAATTAGAAGTTAAAGCTAAAAAATATTTTGAAAAAACTGGAATGATGAAAAAAATTGAAAGATTTCAAACACAAGAAATATTTCCAATAAATTTAGGAAAAGAATATTACTTAATAAAAAAAGGTTTAGGTGAAAAACAAGTAATTATTAAAACTCCAGAATTTAAATGGGATATAAAATTAGAAAAACAAATAAAAAATAAAGGTGAAAAAACATTAAATAAATTAGAAAGACAATATAAAGGATTAACTGTATCTAAAGAAATTAAATTAAAAGAAATTGCTAATAACTTTTTTATGAATACATTTGGACCAGATTATGTATTGAAAGCAAAAAAAAATAATATTGATTTAGGATTAAGATATTATAAATTGCAAAGAGGAATTGGAACTAAATTAGAGCTTAAAAGATTAAAATTGGCTTCTAAAACACAATTAAGTCCATCTCAAGTAATGAATATGGAAATAATAACTTATCCTGGAGGAAGAGAATCTGCTGTTAAAAGAAATGTAAAAGGTAGATTTACACAAAATGTAGCACAATCAAGAGTCAATCCTGAATTAGAAATAGCACTTAATGCTCATTCAAGATATAGAGGCAATCCTGAAATGATTGCTAAATTTATTTCTAACCAAGCATATACAGGAACAAGTTTTTCTCCAACACAAATGAAATCTACAAAAAAATTAGTAGATACTGGATTTGCAGAAAAGTTTGGTTTTGAAATAAGTGATAATGGATTATTTATGAGTAAAAATGGAAATACATTACCAGTAGATGATATTACTTTTATTGTTTTGGATAAAGCACAAAAGAAACTACTGTTTGGAGTTGAACCTAGAGGAGAAAATGTTTTATTTTTTACTCCACCTACTACTCCAGGCATAACAGGAAGACCTGTAGGTTCAGCTTCTTATGCAGGAATAGGAGGAATAGATTCTTATGGTGGAACAAGATATTTATTTGGTGGAGAAAAATTAGGAATAATTGCAAGAGGTTCTATATTAGAAAAAGCAGATGTTGAAAGTTTTGGATTTACAAGAAAAGGAAGTCCGTTTGGTAAAAAACAAGTAGGAGAAGTAGAAATAGGAATTTTACCAAGCGATGTTAGTGGTAAAATGGCAGCATTACAAAAAACAGGAGTTAGTGCTAAAGTGAAATCATTAAATTTGAGATTAGAAAAGTATAATATTATCAATAGTAAATTAAATGAAATAGATTCATCTTTAATAAATTTAAATCAAAAGATAGATAATTTAAAATTTGAAGCAAATAATGTTTTAGATATTAAAGCAAAGAAAAATATTATTAATGAATTACAAAAAACTGAAAAAAGATTTAATCAATTTGTAGATTTAAAAAAGAAAGAAGTATATAAATTAGCAAGAGAAAGCTCTGAAGGTATCCCTAGAGGAAGTAGAAGAACTACTATTATGAAAGAAATTGCTAATAAATATAAAATTCCAAGATATAAAAAAGAAACTTCTTATGCACAGCCTAAATATAGAGCTCCATCATACACATCATCAACATATAAAACTCCTACATATACAACACCAACTTATACAATAGGATATGTAACTCCTAAATATGTAACTCCTAAATATGTAACTCCTAAATATGTAGCTCCTAAATATAATATTCCAAAATATTCAACTGGATATGGAGGTAAATATGATATTACAAAAATAGATGAATCTCCTATTAAACCCAAACTTAGACTAGAATTTCCTAAACAAAAAGCATCACAAACAAAAAGTAGTGTGCAAGGATGGAATATATATAGTAAACCAGCAGGTCAAACTAAATTTCAAATTATTAATCAACAACCATTATCTGAAAAAAGAGCAGAAGATGTTGGAGCATATTTTGTAAAAACAAATCTTGCAAGAACATTTCAAGTTAGAAAAGCAAGTAAACCAGCAAAACAAGATTTTCAATTTATGTATGTTCCAGAAGGATATTTTAATAAAGTAAAAGGAGAATTTAGAAATTATAAAATTAAAGGTGGAAAAGGATATAATTTTGGGCAACAATTTATTCAAAAGAGTAAATATATTTTAGGAACTGAAAGTGAAAAAAGACAATTACAAGCTTTTAGAGAACAAGAAGAAAATTTTCAAAATAGTATAAAGAATTTTGGTAAGAATTTATTGATTCAAAAACAATAAGATTTATAAACAACTAATAATATAATATATTATGTTTGAAAGTATTAAAAATTTATTTAAGAAAAAATCTCATGTAAATTCTGATGGAGTTCGATATAATACTAATCTTTGTGAATATTGTAAGGAAGAAATAGGACCAAATAGATTTAGATACAATAAAGGAAAACATTATCATAAAGCATGTTTAAAAAAAATGTTAAAAGAACAGAAGGATATAAACAATGAATGAATTTAATTTTGATAAATATAATGTAGAGAACTTAAAAGAAGAAAGAAATGAAGAATTATTAAGAGAAAATCTTCAAGTTTCAAATCCTGGATTTAAAGAAGAAAAAAACAAAGAAGATGATTTTTATGATTTTGATGAAAATGAAGTTTTTGGTCAGAGTAATCCAAATATTCCAAATCAGTATCCACAAGAACAGCATCCATCTTTATCTTTACCTTTTGATAATAATTCTTATAATAATTCTTATTTATCTTTAGTATTATCTCCTAATTTAAGAGAATTAGAATTAATGATTAGAGGATTGGAATATGTTCAACAATATAATAATAGTACTGGAAAGAATGAGTTTATTTTAAGAAAAATTAAACATCATCCCTTAAATGAATATGGAATAAATCAAATTATAACTCAATTAAAGATTTATACTTCTCCAGAAATTAAATTAGGAAGAAAAAGAACAAGAGATTATTATAATTCAGTTCAACATGTAGGAAAAACTATTGTAAGATTAATTTATAAAAATTTAAAAAGTTTTGGAATGGATACACAGGAAAAACAAAGAAATGCAAAAGTATTTTGTGATGCAATTATTGAAGTAATTGATGCTTCATATTCAAGAAGTATTGAAGGAAAAGAGAATGATTTATCTAGAGCTACTGAATTTAAAATTGAAGGAAATATAGACTCATTAAATGACCCAAGTAAATATTTTGGAATGAATAAAGGGAAGATGAAAAATTAAAATGAATGAAGAAGAAATAAATTATTATGAAGAAGAATTCTTAATGAGAAATGAAGAATTATTAGATGAAAATAATTTAGATATTGATGAACCAATAAGTGAAATGGATTTAAATAATGATATGACTTTTAAAGAAATAAATCAAAATGTAAAAATATTAAAAGAAGTTAAAAAACATGGCATGTCTGTTGGTATAACTTTTGACAAAAAAGAACAAGAAAAATTTAAAATAAAGTATGGAGATATAATAGATTTAAGTGATGCTAAAATTATTATTAATAAATAAATTTATATATTTAGTTATATTAAAATTATAAATGAAAATTAAAATATATTATATATTTATCCTAGTATTATTATTAGGATATGTTAGTGCTAATGATTTTGGATATAATTATTTAGACACTACAACTACTTCTGGAAATATAAGCAACTATAATAATATTACCTACACAAACGTAACAAACAACTTTATTGGTGGTAATTTAACTTTTAATCAATCTTTAACTGACGAATTATATATTTCTCAAAGTGATGAACCAAATTTAAATGTAAATAGTTCTACATGGTGGTCTGGTTTAACTGGATGGATTAGCGGATGGTTTTTTAGTGTTGGAAACGAAATACAATTTAATGAAACTAAATTGAATTTAACAATAGATGCTAGAGCTAGTGGACTTGGTGGTAATAGTTCTTTTAATCAAACTCTAACTGATAGTTTGTATTCAAACAAAACAAACCTAACTCAATTAAATGATGTTAATATTACTTCACCAGTAAATCATGAAATGCTTTCTTATGATGTTGAGTCTGGATTATGGGCTAATAAATTATTAAATGAGATTTTAATAAATACACAAGGTTGGTTTGGTTTTTCTGGACCAAATGAAGTATTTTTTAATGAAGTTAAACTGAATGAAAGTATTGATGCTAGAGCAACGGGAGATAATGAAAGTTGGAATCAAAGCTTTGCAAACACACTTTATGCAGATATTATTTGGGGATACAATATGAGTGATGGTAGTTATAATGAAACATATGACTTATGGGCATATAATCAAACAACTGCAACTTACAATTTATACAATGATATATGGAGTTCTACTTATAATGAAACCTATGCTTCTCATATTCAAGACAACTCTAGCTGGAACGAGACATATGCGAATGACTTATATGTTAATATAGATGGAGATAATATGACTGGCAATTTGAATAATTCTGGTAATATAACAGCAAATGATTTTATTATTCCTGCTATGAAAGGTAATAATAATTATGAATCGCTTAATGACGCATTTAATTTGTTTAATTCTGCTGGTAGATTGACTGGAGGAGAAATAGTTAATGGAACTGGAATAAGTGTTATAGTAACAGCTGGTGAAGGAGTTACAAGAATAGCTGATGATGATATTAGTCAAGTTAAATTTATTGGTTGGGAAAATTCATCTGAGATAAATATACCAACTAATACAATAATGTATTTTGGAATTGATTATAATAGTGGAAGTCCAATAGTAATTAATACAACTGATGAAAGCGATTTTGATTTGGATACGTCTTTTCCTTTAGGTTCTGCAATCAATCAATATGGAGAAATTTATATATTAAATAATCCATGGTGGGTTGGTGATGGATTAACTAATGTAATTGAAAGGTTTCAGGGACAAGGTTATTTAGTTAGAGATGAAAATATTGGTGGTTTAATATTAGGTGTTACTGGAACTAGAAATCCAACAATGACAGCTGGTTCAATATGGGGAAGATTAATCGAACACGCTATGCCATCTTTTGATTCTTCTGTTGGTGATACTTTTGATACATATTATAGAGATGGTGCTGATGGTTATAGTGAAATACCAGACCAGACTCAATATAATGTTACTCATTATGATGATGGTTCTGGAACACTTAAACCTTTAGGAAATAATCAATATGCTGTTATTTGGGTTTGGGCAAATATTGGTAGTCAAGAAATTGCAATAATGTATCCTCAAGCACAATATCCAAATGTAGCAACTGCTGAAGCAGAAGAAATTCCAAATACATTCCCAGCAATTTGGTACAAGCAAGGAATTATAATTGGTAGAATAATAATTCAAAAAGGGCAAGATGCTCCAGTAGAAGTTCAAAGCGTTTTTACTCAAACATTTACACCAGCATTAGCAGCAGACCACGGAAACCTAGCTGGTTTAGAAGATGATGACCACACACAATATTTACTAACAGATGGAAGTAGAACTGTAACTGGAAATTTAACAACAACCAATTGGTTTAATGGTTTATTTAACTGGACAACTATTGGTGGATGGTTTGGATGGAATGGAGCAACACTTTCTTTTAATGAAACTAAATTGAATGAATCAATAAATTATATTTCAAGTAGAATAACCAAATTTTTTATAACAGAAGATATGAATCAAGTTTTATCAGAAGATGAAAATAATACAATAATTACTTATAATGCTACTAATCCTAATTCATTAAAACAAATTATAGGAATTGGAATAGATGGGGTAAGTGTAAAAAGATTGAATGATTTAATTATAAGTGGAGATATGGGTAATTTATCATTACTGGTTTCAGATGGAGGGATTAATACAACAGCAAATATAACACAACATACATTAACAGCAACTGCTCCTGGAAATTCAGAAATATTAACTGGATTAGGAGAAGAACAAACTGGAATATATACAAATGAAAATGCTAGTATAATATCTTTAGAAGACAATTTAACAGTATTTGAAAAGATAGAAAATAATATTCCAAGTATTGCAACAATAGTTATTTATGGAAAGAATACAACTTACATACCTTTAGAACTTTTAGCAAATGCAGAAGCAGATGTAGATGAATGGTTTAATACTCCAAGTGATTTAGATGATTTTTTAGAAGGAAAAGATTCAAGGAATGTTTCTCAAAAGGCTTGTGAGTATATATCTACCTATAAGAATCAAGATTTTTTTATATGGATTTATTATGGAGTACCAGATGAAACAGGACATGTTTACGGAGATAATTCAACAGAATATAATCAATCTATAACTAATATAGATGATGGATTGGGAGTTTTAATTGACTGTCTAACTACAGAAGGTATTTATGATAATGTTGATATTTTAGGATTAGCAGACCACGGGTGGCACGAAAATAGTACAACTCATGCAAACACTTCGGATTATAATTTTCCAGATACAATAGAGATTCCTATATTTGCCAAGAACTCAAATTTAATTTCTAGATATTCGGATGTTAGACAACAATGTTCCTTTACTCCAACAATTTTAGATTACTTTGGATTAGAAGAAAATACTTATGAAGATAGTGTAGATTTAGGATGTCTTTCAATGATTGAAAGTTTACCAGAATCAAGAACTGTAACTATAGCAAATAAATTATCAAATGATTTGCATAATGAAATCTGTTTTGATTTTAGAACTAATTCTACTAATATGACGTGCATAAGAAATAATGCAGGAAAGACTTATTTTAATGGAGATGTTTGTAATTCTGATGGTGATTGTTTAAGTGATATAAATAATACATTTATTAATACAGATAACTCTAGTTGGAATCAAAGCTTTGCTGATACTTTATATGCTCCAATAGATTCTATTGGTGGAAACGCTTCATGGAATGAAACATATGCTGATACTTTATATGCAGATATTATTTGGGGATACAATATGAGTGATGGTAGTTATAATGAAACATATGACTTATGGGCATATAATCAAACAACTGCTACTTATAACTTATATAATGATGTTTGGAGTTCAACTTATAATGAAACCTATGCTTCTCATATTCAAGATAACTCTAGTTGGAATCAAAGCTTTGCTGATACTTTATATGCTCCAATAGATTTTTCTGGTGGTAATTCTAGTTGGAATCAAACATTTGCTAATACACTTTATTCGGATATTATTTGGGGTTATAATCAGACTACAGAAACTTATAATCTATATAATGATATTTGGAGCTCAACTTATAATGCAACATATGATTTATGGGCTTATAATCAAACATATTCTGGTAGTACTTATAATGCAACTTATGATGCAAAAGTAACTGACAACGAAAGCTGGAATGAAGTTTATGCAGATGGTTTATATTTAAAAACAGTTGCTGATGATAGTGTTTTAATAAAGTCTAATAATATAACTAATTTACCAACTTGTACTGGTACTGAAAGATTATTTAGTGATGGAAGTTTATTTACTTGTTTAGAAACTAGTGGGGGTGATGGAGCAGGAAATTTAAGTTCAACTAATGGTGTATATTTATATGATGATGGAGAGATAGTTTACTTTAATGAAACTAAACTTAATTTAACAATAACAGATTTAGCTGGAAGTGGTAGTGGAGGAAATTCTTCTTTTAATCAAACATTAACTGATGGTTTATATGCTGGAATAGAATGGGCTTATAATCAAACAACTGCTACTTATAACTTATATAATGATGTTTGGAGTTCAACTTATAATGCAACATACGACGCTTTAATTAGTTATAATCTTTCTTTTAACCAAACACTAACTGATGGTTTGTATGCAGATATTATTTGGGGTTATAATCAAACAGAAGCCTTAAACGTTAATGAAACTCAAATGGAATTTTCTAATGGATATTTAAATATATTACAGAGTTGGATTGAATCTGTTATTGATTCTATATTTGGAACAAAAACTACAGATGATTTAATAGAGGGTGTAACTAATCTTTATAATAATAATACATTTAATCAAACATTAACCGATTCACTTTATTCTCCTGGAGGAAGTGATACACAAATACAATTTAACGATGGAGGAGCATTTAATGGTTCTGTTAATATGACATTTGATAAAACCCAAAGTATTTTAAATATAATTAGTTTTAGTAATATAACTGGAATACATAGAGTTGATAATGGAACTGCAATAATAGAATCATGGTAAATACTATATTAAATAAAAAAATCACCAGAAAAGAATTTATAAAAAATGTTGGAATAATATCAGCATTGATGTTAATTATTCCTAATTTTGTTTCATCAGCTTCTGGAAAAATAAGATATTTTGATGGAATAGTAAGTCATAACGGCAACGTATTAAAAAATGTAGGAACTCCAAGTATTTCTGATGATGGAGCTAATAAAGGATATGTGGATGGAAGAACATTAACAATAAGTGAAGTTACAGGAACAAGTCAAAATGCTTCTGTCTGGTACTCTTATATTACAAATAATCCCAGTCTAGTTACAGTGACTTTACCAAGCACATCTAGTGTTGGCGATATAATAAAAGTCTCAGGCAAAGGAGCTGGTGGATGGAAAATAGCACAAAACGCAAGTCAATTAATTAAATTTAACAACACAACTACAACTACAGGTACAAGTGGATACATAGAATCAACTTACTTTAATAATTCAGTTGAATTATTATGTGTTACAGCAAACACAGACTGGTTAGTTATTAGTTCAGTTGGAAATATTAACTTAGAATAAAATGACATTACAAAATAATACTGGAAGAATCTGTACGACTATGGATTATTTTTTAAATAATGTAAATGGTTTATCAGTAACAGCGACAAGTTATACAAATTTATCGTCACTTAGATTATTGTTTGACGCTGTAAATGATTTTAATCCTGGAATCAAATATAAACTTGTAGTTATTTGGAAAAATAGTGGAACTAATACAAATTCATTAATTTTACGAGATGAGATTTCTTCTGCTAATATTTCAGCAAGTGAAACATCACAAACATTTTCTAGTGCTAATACAGAAGTGGTAACGGAATCAGATTATTTTACATTAAGTAATAGTGGTATTAGAAGATACGGTTTGCATTCAAAAGTTGATGCAGGGACAGGAACTATTGAGAGCATTAGTCTAAAAGTTTATCATTACGGTTCCAAAAATGGACAAGTTTTAATTTTTACATGTCCTCAATTAAACGCATCAACAAGTTCAACAAATTATTTAACAAGAAACTGGACTGATACTTTAATCAATATTGATAAATTTCCTAGTAGGACAAAAGTTAGACTAACAGTATTCTGGAAAAGCAGTGTTCAAGGAACTTTATATGTAAGATTATTTGACCAGTTTGGTGCAACAGGGTATGGAGAATTAGCTGTTGTTCCGACATCATCTAACACTTATCAGATTGATAGAGGGGATTTCTTTGATTTACCTGCAGGATTGACAAGTTATATGTTCCAGTTTAAAACAAACACTGGTACTATCAGTATAGCTAATTTAATGATTGAGGTTGTTTTAACATGACAATACAAAATTCTTTAGGATTAAATGTACTTGACAAGAAGTCTTGTATGCAGGCTAAAAACACTACTGTTGCTGGTGTCACTACTTGGTCTACTGGTAAATTAGCTATTAATATGGATGATTATCCTCCCGGTGCAAAAGGTGTATTATTATTGTGTGGTGCTAATCAATATGGGACTGGTGGAGCTAATACAACAGCGTGTGAAATTACGATGAAAGATAGTGGAGGTAACACTATTGCATCTCTTGCCGTTAATCAAGGAAACTGGCCGGCGTTTGATATTAAGTCATCAGCAACGCCGTTTAGTTTAAATAGTGGGTTAGATTGGTATTATTTTGAAACTAACGCATATACAGATGTAGTTTCAAAAATAGAAGTTTATATAGTATTGGAATGGTAAAATAAAATGACAGATATATTAAAATACGACCAAAATGATAGAGCAGTTTACAGAAATGAGGATGTTCCTCATGAAGAAGATAGAAATGTATATTGCCCTAATCCATGTAAATTTAAAGATACATGTTGGAATAATCCTTGTATTGAAAGAAAAGAAATAAATGAAATAAAAGCTATTGGACAAATTTGTTTTAGAAGATTGGATAAAAAATATTTAACTTGTGAACAAATTGAAAGTGCTTTTACTAAACATATGCCTAGTTATACTAAAATAGAAAGTTCAATGGTTGATGACCATAATATTCAATTAGTTTGGAGTGATAATGTTTGTCCAGTTCAACTTATTAGAGATATTATTGGTGATGACCTAAGTTCAATAAAAAATTTATCATTCGATACTACTAGTAAAGAACTTAATTATTCTTTTCATTTTGAGTGTTACGATGATAAAAAATCCAATATAATTAAAGAAAAATATTCAGAAGCTCTTCAAAAATATTTTGGAGAAAAGTCACAAGCTGTTTTAAAAGTTAGTAATGATGAAAAAAAAACAAGTCTTTTTAATTCAAATTTTACTTATTTTTATTTTGAATTTGAGGATTTAGAATGTTATCAAAAATTACAAAATTTTTGTGAAGAATTAAATATAGAACTTGAATTCTAACAAACTATCTAATGAAAAGTCTTGCAATTATAATTCCTATTTGGAATGAAAGAGAGACAATAATAAAAGATTGTTTTGATGCTTATTCTAAAATTAAATATGATGGAGAATATAAAGTTTACATTGCAATTAATTATCAAGACAAAAAAGTTATAGATATATGCAATAAATATTTACCTAGTAATTTTATACTTAATATTTCAAAAAATAAAAGTCACCTAAAAGCAAGTAATATCAATGCTGTATTACCTAAAATAAAAGAAGATGTAATTGCAATTTTTGATGTTGACAATGTACCATTAGGTAATTATTGTAATGCATGTGTTAATGCTTTAAATGATGAAGTTGGATTAAGTGTTGGTAGAGGATATTTCCCAAATAGAAATAAAAATATTCTAACAAAATATGAAGAGTTTGTACAAATAGATAGCATTCAATGTATTGAAAATCTATATAAATTAGTTAATAATGGAGTAATGCCAATAACGAATGCTGGATATTTCATGGAAAGAAAAACTTGGAACAAATTAATACTTAATGAAAATACAGTCACAGAAGATATTGATTTAAGTATTCAACTAGACGAACAACAAATAAAGGGTGTTATAGTTAATGAGTATGTAACTATACCATTAGCAGAAGGATTTAGAAATTCATTTAATCAATCAGTAAGATGGATTACTGGAGCATTCACGTTTCCTAAACATCATCAGAATGCTTTTGAAAAAAATACTAATATGGCAGTATTGTTAGCACCTAATTTCTTACTTTATATGACAACAGTTTATAAAATATTTTTAGCATTATTTTTATTAATTTCTTTACCTTTTTATTTTTCAATTCCAATAATACTTTCTCTATTGTGGTATGATTTGGAGAATCAGTATTGGCAATTTATGAGAGTTCATGGTTGTATTACAAAGTATGGAAAACCTTTAAGTAGAAAAATAGCTTATTTTGTAGGATTAATGGAATATATAAACTTAATTATAGCAATAAAAGCTTATTATAAATATAAGTTTAAACCATTAGATTGGTATTTAACAAAAAAATGAAAGACGATAATATTTTAGATGAAGCTTTTGATGTTGATATGGGGTATCATTTAGGTGTTGAAAGGGATTTAAATAAAAACCAAGCCAAAATAACTAAATTAGCAATGAGATTATATTATGAAAATGAATTTTTACAAAATAAATTTCCAGACCCTTTTTATAAAAATAGAACAGATTTTGCAAAATGGTTAGTATATAATTCTAACCTTCCAGAAGAAAATATTAAACCTATAAAAGAATCATTAAATAATATTAAGGAGACTCCGATAACTAATTTTATCGAAGATATTATTTATAAAATTTATAAAAATAATATTAAGCCTGGAAAAAAATTTAAAAAACAACCAGACTTTTTAATTAAAGGAAGAGCAAAAGATTATCTTACGAAGGTCATAACAAAAAAATTATCTCAAGTTAGTTACAAAACAACCATAAAATCAACCAATAATTATAATTACCCATTTGGGGTTAATGTAATTAGTTATATGTATGACAGTGATGCTCAGGGTATTCATGCTAGAGGCATATTAAAAATGCTAAAAGAATCTGAAATTCCAGTATCTTATGTAGCTGTTCCTGGAAATCCAGAGTATGAAGAAGACAGAGAAGAACTGAATGGAGTTGCAAACAAACCTCTATATTCAATTAATTTGGTTTATACTGGAGCTTCACAATTATATATTCATGATTTACTGGGAGAAAAAATATTTAAAGATAGATATAATATAGGTTTTCTTTGGGGAGATAGTGGGAGTTTCCCACAGTCCTGGAAACATGCTTGTAATGTATATAATGAAATATGGGCAGGTAGTAAATTTGTTAAAGATATGTTATCTAAACTGACAACACAACCAATAATACCAATGCCACTTCCAATCTATAAAATAGAAGGAGAAAGAATTAAATCAGAAAAATATACATTCTTATTTATGTTTGATGCGTGTAGTTCTTTAGAAAGAAAGAACCCACAGGCAGTAATTGAATCATATAAAAAAGCATTTTATTCAGACTTTTCTAAAACAAATCTAATAATTAAATCAAAGAATTTAGATATGTTTCCAAAGCAGATGAAAGAGATAGAAGAAAGCTTAAGAGAAGTTGGTGGCACATTAATTAATAAAGATGTCTCAAAAGAAGAACTTGGAAATTTATATAATAGTTGTGATGCTTATGTTTCACTCCATAGAGCTGAAGGTCTAGGAGCAACTATGGCAGAAGCAATGTTATTAGAAAAACCAGTCATAGCAACTAATTATTCTGGAAACACAGATTTTATGACAGAAGAAAATAGTTATCCTGTTAGATATAAAATTAATAAACTAGAAAAAGATGTTGGTTTTCTTAATAAGGGAAGTTTGTGGGCAGACGCAGATACTGATGATGCTAGTAAAATTATGAAGAGAGTATATGAAAATCAAGAAGAAGCAAAACAAAAAGCCAAACTAGGAAAAAAATATATCGAAGAACATTATAGTAGTGATGCTGTGTCTAAAATCATGGTAGAAAGGTTAAAACAAATAGTTTAAATACTATAAATAATATAAATATATTATTAAATAATAAATATAGGATTTATGAAAAATAAAAATAAAATTTATATAGTGAAGGTAAGGACTAACAAATCTAATAATCAAAGGATAATTACAATACCAAAAGAAGCAGAAGATGTTGGAGAATATGCAGAAATATCAAATCACGAAATATAAAAAATTAGTAATATTAATATAATTTTCTTAATAAAATGAAAGAAATGACAATAAAAGAACATACAAAAGAATTATCTAAGAGACTATTAATTATATTTTTAGTTATGGTAGTAATTTTTTTTATAGCATTTTATTATAGCAAATATATTATTGAGTTAATAATAAACTATTATAATATCTCGCAATATATAGTTCTGCTTTCTCCAATGGAATTTTTAAATACACAATTTAAATTAGCTTCTTATATTTCTATAATAACAATAATTCCATTTCTTTTGCTTCAAATATTATTATTTTGTAATAGTTCTATTGATAAAAAATATGTATTTAAAATTATAAAATATTTAATAGGTTCTATAATATTTTTATTGATTGGAGTAGCTTTTGCATTTTTTGTATTTATTCCACAAACAATTAATTTCTTTTTAAGTATAAGTAACATAACCAATGTTTGGGGATTAGAAAGTGTAATGAATTATATATTATTTTCAATACTAGCTTTTGGATGTATATTTCAAGTTTCAGTTTTAATTCCAGCAATGGATAAAATTGGAATAATAAAATCAAAAAAATTATCTGAATATCGTAAATATGTTTTTGTAATATGTTTTATTATATCTGGAATAATTACTCCAAGCATATCCGTAGTTCCACAAATTATTATGGGTTTACCATTATACTTATGTTTTGAATTAGGATTATTATTTTCAAAATTTAACGGAGGTAAAAATGTTAGGACAAACTGAAATTTTAGTTATTCTAGGTCTAGCTGTATTTTTGTTTGGTGCACCAAAAGTAATTGGATGGGCTAAAACAATAGGACAAGCAAAAAAGGCATATGAAAAAGAACTTACTGAAGAAATAAAACAATAATTCAAAAACTATTTAAAGTTTAATTATATTATATTTATGTGCCAAACTTTGATGTTCCCTTCGCTGAAATGCCAAGGGCAACATTGAGTGATTTGAGTCATTCTCGAGGTGATAAGAATCTGGCACACACTAATATTTAAAATGCCGAGTAAACATAGGTCAAAAAAAGATAGGAGACATTCTGGACGTGTTACTCCACAAATTCTAAAACCAAAAATGAAGTATGATGAAATTAAAATTGAAGCTTTAGAACCACAATCTATTTATGATGAATGGGAAAGTTGGAAAGACGGTATGAGAGATAAGGTTTATTTAGAATGGAAAAAGAGAGATAAAAAGAAAGAAAAGAATAATAAAGTATTTAAAAAAAATTAATCAGGAATTTTACTTCCAATTTTTATTAATAATTGTGACATTACAAAATATAAAATTAATGCAAGACCTACTAAATAATAAAAAATATTTTCTGTTGTAAATATTATTTTTGAAAATTCAATTATTGGAGTAAAATCTAATTTTGATAATCCCCAAATAATAGCTAAAATTCCTACTATAACTAATGGTCCTATTTGCATTGCAATACCAGAATAAAAAGCTGGTTTGTTTGTTATGATTAATTGATTTTTTTTCATTGTATCTATCTCTTTTAATTAATTTATTAAATTAATTAATGTTTATATATATAATTATACTTGAATATATATATAAAACAATATATTTAAATAGTTTAATAATTGTAATAATGTATGAAAAAAAATATTATTTGTATATTA
>Ga0100403_1001206_pt1 | contig 23848 bp, 29 predicted proteins | sample CryGeymet201501t_FD_83663 | JGI IMG/M metagenome (GOLD analysis project Ga0100403, IMG submission 83663) | Groundwater microbial communities from Crystal Geyser aquifers in Utah, USA - Crystal Geyser metaG 2015-01t | ecosystem: Environmental > Aquatic > Deep subsurface > Groundwater | place... | reverse complement strand
TCGCGTCAGCTGCTTCGGAAGCAATCAAAGTTTGATGAAGCGGATACGCTACGTATGGACATCGAACGTGAAGGGTACAAGGTAGAAGATTTTGAATCTGGAAGTATAGTCACTGCAAAAAAACCATTGGAGCTTCTTACCACTTAATTATTTCCCAAGAACTATTGCATATTTTTTGAAAATAGGTAGTCTTATTATATGACTATTGGTATTCTTATCGTCGCTATTCTTGCTTTGTCGTTTATACTCTATAAAGCATCAGACTATTTAGTTGGCGCTATTCATGATCTTTCAGGAAAAACTATATTTTCGGTTTTTTTTCTCGCGAGTATCTTTACGGGCGTAGCTACTTCAATTCCAGAATTATTTGTAGGAATAACATCCGCAGTAGAGAAGAATTCAGAATTTGGTTTTGGCAATGCAATTGGATCAAATATTGCAAACATTGCGCTCATTATGCCCATTGCGATACTCGTCTCTGGAATGGTATTGAATATAAAGCGTGCCCATTTTTCTCGGCAGACTATTTTAATCCTCCTAACGGCATCTTTGTTTCCGTTTTTGCTTGGTGCAGATGGAACTCTTTCTCGTATCGACGGTATATTTTTACTTTTTCTTTTCTTCGTATATGCCATCTATATTTTTAATAAGCGCCCATCAGGAGTCTATGGATTTAGAAATGTACTTGCACGTATAGTCACAAGCATCGAAGATAAAAACATTGCAAGAGCAGCTATAGTAGCTATAGGCTCAACTATTCTCATGATGTTTGCGGCACATTTTTTACTCAAAAGCTCACTATTACTCGCACATTTGCTGGGTATTCAGCCCTTTCTAGTAGCACTCTTTATTGTTGCACCAGGGACGAGCTTGCCAGAACTTTTTGTCGCTATGGTAGCCATACGTAAAAAGGAAATCGACGTTTTGTATGGCGATATTTATGGCTCATTGGTTGCTAACGCAAATCTTGTTGTGGGGTTAACAGCGCTTGCGAGCCCCATACGTATATCAGTATTTAGCCACTACTCTTTGTCAATAGCTGCACTCATTATTACTTTCTCACTTTTCTTTATTTTCTCGTTTACAAAGAGACGGTTTGAGAAATGGGAGGCAATCGTACTTTTGGGTATATATATACTTTTCTTCTTGGCCGAAACGTTTATATAATATAAAGAAACCCCAATACCCAATATCCAACATCCAGAATCCAAATAATATCAAAGTTCAAATGGCAAAATAATACTGTTCAATACGTTATTTCTTTTTAGATTTGTAATAGTAACTTTTTGACACTTGGATTTCGGGTTTTATTTGACATTGGACATTTGATATTGGACATTCTATTTCTATAGTCTCTGTTGCAAATGTGCATACGATTTGTTATAGTTTTGCAGTATGACATCCCATTATGAATTTGTTTTCGTGGTACCATCCGAACCAAAAGATAAACAGGAGACGGTAGATCGTGTCCGCGCCGTGTTTAAATTGAATCAAGCACCCGTTCTTGAAGAAAAGGATTGGGGAGAAAAGCGTTTGGCATATCCAATACACAATGAACGAAAAGGTCAGTATTTTATCTGGAATGTTAATATTCCAGATAAAATTAAAGAAATACGACGACTCCTTAATTTTGAGCAAAAATTAATGAGATATATGTTATTAGAAGTTACAGCTAAAAAGAAAGCTAATACTAAATAAGCATGTCATCACGATCACTCAATAAAGTAACGCTCATTGGTAATTTGACGCGCGACCCTGAGTTACGTTATACACCACAAGGAACCGCAGTCGCACAATTTGGTTTGGCAACCAATAGAGACTGGGTTACGGCTAATGGTGAAAAAAAAGAAGAAGTACAATACCATCGCATTATTGCATGGAGTAAGCTCGCAGAATTGTGTTCGCAACTGTTATCGAAAGGTAGTAAGGTTTTTGTGGAAGGACGCATAGTGTATCGCCAATTTGAAGGAAAAGATGGAACGCAAAAGAATATTACCGAAATAGTTATGGATAACATGATTGTGCTTACTCCAAAATCTTCATCAGGACAGAACACTGATGCGGAAGAGGTGCGGGTTGATGCAGAAAAATCAGAGGATGAATTAAAAGGTAAAAAAGCTGATATTTCAGCTGAACAGGAGGAGAATAAATCAAATGAGGACATCGACGACGAAGAAATTCCATTTTAAATCAACGGCAAAGTGTTCTTTCTGCAAGCAACACACCGAGCCTGAATATAAAAACTACGAAGCATTAAGACAGTTTATGTCGTTTCGTGGTACTATATTGTCATCTGATAAAACAGGTATTTGCGCAACGCACCAGCGCAAACTCTCTCGTGAGATACGCCGAGCTCGTGAACTAGCGCTCTTACCGTATGTGGTATATGAAGAATAAGATAAACAGCCTTCCAACGGCAAAAGATATCCTAAAAAAGAAGCGGGTGTGGTATGTATCGGCAGACGATACACTAGCCTCAGCTGAAAGCAAATTTTCCTCTAGTCATGATTCGGTTGTAGTCGTCGATAAAGAACATACATTATTAGGTATTGTGAGCCCGTATTATACTGCAATTAAGAGGCACTATCCTCCCGCAACAAAGATAAAACGCTGTCTTTTTCACCCACCCAAAATAAATCTTGATACACCTATAGATAAGATTGCGCACTATTTTCTAGAAACAAAGATTCATGATTTGCCCGTCATTGACGACGAAGGTGTGTGTTTGGGTATTGTGACGGCTCGCCGTGCGCTTGCGTTATTGAAAAAAACAGATCTTACTTCTATTCCAATCCGCGAAATGATTGTGCATAAAGATTATCTTATGACTATTAACACAAATAGCACGCTCGATGAGGCTATACGTTTCTTTATACGGACAAAGCTATCGAAATTAGTGGTTGTGAATGAGCATAATAATATCCAAGGCATGTTGAGTATTTTTGATATCTTACCCATTTATCGGGAACCTCGAGTAAAGGAAAATGTATTTGATCGTAAGGGTACCGGATATAGCTACAATAGTCATCGAGTTCAAGAGTATATGGTACGTAATTTAGTAACGGTCGAAGAAAGTGCTTCCATTGGAATGGTAGTTGACGCGCTATTAGATAAACAAATTGGAAGTGTGATAATTATGAAGAATAAGCTTGAACCGTTGAACATTATTACCACAAGCGATTTACTACGTTTTTTTATAAAAGAGTAAAAAGGTACCCGTCTTCTTTTTGACAAATATGCTACTATAGCCTCGTGGCAAAGAATCAAACATCATATGTGTGTTCAAATTGCGGGGCTTCATTTGCAAGCTGGTATGGGAAATGCCCCGAATGTGGCGAATGGGAGTCATTAAAACGTTTTACTACTCAAGATGACTCAAAAAAAGGCATCACGAGTACTCCAGCCCATTTCGCCCCACTTGCAGAAGCACAGTCCTCACAGACTGAGCGCATAGCATCTGGCGTAACTGAAGTCGACAGAGTTCTGGGGGGTGGGTTTTCTCGTTCAGAAGTTGTATTGCTTTCCGGTGAACCGGGTGTTGGAAAATCTACGCTCTTATTGTCTATAGTCGGTGCTATTGCTAAGGGTGGCAAACAAACGGTCGCCTACTGTTCTGCAGAAGAAGAAGAGAGCCAGATAGCTCTACGAGCAAAACGTATGGGGTTAGACACCGGTACAATTCTTTTTTCAGATGAGTCAAATATTCATAGTCTGCTGCAAGCTCTTTCAAATCAAAAAAATAAACCTGCACTTGTGGTTTTTGATTCTTTACAGACGCTCTATTCTCAGGCTTCAGAATCGCTCCCAGGTTCTGTGGCGCAGGCAAAAGAAATCCTCATGAGTATAGTGGATTTTTCAAAAAAAAATGGCGTTATATCTATTGTCATTGGCCATATTACAAAAGATGGAGATATAGCAGGTCCTAAGTTTCTAGAGCATATGGTAGATTGTGTACTTTTTCTTGAGGGCGAAAAAGGGGGTGGTTTGAGAATCTTGAGAAGTCTCAAGAACAGGTATGGTAGTGTAGAAGAGGTCGGTTTCTTAGAAATGGTAAGTACTGGGATGAAGGAAGTAGGTAACCCCAGTAAATTTTTTCTCGATATGAATACATCGGTTGTAGGTAAAACAGCGGTTGGAATACGAGAAGGCGAGCGTATAGTATTTGCATCTGTAGAATCACTTGTGGTATCAACCTCTATGACTTTTCCAAAGAGGGTTGCCAAAGGCATAGATTCAAAAAGATTAGAGCTGCTACTTGCGATTCTGAAAAAATATTTAAAGTTGCCCGTTGATAAGTATGACGTATACGTTAGCGTATCTGGTGGTCTACAACTACTCGATCCTATTGCAGACTTAGGTATTATGGCTGCGGTGTATTCTACGATGACTGGTACAATCTTTTCGTCTAGCGCACTATTTGTAGGCGAAGTAGGGCTTCTTGGACAGGTGCGAAATTCACGGCATATAACTCGCATTACAAAAGAGGCTCGAAGGCTCGGATTTACCCAATTTCTTACAGCACAAAATATGCAAACGGTACTTGCATTGCAGAAGGTGCACACGGGATGATATAATGATTCGAATGAATAAGGAAGTCCTCATTGCTATTTTTATAGGTATTGTGTTGGGTGTAGGTGGAGCCTTATATATAAATACTCAGTCTAATGCCTCGCGGGCATCTGCAGGTGGTAATAAGCAAATTGCAGAAATTAGTGTATTACCAAGCCCAAAAGTTGTTCAAACAGTAAAGTATAGTGGTATTCCAGCATCAAACTCAGTTGTAAACGATAATAGTATTTCAGTAAAAGTAGATGATCCGAATGGTGCTATTTTTGTATTCCAGTCAACGCTTGCTACGGTAAGTGCGCGTCATAATAAGAACTTCACTCAGAAAATTGAACTTAAACCAGGTTTAAACCATATACTCATTTCTGCAGTTGGAAAAAACAATACCCAGAACAGCATGTTTGATTTTTACTACTTACCAGTTCAAAAAGTGCAACTCACACCTACAGACGAAGCACCAAAAGCTACTTCAGAGGCAGAAGTGTTAAAAGATAAGCTTGAAAAAAAAGTTCTCCAGTTACGGTACGAAGCAAAGAAGGCTATTCATGGGACAGTAAAGGATATCTCTGATAGTACCATTCAGGTGACTGCCGATGGAAAAACAGTCTCGATAAAGATAGAACCTGAAGTTACAAGATTTTACGAAGTAGATGGCGTTGATATTGTAGATAAAGAAGCAAAGGATGTGGTTGTGGGTGATGCAGTAACTGTCTTTATAAGCAAGCTTCCTGAAGAAGAGAAAAGTTATACCGTATATATAGATAGTTTGCCTTTCGTCATTGCAGGTAAAATCGCTGATATTGACACCGGTGCTTTCCGACTGACTGTTCTTGATCTAGAGCAAAGCAAGCTCCTGGTAGATGTAGAGAGTGCAACGAGCCAACAGGTATTCAATAAAGATACAGGGAAAGTTGAGAAATATGGATTTTCAAAACTACAAATTGGCGAGCAACTTTTCATTCGTGCTTCAAAAAATAAAGATATTTATACTGCTACTTCGTACGTTCTGATACCAAACTAGTTCGTACACTCACACTTTTTGCCTCTATTTATGTATACTGTTTGCATGAGTTTTATTATTCGCGTTCCACAGACACATGTTCCTGAAGGTAGTACCTATAAAAAGGGCGATAGAATAAAAATTCAAGATAGTTATTCTTCGCAATCGAATGACTCGGTGAATATAGACATTGCATCCGAGCTATCCATACCAGCAAAAGATATATTTAAGTATCTCTCTGTAACTCTCGGTGATATGCTCGAGGAGGGAGCAATTATCGCACAAAAAAAAGGAATCTTACATACAACGCGCTTACAGTCTCCATTAAAAGCAGAAGTTCGTAGCATAGACCACATGCAAGGAACAGTTACACTTATGCGCTCCATTGAGCAGAAGGATGCCTTTTTGCTCGAAGGAGTTTATGAAGGTAAAGAGCATGGAGAGATCTTTCTCAAAGTAAAAGAAGGGTTACAGAGTGAAGTAGACTTCGCAGTAAATAGAACGTTTGGAGGACCAGTCTCGTATGCTCACGATGATCCATCCATAGGTCTGGAGCTCTGTAAAGATAACGTAGTGGTCACGCAGACAGATTCTTCAATTGAGATAGCAAAAATAATTTCAATGGATCCTGTGGCACTCGTGACGGGTACGGTTGTGTATTATTCGTCATCAGTACCATTGGTAAAACTTAAACTAGATGCATTGAAAGAGGCTATGAAACATGCCTTTCCAAAATGTATTTATTTTGCAAACGACAAGGTGCTATACTGGTATGCTACAGACAATGAAACCAAAAAATAAGCTCATCACTATAAATAAAATTGCAAATGCATTGCTGATTTTTTCTGCAATAGTATTCCTTTTTGGGTCGGGATATAGATTAGGGCAGTATAGATCTCAACAGGGTAATAGAGAATCCTCAGGTATTTCCAAATCGGGCGTTACAACAGATATGTCACTATTTTGGAATGTATGGAACATTTTGGAAGAAAAGTATGTAAACGAAACAAAGCTGAACAAAGAAAAAATGGTTTTTGGTGCAATTAAGGGCATGGTAGCTTCCTTAAATGATCCATACACTTATTTCATGACTCCATCAGAAAATAAGGAATCCAAAGATGGACTGGGGGGTTTATATGAAGGTATTGGAGCTCAACTAGGGAAGAAAGATGACCAAATCATTATAGTTTCTCCCCTCAAAGGATCGCCAGCAGAAGCAAGTGGTGTGCTCTCGGGAGATACGATTGTTGCCGTTAATAATAAGAGTACAAAGGGCTGGACAATAGGTAAGGCGGTGAATGAAATTCGCGGAAAGAGAGGAACTGAGGTATTGTTAACATTGGGCAGAGCAAATGGGACCGTTGATTTGAAAATAAAAAGAGAGAGTATAGTCGTTGATCCTATTGAGCTTTCATATAAATCATCCAATAGCTGTAAGGGTGAACCGTGTCCACGTGTTGCCTATATCCGAGTTGTACAGTTTGGTGATCAAACGAATGAAAAATGGGATGAGGCAGTTTCAGAAGTTGCGCAAAAATGGAATGCTCACACTATTGACGGGCTTGTGCTCGATTTGCGCGGAAACCCCGGAGGTTACTTGGAGAGTGCTGTCTACCTCGCATCGGATTTTTTAAAGGAAAATTCGTTGGTGGTTAAACAGGTCTATTCAAAAAGCCGATCTAAAGAATACAATGTCACGCGACCAGGATTCTTATATGATATTCCAGTTGTTGTACTTGTAGACCAGGGTTCGGCGTCAGCGGCAGAAATACTAGCGGGCGCATTAAAGGATCATGGAAAAGCCAAACTAGTCGGTGAAAAAACCTTTGGAAAAGGATCAGTTCAAGAAGCTATGGATCTGAACCAAGGCACCGGTTTGCATGTAACAGTCGCAAAATGGGTATTACCAAAAGGAGCTTGGATAAATGGAACAGGAATTAGGCCAGATATTACTATCGACAATAGTACTTCAAGCACAGACACTGTAACTGATGCAACTGACAATCAATTGCAAAAAGCAATAGAAACGGTCATAGGATCATAAGTTAGATAAAATAGATAATGAAACGATTACTTGTATTGGCATCTGTCATATTTTTACTCGTAGTGTACGCATTGAATAAAGGATTAATCCCTGCTTCACTTACCGCACACTTTCCATTGTTGCAGGTAGGTAATGAGCAGAAAATTTCGCAAATAGGCAATGTAACGGTAACTTCTGAGGAATCCGCCATAGTGAGCGCTGTAGACAAGGCGTTACCATCGGTAGTTACCATCGCTATAAAAAAAACGGTCACACAGAATGTGTACAGTATTGATCCGTTCAATCCATTTGCACAGCCTAATGTGCAGCCACAACAGCAAAAAGTAGAGGGAAATATTGGTAGTGGATTTGTGATAGATAAAAACGGAGTCATCATTACAAATAAGCACGTTGTAGCAGATACGGAAGCTACCTATACAGTTATCACGAATGCGAATAAAACGTATACCGTCGATAAAATTGTGCGAGATCCTCTCAACGATCTTGCAATCGTAAAAATCACTCCAAAAGAATTGCTTAGTCCATTACAGCTTGCTGATTCTGGAGCGCTAAAACTTGGTCAATTAGCAATAGCTATTGGAACACCTCTTGGTGAATTTAAAAATACGGTAACATCGGGTATTGTATCGGGATTGGGTCGAGGAATAACGGCAGGATCCCCATATGAGGGATATGTTGAGCGTTTAGATAATGTAATACAAACAGATGCAGCGATTAGTCCGGGAAACTCTGGCGGACCTCTCCTCAATTCAAGCGGGCAGGTTATCGGTATAAATACTGCTGTATCTCAACAAGGGCAAAATATAGGGTTTGCAATACCTGCTAATGTTATCCGTGAATTATTGAGCAATTATGTTGCATCAGGAGGTACTATTTCACGGCCTTACTTAGGAGTACGTTATAGCATCATAGATCGAGACACTGCGCTTCTCAATAAAGTACCAGCTGGTGCATTAGTGCGCGATATCGTGAAGGGGAGTGGTGCAGATGAAGCGAAAATTATTGTTGGAGATATCATTACTGAAATCGATGGTAACCCCATAACAAAAGAAGAAGATATAGCGAAACTTGTTGCGTCACATAAAGTCGGCGACACATTATCGCTAACAGTGTTTCGTGATAAAAAAATGCAAAAATTACAAGTCGAGTTAAAAAAGGCCACGGAGTAAGTATAGACGTTGGCTGTTATACGCTGAATCTCCGTTGCTATTCAGTAACATTTTTACTATAATGTTGCTTATGAAAGCGAAAATTCATCCACAATACTACAGCGATGCCAAAGTAACGTGTGGGTGTGGCAATGTTTTTACGGTCGGTTCAACGAAGAAGGAAATTCATGTTGAAATCTGTTTTAAGTGCCACCCACTCTATACAGGAGAAGATAGACTTATCGATACAAAAGGACAAGTAGAAAAGTTTAAGACTCGCCAGAAGAAAGCAGTGTCTATGTCAGTGAAGAAGAAAGAGCATGTGCAGAGATCCAGAGAACGGACAAGAACACTCAAAGATCTTCTTGCAGAAACCTAAAAATACATACGTATGAATTCAGATATTTGTTACATCGAAGTTCGAGCAGGAGTAGGTGGTGATGAAGCTAAAATATGGGCTGAAAATTTAGCCGGTATGTATGCAAAGTTTGCCCAAAAGAAAGAATGGCGTGTTCAAAATATTGACGCTGGAGTCTTAAGGATTAGAGGGCCGCGTGCATATATAATTCTAAAAAATGAAACAGGTGCTCATAGGGTACAGCGTGTTCCAGATACAGAGCGCTATGGAAGGATACATACATCAATTGCTACAGTGCTTGTTACTCCAGAAATCCCACAGCAAGATATCCAGATAAATCAATCAGATTTGGAATGGCAATTTTTTAGAAGTGGCGGTCATGGAGGTCAAAATGTTAATAAGGTTTCTACAGCAGTTCGTCTTACTCATAAACCAACTGGACTTGTGGTTACCGCTTCACAAGAACGTCAGCAACTACAGAATAGACAAATAGCACTTGCATTACTCGCAGGTAAGTTGAAACAGCTTGACGACGATAAAAAAAGGGGTATAGAATCCTTTTTTATGGATCAGGCGGGAGGCGGAATGCGTGCAGAGAAAATTCGTACGTACAATTTTCCTCAGGACCGTATTACTGATCACAGAATTAATAAGAGCTTTCACAATATCGAAAAGGTTATTGTGGGCGATTTTGATAAAATTGCGAAGGCAATGGAAAAAATAGTATAGTATGTATATGCACAATGATAAATTGAGAATTGTTCCGTTGGGTGGACTCGAAGATGTTACAAAAAATATGTATGTATACGAGTACTGGAAAGATGGTGCTATACATGACATAGTTATCGTTGACTGCGGCGTTGGATTCTTGTCTCATCTTGAATCGCTCGGGGTAGATTCTGCAATACCAGACGTTTCATATTTACTCGATAAAAAACACCTTATTCGCGCACTCCTCATAACTCATGGCCACGAAGACCATATTGGGGCTATTCCTTACGTTATTGAAAAGTTAGGATTCCCACCGATATTTGCACCAAAGTTGGCGGCTCTTCTCATAAAAGAAAAGCTGGCTCAGGAGAATATCACTGCTGCAAAAATAGTAATCATAAAACATAGGTATGATTATATTTTTGGCTCTATAAAAGCCAGATACATCCATATGACACATTCAATACCTGATACAACACATATTGTGATCGATACTCCTTCGGCACGAGTGTATCATGGCTCAGATTTCAAAATGGACCTAACTCCAGTGAATGCTGATCCACCAGATTTTGCAGAGATAGTACGTGCAGGTGCGCAGGGAATAGACCTATTGTTGTCTGATGGGCTCGGTTCGGAGCGTGAAGGGTATACATTGTCTGAACAAATAGTTGGAACTACATTTCGCAGAGAAATGCTTGAAACGAAGGGTAGATTTTTTATGACAACATTCGCATCAAACATATCTCGTATACGTCAATGTGTCACCAGTGCACTAGAGTTTAATAGAAAAATCTGTTTTGTAGGAAGTTCTATGAAAAGAAACACAGCGATCGCAATTCAGGAAGGATATTTGCCACTGAAGAAAGAGCACCTTATCGCAGAGCAAGATTTAAAGAAAATGAGGCCGAACGCTGTATGCGTCATTCTTACCGGTTCTCAAGGTGAATTTGGATCTGCGCTTGATAAGGTATCTACCGGAAGAAACCGCTTTATAAAAGTACAGAAGGGTGATCGCATATTTTTTTCATCCGATCCAATACCAGGCAATGAGACACATGTACAGGATGTTATAGAAAATCTAATAGAACAAGGTGCTGACGTTATCTATACTGCGATACGGGATGCACTGCACACATCTGGTCATGGTTCTCAGGGAGATTTAAAACTACTGGCACGATTAGTAGGTGCAAAGAACTTAATGCCGATAGGTACTACTATTAAGCACAGTAAGGCGTATATGAATCTTATGAAAAAACTGGGTTATCAAGATAGCCAGTTGCATATGTTGCACAGTGGTCAACCCATTGCAGTAACTCATGCAGGGATTGCAATGGAGGAGAAGATTGCATTGAAAGAAATTCTCGTTGACGGTTCGTCTGTTGGAGATGTTGGTGGGAAGATATTGGAAGAACGAGAAAGTCTAGGTAAGGAAGGAATCTTAGTAGTTTTAGTGAATAATGGAAAGGTAAGTTTGGAATCGAAAGGATTTATGTTTCACGATAAAAAACTTTTCGGCGATATTATACCAAAGGTTGAATCGATGCTAAAACAGACTACAGAGAAGCAAAAACTGGAAAACAGGATAGTGCAGGAGATAGGTGGTTTTATCAACGCACAGCATGCACGAAGTCCACTCATAATCCCGGTGATAGTGTGACTACGAGAGCTATGCTACTGCAGAATATCCAATGCCAAATATCCAATAAATGCCAAATGTCAAAGTTCAAATGTCAAAATAGAACTCTAAAACGGGTTTGACATTCGATATTGAGTTTTTGGCACTCCTCCTTTGCTACTTTTAGTGAAATAACATGAACGTGGTTACGGAAGGATAACACACTGTAAGTCGAGAATCGTCAACGGTTCATAAAAAAAGCCCCGGCTATGACCTATTGTCCCATCCCGAAGGATAGTATCGTAAGCGCTGATCAGTTTCACGGTTCTGTTCGGAATGGGAAGATGTGGTTCCTGATCGCTCAAATAACCGAGACAATGCTCATTATAGCGCCTCTTGCACAACTTCGCAAGAGGTAAAACGTATAATTTGTTAGAATTAGGTATGAAAATACACAGAGCGCCATCCAAATTGAATATTCCCCCACATGCTACACGCGTTTTCAAAGGGAAAATGCTCGATGTATACCACTGGGAACAAGAAATGTTTGATGGTACATTTGCTCTTTTTGAAAAAATAAGGCGCGTTGATACCGTCAATATACTACCCATTACCAGAGATAAAAAAATCGTGATCACGCATCAGCAGCAACCGGGAATGGATCCGTTTATCGGGAGTGTCGGAGGACGAGTAGACTCAGGAGAAGACCCATTTCATGCAGCAAAGCGAGAGTTACTTGAGGAGGCGGGTATGGAATCTGATGATTGGGAACTTTGGATGAGCGTGCAACCATCAAGCGTTATGGATTGGGCGATTTTTACATTTATTGCAAGAGATTGCCGGACCGTTAAACATCAAAACCTCGACAGTGGTGAGAAGATAACGTTACAGACAGTTTCATTCGATGAGTACTTGAAAATAATACTTGACGAAACGTATCGTGACCGTGAATTAACCCTTGCATTTTTAAAGGCGAAAGAACGGGGTACTCTCGGTGATATTAAGAAACTATTTTTTACCAAACATTGACTCTCTCTTTTATAATCGGGGAAAAGTCAAATTGCGAAATGGGTTCAGAAGAAACGATTTCGGTTGTGGCCTTATGTGCATGCTGCAAGTGATAGTACTTTGGATAATCTGAATATTGTGAATATGCATATATTTTCGTCCCATCACACAAGCCCATATTGAGCGCCTGTATGTGACGTGTATACGTGTTAATGCTTTCTGCTGCTTTGTCTAGGGCCTTCTTGGGAGGCATGGTTTCTAAAAACTTTCGTACTAACGAGAATATTTTTTGCGAACCGATAGTCCCATCTAGATCATAAGGAAAGGTCACGCCCTTAAGGAGACCATTGAACACAAACGCATATGTACCAAATATGAATGGTTGATTGAAGGCAATGGTATTCTTGTGATTGGCAAACGATGCGCTTCGCGCATGTATGGTAAGGTACTTCGTTTGTGGTACATACGAAAACATACTTTTATCTTTCCAAATGGGCTTTACCGATACGTAGTTTTCCCACGTATTTGTATTCCACCAACTTACACCCCAACCATCATCCTGTCTATCACCGTCGAATGCACGGCTTTTTTGAGCCATTTGCGAAAAAGACATCAGTATCTCAAATGGTTTTAAACCTTGTATTGATTTTACAATGAGAAATCGGCACATACGCTACATTAAACTAAGTACTTTTGAAAACGCATCTATAACATGATCAATATCTTTTTTTTGTATGGTGAGTGAGGGGAGGAAACGTATGCGATTTGTACTGGTTGGGGCAGCTATAACACGCTGTTCTTGCATTTTCTTAAGAACTAGGATCGGATCTATAGAAAGCCCAATACCAATCATTAATCCCATGCCAGAAATATCGGTAATTGCTGTATATTTGCTCTTTAGAGCTTCAAGCCTTTTTTGTATATAGGTACCTTTCTTATGCGCGCTATCTATAAGTAGTGGGTGGTTTTCAAAGTACGAAAGCATTTCATATACACCTCTCATTGCCAGAGGATTTCCACCGAATGTGCTTGTATGGATACCTTTTGAGAGGGCGCTGTTTATGCGATCTGAAATAACCGTGGCTCCTACAGGAATACCATACGCAAGACCTTTCCCGAGGCAGAGCATATCGCACATAAAACCGTTCTGTATATATCGACTACTATTAAAAAGAGTGCCCGTTCTGCCTAATCCCGTCTGAATTTCGTCGATAATGAGAGGTACGTTGTATTCTTTGCATAACGAATAAACCTTTGGAAAATAGTCTGGTGGGGGAGTTATAACACCTCCTTCACCTTGTATTGGTTCAAGAATTACCGCTGCGTGTTTAGTTGAAATGATGCGCTCCAGTGAATGAATATCACCGAAACGTATCCAGTTAACGGGCAATAGTACGTTTTTAAATGGTGTCTGATACTTACCATCGCCAGAATTATTTATAGAGAGCGCTCCAAACGTTTTGCCGTGATAGCTATTTTTCGCTGCAATTAGTCTGTTTTTTTTTGTGTAGAGCATTGCAAATTTCAGCGCTGCCTCGATGCTTTCTGCCCCAGAATTTGACCAAAAGACTCGCTTTAGATCTGAAAATCCGGCTTTTGAAACATGCTGAATGAGCTTGAGGCTTGCACGAGAACGTATGTCGTTTGCAAACGAAGAGTGTAGTATCATAAGTGAACTAATCTGAGATTGCAGTGCTTTCGTAATGGACTTGATTCCGTATCCCAAAACCCCGACACCATAACTTCCACCGAGCATGTCGATGTATTCTTCTCCTTTTTCATCGTACAGATATGAACCTTTTCCACGTACAAACGTAATGCCTCTATTTGGATACGTTTGTGCCATTACATTGTCTTGTATTGTTTTATAGTTCATGTTAGTTATGAAATGATAGTACCGTTTCCTGAGAGTGCACTATCTATAGGATTTTTAATTCTGCCATCACCGAAATATATTTGTTTTACACCTCTTTTGAACGCTTCTTGTGCGCCGAGAAGTTTTTTCTTCATCCGCCCCTGAGCATGTGGAAAGTAGAGTTGTAATGCATGCTTATCAATATGAGAAATGACACTATTGGGATCGCTAAAATCTTTTAATAATCCCGCTGCCTCAAAAAGATAAAGTATTGACTGGGCATGAAGAGCACCCGCTGTAACTGCGGTTGCCCAATCATTATCTGTGTTTACAATATTGCCAGATTCTGTTATTGCAGGTGCCGTTATTACGGGTACGTATCCTTCATCAAGTATACTTTTCAAGAGTGATGCGTTCACTGTTTCCACTCTCCCTGTGTGATTGTTTCGTAAAAGTCGTACTTTGTTTCCTTCTTTTACAAATAGATCTGGTTTTGCACGGGCAGTCCACAACTTCCCATCTACTCCTGTTAAACCAACTGCTGGAATAGCATGTTTCAACAACTGCGCCACAATAGTTTTATTAGCAACCCCAGCATATGCCATCAGAAATACCTCAAGAGCCTTGTCGTCAGTATATACGCTACTTATTCCAGAAGGTGAAACAACAGTTTGTGTGTGTACATTCAATTTATTACCAATAGAATCTCTTAATGTACTTGCGCCATGTACTATCACAACTTTGTTTTTGTTTGTAAATCTCTTAAGGTTTTGCGCAATATATTCCCAATGAATTTCACTGCCTCCGCCAATCTTAATAATGATCATAGATTTTCAATCCTTCCTAAAGAATCCTCAATGGGGAATTGTGCTAACTGATAAGGTGCTATCACTTCCATGAGTACCTTTTCAGGACTCAATTTTCTACTTATGCTTTCCGATTGACTTTTAAATTCAGTAGAAATTTGTTGTGCTTGTTCCTTGCTAAGTTCAAAACCCTTAATTTCTTTCAGATAATAGTAAATTAAATTCCAGCCACTGAGCGGGCCGAGAAGTAACTGATTAGTTGTTACCCCGAATCGAGCAAGGTCCATTGCTTCATATACTCCCGCATTATGAATGACCGCTTTTGTGTGCACGCCTGCTGTATGAGTTCGATTAGTCAACGACACCGGTTCAGTATATGGTACTTGCATTCCGAGTATAGTTGCCATCAACACATTGAGTGGGTAACATACTTTCAAATTGTAGGTATTGCACAAATCTGGGTTATCCTGAAACAGATTAAATAACAATCCTGTCACCGATGTTATTCCCGATCGCTCTGCTAAGCCCCAAACAGATGTATCTATGTACGATGCTCCCGAGAATACCGCTGTCACAGAGTTTATGAGCGCGTATCCTCGATCATTGTGAAAATGACACTCCAAATCTACATTGGGGTAACGCTTTTTTAGGGCAAGAACTCTTTTGCGCACGAGGTCTGGTGTGGCAATCCCGACAGTATCTGGCATGCCAAACGTATCAACGACATCTGCAATACCATCATATACTCTGTATATATCTTGTAAGTCAGTCCTAAAACAGTCCTCGCCACTGAAGCGTATATACAGGTCTGGATGTGCACTTCGTATGGATTCGATAGTATCTCGCACTCGTAGTGCGATTTCTGGTATAGCGAGCCCATGACTGTGGTGTTGTGCTTCCGGTGATACTCCCATGTACAAATTCAAACCATCAAACCCTGCGTCTAGAGCCATCTCTATATCTGTTGGATGAGTTCGACAATGGGCTAGTAATCGTATACTAGGGTTTTTTGATCGTATTCTATCTCGAAGTTCACTAAAATCATTACCCTCAGAAGTGCTCACTATTGGTGAAAAAAACTCAATACTTTGCACACCCAACTCTAGTAATCCGTCAACTATCTTTATTTTGTCTTCTAGTCCAAAGCGATAGGTATAGGTATCGAACATAAGAGGGGATTGCTGTCCATCGCGAAGCGTGGTATCTATTACCCCTTTAAAATTGTGGTGAATTTCTGCCATGGCTAAATAGGGTGCAGACCCAAAAATTCTAATCCTTTTGTTTCTGCAAACCCAAACATGCAATTCATATCCTGAATTGCCTGTCCCGCGGTACCTTTTACGAGATTATCTATTGCGCCAATGACGACGAGTCTATTTGATCGACTATCCATTTCAAAACCAATATCGCAGAAGTTTGTCCCAGCAAGTATTTTTGGCTCAGGATAGCGATACAATCCACTTCGTTCTTTTACTATCCGAACGAATGGTTCGTTTGCGTATTCATTTCTATATGCTCGCCAAATGTCCTTTTCCGAAACACCGCTACGGGGAGTAGTATGAATAGTGACCAGAATGCCTCGTACCATGTCGAGGCTTGTTGCTGATATTGCTACATCGAGTTTTTCTGTGGTATAAGGTGACATCTCTGCTACGATTTCTGCGGTGTGTCGGTGTCCCGTAGGCATGTACGAACGTACTACGCCCGAGCGTTCTGGGTGATGTGATGAAAGCGTGGGAATAAGCCCCGCTTGTGAACTGCTCATCTTTGCGTCTATGATAATATTCTTTTCAATAAGCTTGTGCTTAATAAGTGGATAGAGTGAAAGTATGCTTACGGTAGCCTCACAACCACCACAGGCTACATAGTGACTTTTTGTAATTTCTGATCTGTGTAGTTCGGTTATGCCGTATATAAAATCCTTCATAAGTTGTGGAGCGGTGTGTGGTGTGTGATACCAATCGGTAAAAGTTTGTGCATCATTAAGGCGAAAATCAGCACCCAGATCAATTATTTTGGGTGCTTTCTTTTTCAGCTCGTGCATCATATGCATGGATACTCCATTGGGGAGTGCTACAAAAAGGATGTCATATCGGGTTAGTTTGCGGGGATCTATAAACTGGAGATTCGTTCTACCACGCACATTGGGATGCGCGCTGTGCACAAATTTCCCTTGGAATGTACGCGAAGTAACAGCATCTAACGACACGTTTGGATGGTTTAAAAGTATGCGTATCAGCTCTCCACCCGCATAACCTGAACCGCCAAGAATGGCGACAGATATTTTTTTCATCGCGACTGTACAACTTGTAGACAATAATCTACAATATGACCTGAAATACTTGTCTTTGTTGGTATTTCGGAATTCTTAAACTCCATAGTATGATTAATTTCATTTATGACGTATCCGTCGTGTGTTTCAACAACATCCATAGCGAGGATTCCACCACCGACTGCAACCGATGTGTTTTTACAGAGTGTTTTAAGTTCGTTGTCGACCGCGCAATTGCTTGCTATACCGCCTCGCGCGGTGTTGGTAATCCAATGAGGCGAATTTCGGTAAATAGCACAAATAGTATGTCCATCGATAACGAATGCGCGAATATCGCGACCTTGTTTTTTCTGAATATATTTCTGCACATAAAACGCTTTGTGGCTTGGAGTGCCAAGTACGTCTTTATGTTCAAGTACTGCCTCAAGTGCATCTTTGTCGTTTATTTTTGCCAAGAGACGACCCCACGAGCCTTCTGGTGGTTTTACAACAACAGGATATCCGCCAATTAACTCAATCAACGACTCCAGCTCTGTCACTGTAAAAGCCATACCAAAGGGGATAGTGGGAACACGCGACTTTGCAAGCGCAAGCGAAGTTAAAAATTTATCTTCGCAAATAGTAGCAACAGCAGTTGAATTTACAACTGGTATATTTTGGTTTTCAAAATAGTAGGCGGCATATAAGCCTTTTACAGTAGATATAGATCGTTCAAGCGCAACATCTATATGTTGCGCCAGTTTCATTTCGCCGTACATGCTATGGCGTATATCTATAAGTTCTACAGCAACATTTCTTTTTTTAGCAGCATCCAAAATAAGTTTTTCATCGCCACGAATAGTAGAGTGGAGAAGTCCAATAGTGATCATTATTCTCCCCAATCTTCCTCAACTTTTGGTGCTTCAGATATTGTCGCGTGTGAACCTTCGATTTTTTCAACTACCAATCGAGCTGCACATTCTGGGCACTGTATAATTTCACTTTCAATAGTACCTGGTGCTATGGTAACTTCTCCGTCACAAACTGGGCATTTAGTGTTCATATGTCTTTTATGAACTAATAATAGATGAAGTGTAAAGGGGAGAAAGATACAAGTCAAAAAAGCCCGCAAAATTGTATTTTTCTATAGTAAATGTTAAAATTTTAACATGATAACCGTACCACAATCTGTAAGAGAAATTGTGAATAGATCGCCGTATATAGGTGAACTTCTTAAAAGAGGACTCATTAATCACTCGGCATTAGCGCGCGAAATAAAGCATCAGGTGGAGGAAAGTTGTATGAAGCGCGTAGAGTTGGGTTCAATAGTAATGGCACTGAAGCGGTTAGATAGAGAAGAAATACGCACTTCTGCACTGAGCTCAATACTGACTCAATCTCCAGATCTCATTGTGCGATCAAGCTTAATTGAGCTTACTTTGAAGAATTCAAAACGTGTTGCACGCGCCCGTGGGGAACTGTTTGAAAAATGCAGTAGCGATAATAGAGAATTTATTACTATTACGCAAGGAGTGTTTGAGACCACCATCATTACTGGAAAGCAAAACAAAGATATTTTGAACACACTGTTTATAAAGGAAGATGTGATAGTAAGGGTGGGTGATTTATCGTCTATTACGGTGCGTTTCCACATAGATATACTTGACGCTCCCGGTGTGTATTACATGATTTTAAAAGTGCTTGCGCTCAATACGATCTCACTTACTGAAGTGGTATCGACATATACGGAAATCACCATTGTATTGCCAGAAAAGCAGGTTGAGAGAGCATTTGCACTTATAAAACAACTCTTTTCAAAATAATGTTGCAAGCCAAAGATGCGTGAAGTATATCGTAAGAATAACTGAAATAACCGCAATACATTGCCAGAAAAGTTGATACGCAAACCATATAGACTCGTTTGGAAATAGCGTATATAAAAATAGTTTTTCTGGAGGGTTGCGCTTTAACTGTGAAAATTGTTGATTGAGCCAATAGACAACTTCACCAATACTTCGAACAAGCCAAAAGACCGATACAAAGAGTAAAAATAGATCCCAACTATGTGACACTAGTGCGATAAGTGTTACCAATACCCAAAAAGTGCCCAATATTACAGCATCTCCCCATACAAAGATTCCAAGAGGTAAAAGCTGTGGAGTCGTGTGGAAGGGCTTATTCTCTAACTTTACTTTCTTTACTCCCACAATGAGTATGTAACAACTGAATACTCCATATAAAACTAAAAAAAGCATTTGATACGTATTCATATGTAGAAGTATAACAACTATAGCATTCATTTCTCAAAATCAGATACTGATTAAAGGTGTATAGAGTGGTATCATACATATACTGTATGAATATGCACGATGATTTTAAGCATGGTCCTGATTCACAGTAACAGGGTTATATGGTTTCTGAGATTCCCAATAGGGACTAAGCACGCTAGCTTGAGATAACTGGGCATTGCTTAATTGAGTTTGTTCAACAAATGCTGTAAGTATCTCTCCATCTCTGTTTGATGGCTCTTTTGGTGTGCTTAAAGCCATAGCATCGTAGGTATCTCTATGAATGTCTACTGCGGGGTTTCCCCTAAACAAACTTGTGGTTGCATGTAATGCGAATATGATAGGACGAGCTTTCGCCTCTGCTTTCATGGTTAAAATTATAGTAATTTCAACGACACACCACATAGTATATCATACATACTGTATGTAACAATGAGCTGCTCTCACAGTACTACATAGAGATATTCCCTATGGTACCCATTCATTATGGGAAATGAAAAAAACGAGTATGCTCACATTTTTGATATTGATGACACGCTGGTAGGTAGAGGTTTACCTGTACGTCTTGGTGCGCTCGCAGTTGGTTTACTTAGGCAAAGGACCAGTCCACCCGTGAAGCTTGCAGAAATTGCACAGATGGATATACAGCATAAGAGTGTGGAAACCCCGATAAGCAGCCTCGCAGAAATGATATCGCTTTGGTTTCATTCTAAAAGAAAAGTTCTCCCAGGAGTGTATGAAGGCCTTCATGCGTTGCGCGACGATGGATGGCATATTTATGGAAGCACTGGTCGTTCGAACAAACGTTCGTGGGTTGATATGACAACAGAAACACTGCGCGAAGGTGGGGTTCTGGAATTATTTGCAGATATTTTTTATACCCCAGACGGTGTGCGAACCGCATTCAGTAAAGCGCATGTACTACAGCAGCTTATACAGCAATACGATCATGTGCAGTTTGATGAAGATGATCCGAGAACAGCAATGGTTTTGGCAGGTCTGTTTCAAGATGTTCAGATAAACTTGGTGCATTACGGCACGACAGGATTGCTCGTAGCGCATAGTGAACTTGAACGTTTTCCCAATTTGAGACGTGTAGCTGTGATAGGGAATGAGCATAAGTAAAACCCCTCAAACCATTCTCAACTAGTAAGTATGTCGAACTGATGGTACACTTTCTGGACTATGCAAAGGTTAGTTAAAGTAAAGAAAGGTGATAAAGTTGCGATTGTATCTCCTTCTTTTGCAGAATCGATAAAAGTATTTCAAAAACAAGAAAAAATACTTACGAAAACAGATAGGAAGAAAATTTTGACTGTACATTCGATGTTTGGCGATGAGCTCGTACCGCCAGAAACCACGACTATTTATGGTGCAAAAAATATTCATGTTCCCATGATAGAACACGCACTCAGTATTGGTTCGGCGCTTACAGTATTTTCAAAACCAATAATTGACTTTCTCAAACTTACTGCGAACAGATAAAAATCTAATGATGTATGCATACATCGGTTTTTGGCTTTACAGATGTTAGGAGAAGGGTACAGGTTTTGCAACAAATTGATATCATAACGTATGCTTATATGGATGGTAACGTGGTTGGTGTTTTGGTTCGGAGGTATGGGTTTTCCTATGTATCTGTATAAAAAGTTTAGAATTACCTTTTACAGGTATTCTTGGCAGCATGCTCTATTTTATACTTTTCTGTTGGTGATGTTATATGTAGTATATTGGGATTACTATTCGGTATATTTTAATAGCGTGTCAATATATCACTTGTCGATTGTGATAGTCTTATTTTTAGTATGGATTTTTATACCAATACTTTATCAAAATGATTATTATACAAAAGATGAAAGACGAGCGTACCAACTCCCAAAATTTTTTGAGATTGTTTTCCAACAACTGTGCTTCTTAGGCGGTTTACTGACCTGTGGGTTGTCACCCATTATTTTTGGTCTCATTTTTTTTGCTGTCCACGTACCATTCTTTCTTTATATACGCAAGATGTTTGCACTGTTTTTCACAGCATTCTCACTTTTCGGTGGGGTTATATTTGCGTACCTGCAATCTGTTGGAATAGCGGGTTTTTTGATCGCGCTATATATACACGTAGCTTTTTATGTTTTAGCTCACTACGCTCTTTCTAGAAGACAATTTCTTGGGATAGAACCTTTCAAACGGTAATGATTTGGGCGAGCCTCGCTCAAAAATTCGTTTATGATTAGTCCGCCATAAACGTGTTCAACACTTAACTCATCACTATTCGTTCGTCGTGTTGAACTCTTTTTATAGGCGGACACAGAGTCGCTAATTCTCGTTCCTCGAAAAGCGACTCTAGTGAGCTGGTGACCGTACTTTGCTCGAACCTACGAGACTTAGTTACTCCAGATTTGATTTTACAGCTGAATGCTCTAAAGAGCCATATAAGTGTAGAAAGTTATGCCAGAATCTAGCAAACCCTAGAAAAATTATTGAAGTTTTAGAATAGAAACTATTTGATCAAAAACTTTTGTGGTTTCAGTGTTCAATTTTTGCGTATCTGTCTTTCCAGAATATTGATTAATTTCCTCATCAGTCATTAACACTGGAATAGAAGATAAGCGAATAGTTATATATTTATCCTTGGCACTTGTTGAATGAGGATTAGCAAATTGGTACCAAACCTCTTCATGGGGGATATTACCACCTACACTTCCAAATTCAAGACTAAATCGTGACGTGTTTACAACTGGGATACTTACTATTTCTTCCTTTTGAACAATAGGTCCATCTCCACGCTGATCTTTTACTAGCATATCGTTGACATGCCAAGTGATTACGCGATTGAGATATGGTTGCCCCTGTAGATAATCAAGTTTGTATGTATCTGGATAACTGAGGGAAAACTTTAGCTGAGCATCAGTATAAAGTTGCCAACTCCCAGTTGCTGAATTAGGTATTTCATTTTTAATTTCTTGACTAGTTGGACTAGCTGTAACATACGGAGAAGGAGAAACTTCCATTTGTTGCTGACTACTGTTCGTCTTTGACGATTGTGCTCCTAAGTAATATCCTCCAACACCAAAAAGAACTGCACTCACCAAAAGAGTTGTTAGTATGGGCATCATTAAATTTGATTTTATCTGCGGTGGAATAGAGGGCTGGTTAACTGGTGGATTAATTGAAGAAATATCAGAGGGGTTGATGATTGGTTGATTTTCCATAGCAATTAAATATTATCAGTTTTAGAAACTCTTTACCACATGAGTTAGTGTTGATTTATGTACTTTTCTAGTAACTTTCTGTACATTTCTGTCACTTCTGGAGCTGGATACCGTAATTGGCTCGGACCTATTTAGCCAGGACGAGTATATCAAACAGTATCTACTCGACCCCGACTCATCACATATTACTAAAATAAAAATAGGTCTTCGCTACTACATTACAGCCCAACCTGAATTGATTTTACAACTTACCGTTTTTAAAGGCTACTTGGAGAAAATAAACCCGTTTTTATTCTTTGAGGTGTTTGGCAAATGTCAGAAAAGACGTCAAACATGGTAACATTTAGGTATTGAAACTATGCTAACCACAGGTCATATCGCGGCAACATATTTATTATCACAATCAACAGCTAAGAACAGGCAAGTGTTAACGTCAAAGGATGTCTTGTTTGTGATTATATGTGGTAATATCTTTGATTTTGACTTCATTCTCCCTTCTTTGTTTGGGTTACCAGGTGGAATTCATCATTCTTTACCGATTCACACACCTCTTGTTGGAATAATTATCTTTGCATTACTTTATCTTGTACTAAAAAATAAATTCTCAAAGCGAGTTTTTATTCTAGCCGGAATTGCTATGGTGAGTCACCTAATACTAGATGACTTTAATTACTTTCTAGGGTTAGCTGGTCTTGATCATGGTAGTGCTGTTCTGCCTCAAATCCAGTGGGAATATCCATTTAACTTTGGTCGGAAGTTGCCATTACTAGATGCGATTCATTATTACCAGCAAAATCCAACTAGCAATACTGAAGTGTTGAGTGTCTACTTGAAGTCAAAATTATTTGTTATTGAAATTATCACAATATTATTTGCTTTGTTTGCTTTTATAAGCAAGCGATTTTCTTCTAAATCAAAAAATTCGAATGAATAAGACAACGCTAAACTACGATTTGTTTTTTCCGCTAAGACTGTCTTTTGAAAAATAATTT
>Ga0100403_1001205_pt1 | contig 23853 bp, 22 predicted proteins | sample CryGeymet201501t_FD_83663 | JGI IMG/M metagenome (GOLD analysis project Ga0100403, IMG submission 83663) | Groundwater microbial communities from Crystal Geyser aquifers in Utah, USA - Crystal Geyser metaG 2015-01t | ecosystem: Environmental > Aquatic > Deep subsurface > Groundwater | place... | reverse complement strand
TGCCGCCTGACAAGGGCGGGATGAAGGCGATCTACGCGCTGCCGCTCGCGGCGATCGCGGCGGGCGGCGTCGGGCTCGTCGTCGTCGTTCGGCGATGGCGCAAGCGCGCGCACGACGCGACGGGCGACGGTCCGCCCCCGACGACGAAGAAGTCGGCGAACCGCGACGAGTACGACGCGCGCCTCGACGCGGAGCTCAAGGACCTCGATGGCTAAGGCGACGGCGAAGGCCGCGAAGGCGGCAGAGACACGCAGCACCGAGACAGCCTCCGCCGAGTCCGAGCGCGCGCTCGGCACGTGGGTCGCGCGCGCCCTGCCCGCGGCGACGCTCGTCGCGTCGATCGCGGTCGGGATGGCGACGAGCCTCGGGCCCGCGCTGCTCGTTCTCGCGTCGGGCGCGCTCCTCGGGACGATCGCGCTCCTCTGGGCGAGCGTGCGGACGCTCGGCGGCGACGCACCGCTGCCGCGCGATCTCGAAGCGCTCGCGGCGCGCATGGGCGACGTAGACGATCTCGCTGAGCGAAAGCAGCGGATCCTCCGCGCGCTCAAAGATCTCGAGCACGAGCACGACGTCGGGAAGATCGACGACGACGACTACGCCGACATCGCCGCCGATTACCGCGAGCAGGCGAAGGAAGTGATGCGCGAGATGGACGCGGACCTCGCGCCGCTCCGCGATCGCGCCGAAGAGATCGCGCGACAGCACCTGAAGAAGCGCGGCATCGAAGTGAAAGAGGAAGAGCAGGTCGAGGAGGACGAAGGCGACGACGAATCGTCAGCGACCGCCCCCGACCGCGTCGTTTGCAAGGACTGCTCGACGTCGAACGAGCACGACGCGGCGTTCTGCAAGAAGTGCGGAGCGACGTTGGGTGCGAAGAAGGAAGATCGCAAGCCCGAGGAGACCGATGCGTCGTCGTGACGTCGTCGCCGTAGCCACACTCGTCATCGGCGCGTCGCTCGTCGGCGCAGCCGGCGCGCAGACGCCCTCCGCGAAACCCGCCGCAAGCGCGAAGCCCGCGACCTCAGCGAGCGCGTCCGCGAGCGCGAAGCCCGCGACGGCCGCGAGTGCGACGGCCGCGCAGCCGAACCTCCCGCCCGGTCACCCGCCGATGAACGACGAGCCGGACAATCCGCACGGCCAAGGCGGCCCGCCCGGAATGTTCCGCCCGCCGGAAGACGCGCCGACCGAAGACGCGACGCTTCCGCCGGGATCGATCGCCGTCGACGTTCGCGACGCGGACGACAAACCGGTCGCCGGCCAAGCGGTCACGCTCGGCATTCTCATTCAGTCGGTCGCTAAGGGCGACGACCGATCGCACCGCGCGCAGACGACGGACGACGGCGGCCACGCGACGTTCAGCGGCCTCGATAGCGGCGCCGGCATCGCGTACCGCGTGAGCGTCGTCAAGGACGGCGCGACGTTCGCCGCGATGCCGTTTCAGCTCCCACAAGGCAAATCGATCCGCGTCCCGGTCCACGTCTTTCCGGTCACGCACGACATCCGCCAAGCGTTCATCGGCTTCGAATCGATCGTGTACGCGGAGATTCGCGACGATCGCATCCAGTTTCAGCAGGCATTGCGCGTCTACAACATCGGCAAGGTCGCGTGGGTGCCCGACAACATAGTCATGTCGCTCCCCGAGAGCTTCACGGCGCTCAACGCGAACCAGTCGATGAGCGATCAGGGGATCGATCCGATCGAGAAGAAGGGCGCGCGTCTTCGCGGGACGTTCCCGCCCGGACAGCACGTCATCGAGTACCGATGGCAGCTCCCGTGGTCCGGCGACAAGGACGTCGTCGCCGACATCGGCTTGCCTCCGCAGACGGCGGTGATTCGCGTGATGGCCGCCGCGTCCGAAGACATGCGCCTCGACGTCGACGGCCTCCCGCGCGCCGAGATGCGCACCGACGACAACGGCCAGAACATTCTCATCACCGAGCGCCGCATGCAGCGCGGCGAAGAGGCGATGTCGCGCATCCACGTCGCGCTCCGCGATTTGCCGACGCAAGGAAGCTCGCGCTACTGGGCGACCGGCATCGCGTTCGTCACGGTGGTGGCCGGCCTCGTCCTCGCGCTCGGGCAACCGCGCAAGCGCGCGACGTCGCGAACCGGCGACGCGAAGGTGCAGCGCAAGCAGCTCCTCGCCGAGCTCGAAGAGCTCGAGCGCGCGCACGCCGCCGGCGACGTGGGCCCGAAGACGTACGAAGCCGCGCGCCGCCGAATCATCGACGCGATCGCGCGCACGCTCGCCAAATCCGCCGATTGATCCGCCCTGTGGTCAAGCTGCCCACAACGTTGTGGGCCGCGCTCCGGAGAGAGCTGGGGACAGATCGGGGCACGTCACATTCCCCCAGTCCGCACACGTCGAATCCGACGCCTCGCCCACATGCGTTTCGAACGAAATCTCTTTCGCGGTTCGGTCCTTACGCGACTATCCCCTGTGTCCACAGGGCCTATCGACACCACTACAGATCTAATCTAATGAGGGTCTAGGAATAGGGCGGATGGAACTCACGGTCGCGAAAAGGGATCTGCTGAAGCTCGTCACGCGGATGCAGGGGGTCGCGGAACGCAAGAGCACGATGCCGGTGCTCTCGAACGTCCTCCTGTCGGTCGACGGACCGAACGCGCTGCGCCTTTCGGCGACGGATTTGTATCTCGCCATCTCGGGACGCATCCCGGCGGAAGTGGCGAAAGGCGGGAGCGTCGCGGTCCCCGCGAAGGACCTCCTGGAGCGCGTCAGGATGATGCCGGACGGTCCGGTGGTCATCCTGACCCAAGACAACGCATCGACGACGCTGAAGGCCGCTGGGAGCGCGCGGCGGTACACGTTGCGCGGCATGCCGGGGGACGACTTCCCGCCGCTGCCGTCGCCGGCCGAGGGCGCGCCGACGCTCGCGCTCGACGTCGACGTGCTTCAACAGCTCATCGGCAAGACGCACTTCTCGATCTCGACGGACGAGACGCGCGCACATTTGAACTCGGCGCTCTTCGAGTGGGACGGCGATCTCGTTCGCATGGTGACGACCGACGGTCATCGCCTTTCGAAGATGGAGGTCAACGTCGCCGGCCGTCAGGCGTCGGCGACGATGCTCATCCCGCTGAAGGCGATTCAGGAGCTTCGTCGGTTGTGTGACGAAGCCGCGGCGGACGCGAAAGAGTCGAAAGACGCGCCGAAGCCTCAGGTGCAGATCACGCAGAGCGGCTCGAGCGCGTTCTTCCAGGGCGCGGGCATGTCGTTCAGCGTGAAGCTCGTCGACGCGCAGTTCCCGCCGTACGCGCAGGTGATCCCGCAGAACAGCGACAAGCAGATCCGCGCGCCGCGCGCGACGTTCTCGGACGCGCTGAAGGCCGTGGCGATCGCCGCGAGCGAGCGCACGGGCGGCGTGAAGCTCGCGTTCCAAAAAGGCACGATGCGGATCTCTACCGAATCGCCGGAGAGCGGCGACGGCTTCGACGAGGTGCCGGTCGAGTACGCGGGCGCGCCGATCACGATCGGATTCAACGCGCGCTACTTCCTCGACGTGCTCTCGGCGCTCGACGAGGACGACGTCTTCCTCGGTCTGAGCGGCGAGCTCGATCCGGCCGTGCTGCGCCCCGCGAGCGAGAAGATGTTCTTGGCCGTCGTGATGCCCATGCGCATCTGAGCGAATGCGTTCGCTCGCGATCGAGTCGCTCTCGGTGCGCGGCATGCGCAACCTCGCCGAGGTCGACATCGAGCCGGGGCCACGCTTCAACGTCGTCTCCGGCGCGAACGGCCAGGGGAAGACGAACCTGCTCGAAGCGATCTACGTGCTCTGCACGTCGAAGAGCTTCCGCACGGCGCGTCCGGGCGATCTCGTCGCGCACGGAGGCGACGTCGCGAGCGTGCGTGGGCGTTTCCGCGAGGAGGACGTCGCACGCGAGCAGAGCGTCGGCGTGCGCGCCGGCGCGCGGATGGTCCGGATCGACGCGAAGCGGCCGCCGACGCTCGCTGCGTACGCCGTCACGAGCCCGGTCGTTCTGTTTCATCCGGGCGCGGTGACGCTCTCGTCGGGATCGGGGAGCGAGCGTCGGCGTTTGCTCGATCGTGTCGCGCTCCATCTGTCCACGGAAGCGCTCGTCGCTTTCGAGGGGTACACGCGCGCGCTGCGCGAGCGGCAACGCGCGCTCGAGACGCGCGGCGTCGGCGCGTCGGATCTGTCGGAGTGGGAGGAGCTCGTCGCGCGCCACGGCGCTGCGCTCGCCGACGCTCGCGCGGCCGCCGCGGAGAAGCTCGCGGCCGAAGCGATCGCTGTGTTCGCGCGTATCGGCGCGGCGGGCGCGCGCCTCGAGGTCGGCTACGTGCGCACGGCGCCGTCCGGCGTGGACGAATACCGTGACGAGCTCGCGCGCCGCCGAGCGCAAGATCTCCGGCGCGGCTCCGCGTCGATAGGACCGCACCGAGATGACCTTCGGATCGATCTCGACGGGCATCCCGCGCGCGGCGTGGCGTCGCAAGGGCAGCACCGCGCGATCGTCTTGGCGCTCGAGCTCGCGGAGATCGTGACGATCGGGCGCGCGCGCGACGTGCGCCCGATCCTCTTGCTCGACGACGTTTCGAGCGAGCTCGATCGCGAGCGCACCGCGGCGCTTTTTGCGTTTCTCCGCGAAGAGAAAGGGCAGGTGTTTCTTTCGACGACGCGGGCGGAGCTCATCGATACCGGCGCTGGGACTGGGGCTTCGGAGCGCCGCGATTTCGAGGTCGTCGCGGGGCGATTTCACCGCGTCGGTGGATAACCTGTGGTGGGCGCGACATGGCCATTCGTACTCGCTTTTCATGAAGCCTAAGTGCGCGTTTCTTATGACAGAATTGCGGTGGTTTAAGTTGCGACCAGGGGCCTTGCGGCGTATACTGCACGAGCCGTTTGGGGATCGCGTTTGCGCCTCGCGCTACCGGCCTCCACCCCCTCCTCGCGGGCACGCTCTTCGGGGCACTCAATGCCTGCAAACAATCGGTGTTCATCGACACCGTCAGTCGCAAGAGTCGCCACATCCCCATGTCGAATCTGACTACCCCGCCGCAGAGCGTTCCGCCGCCGTCGTCCACGTACGGGAGTGAAAACATCACGGTCCTCGAAGGCCTCGAGGCCGTGCGCAAGCGCCCCGGCATGTACATCGGGGACGTCCACGACGGCTCCGGTCTGCACCATCTCGTATGGGAGGTCGTGGACAACGCCGTCGACGAGCACCTCGGCGGCTACTGCACGCGGATGGACGTGACGATTCACTTCGACGGCTCGGTCACGGTCGAAGACAACGGCCGCGGCATTCCCGTCGGAAAGCACGTCGAAGAATCGAAAAAGCTCGGTCGCGACATCAGCGCGGCGGAGCTCGTCATGACGAAGCTCCACGCCGGAGGAAAGTTCGATCACTCGAGCTACAAAGTCTCCGCCGGGCTCCACGGCGTCGGCGTGAGCGCCGTGAACGCGGTCTCCGAGTGGCTGAAGATGGAGATCAAACGCGAAGGCCACGTGCACTTCCAGGAGTACCGCCGCGGCGTGCCCGTCGCCCCGATCGAAGAGATCGGCGAGACGGACAAGACCGGGACGAAGGTCACGTTCAAGCCGGACCACGAGATCTTCACGACCGTCGAGTTCCAGTACGACATCCTCGCGAGCCGCCTGCGCGAGCTCTCGTTCTTGAACGCCGGGTTCTTGATCACGCTGACCGACGAGCGCGGCGGCGGGAAGACCGAGCAGTTCGAGTACAAGGGCGGCATCCGCGAGTTCGTCGAGCTCCTGAACAAAGCGAAGGAGCCGGTGCACGAAAAAGTGATCGACATCGTCTGCGAGCAGCCCGCGGAGGACGGCGGGACGCCGGTCGTCGTCGAGGTCGCGCTCCAGTGGAACGCGAGCTACACGGAACAGATTTTTTGTTACACGAACAACGTCGCCAACAAAGACGGCGGGACGCACCTCACCGGGTTCCGCAGCGCGCTGACGAAGGTCTTCAACAACTACGGCACGGCGCAGAACCTCTTCAAAGAGGTCAAGAACGGCCTCTCGGGCGAGGACATCCGCGAAGGCCTCACCGCGGTGATCAGCGTCAAGCATCCGGATCCGTCGTTCGACTCGCAGACGAAGTCGAAGCTCGTGTCGAGCGAGGTGAAGACGATCGTCGAGACCTCGCTCTACGAAAAGCTCGGCCGCTTCTTCGAAGAGACGCCGCAGACCGCGCGCAAGATCATCGAGAAGGTGATCCTCGCGGCGAAGGCGCGCGAGGCGGCGCGCAAAGCGCGCGAGGTCGTGCGCAAAGGCCAGATGGATTACTCGAGCCTCTCCGGGAAGCTCGCCGACTGTCAGTCGCGCGATCCGAACGAGGCCGAGCTCTACATCGTCGAGGGAGACAGCGCAGGCGGCTCCGCGAAGCAGGGGCGCGATCGGAAGTTTCAGGCGATCTTGCCGCTCAAGGGGAAGATCCTGAACGTCGAGCGCGCGCGCCTCGACAAGATGCTCTCGTCGCAGGAGATCGGGACGCTGATCACCGCGCTCGGTTGCGGCATCGGCTCGCCCGACGCGGGCGGCAGCTTCGACATCGAGAAGCTCCGGTACCACCAGATCATCCTGATGACCGACGCCGACGTCGACGGGAGCCACATTCGCACGCTGCTCCTCACGTTCTTCTATCGGCAGATGCCGGAGATCATCGAGCGCGGATATTTGTACATTGCACAGCCGCCGCTCTACCGCGTTCGCCGCGGAAAAAAGGATCGGTACCTCAAGGATCAGGCCGAGCTCGATCGCTTCTTCCTCGAGCAAGGCGTCGATGGGCTCGCGGTGCGCGCTTCGCGCGGCCCGACGCTCTCGGGCGAGCCGCTGCTTCGCTTGGCCGAGCGGCTGAGGATGTTCCGTCGCGCGCTCTCGAGGATCGATCGTCGCGCCGACTCGAACCTCGTCGGCGAGGTGCTCCACGCGTGCGCGCTCGGAAAGACCGAGCTCCGCGAGCGCAAGAAGGTCGATGCCGCGGTGCCGCTCATCCGCGCGCGCCTCGAGAAGAAATTCCCGGACATCTTCCCGCTCTCGATCGACGTCGGCTGGGAGACGGAGCACGGCGCCGCGACGATCACGATCAAGCCGCGCCCGGGCTCGAACGCGCGCGAGCTCCTCATCAATTGGGATCTCGTCGATTCGGCGGAGTACGAGGAGCTCTACGCGATCGAGCAAGACGTCCGATCGATCGGTCCGTCCCCGTACTTCGTGCGCGAGTCTGAAGGCAAAGAGGAGCGGTCGGTCGAAGACGCGGACGCGCTGTGGGACCACATCGATCAACGCGGGCGCAAGGGCGCGTCGATCCAGCGCTACAAAGGGCTGGGCGAGATGAACCCGGAGCAGCTCTGGGAGACGACGCTCGACCCGAACGTGCGCGTCATGCTTCAGGTCCGCCTCGACGACGCGGTTCAGACCGATCAAATCTTCACGATCCTGATGGGCGATCAGGTCGAGCCGCGGCGTCAGTTCATCGAGACGAACGCGCTGAACGTGAAGAACCTCGACATCTAGAGCGCCGGCATAGGGGTTGCCACGCTCGACCGACGACTTAGGTTCGAGCGTGTCGAAGCGCTGTTCGTGGCGTCGTCGACGCAAGTTTGATCGCGGCGGACGCACGGCGTGCGCCGACGAGGGAGTGATCCATGCGCCCCGACAGGATGACCACCAAGAGCCAGGAAGCCTTCCGCGACGCGATCGACGAAGCGTCCCGCCGCGGAAACCCCGAGCTTACGCCGGAGCATTTGCTCCTCGCGATGCTCGCGCAAGAGGACGGCGTGGCGCGTCCGCTATTGCAGAAGGCCGGTGCGGACGTCGGCGGCCTCGAGTCGGCCGTGAAGGCGAAGGTCGATGGGCTGCCGCGCGTCACGGGCGGCGCCGAGCCTGGGCTGTCGCGGCGGACGCTCGAGGTCGTTCGGAAGGCGGAGGACGAGGCGAAGGCGCTGAAGGACGACTTCGTGTCAGTCGAACACTATCTCCTCGCGCTGGCGAAGCACGATCGCGACACGCAGGGGCTCTTCGAGCGTCACGGAGGTCTGAAGTACGACTCGATGCTGAAGGCGCTCGCGTCGGTGCGCGGCAGCCAGCGGATCACCGATCGCGATCCGGAGGGGAAGTTCCAGGCGCTCGAGAAGTACTGCCGCGATCTGACCGATGCGGCGCGCAAGGGGAAGATCGATCCGGTCATCGGTCGCGACGAAGAGATTCGCCGCGTGCTCCAAGTGCTCTCGCGCCGAACGAAGAACAACCCGGTGCTCATCGGCGAGCCGGGCGTCGGCAAGACGGCGATCGTCGAAGGCATCGCGCAGCGCATCGTTCGCGGCGACGTTCCTGAGTCGATCAAAGACAAGCGGCTCGTGTCGCTCGACATGGGCGCGCTCGTCGCGGGCGCGAAGTACCGCGGCGAGTTCGAGGACCGGCTGAAGGCGGTGCTGAAGGAAGTCGAGGCCGCGGCCGGGCAGATCATCCTTTTCATCGACGAGATCCACACGATCGTCGGCGCCGGCGCGGCCGAAGGGTCGATGGACGCGGCGAACCTCTTGAAGCCTGCGCTCGCGCGCGGCGACCTGCGCTGCATCGGCGCGACGACGCTCGACGAGTACCGAAAGCGCATCGAAAAGGACGCGGCGCTCGAGCGCCGGTTCCAGCCGGTCTTCGTCTCGCAGCCGACGGTCGAGGACACGATCGCGATCTTGCGTGGATTGAAGGAGCGGTACGAGATCCACCACGGCATCCGCATCCAGGACGCGGCGCTCGTCGCCGCTGCGGTGCTGTCGGATCGCTACGTCACCGAGCGCTTCTTGCCGGACAAGGCGATCGATCTCGTCGACGAGGCGGCTGCGAAGATCAAGATGGAGGTCGACAGCCTCCCCGCGGAGATCGACGCGATCACGCGCAAGCTGACGCAGCTCCAAATCGAAGAGCAGGCGCTGAAGAAGGAGCGCGATCAGGCGTCGAAGGCGCGCCTCGCGGCGCTCAAGAAGGAGATCAGCGATCTCGAAGAGCAGGCGAGCGGGATGCGCGCGCAGTGGCTGCGCGAGAAGGAAGTGATCGATCAGATTCGCAAGCTCCAGCCGGAGGTCGAGCGGTTGCGCGCCGAGGCGGAGCGCGCGCAGCGTTCGGGCGATCTCGGAAAGGCGGCGGAGCTCTCGTACGGGAAGATCCCGGAGGCGGAGAAGAAGATCGACGAGCTGCGAAGGACGCTCGCGAAGGTGCAGGAGAAGACCTCGTACCTGAAAGAGGAGGTCACCGATCAAGACGTCGCGGCGATCGTCGCGAAGTGGACCGGCATCCCGGTGAGCAAGCTCGTGCAAGGCGAGATGGAGAAGCTCCTCCACATGGAGGCCGATCTGCGAAAGCGCGTCGTCGGGCAGGACGAGGGTGTGATCGCGATCGCGAACGCCGTGCGGCGGTCGCGCGCGGGCCTCGGCGACGAGCGCAAGCCGATCGGGAGCTTCCTCTTCCTCGGGCCGACGGGCGTCGGAAAGACGGAGCTCGCGCGGGCGCTCGCGGAGACGCTCTTCGACGACGAGCGCGCGATGATCCGCCTCGACATGAGCGAGTACATGGAGAAGCACGCGGTGTCGCGGCTCATCGGCGCGCCTCCCGGGTACGTCGGGTACGAAGAGGGCGGGCAGCTCACCGAGCCCGTGCGTCGCCGCCCGTACTCGGTCATCCTGTTCGACGAGATCGAGAAGGCGCACCAGGACGTGTGGAACGTGCTCCTGCAAGTGCTCGACGACGGGCGATTGACCGACGGGCAAGGCCGCACGGTCGACTTCAAGAACACCGTCATCATCCTCACGTCGAACATCGGCTCGCAGCACATTCAGGCGATCGAAGAGCGCGCCGGGCTCGACTCGGAGACGAAGCGCGAGCTCGTTCGGCGCGCGGTGAGCGAAGATCTTCGCAAGGCGTTCCGGCCGGAGTTCTTGAACCGCCTCGACGAGATCGTCTTCTTCCGGCGGCTCGAGAAGGAGGAGCTGAGGAAGATCGTCGACATCCAGCTGCGACGATTCGCGGAGCGGCTCGCGCGGCGCGATCTCACCGTCGAGGTGAGCGACGCGGCGAAGGACTTCGTCGCGGAGGTCGGGTGGGATCCGCAGTTCGGCGCGCGCCCGCTGAAGCGCGCGATCCAGAAGAACCTCGAGGACCCGCTCGCGAAACGAATCCTCGGCGGCGAGTTCCCTCCGGGGACGCGCATCTTCGTCGACCGCGGGGCGTCGGGCGATCTCTCGTTCACGGCGCGCGTCCAGAACTGACGGATCGGCGCCCCGGTCGCGCGTGCCCCAGGGGCCAGGTGCGTGGCGTCCGAAAGGCGACGGTGCGCGGCAAACGCGACACCGTTGTCAGGCGTCTGCCCGTGAAACCTTCGGCAAACACGCGCGTAGAAGATCTCGGGCGCGGAGAAACCCCCGCGGCACGCTTTTCGCTTAGTCCAAGGCAAGGACGGAACGCAGGTCGAAACGGCAATGAGCGCTCGCACCCCTCGCAACGGCATCGTATCTAGGTCGGCTCGCGCCGGCTCGTGGATGGCGCTGCTCGCTGCGGCAACGCTCGGTGACGCCGCAGAGACGAGCCGCGCCGAGGTGCGGGCCGAGGGGCTCGACGAGGCCGCGAGCTATCGCCTCGTCGTGCAGTCCTACGACGCGGGACCGCGCGGGTTGCCGAGCGCGAAGGCGCGCCCGCTCGGATCGATGCAGCGCGCGGTGACGGCGGCGGAGCTTCGTCGCGGAGTTCACGTGAGCCTCCTCGAGATGCGCGGCGACGCGACGAGCGACGACACGACGGTGGTCGCGTGGATCGAGGCGGGCGAGCCGGATCTCGAGTTCGACGCGCGCGAAGCGCGTCCGACCCGGGGCAGCGTGTACGGCGTCGCGCGCGGGCGCGACGTGCAGATTCGATTGGGTCGCACCGTCGGCGCGTGAGCGTCAGGCTTCGGCCGCGGCGGGCTCGTTGGCGACGCGCTTGTGCGCGCGCAAATCGCGGACGCGCCGTTCGTAGTCGCGACGCGCGGGCTCGGTGATCGGAACGCCGCCGAAGCGCGCTTCGAGGTAGACGATCGTGAGCGCCTCGACCTCGTCCGCGAGCGGATGCTTGCGCGCGCGAAGATCCTCCGCGTGACGCAGCGGGGGCAGCGACGCGGGCCGCGAGATTCCGTGCGCCGCGAGCGCCAGCTCGAGCGCGCGGTAAAGCGCGGCCGCAGACTCGAGCTGCGGATCCGGCGTCGGCTTTGCGTCCGTCGGCTTCGCGGCTCCTTGCCGGCGTCGCCGCCAGACGGTGTACGCGACGATGAACGCGAGGAGCACGCCCGCCGCGACGAACGGTCCGCGCGTCACCTTGCCGAGCATGCCCTTGTCGACCCCGGCGCGGCGGCGCAAGCCATCGTAGCGTTTGCTCACCTCGTCGAAGAGGCGGACTTGCGTTCGAAGGTCGTAGCCGATGACGTAGCGATTCCACCGCTGTGAGAGCGCCTCGACCAGATCGCGCAGATAGACGAACGCGCCGGTCGTCTGATGAAGCGGCTGCGCGGCAGCGGGCGGCGTCGGATCGAAGGTTCGCCATCCGGGTTGGCCGGGCTCGTCGATGTACGCCTCGACCCACGAGTGCGCGTCGCCTTCGCGGACGGCGTAGTAGTGGCCGAAGCGGTTGTACGTTCCGCCGACGAAGCCCGTGACGTTGCGCGACGGCACGCCGACCTCGCGAAGCATGATCGCCATCGCGGTCGAGAAGAACTCGCAGTGCCCGCGCTTCGACTCGAAGAGGAAGTGATCGAGCGGCTGCGGCGTGCCTCCGGAAGGCGAGCCGAGATCGTAGGTGAAGTCCGTGCGAAGGTGCTCCTCGAGGAGCCGCGCTTTCTGCTCGGGCGTGGTCGCGCCGTCGGTCCAGCGGTGCGCGAGCTCGGCGATGCGTGCCGGAAGCTGCGGCGGCAGCGCGAGGTAGCGCGTGCGATCGGCCGGCGCGAGGGGATCGGGGAAGACCTCGCTGTCGGACGCGACGTACACGTCGTACCGCAAGCCGCGCGCGTCGGACCCGGCGTAGCGAAGCTCGCCCTCGGGGCCGCGCCGCACGGACAGCTGGTCTCCCAAGATCGTCTGGTTCGCCGGCTTGAGCGTGATGGCCACCGTGTGCGGCGGCAAGAAGACGACGGGCGGATCGATCGGCTCGAGGTCGAAGCTGATCTTGCGATCGCGCGCGGGGTTCGGCGCGCGAAGGACGCCGTACGTGAACGGAAAGGGTCCCTAGCGAATCGAGATCGGATCTTGCGGCGTGCGGTGCCACGCTTTGCCGTCGTACGAGTCGAACGCGGTGCCGCGCAGACGCAGCGTGATCCGCGGCGGCGGCGGATCGGGGAGATCGGCGACGTCGAAGCGCAGCGCGATCGACGGATCGGTCCGCAGGACGCCGTGCTGCCCGAGATCGACGTGATCAGAGAAGCCGATCATGTGCCCGGTGCGCGGGTGGTTCAAAAGGAGCAGCGAGAGGCCGACGCGCGGAAAGAGCACGAACAGCATCGTCGTGAACAAGAGGATCGGCACGGAAAGCAGGCACGTCGCCGCGAGGAAGCCGCGGCCGACGACGCGGCGGCTCCGCAAGATGCGCGGCACGTCGACCGGCAGGCCCGTACGATCGCGCGCGCCCTGGCGGTAGTTGCCTTCGACCTCACGGCGCAAGTGGCTGAGCACGAGCGCGCCCGGCGCGACGACGAGGAAGCCGACGAAGCAGAGCCCGTAGGTGATCCCGCCGCCGAGCACGGTCCCCGCGACGAAGTGGAGGAGCGCGAGGACGATGATCTGCTGGTCGTGCGCGGCTCCGCGGCGCGTGGCGAGGCGCACGATCTGAAGGAGCGCCGCGAACTCGACGGCGACGTCGAGCGGGGGCTTGCCCGTGATGAGGCGCACGCCTTGGACGACGAAGAGCGAAATCGGCGCGAGCGTCGCGAAGTGCCGGAGCGCCGGCCGCGATTGCCAAGACTCGGGGATGACGAGCGCGCCGGCGAGGCCGCACAAGAGGATGACGTTCGTCCAGAGCGGGAGCGACGCCGTGCTGACGACCGCGAGGACGCCGAGCGCTGCGAGCGCGTCGGTCATGATGCGGTGGACGAGGCCGAAGCGCATTATTCGGCCGCCTTCTCGTCGGCGGCCTTGGGGGGCGAGCTCGGCGCGCGGGCCGCCGCGTCCGTCGGCGTGAGCAGCGCGAGATATCGGAGCACCGGGTCCGCGCCGGCGGTGCGGTCGGCGCGCGCCGAGCCGCGCGCGTTCGTGACGATCGTCACGCAATCGCCGCGCTTCAAATGCGCTACCGCGCGCGAGGCGACATCGCGAATGCGGCGTTCAAATGCGAGATCCCACTCCTCGCCGGCGTCGGCCGGCCGCAGTACGTCGAGCGGCAGCGCGAGGTCCGGGCGCGCCTCGCGCGCGCGTTCGCGCATGACGAGCTGCGCCGCCGCGGCGGACTTTCGCCAGTGGATGTCGCGCGGGTCCTCGCCTTCGCGCATCATCTTCAGGCCGAGGAAGTCTTCCCCGTGGCCCCGCCCGGTCACGCCGTCCGCTCCCCACGTTCGTCCGGGCGGAGAAGGCGGAAGCTGAACGGGATCGACGGCGGGGTAGATGATGAGATCGCCCTCGGCGGGGACCTCGCGCGACTTCTCGAAGAGGCCGAACGGGAAGCGCGTGGCGATTCGAAAGCCGACGTGCACGTCGCGTCCGCGCTTGTTCGGTGTGCGCCTGTACGCCGCCACCTGAGCAGACTTGGGACTGATCTTCAGAAAGAAACAGCGTTTGTCCGCAGGTTGTCCGGCGCGAAGATCCTCGACTTCAATGGCATACGAAGGGATCCGTTTTTTATGATTGAACACCTCGATCTCGACGAGGTGCGCGCGGCCGACCTGCGCGCGCATCGGCAGGCGCCGAGCGACGGTGAGATCGCGAAGCGACAGCTCGCTCATGATGCCGCTCACCACGATGAGCGCGAGGAGCATGCCGAGGAGCAGATAGAGGAGGTTGTTCGCGGTGTTGATCGCGGCGAAGCCGACGCCCAGCGTGATGCCGACGAAGAACTTCCCTTCGCGGGTGAACTTCAGCCGGCGCGGCGGGCGCACCGCTCGCCATCGTCGGAGCAAGCGCGCGAAGAGTCCCGCACGGTCGGCCTCCATTCGCGACCTCTCAGAGCGGCACGGGGACGCGCGCGACGATTTCGCGAACGGCCGACTCGGCCTCGTCGCGCGTCGGCATGAAGCCGTCGGCGTGCGTCGCGATGCGAACGCGGTGGGCAAGCACGGGCACCGCGAGATCGTGGATGTCGTCTGCGATGCAGTAGCTGCGTCCGCGCAAGAGGGCGCGGGCGCGCGCCGCGTTCGCGAGCGCCATCGCGCCGCGCGTCGACGCGCCGAGCGACAAGAGCGGCGAGCCGCGCGTCGCCTGGATGATCGCCTGCAAGTAGCTTCCGAGCGCGCTGTCGAGCGTGACGCGGTGGACCTCGTGCTGAAGCGTGACGAGGCGCGCCGGGTCGAGGACGACCGGTACGTCGCGCGCCGTGTCGGTGTTGCCGCTGAGGAGGAGGCGCATCTCGACCTGCGGCGGCGGATACCCGATGCGCACGCGCAAGAGGAAGCGGTCGAGCTGTGACTCGGGGAGCGGGAACGTTCCGGCGAAGTCCTGCGGGTTCTGCGTCGCGAGGACGAAGAAGGGCTCCGGCAGCGGAATCGTCTGGCCGTCGAGCGAGACCTTGCCTTCGTTCATCGCCTCGAGCAGCGCCGACTGCGTGCGCGGGCTCGCGCGGTTGATCTCGTCCGCGAGGAGGACGTTCGCGAACACGGGTCCTTGGCGGAGCACGAACTCGCCGCGGCGCTGGTCGTACACCGAGACGCCGAGCACGTCGCTCGGCAGGAGATCGCTCGTGAACTGGACGCGGCGAAGATCGCCGCCGACCGCTTTCGCGAGCGCGCGCGCGAGCGTCGTCTTGCCGACGCCGGGGACGTCCTCGATGAGCAGGTGGCCGCGCGCGAGGAGCGCGACCAGCGCGAGCTCCACCGCCTCGGCCTTTCCTTCGAGCGCCGCCTCCACCGCACCGCGCAGTTTCTGGAGGGCCGGAAGCTCCTGAGAGATCAGGGCGGCGGCTGCGGTCATGATGCCCAGAGTAGCACGGCGAGATTCGTTCGCGTGACGGCTGTCCCTTGTACTTTACATATAAAGGAGTGGTGGCGATGCGCGCGCACGCTGGCGATTTGCGTCGCGGCCGCGCGCGGTCGAAACTCGCGGCGTGGACATTCGGGTCGAGCTCCGCGGCGTGACGAAGACGTTCGGTCCGGTGCGTGCGCTCGCGGGGGTGACCGCGACGTTTCGCGGCGGGCGCGTGTCGGTGGTGCGCGGCGCGAACGGTTCGGGCAAGTCGACGCTCCTCGGGATCGTCGGGACGCTGTCGCGGCCGACGTCGGGGCTCGTCGATCACTCGTCGCTCGGGCGGTCGCGCGCCGAGGTCCGGTCGCGCCTCGGGTGGCTCGGCCACGAGTCGCTCTGTTATCCGGAGCTCAGCGGCCGCGAGAACGTGGAGCTCGCGGCGCGCTTGAACGGTCGCGACGCGCGCGCGGCGTTCGCGCGTGCGGCCGAGCGTTTCGACCTCGGGGCGTTCGCGGAGCGGCCGGTTCGGACGTACTCGCGCGGGCAACGGCAGCGCGTCGCGCTCGCTCGCGCGCTCGTGCATCGGCCGAGCCTCCTCTTGCTCGACGAGCCGACGACGGGGCTCGATGCGCCGTCGTGCGAGCAGCTGATGAACGTCGTGCGCGAAGAGGCGACGGGCGGCGCCATCGTCGTCGTCGTCACGCACGATGCGGCGTTTGCGGAGGCGATCGGCGATGACGCTTTGATGCTGGAGCGCGGGCGCGTCGTCGCGCGCTGAGGGCTAGCGAAGCGCGAGCGCGGCGAGCGTCGCGGCGATCGCGGCGTCGTCGGCGATCGCGGCGGCCGTCGCGCGCGGGACCGTTCCGAGCCACGGGACGTCCGTCACGACGCCGAGCTCCGAACCGTTGCGCCCGGTCGACTCGTCCGATTCCGGCGGCGCGACGAGGAGCGCTCCGGCGATCCGGACTCCCGACGCGCGCGCGGCGCGCGTGGCTGCGGCGACGTCGTGCAGGACACCGATCCGGTCGGGAGCGACGAGGAGGAGGGAACCTCCGAGCGCTCGCGCGAGGTCCGCGTTGACCGTAGCGGGGCCGAGCGGAGAGAAGAGTCCGCCCGCGAGCTCGACGAGGACACCTTCGGCGTCGCCGCGGAGGCGCTCGACCGCTTCGACGATCGGGGGAATGGAGATGGTGACGCCGGCTTCGCGCGCCGCGAGGTGCGGCGAAACGGGCGGAACGAACGTGGTGCCGAACGGGTGTTTCACGTGAAACGTCGACGCGAGGCGGAGGCGGCGCGCGTCGTCGCCCTCCGTTCCTGGCGCGACGCCGGTCTCGACGGGCTTCACTCCGCAGACGCGCGCGCGCTTCGACCAGCGAAGCAGAAGCGCCTCCGAGACGTGCGTCTTGCCGATGCCCGTCCCGGTCCCCGAGACGACGATCAGGGGGCAGGGCATGCGAGCGCCTCCGCGACGATCTCGAGGGCGCGCGCGATGTCCGCCGGCTGGTGATCGGCGGTGACGGTCAACCGGAGGCGCGACGTTCCGCTCGGGACCGACGGCGGGCGTATGGCGGACACCGCGAGGCCCCGCTCGCGCAGACGCACGGCGAGGTCGCGCGCCCGGTCCGGCGCGCCGACGATCCACGGGATGATGTGCCCGAAGCCGCGCGTCTCCACGCCAAGCGCCGCGAGCCCGGAGCGAAGCTCGCGCGCGGCGGCGAGCGCGCGTTCGCGCCGATGCGGCTCCGTCCGCGCAGTGCGCACGCCCGCGAGCGCCGCGGCTGCAACCACGGGACTGACGCCGGTCGAGAAGACGAAGGAGCGGGCGCGGTTCCAGAGCCAAAGCGCGAGCGAACGGTTGCCCGCCACGAACGCGCCCGCCGCCCCGAATGCCTTGCCGAAGGTGCCCACGATCACGTCCGGCCGCACGCCCGCTTCGGCGCACAGCCCACGTCCGTCCGGCCCGAGGACGCCGAGCGCGTGCGCTTCGTCGACGATCAGCGCGGCGCCCGAGAGGTCGCAGGCATCGCGCAGGCGGCGAAGGTCCGGCGCGTCCGCGTCCATGCTGAAGTACGACTCCGTCACGACCCAGCGTCGTCCACGGCACGGCGCTTGGAGCGCTCGCGCGACCGCGTCCGCGTCCAAGTGCGGGACGACCCGAATCTCGGCGCGCGACAGCCGCGCGCCGTCGATGATCGAAGCGTGGTTGAGCTCATCGCTGACGATGACGTCGCCAGCTTTGGCAAGCGCGCTGAGCGCGCCGACGTTCGCCGCGTACCCGCTCGTGAACGCGAGCGCCGCCTCGTAGCCGAGCCAGCCCGCGATTTCGCTTTCGAGCTCCTGGTGAACCGCGCGCTCGCCGGAGACCAGGCGCGATGCCCCCGCGCCCGCCGCTTCGCCTCCGACCGTCCGCGCCGCGAGGCCGAGGTAATCGTTGGAACAGAAGGATCGCGCGTCCGCCGCGGGGACGGCACGCGGGCGCAGCAGGCCTTCGGCGTCGAGGCTCGCCAGCGCTTCGTCGAGGAAGCCGAGCGGATTCGGAGGACGTTTCACGTGAAACCTACTGCTCGTGCGCCGGCTCCGCGTCGTCCTCGGCGGGCTCGAGGGCATCGTCGATTCGCATGAGGACGCAGCGTAGCAGATCCCGCGTCTTGCGCTCGAGCGCCGTCCGTTTCGCGCGCTCGGCCTCGAGCTCGTGGGCGAGCGCCATCGCCGCCAGCAGCATCGCTTGCGGCGGAACCGGCCGCCCGCGCGGCGACACCTCCGCCAGCTTCTCGGTCACGACCGCCGCCAGCCGCTGAAGCTCGCTCTCCGGCGAGGAGCTAACGACCTTGTAGCTCTGACCAGCAATCGAGAGAGAGACGGTGCGGCGATCCATCGAGCGGGTCGAGCTTACCACCTTACGCCCGCGCTACGTGCGCTCAGCGGCGAATGGCCTCGTACGCGAACACGAACGGGTACGCGACCAGCGCGAGGTCAATCTGAAGGCCGAAGATGATCTCGCGCTGCTTCGCGTCCCCGAGCCCGTATCGGCCTTGGACGAACGCGCCCACGACGAGCTCGTACCAGGAGTGGAAGTTGTAGCTGCGCGACCCGAAGAAGAGCGTCGACGCCGCGCCTGGCTCCCAGCCGAAGCCCGGCGCGCGCCGCTCGAAGCCGCCGAACGACAAGACGAGCGGCAAATCGTCGCGCACGGGGAGGAGCCACGACACGCCGCCGCCCGCCTCGAACGTCTCGAACGACGCGGTCGCGACGTCCACGTACGGACCGATCGCCATGTCGCGCCCGCGCTCGCGGAGGAAGAGGACGTCGCCGCGCGCGCCGAGGTGAAAGAGGCCGCCGCCGCTTCCGAGCGCGCCGGTGCCGCCGCCGATCGTCAGCCCGACGTTCGCTTGCGGCGCGGCGCCTACCGCGGGCGCCGCGAGCGTTACCGCGAGGCAAAGCGGAGCGAGGATCTTCGCGGCGAGCGTCACGGGGGACCTGAGCGCCGCAGCTTAGCGGAACGAAGCTCAGCCCGGGCCAGCGTCGGCGATGCTGAACCCGCCGCCGCATTCCTTCGGGTGCGTCGCCGAGCAGAGGCGGCAGTCGATGTATTGGTCCTGCCCCATGATGCACGGCGAAGCGGTCGCGCCGCTGCCGCCCGTGCCGGTGTTGGCGCAGTTCGGCTCGGGGAAGAGCGGGCTCGAGACGCCGGAGGGGAACGAGACGAGGCAGCCGGTGCAGATGTCGACCGGGAACTGGTACTCGTTCGACTCGACGCGCGTGCCGCCGAGTGTGTGGCCGAAGACTTTGGCGTACGTGAGGATCCGCACCGTCGTCGCGCCGGGGTGCCGGGCCAGGGCGGCGCTCACGGCCTGCGCGTCGACGATCTGGATGAAGATCGGCGCGTAGCTCGGCGTTCCGCCGCTCGCGGGGTCCACCGTCGCGCCGGCGCTCCACGTGTACGAAGGCCGGAGCTCGGTGCCGTCGATGTCCGTCACGCGGACGATCGCTCCTTGGAGGTTCACGCGCGACGTCTCGGTGCGATCGTTGTCCTGGCTCGCGCGCGGCGTCATCTGGTTGCCCACCAGGAACGCGGCCATGTAGCCGGACGCGAACGCCGAATCGATCACGCCGGAGTTGATCGTCGGCTGCGACGGGTCGTTCGTGTAGAGGCAGGTGCCGCCGGCCTGCGGAATCGGCGGCGAGATGACGTCGCGGACGAAGATCGTGCTGTCGTCATGGGCACACGCGGCGTTCAATCCCGCCGCGCCGAACGCGACGCCGACCACAGCGATGATGTGCCCCCAGATGCGCTTCATGGACCGATCCTCCTGGGCGCGAAGCGACACGGTGGACGCCGTCCTTCGCAGAGTTACTCGAAGCGTAGCGAAGGAACTCCGAGAGCGCCAAAAACGTGCAGCACGCAGGTAGGTCAGGGGAGGATGGCGCGCCTCAGCGCGTCGATCCGCACACGCTCGATCCGCGAGACGCCCGGCGCGGAGACGACCGGGAGCTTGATCGCGTCGCGCACGCGCTTCTTGTCCGACGCGACGAACGACCAGCTCGCCGCGAGCTCCGCGCGCGGCGCCTCGACGGGCAGGCCGAGCGCGGCGAGCACGCTGCGCGCGCGCGTCGCGACGTCCGGATCGCCCAAGCCGAGCGTCGCGGCGGCGTCGAGCTCCGCGACCGTCCCGAGCGCGATCGCTTCGCCATGAAGATGCTTCGCGTACGCGCCGTGCGCCTCGAGCGCGTGGCCGATCGTGTGTCCCAAATTGAGGAGCGCGCGCGCGCCGGACTCGCGCTCGTCGTCGCGCACGACGCGGACCTTCGCCGCGATCGCCGCGCGCACGATGGGCACGAGCGCGCCGACGTCGCCCGCGCGAAGCGCCGCGGCGTCGCGCTCGACGCGCGCGAGGAGATCGGCGTCGTGCGTGAGCGCGATCTTCACGACCTCCGCGAGACCGCTCGTGCGCTCGCGCGCGGGGAGCGTCTGCAGGTGCGCAAGGTCCGCGACGACGCCGCTCGGTTGGTGGAACGCGCCGAGGAGATTCTTGCCGGCCGCGTGGTCAAACCCCGTTTTACCCCCAACCGATGCGTCGACCATTGCGAGGAGCGTCGTCGGCACCTGCACGAATCGCACGCCTCGCAAGAGCGCCGACGCCGCGAACCCGGCGAGATCGCCGACGACGCCGCCGCCGACGGCGACGACGAGCGCGTCGCGATCGATCCCCGCGCCGAGCGCCGCGTCCCAGATCGTCGACACGGACGCGATGTTCTTGTGGCGCTCGCCCGCGGGGAGGGTGACGCGCGTTCCGGGCAGCGCGAGCGGCTCGAGCGCCGCTTCGATCGCCGCGCCGCGCGCGCGCTGCACGTTCGCGTCGGTCACGAGGACGACCGACGACGGCGCGCACCGCGCGACAGCGTCCGTCAGCCGCGTCGGCGCGCCTGCACAGACGTCGATCGCGTACGAGCGCGCGCCGAGCGGCATGACGAGCGGATCGCGCTCGACGAGCGCGCCGATCGCGTCGACGATCGCGTCGGGCTCGACGCCGTCGGTCGCGAGCGTGAGGTGGCACTCGGCGTACGCTTCGGCGCGATCCGCGAGCAGCGCGCTAGCGCGCGCGCGCGGATCGCCAGCGAGCATCGGACGGCTCGCGGCGTCGCCGAGCCGCGCGAGGATCGTGTCCGGCTCGGCGGTGAGCGTCACGACGAGCGCGCGATCGAGCGCCATGTGACGCGTCGCCGCGTTCGTCACCGCGCCGCCGCCGAAGGCAAGGACGCGCGCCGGACCGTCGATGAGCTTCGCGATCACCGCGGCCTCGCGCGCGCGAAACGCGGGCTCGCCCTCGGCGACGAAGATCTCGGCGATCGTGCGCCCGGCCTCGCGCGCGATCTCCGCGTCGACGTCGACGAACGGAACGCCGAGGCGCGCCGCGAGGATCGGACCGACGGTGCTCTTGCCCGTCGCCATGAAACCGCTGAGCACGATCGTTCGCATGGCGTCTCCTCAAAATGCCGCGAGCTGCGCGCGGTAGCCGTCGAGGTTGCGGAGAAGCTCGCGCATCGAGTCGCCGCCGAGCTTCTCGAGGACCGCGTCCGCGAGCGTGATCGCGACCATCGCTTCGCCGACCACCGACGCGGCGGCCACCGCGCAGACGTCGCTGCGCTCGAACGCAGCGTCGAACGCCGCCTTGCTCACGACGTCGACGCTCGCGAGCGCCTTCTTCAGCGTCGCGATCGGCTTCATCGCCGCGCGGCACACGATCGGCTCGCCGTTCGTGATGCCGCCTTCGAGGCCGCCCGCGCGGTTCGTCGGTCGCGTGAAGTGGCGCGACGCCGCGTCGTAGTGGATGGCGTCGTGCACGTGCGAGCCGCGCGAGCGCGCCGCGCGAAGCCCCTCGCCGATCTCGACGCCCTTGATCGCCTGGATGCTCATCAGCGATTGCGCGAGGCGGCCGTCGAGCTTGCGATCCCACTGCGTGTGGCTGCCGAGGCCGGGAACGACTCCGGTCGCGACGACCTCGAAGATGCCACCGAGCGTGTCGCCGGCGTGCGCGGTGTCGCGGATCGCCTCCTTCATCGTCGCTTCGGCGGCGGCGTCGGCGCACGCGAGATCCGAGGCGCGCGCGCGCGCGCGAAGCTCGTCGAGCGCGAGGTCCGCGACGTCCGCGTCCACCGGGCCGATCGACACGACGTGCGCGAAGACGTCGACGCCGACCGCCGCGAGGAGCTTGCGCGCGACCGCGCCGACCGCCGTGCGCGCCGCGGTCTCGCGCGCGATCGCGCGTTCGAGGATGTCACGCAGATCGTGGCGGTCGTACTTCATGCCGCCGGCGAGATCCGCGTGGCCGGGGCGCGCGCGCGTGAGCGGCTCGGGCGTCGACGGCAGCGGTCCCGGCCCCATGCGATCGCGCCAGTTGTCGTGATCGCGGTTCGTGATCGAGAGCGCGATCGGCGATCCGAGCGTCTCGCCGTTTCGAACGCCGCCGACGATCTCCACGCGATCCGTCTCGATCTTCATCCGTCCGCCGCGGCCGTAGCCGCGCTGCCTTCGCGCGAGGTGCTCGTCGATGTCGCTCGCGAGGAGGCCGAGGCCGGCCGGGATGCCTTCGACGATCGCGGTGAGGCGCGGACCGTGCGATTCCCCCGACGTGATCCACCGAAGATGCGGCATGGTAGGCAGTGCATACCATGGACCTCTCGGCGCTGACCGTGAGCGCGACCGGCGACGGCGTCCGCTTCGAAGTGCACGCGAAGCCGCGCGCGAAGAAGAGCGCGCTCGTCGGCGTGTTCGGCGCGGCGCTCGACGTCGCGATCGCGGCGCCTCCGATCGACGGCGCCGCGAACGACGAGCTCGTGCGATTCCTCGCCAAGGCGCTCGGCGTCGCGCGATCGGACGTCGAGGTGGTGCGCGGGCAGTCGTCGCGTGCGAAGCTCGTCGGCGTGCGCGGTCTCGACGTCGAGACGACGCGCGCGCGTTTGGCGGCGGCGGCCGCGCGGCGCTAAGGTGAGGCCGCGATGACGAGCCTCGCCGAAGCCGAACCGGACGTGCCGAGCACGCGCGGTCCGCTCGCGTTCGAGAAGTACGAAGGGCTCGGCAACGACTTCGTCGTCGTCGACGCCGCGCGCGAAGACGCCGTGTCGACCGCGCGCGCGATCGAGATCTGCGATCGCCGTCGCGGCGTCGGCGCGGACGGCGTGCTCCTCGTGCTGCCGGCGCGCGGCGGGGGCGACGCGCGCATGAAGGTGATCAACGCCGACGGCTCGGTGCCCGAGATGTGCGGCAACGGGCTTCGCTGCGTCGCGCTCCACGTCGCGCGCGCGCGCGGCCTCGCGACGGCGGACATGACGTTCGACACCGACGCCGGGCCGCGCCGATGCTTGGTGGACGACGCGGGCGCGCGCGGGCTCGTCACGGTCGACATGGGCGTCGTGCGCGTCGACGGACCTCGGACGATCGACGCGGGCGGCGCGTCGTTCACCGTCTAGATCGCAGACGCGGGCAACCCGCACGCGATCTTGTTCGGCGAGTGGGCGCGCTGGGAGGTCGAGTCGATCGGTCCGCGGATCGCGACCGCCGCGGCGTTCCCCACCGGGACGAACGTCGAGTTCGCGCGCGCGAAGAAGGGCGAGATCGATCTCGTCGTCTGGGAGCGCGGCGTCGGCATCACGCTCGCGTGCGGAACGGGCGCGTGCGCGACCGCGGCCGTCGCGTGCGCGCGCGAACGCGCGCCGTACGACGCGCCGATCGCGGTGCATCTCCCCGGCGGCACGCTCGACATCACGATCGATCGCGCGACCGGCCGCGCGATCATGCGCGGCCCCGCGCGGCGCGTCTTCGGCGGAAGCCTGTAGTCTACAAGTACTACTCTTCGACGATCGTCCCGATCGGTTCGCCGAGGACGACGCGCTTGATGTTCCCGCGCGTCGTCAGCTTGAAGACGCGGATAGGCATCTTGTTGTCGCGGCAGAGCGTCGCCGCGGTCGAGTCCATGACGCCGATGCGATCGGCGATGAACCGATCGAACGTCATCTTCGAGAACATCGAAGCGTCCGGGAAGCGCACCGGATCGCGATCGTAGATGCCATCGACCTTCGTCGCTTTGCACAGGCAGTCGGCGTGGATCTCCATCGCGCGGAGCGCCGCGGCGGTGTCGGTCGAGAAGTACGGGTTGCCGGTGCCCGCCGCGAAGATCACGATGCGCCCCTTCTCGAGGTGACGCTCCGCGCGCCGGCGGATGTACGGCTCG
>Ga0100403_1001200_pt1 | contig 23920 bp, 34 predicted proteins | sample CryGeymet201501t_FD_83663 | JGI IMG/M metagenome (GOLD analysis project Ga0100403, IMG submission 83663) | Groundwater microbial communities from Crystal Geyser aquifers in Utah, USA - Crystal Geyser metaG 2015-01t | ecosystem: Environmental > Aquatic > Deep subsurface > Groundwater | place... | reverse complement strand
TATTGCAATCTTTTCAGCATTTCCAAGTATTGCTATTGCTCCAATAAGTGCTCCAACTGGATATGTGAGAGTGTCTCCCGGGAAAACTTTAGCAGGATATTTGTTAAAGAAATAAAATGCAACAAGAGCTGCAACCATACAAGAAGCAATAACACTTAACCATAAGTTTCCATTTATAAAAGTCACAACTGAAAGTGCACCCAAGATTAAAATCCCTTGACTTGCCTCAAGTCCGTTATATCCAGCAAGAAAATTAAATGTAGAAGTTGTGCCGACTATTGCAATTGGAATTAAAATTAAAGGATAAAGAAGTCCAAAGTTTATTCCCAAAAGGGAAGAAGTTCCCGCATTCAATGCAATTAGGGGAATCGCTGCAAAAAGTAATAAACTAATTCTGAATTTGTTTGAAAGTCCTCTTTTCCATCCTAAAAAGTCATCAAAAATTCCAATTATTGCTGCAAAGAAAATAACACATAATAACCCCAAAATGTGAATCAGATTAGCTTCAGTGCCAAAGAAGAAGGTTTTAAGTGAAACATAAAGGAATGCCCCAATCACAAACCCTATTAAAACCGCAATTCCGCCTGACTCAGCCACTTTCTCAGATTTTAGTTTATGGACGTCTTTGCCTACAAATTTTTCCCTCTTTGCTCTTTCAATCCATTTAGGTAGAACAATAAGAGTAACTAAAAATGCAATTAAAACAATTGGAACAAAGAGTATCCCTAAAAATGTGAAATTATCCATTAAAACTTAAGAATTTCTTAATTTTTAAATTTAATTAATAGGGTTTTTAAGAAAACATTTAAATAATCTCTTTTTTTTAGGGTAATACAATGGGTTTGAAAAAAGAGGGTTTTTAAGAAAACATTTAAATAATCTCTTTTTTTTAGGGTAATACAATGGGTTTGAAAAAAGAGGGTTTTATTTTTCTATTAGGAGTTATTTTTTTAACTTTAACAGTTTTAGCTGCTTCTACGGTTACAAAGGTCATTTTCAATAACAATGCAACTTCTTCCTATGATGAAGGTTCTTTTTTCGTAAACTGGACTCCAGGAGGAGATGTAGCTGCAAATTATTCTATTTATATTTTTTCAAATGATACTTTTTATTTGAAGGCAACAAATGATAGTGAGACAGGTTACTCTTTTTCAAATACTACCGAATCAAATTACACTTTTATTATTGAACCAACAAACGCAAATGGAACAGTTGGAATAAATTCTACAAACATTTCTATTTATGTAGATTCAACTCCTCCAACAATCTCCCTACCTGTTTATGTAAATGCAACTTCCAAAAAAAATTCTTCAACTTTGACTTTGAATATTTCTGTAACAGATTCGCTTTCAGGACTAACATCCTCAAATTGCTTAATTGATGTAAATTCAACAAATCAATCAATTTCTTATTCAAGTGGTTGGTGTAATGGAACAATTGGACTTACAGGTTTAAATGATGGGAACCATACTCTAAATGTTTGGGTTAATGACAGTGTAAATAACTTTGGATTAAACAATTCATTTATTGTTCAAACAGACACAACTGCTCCCTCAATAAGCGTTTCATGTTCTCCAAGTTCAATTTATACTGGAAACAATTTTCCGTGTTCATGTTCGGGAACAGATTCAATTTCAGGAGTTTCAACTTCTAGTGGTTCTTCGAATTCTCCAGAAGGAATAAATAATCCATCTTCAACTGGAACCTTCACATACACTTGTTCAGTAACTGATAATGCAGGAAACATTGGAACTTCTTCGACATCTTATACCGTTTCTTCACAGGGAGGAGGCTCTTCAATTATTCCCCCTAGCTCCAAATCGATTTCATTCTTGTGGGATAAAATTTCTTCAGGAAGAGAAACAGAAATTCAAAATTTAGATAAAGAAATTCCCTTAGAAAAAATTTCTTTTTGGATAAAAGACCAAACTCAAAATGTGAAGATTACAATTACAAGCTATTATGAAAAACCAGAAGAAATTTCTCTAAAAGAAGGAAAAGTTTACAAATATTTACATTTTGATACAATAAACCTTTTAAAAAATTTAGATAGTGCAGAGGTAATTTTTAGAGTAAATAAAACTTGGATTTCTCAAAATTTAATTTCAAAAGAAGGAGTTTCAATTTATAGATTTAATGAAGAAAATAAAAAATGGGAAGAGATAAAGACAGATTTCCAAAAAGAGGATTCTTTGTATTATTACTATCTTGTAAATTTAGATTCATTTAGTTATTTCGCAATTTCAGAGAAAGAGATCATTCCACAAGAAAACAATGCTAGTGAAAATGTAGAGACTTTTCAAAAACCTTTGGAAGAACTAAACACTTGGTGGATTTGGGTTTTAGGGGTTTTAATTCTTGGAGGAATTATTTGGCTTTTAATTAACAAAAGAAAAAAAGTTAAGAAATATTTGAAGTTCGGATATTAATTTTTAACTAAAAAACAAAGGAGTTAGGTATACTTCCATAAATCCAGCAATAATTAAAATTATTACTGCAACAAAAAGAAGAACAATTGCATTCTCTAAAACATGTAAAAACCTCTTGTTGTTTACTCCATTTCTAATAAATCCTGTTCCAAGGATTCCTCCGGCTAGAGCAGCTAAAAAGTATGCAGCAATTTCAGGTAAACCATGAATCATATATCTTAATAGTCCAAGAGGGATTTGTGAGAGGTCAAACTTAGTAAAAACTCCAACTGCACTTGCAATGACTGTCGCATTCCATGCAAGAATAAATATAGCTCCCGCTCCAAAGATTAAAGAAAAGAAAATTGTGAAAATTAAAACATATAAATTGTTTTCAAGAATTGACAAAAATCTTGGAATTCCAGTAACGTGTCCAGTTGGGCCAAATGTTCCAGTAGTATACTGGGCAACACAATCTGTAATTGAATTTGGAAAGTTTATTGAGCAATAAGTTTCAATTTGAGCATTAAGTAAGTTTGAGTCATGTAAAACTAAAGACCAAAATGAGAAAGCAACTACAAAACCTAAAAAAAGCCAAATTAAAGCAAAGAAGGCATCTTTGTGAACACTCCAAATCCTTCTTATTCCTTCAACAATTTCATCTTCCTCTTCTTCCTGTTTTATAATGTAATACATAAATGGAAGTGAAAACATAACACAAAAAGTAACAACTAGTAATCCAGAATATTTAATCAAAACATGGTCATTTGCAAAAAAAAGTTTCACAAGTAAAAGAGAAAGTGAAGCATACAAAAGTCCAATGAAAAACATTTTCCACGGACCCTTCTCAGCTCTTTTAGGATTTATCAAGGATTCTAACATAATAGGACTACATTAAGAGATTTTTTAAACTTGTCTGAATATCTTAAAATATGGGTAAGAGGGAAGAATTTAATAAAATTTCCAAGGGGATAAAAGAAATAAAAATTCAAGGAGCTCGTAACATTGCAAAAAAAGCTCTTTATGCTTATTCACTTATTCCAACTGAAAATTCAATTAAAAAATTAATTTCATTAAGGTCAACTGAACCAATGCTTGTTAATGTTTTAAGGCGTGCAAAAACTGAAACCCTAAAAGAAATTTTTGAACACTTTGATTCTGCACAAAATGAAATAAACAAATTAGTTTTTAGTTTAATTCATGATGGAGATGTAGTTTATACTCATTGCCATTCAACAAATGTTACCCATGCTTTAATTTACACAAAAAAGAAAGGAAAACATTTTGAAGTTTATAACACTGAAACTCGTCCACTTTTTCAAGGAAGAAAAACTGCAACTGAATTAAAGAAAGCAGGAATAAAGGTTACAATGTTTGTAGACTCTGCAATGGATATTGCACTTATGGGTAAGGACGGTGGAAAAAAAGTAAGCAAAGTTTTTATTGGAGCAGACGCACTTCTAAAAAAAGGAATCATAAACAAAGTTGGTTCAGGAATGATTGGAAAACTCGCAAAATTAAATAAGATTCCTCTTTATGTTTTGGCTGACTCTTGGAAATATTCTCCTAAAGAGGTAAAAATAGAAGAAAGAAGTTTTCATGAAGTTTGGAAGAGGCTTCCAAATAATTCCCCCATAAAAATAAAAAATCCTGCTTTTGAACTTTTAAAAAAGAAATATATAAAGGAAATAGTTTCTGAACTTGGAATACATACTTATTCAAAATTTTTAAAAATTGTAAAAAAGAAAAATTAATATTTTAGTGCCTGTGACCACAATTACATTTATCCTCGTCTACACATTCTTTACACTTACATTTTTTCCCATGAGCATGGGAATGATTGTGATTATGTCCTTCATGGGAATTGTGCTCTTCTTCTGAATTTGTTGGTAATTCTAAATTTCCATTTTTTTGTGCTTCTTGCATAGTTTGAGTAATTTCTTGGTTTATTTTTTCAAGTTCATTTTCTAAATCATTTTTCATCATCCCAAGTTTTTCAATTTGTTCAATTATAATTTCTTTAGTTTCTGGAATTGTTTTTTTTACAAATGTTCCTTCTCCAACGTCAACAGTTAATTCCTCAGAAACTATTTTTGCTTTAACAAAAATTCCTCTTCCAATCGGAGCTAAAATTTCAGAATCTTTATTTTTTGGAATTTCATCAAGTCCTAAGTTTATTTGACCCATATCTAAAGTTGCTTGTTCAACTGCTTGCAACTGTTCATTTATCTGCATAATTTGTTGTTCGTAAATTCTAAATTTACGGTTAAGTTCTTCATCCATAAAAAGTTTAATTTTAATCTATTTTTAAGTGTTTCTAAACTACATCCATATACTTCTTCATAATTCCAGAAATAATTAAGGTTGTCAAAAGGTAAAAAACAAACCATCCCATAAAACCTAAAAATTTAGGATTTCCAACTGTAGTAAAGTAATCATTAAACCATCTAAAGAAAAGGATGAAGGGGACCGCAGTATAAACCATTGCCCTTGAAGAAAGTTTCATTGTTTTCTTAAAAGTTTTAGGCATTTCAGCCATTTGTTTTTTCTGAAGTGCTAAATATTTTTCAGGATGATCTTTTACTCGGTTCATTTCTTCTTTCATAATCTTTTGCTCTTTTTTCAATTCTTTTAGTGCCTTTTGGTCTGTTGCATATTTTTGAATAAGAGTTGTCAATAGAGAGATTACAAAAACAATTATCAACATTCCAAGAGTTAAATTCCATTCAAGTAAGAATCCTGCAGTTGGGTTTAAAATTGAGTGAATTCCATCTTTTAACCAAGAGAGTTGGTCCCAAAGAAGTGCAATTAGTAGTGAGAAAACCATTACAAGACCAATTAATTTGAAACTTCCTTTTTTATTCATTATTGACCTCCTCCCATGAATTTCTTCATAGCTGGATTCATGTCAGTCATATGTTGTTGTGCAATTGATTGATAGAATTGGAACATAATCATAATTACAAGTAAAATTGCGGTTCCGCTAACAAGTGCTCCAAGTAGGTTAGTGAATGAGGCTAAAAGTCCAATTGCAATTCCCCCCATAACTGTTAAAGGCATAACATATCTATCCAAAATTGATTCTAAAATTCTTATGTCTTGCCTGAACCCTGCAACTTGAAGTCCTGAAGCAGCAATTTTCTTTGCTTGACTCTTGGCATCCATTTGAGAAGATTTTACCCAAAAGATACTAAAGATTGTACAAAGGAAAACAAATGCAATGATGTGTATCAATCCTTGAAGAAGATATTGTGGAAGAAGTCCACCTTTAATTGCCAAGTCTAAAACATTTGTACTCCCAAGCCAAAATGAAATTCCAGAAACCGCTTGCCCCTCAATAAAGTGTCCGAGGAAAGTTGCATGTCCTAACCAATTTTCCAATAGACCTCCAAAAAGTTGTAGGTTTGCAATTAATGCAGCTGCTAAAATAACTGGAATAACATTAGCGTAGAAAAATGAAAGAGGCCACTTTACTCCGTATCCTCTAATCCTTCCATAACTTAAAGGAATTTCAACTTTAAGTGATTGAGCCCAAACAACCAAAAGGAAAATTAATGCAGTAACTGCTAAAACTGCAAGTGCTGACAAGAAAGTAGTGGTATCTTTTTGCATTATTGATTGAATCAAAACAAGAATTTTTCCTGCACAAGGAGTGTTAGAAAAGTCAGCGAGGCAATTTGCTCCTTGCTGGTCTATAAATTGCAGAGCACTTGTAACAAGTCTCCAAGAAACTCCCGCTCCAATAAACAAACTTACTCCCGAACCAAATCCCCATTTCTCAGAAAGTTCATTCATATAAAATATTACTAATCCCCCCAAGATAAGTTGGAAAATTACAATACCGGTGTAACCTGGAACAGCCTGAAGCCCATTCATTAAAACATAAACACTTGCTTCAAAGATTATAAAAAAGAAAACAAGAAGTTTTTGAACTCCCTGGAAAAACTTTTTACCCTCAACAGTGTTAGTATCAATATTAATTATTCCTGCTCCAGTTAAAAGTTGTAAAATAATCGAAGCCATTACTATTGGTCCAATTCCCAGTGAAATTATTGAACCAAAATCTGTTCCAAGAATAATTGCTAAGTACTTGAACCTCTCAAGAGCGTTAACACTTAAAGCGTAAAGAGGAATGTTAGCCAAAATAAAAAACGCGGCTAAAACTATCAGAGTCCATTTAAGTTTAGTATTAAATGCTAATTTCTTTTCCTCAGGAGAAATAACTTCCGGGATGTAATCAAATATTCTCTTTAAATCCATTAAAACAAAAGAGAAAAATAGTTTTTAAAGTTTGTTAGTACCAAGATTTCAATTACCTTTTTAATGTCTAAAAACTTGATTTAAATTGAGGTGGAAAAGAAGTGAATGCTGCAATAATAGTTGTCGTCGCACTTATTTGGATGTTCTTAGGTTATCGTTTTTATGGAAGGTTTATTGAGAAAAAATTAAAAGTTAATAACAGAACAAAAACTCCTGCGTTTAGAAATAAAAATAAAGTAGATTTTTCCCCTGCAAAGAAAAACTTTTTAGCAGGACATCACTTTGCATCAATTGCAGGAGCAGGTCCAATAATTGGTCCAATTTTAGCAATTAGTTATTTTGGTTGGCTTCCTGTCGCCATTTGGGTTTTAGTGGGGTCAGTGTTTATTGGAGCAATGCATGACTATGTTTCTTTAATTGCTTCAGTTAGAAATGAAGGAAAAGGAGTTTCATTAATTACTAAAGAAAGTTTGAACAAGAGAGCAGGATGGGTTTTTGGTTTAATGATTTTTGTAACTCTCGTTTTAGTTATAACTGTTTTTAGTGTTTCATCAGCTGAAAGTATAATTGAAAAGTCAGAATTAATAATCCCCCTTTTAACAATAACTGTTGTTGCATTACTTTTTGGAGTTGGGCTTGAAAAATATAAAATTAATCCAAAAATTTTAACCACTGTTTCAATTATTCTAATTGCAATCTCAGTTTGGGCTGGAGAAGTTTTTTCTATTTCTTCAAGTGTAATTAATCCAGAAATTACAAGAATTTTTTGGATAACAATTATTTTTATTTATGCTTTTATTGCTTCAGTGATTCCAGTTTCAGTTCTTCTTAGACCAAGAGATTATTTGAGTTCAATTCAATTAATGTTTACTCTTTTTTTAGGTTTTGTCGGAGTTTTAATTGTAGGGCCGTTAATTAATGCCCCTTTATTTTTAAGTTCAGCCGAATTTTCTCTTTGGCCAATTCTTTTTATCACTGTTGCATGTGGGGCAGTTTCGGGTTTCCATGGACTTGTTTCTTCAGGTACAACTAGTAAACAGCTGTCAAAAGAAAGTGATGGAAAAAGAGTAGGATATGGAGGAATGCTTCTCGAGGGGCTTCTTGCAATATTAGTTACAATAATTGCAATTTCAGGTTTAAGTTGGGGTCCTGAATTTGTTGGAGGTTTCCAGGATTTACTGAGTAGGGGATGGATACTTCTTTTTTCAGATGGATTTGGAAATATAATTAGTCAAATTGGAATTCCATTTTTAACTGCTTCTGTTGCAGGTTTAATTGGAGCTTTTATGGTAAACCAATTTATTTTAACTTCAGTTGACACTTCTTCACGTCTTGGAAGGTTTGTTTTTTCTGAAACTCTTTTTCCAAAAATAAAAAATAGACTCTTTCTAACTTTGATTGTTTTAATTCCTGCCTGGCTTCTTGCAGTTACAAATTCATATCAAACTCTTTGGAGGCTTTTTGGAACTTCAAATCAACTCATTGCCTCAATTACTTTAATTGGAGTCTCAGCATATTTCATGTCTAAAAAAATAAAGGTGAAGTTTATTTTAGCTCCAATGGTTTTTGTATTAGTTACAACTTTATATTCCCTAATTTATCTAACTTTTAGAAGTGGAGGTTATTTGGCAGAGGGAAATATTCCTCTAGCAGTGATTTCAATTTTAATGTTTGTTCTAGGATTAATTGTTTCCTTTGAAGGATTTAAAGAAATTTTTAAGAAAAGTTAATTTTACTCTTTATCAGCAACTTTTTTCTTGTTCGCTTTTGGTTCTTTAACTTTTTTAACGTTTGAGTTTTCTTCAGATTCTTTCTTTTTTTCTTGACCTGCTTTTTTCTTTTCGTGTTTTGGATTAACAACAATTGGAGTTACTTGGATTTTAATTTCTTTAACAACCACTGTTCCTCCAGCTTTTTCAATTTTTTCTTTTGCAGAAGTTGAAATTTCAAGACAAGTTACAAATAACTTATTCTTAACTTCACCATTTCCAAGAATTTTATAATTTGGTAATTTTATTTCATAACCTTCTTTAGTTTTTTTCCCATATTTTTCAAGATGAAGTTCAATTTCTCCAACATTCACCCTTTTTCTTATATCTCTTTTTGTTCCACGAGAAGTTACTCCCTTTTTCCCAAAGTATTCATGACCATGAAGTTTTAGAACAAGAGTTTTCTTTTGGTCCCCCCTTTTACCAGAACCTGCCATCCCAACTCCTCCCTTGTGTCCAGACTTCTTAGCTTTTTTTCTTGCTCCTCTACCATGAGTTCCTTGATTCTTTCCATGCATTCTCGAAGCTTTTTTTCTTTTTTTTACTCTCATTATAACATTCTCCCAACTAATTTATCCATTTCTTTGTTTTCTCCTAAAATTCCTTTTGGATAGTGAACTTTAGTTTCAGCTCCTCCTCTTGGGGGATGAAGTCTAAAGAATGGTTTTAATTTACCTTGAACTTTTTTTCCTCTTTTTTTCAAAAGTTCTTCATAAGTTTCTTTTGAAATTTCTCCATATGAAACAAAACTTCTAACTTTTTTTAACATTCCCATATTTTCTTTTGTAGTTTCAAGAGTGATACAAGAGTATTTTCTTCTAAGTCTAAGTCTAAACAAAGTTTCTTTTACATCTTTATTTATTCCAACTTGTCCTTTTATTCTTATTATGCATATCATTGTCTGTTTGTTTTCTCCAAAGCATCCATTGCCGCTTTAATTAAATTGAATGTTGTTCTCTTTTTACCAAAAGTTTTCGAGTATATATCCTTTATTCCTGCCATTTTAAGTAATTTCTTTAATTCACTTGCAACAACAAGTCCAGTTCCTTGTGGTGCAGGAATAAAAGTTACTCTCACACTTCCCGCTTTTCCACTAACTTCAAATGGAATTGAATGTGGGTCATCACACGAACAATCAAAAGCTGAACACGCCCTTTTTATTTTAATTAGGTTTAATTTTGCTTTTCTTGTTGCTTTATCTCTTGCTGGGAGAGTTTCAGAAGCTTTTCCAACTCCTACTCCAATGTGACCATTTTCATCTCCTACAATTGCCATTGCAGAGAAAGTCATAACTCCTCCTTCCTGAGTAATTCTTTGAGTTTGTCTCCATGCTCTTCTTTTTCCTCCACCAAATTTTCCCTTAGCATGCCCGATTGCAATTAAGTCAGTTTTTATTGGAAGAAGTAAATCTACAACTTCATCTTCAAGAATCTTTTGGTTATTGTCAAGAATTTCATCCATTTTCTTAATTTTTCCATTCTTAACATCTATTCCCAATTTTGTTTTTGGAACCCAATTTGCAAGGTGAACAATTCTTTCTTCAGCTTTTCGGTCTTTTCTCTGATAAGGTTTATTTTCTTTTTTATCTTCAACAACTTTTTCAGTTTCTTCTTCTATTTCTTCAAGGTCTTCTTCTATTAGTTCTTCAGTTACTTCCTCGTCATCTTTAAATTTCTTTTTTACTTCTTCTTCAGAAACTGTTCCATAAACTTTTGCAGTTTTTTTGAGTGCTTCCATACTTTTTTTATCCTTTTCTTTATTTTCCATTTTTACAATTTATCTAATTTAGATTTAACCTCCATTACTATTTTTGAAATATCTTCTTTAGTACTTTTTCCTAAAAGTCTATCTTCTTCAGGGAATTTCTCTTTATCACATTTAATTTTTATTCCCCCATCAATTAATCCTTTAATGAATGCAAAAATTTTAGTTTTTTCTATAACTCTTTGCATCCCGAGGTCCACAATAGGTTCTTCTAATTTACTCTTTAAAATTTTCTTTGCAGTTAAATATCCAGTTAAATAAGATGCAGGAATTGATTTTAAACTTCCCTTCAATTTTTCAGGCCATCCATTTTTTATAAGCTCTTTTGAAGTAATTCCAAAGATAATTTTGTCTTGAGCAGATTCACTTTCAATATACTGGCTGATTACATGTTTGTTTGTTTTTCTAAAGACTAATCTTGGTTTCTCACTTTTCAAAAGTTTAAGTCTATTCAAATAGTCAGTTTTTCTTTCTTTTCTTCTTCTTTTTAATGTTCTCATTTTATTTTTCCCCTATGTGTAAAAGTAAATTAGATTTACTTTTGAATGCTTTGTTTCTTATTTCTTTTCTTATTTGCTTTTTTTCTTCGTTTGTTATTTTTCCTTGTTCTTTAAGCATTTTAACATGTTTTCTTAATTTTCTTGTGATTTTAACATATTCTTTTTTTCTTTTTTTAACTTTTTTCTTTACTTTTCCTTGTCCTCTTCTATTTTTTCTTTTAACATTAGTTTTTCTTCCTTTAACCGGTTTAATAGTTATTGCTCCAGATATAACCAAATCTCTTATATCCTGTTTTGTAATTGCATCTTTAATTTCATCTAACCTTACTTTTACAAATTTTATTCTTTCCTTTCCCACTTTAAGTGCTTTAGCTGCTAGTTCTTTTTTATTAATTATCATTTTTTATTTTCCTTTTTTGTTGTTTCTTCTTTTTTTTCTTTTTCTTGTTTTTTTAAAAAAGAAGCTACATTTATATTTTTTAATTCAATTTTTAGTTCTTTTGCTTTTTTTACAATTTCAATTTTTTTCTTTTGTCCAACTTTTCCAACAATTCCTATTTCATTATTTTTGATTTTTTCAAGGTCTTTTAGGTTCATTACTTTAACTGGAGTTTTTTCATTTATTTTTTCTCTAAGTTTTTTTATTGTTCGGTATCCAATACTTACCATTGAGGGATGTCCCTTTCTACTTTCCCTCATTTTATTATCTCTTCCCGTAGGTTTTCTCCACTTTGCTCTTTTTCCCTTTCCTTTTCCAAATTTAGAGAATCTTTTCACATCCATCCTTAAAAATCTTCTTGCCATTTTACATCTTTTTTCCATCCTTTTCAATTATGTAAATTCCATCTTGGAAAATTCTTTTATCTCTTCCCCTAACTTTTGTCGCAGTTTCAAAATTTGCAGAGGCTTGTCCAGCAAGTTCTTTATTGACAGATTTTATGGTGATTATATCTTTTTTTATTTCAATATCAATTCCATTTGGAAGTTCAACAACTCTTTCAACTTTTTCTCCGAGGAAATTTTTTATCCAAACTTTATTTCCATCTTGCCTTATTGTGAATGGAAAATGTCCATAACAAACTTTCAAAGTATATTCAAATTTTTTAGATACTCCTTTAAGCATATTTTCAATATGTGCTGCAATAGTATTCATCATTTTTTTCTCATTTTTTGTACTAGTTTTTTGACTTAAGTAAATCTCATTTCCTTTTTGTTCCATTTTTGATTTACTTAAATTGAATTCTCTAGAAAGTTCTCCTTCTTTTCCTTTAGCATTTAATTTAGATCCATCTATTTCAATTGTTACTCCTTCCGGAATTGATATTTTTTTAATTAATTCTCTTTTCATTTTAATAAAAGTATGAAATTAATGAACCTCCTATTTGTTCATTTTCTGCTTCTTCATGAGTCATAAGTCCCTTGTTAGTTGAAAGAATCATTGTTCCCAAGTTTCTTGCAGGAAGGTATCTTCTTCTATATTTTTCAATCTGACTTTTGTCACAACTAAATCTAGGTTTTATTGCTTTACATTCAGTAAAGTCACCAAGAATAATTTCCATTGATTTGTCTTTAGGGTTAATCTTATATTTTTTAATTGCTCCTTTTTGTTTCATAATTTTCAGAACTTCGATTAATACATTTGAAATAATCTTAACTCTGATTACTTCTTTCTTTGCTTTTTTAGCATTCTTCAACATATTTAGTGCGTCTGCGACGATATCGTGTGCCATTTTATGAATATTTTTTGAAACCTATTTCTGTTGCAATTTCTCTAAAGCAGTGTCTACAAAAGTGAAGTCCATATGAACTTATGTGTGCTCCAAATCTTCCACACCTTTCACACTTTTGAACCGCAATCCCAATTTTTCTTGTTTTAGGTTTGCAGTGCTTGATGTACTTTTCCTTCACAATAGGTTTCGCATTTAATTGTTTGAATATTTTTTTCCAGTCACTTGCAGTCATTTTTTGAACCTCGTTTGGAATTTATTTTTCATGAATTTAATTATTTCTTCTTTTGTAATAACTTGTCTTTTTGGAATTTTTCCACCTTTTATTTTTTTAAGTCTTACTCTTCTTCCAGATCTCTTAAACACAACTGTTACATCAAGACCCATAATTCCAATATCTCTGTGGTATTCCATACCTGGAATTTCAATGTATTCGTGAATTCCAAATGAAAAGTTGTTTTCACTTACTTGTCTTTTTTTGATAGTGTTTTCAATTGCAGAAAGCATCTTTTTTAGAATTTCTTCTGCTCCTTTTCTGATTGTAACAACTGTTCCAACTTCTAAACCTGGTCTAACTCCAAATCCCGGAATTCTTTTTCTTGAAGTTGTCTTTGATGGCTTCTTGTTAGTAATTATCTCTAAAAGTTTATGTCCTTTGTTTAAGTAATCTCCAGTTCCACCTATGTTAAGGACAACTTTTTCAATTTTTATTTCTCTCATTTTGTTTTGAGTTTCGATTTTTTGTTTTTCTTCCATTTTTAGTTTAAGACCATAATTTGTTTAATTAATGCTCGGAATTTTTTTTCTGGTGAATCAACTTCAACCATTTTTTGTTCCGAATCAATTTTAATAATTTTCCCTTTTGTTCCAGCATGTTTTCCCCAAGTAATTAAAACTTCCGATTTTTCTTTTATTGGAAGATTTTTTGAAATTTTATTTTTTTCAAGGTCAATAATAACTGAATCTCCAACTGAACACTTAACTTCAGAGATATAATTTCTTCCATCACTTAAATTAACTTGAGTTTTTTTTCCTTTAATTGATTTTTTCCCAATTACTTTTGAAACCTTATTTTTTGAGTCACTCTCAGAGATTTCTTCAATATCAAATTTTCCTTTGTCAGAAAGTACTAGTCGATAATTCTTTTTTGAAGGAGTAACAGTCAAAACATCAAAAAGTTCAAGACTTTTTTTCTCATCAATAATTGGTCTCCCACAAATCAAAAGGTGTTTCTTGTGAATAGCTTGTTTTACTTCTTTTCTTGTTTGAGCAACTTTCATGATTTCCCTTAAAACAATCAAAACAGGAATTCCTTTTGAATTGTTTTTAGTTACAAACTTTGTACCTTTCCTAGGTATTGGCCAATTCTTTGGTGCTTCTTGTCTTTTTAAATGTCTTTTCATTTTTTATTCTCCTTTTCTTTTTTTACTAAATCTTTTTTTATCTCAGTTTTTTCCGTTTTAATTTCAGGTTTCTCTTTCTTTTTAGAGGTTTCCATTTTTAATTTTTTGAATCTTTTTTTGTCGTCCGTAACCAATTCTAATATTTGAATGTTTGATGCTCTGAATGGAATGTTTACCATAGAACCATCTTGTTTTTTATTTTGGATTCCTTCAATATAAATTTTGGTTTTTTTAGTATTTATTTCTGAAACTTTTGCTTTTTTACCCTTATGTTTTCCAACCATTATTTTTACTGTATCTCCTTTTCTTACTTCAAAATTTCTCATTTTATGTTTTTCTCTTAATTCTTTACTTAAGTTTACACTTAACATTTTTCTCTTAATATGAATTGGAGCATTCGCTGCATATTTTCTTTGCTTTTTTGGTCTCTTACTTGCTTTCCAGTTTTTTGAAAATTTTTTCATTTTAATATGCTATTGAAGCGATTTTGGCAACTTGAGGCCACCGCTCTATTATCTCCTTTGCAATTGGTCCTTTTATCTGGGTTCCTTTTGGGTTCCCCTTGTCATCCTTAAGAAGAGCAACAGCATTGTCTTCAAAGGCTATTCTTTCTCCATTAAGTCTTCTGAATGGTTTTTTTTGTCTAATCAAAACGGCATCAAACACTTTCCCTTTCATTTCAGGATTTCCAGATTTTACTGAAACTTTAACCCAGTCAGCTAACTTTGCGCACATCTGTTTTCCTTTTGTTCCTTTTCCCCTTTTAACCGAAACAATTTTCACAACCTTTGCTCCACTATTGTCAGCAGCCATCATTTTGGTTCCAATATTACATCCTGCAGTTGTTCTTGCACTTATTGCCTTCATTTAAATTCACCTCCGTGAATTTTGATACATAAAAATCCTTCTAAAAACCTATTGGGTTGATTTACTTTCATTTTTTTTCTTCTCCTGAATTTATTTTTTCTAAAAATGCAAAGTGAATAATTTTACTAAGGGGCCTACATTCTTTTATTTTAACCATATCTCCAATTTCAACTTCTTTTTCTGCACATTTAGGAAGTCTAGCATGAATCTTTGTTTTTGTTTTTCCATATCTTTCATATTTTCTTAAATAAATCATTCTTTCAAATTCAATAGCAAGTCTTTTTTCATTTTTTGAAACTACTCTTCCTTTGAATGTTTTTCCTCGAAGTTTTAAGTTTCCGTGTACAGGACAATCTTTATCTTGACATGTTCCACTAAATACTTCTTTCACAATTTTTTTGCTTTCCATTTTTTTAGTTTTTGTTTTTTTTACCATTATTCTATTGACTCCGAATCAAACCCTAACTTTTCCAAGAGGGGTTTTATTTTTTTGGAATGTTCACCTTGAAGTTCAATTGTTCCATCCTTCACGGTTCCACCGCAAGCAAGGGAATTTTTTAACTCCTTGGCAATTTTCTTTATGTCTATTGTGTTATCAAAACCTGAAACAAGAGTGACTATTTTTCCATATCTTTTCTTGTCGTTAGTAACCCTTATTCTTTGCGAACTTTTTTCAATTTGTTCACAAACGCACGCGGGTTTTGGTAAACCACATTTTGGACATATTTCCATGTTTATTTTATTGTTAATAACCTCGCTATTGTTTTTTTTATTTCTCGTGATTTTGAACTTGTTCCTTGGGAATTTTTAGCACGTGATTTTACCAATTCCATTTTTAATTCTTTTAATTTAGCTTCTTTGTCATTTTTTCCCATTCCCCTAATTTCTTTTGATTTTAATATTGCCATTTTATTTTTTCTTTGCTCCTTTTTTTGCTTTTGAAGTTTCTTTTTCCATGTTCCCCTTAAGTTTATTTAAAAGTTGATCATTTATTTTGATTCTATCCTTTAACACTGCATCTGGAGGAAGAATACTTACTTTAACCCCAACTACCCCGGGTTTAGTATGTGCAATTGATTGAGTTCTATCCACTACATTTGCTGTGTCTCCGGTTTTTTTAAGGTATCCTTGAGCAAATCTCCATGACTTTGCTCTTGCACTAGGAAGTTTTCCTGTAAGTCTTATTTCAGCACCCATTGCTCCAGCTTTCATAATTCTCTGAAGAGCTTTGTAGGCTAGAACCTTGAATTTAAGTGGCCCGAATCTTTCAAGACCAAGTGCAAGTTCGTCTCCAATTAATTGAGCATCAAATTCAGGGTTTTTTATTTCGTCTATTTCAATATGAGGGTTTTCAAGTTTGAAATTTTTCTTAATCATTTCAGTTAATTGTTCTATTTTTTCTCCACCTCTTCCAATGATTAATCCTGGTTTTGTTGTTGAAAGGATTATTCTTTCTCCGATTGGAGCATATTCAATTTTTACCTTTGAGATTTTTCCTTTTCCAATTTCTTCTTTTATTTTTTCTCTCATTGCAAATTCTTCTTTTTTGAATCTTACTGTATTTTTTTCTTCCATTATTTTTTATTCTCCTTTGATTTTTCTTTTTGTTTACAAACTATTTTTATGTGAGTTCTTTTTTTTGTTCTTCCACCTGAAGCATAGGTAGTTGAACCTTTGTTTGCTATTGTTTTTGTAATTGTAGGGTCTTCAATATCATGTTGTATTGCATTACTCTTTAAACTCTTTAAAAGAATAATGAATTCTTTTGCTGCCCTAGTAGGGTATTTTCCTGACATCATTTTTCCTTTTCTGTGAGAGTATTCTCCTTTCATAGGAATTGCCCTTTTTAGCCTTACAACTTGTTCTAGTTCTTCTATAACTTTATCTACTTTTTTTTGTGAGATATATTTACAAATTGCGATTCCTACTTTTGTTGAAACTGGAAGATTTTCTGCAACAACTGAAGTTTCACTTTTTTTAACTTTCTTTACTTCTACTTTTTTATCTTCATTTTTTGTTTCAAGTTTATTTTCTTCGCTTTTTATTTCAGCTTTTTTATTTTCTTTTGATTCTTCATTTTTTTGAACTGGAGCTTTTGCTAACATTTCCTTTTTTTCTTTTTTTGGTTTCAAAGCTTTTACAGCTTGTTTTTTTTGTTCTGCTTTTCCAGATGGTTTTTCAGTATTTGTTCCTGCCATTTTATTTTTTCACCTTCGCTGTTTTTTTAGATTTTTCATCTTTACTGTGTTTTGTTTTTGACCTTGTTGGAGAAAATTCTCCAAGTTTGTGCCCAATCATCTCAAAACTGACGTCAACAGGAGAAAAGTCTCTTCCATTGTATATTTGAAGTTTTATTCCAACCAATCCCGGAAGAATAATCAATTCCCTTTTGTGAGTTCTAACTGATTTTTTTCCTTTACTTAATTTTTCATTCACCAGACTTAAAAATTTCTCATGTTCTTGGAAGTTTCTTAGAACATTTCTTTTTCTATTTGAAGAAAGCAATTTAGCAAATTCTCTAACCTCAAGAGTTTTTAATTCTTCAAGAGATTTCCCTCTAAAAAGTTGTTCTTTTTTTCTTACTTCTACTTCATTATTTTCATTTGTCATTTTATTTTCTCTTTCCTGTTCTTCTTGGTCTGATTAAACCAACCTTTGCTCCAGGAGGCGCATTTCTTTTAGCAATCTTACTCTTAGGATTTTTTCCTCTACCTGAACCGAATGGATGATCAATCGCATTAACTTTAATTGCTGAAGTTCTTGGCCAAAGTTTACTTTTAGTTTTTTTAATATGAAACATTTTTCCAGCTTTGATTATTGGTTTTTCAAGTCTTCCAGCACCAGCAACAGTTCCAACAATTGCTCTTGAATCTTTATGAAATTTTTTCTCCTTTTTTGAAGGCATTAACACAAAAACTCCATTTTCATCGTTTCTTGTAACAGTTGCATGAATTCCTCCGCTTTTAATATATTTGCCTCCGTCTCCCGGCCTAGATTCAATACAATAAATTTTTGATTTTACAGGAATGTTTTCCAATTTTAAAATGTTTCCATCCTTAACTTCCTTATTTTCAAAGCTTAGTTTTTGTCCTTCAAACATATTTTTGAATGCAGGAATATAAAATATTCCTTCTGAATATTTAACTTTTCCAACAGGGCAAGTGTGAGCTCCAGAATTCACAAGTTTTAATACAGTTCCTTCTCCAGACAGTTTATTTGGAATTTTAAGTCTAATTCTAAATACTGTTTTGTTAACTCTATAAGTTGAACTTCCTTTTCCACGAGCTTGTTGAATAATTCTTTTTCCCATTTTACATTAAACCTAATTTAGTTGCAACATCTATTGCAAGGACATCTCCTTTTAATTTGATATAAGCATATTTTTTATTTTTTCTAATTAATGTCCTTATACTTTTAATTTTCACATCAAAAATTTCTTCAACTTCATTTTTAATTGAGTCTTTTGATTTTTTCATTGAAGTTTGGAAGGTTAAAGCATTATCTCTTTCAATCATCATAACTGCTTTTTCAGTTACAATTGGTTTAAGTTGAGTTCCTTCAAAAATTATTTTTTTTGTTTCTTTTTTCATTTATATTTTTCTCCCAAATCTTTAATTGCCTTTTCAGTATAAACTGTTAATCTTCCCAAGGAACCATTTGCTAAGTCATTAATTCCTAAATTTTTTACACAAGTAACATCTATTCCACTTGTTTTTATTTTTTCATCATTTCCAACAACTAAAAGTAATCCTAAATTTTCTTTATATTTTCGTCCTCTAATTTTTCCTTTTCCTTTTCTTATTTCTTTCTTTTTAATTGCAATTTCAAATAAACTTTCTCCAAGTATATCTTTCAAACTTTTTCTCAATTCTTTAGTTTTCAAAGTTGAAATTTTGGATTCTACAATTAATGGGAATTCAGGGAAATCTTTTTCTTTTTTATCTGTAAGGGAAGAATATCTTTTTTGGACCAATTTTAATGAAGCAGTAGCACTTATTGAAGAAATTATTGCAAGAGTAAGTTCTTTTTTATTTATTTTTTTTAATCCCATCATTGAAATAACTTTTGGAGGATGAGCTCTTCGACCACCTCGTGTGTTCGGAACAGTTGCTCCAATCCAATTAAATTGAGATCCTTTTCTAGTCATTATTTTTCTTGGAACTCTACTTATTCCTTTTCCATATTGACTTTTCCAAACTTTTCTATGGTGTTTTAAAATTCCACTAGCAGAATATTGGTTTCCAGCAACAGGACTTGGCCCGTAAGGTTGTTTGATTTTTTTTGCCTCAACAATCTTTTGAATTAAATCATTTCTAATTTTTCTCCCAAAGAAACTTGGAACTTCAATTTGTTTTAATTTTTTACCCTCAATACTTAATAAATTTGCTTTCATTTAAATTTCACTCCTTGGATTTGGATGTATGAAAATCTTTCTAAAAACCTATTTGGTTGATTTGCTTTCATCTTAATTCAATAAATTCATACTCCTTTTTCTTTTGTTTTTTAGTTTCTCTTAGAGCTTGAGTTAAAAGAAGTTGTCTTTTTGAAGGACCTTGAACAGAACCTTTAACAAGAATATATTCAGAGTTTATTTCACCATAATTTTTTATATTTTTAACAGTTTCATTTTTTTTACCTAAATCTATAATTTTATTGTTGTAAACTACTCTTGTAAACATTCCAAGTTGACCTGCCTGAGGAGTTCTAAATGTAACTCTTGCTGGATGCCAAGGTCCAAGTGAGCCTGGTCTTCTTACACCTTTTTCAGATTTATGACTTTTAAGGTTAATTCCAAACCTTTTTACTGGTCCTTGAAGTCCTTTCCCTTTTGTTAGACCTCTTAAATCAATTAATTCTCCTTTTTCAAAGAAGCTTAAGATAGATAACTCTTTACCTAAGTTTTCTTTAACAAAATTAAGTTTTTCTTCAATTGTTCCGTTAATTCCAACTTCAATTACATCAGGAGTTTTTTTTAATTTAGTTTTTTTAACAATAGAATAAACAATCACCTTAATGTTATCATAAATTTCAGGTTTAATCCCATCAATTTTTTTTGTCTTTTTTGGAAGTTTTAGAACTTTTTTGAGTTCTTTGTCCAATCCCTCTGCCATAACTTCAGTTACAACTTTGCTATTTTTATAAAATCTAATTGAAAGAATTTTCATTGGGGGACATTCAAGGATTGTAGCCGGAATAACAATTTTTTTGTCTTTAGTCATAGAATGAGGGGTTGTGTCTTTAACTGCAACAGAAACCATTCCCGCTTTATAACATATAAATCCCTTAAGAGGTTTGTCAGAATTAATTGCTTCCCAGTTCGCTCTAGGCAAAAACTTTTTGGCTCTCTTCCGAGGCCAAAATTGTAAACTTCCTTTTCTTGGTGATTTCCTTGTTGGCATTTTGTTTTATTTCTAAATAGCGGAATTTCATTTTATTCTTACCCTGGATTAAAATTAAAGAAAAAGTTGGTTTATAAATTGTTCGGTGTTCAAATAATTTAATTTAGTTTTTTATAAGAATTCCAATAAGGAGCATACTTTTCTTTTAGATAATTAGGATTCTTTTTTTGAAGGGAATCTATCTTTTTAAGAGCACTTATTATACAATTTGTCTCACTTTCTTCTTTTCCGAACCAATCTTCAATAATAATTTTTTGGTTTTCCTTTTTCAAAGTTTTTTCAAGCATAATATTATAACTTTTAACTTATTTTTAAGGATTATTATGGGAGGATTAGTTTAAGCAGTAAATTCATACTCATTTACAGATTTAACCCCATCAATTTCAGAGTATCTTACAATTTTTCCAGCTCTTTTTGCCATTTCCCTAATTTTTGCAAAGTCTTTTTCGTCTGTTTCTGGCATAACAATTTTTTCAATCACAAATTCGTGTTTTATATCTGCTTTTTTGAAGTCTTCCTTCTCAAAAACAAAACTTTTCCCAATTACTTCATCATTAGTAATTAATTTACAAAAGTCAGCTTTAGGCTCTTCATCTCCTTTTCCCGGTTTACCAGATTTAGGCGCTTTAGATTTTATTTTCAGAATATTTTCTTCATCAGAATTAAAAGTAAGAGCAAAGAAAACCTTTGGAAATTCATCCAGTAAGTTTAAGATTTCCTTTCCTGAAAGTTCATAATTAATTAAGTATCTTTTTACCCCTTGAAACTGTTTTATTTCAGTAAATTGAATTTTTTCTTTTAAGTCAGAAGTCGAAACTATTGCCCCAGTAACATTAGTCTTCTTTTCCCCTAGTTTTTCAGCCATAACCCTCACCAATTCATTTGCAAATTCTGAACTTGTATTTATAGTGTATTTATTTTTTGTTTTTCTAGCACCAATTACAGCCCTATTTTTAAATGTTCCACGACTAAATTTTTGAAATTGATTATGAACTAGGCCATCAATTTTTTTATCCTTTATTTTTTTTATAAAATTCATTCCCTTGAAAATAATTTTTAAGTTATAAACCTTTTTGTCAATCGCTTAAGAAGTTTTATAAGTTATTTCTTCTTTAAAATAAAGAATAAAATGGATAAAAAAGAGATTCAAAATATTACTTCAATTGGAATTTTTCTTGTTTTGATAACTCTCTCATTTTTTGTACTAAAAGAATTGTTAATTTCAATACTTGCAGGAGTAATATTGGGTTTTGTTTTTTTGCCCCTCTATAATTTTATTCAGAAGAAATTAAAAAACAAAACTTTATCCGCAATAATTGTTTGTGCAATTTTTTTGGGGGGATTAATCATCCCAATTTGGTTTTTAACACCAGTGGTATTAAACCAATCAATTTCGGTCTTTATTTCTTCACAGAATATTGACTTTGTTTCTCCCCTTAAGAGTGTTTTTCCAGGGGCTTTTTCTTCCCCTGAAGTAACGTCTGAAATTGCAAGAGTAATGCATAGCTTTGTTACAAATTTAACAAGTGGAGCAATGAATGCTATCTCCAACCTCCTTTTACAATTCCCAGTAATTTTCTTAAACCTTTTAGTAACTTTTTTTATTTTTTTCTATGTGTTAAGAGATAACCAAGAATTTGTTAATTATATAAAAAGTGTATTACCCTTCAAAAAGGAAATTGAAACTAAAATATTCAAGTCTTCTAAGGATATTACCTCTTCAATTATTTATGGGCAAGTAATTGTTGGAATTTTACAGGGGCTTCTCGTTGGAATTGGTTTTTTCATATTCGGAGTTCCAAATGCACTATTCTTTACTATACTATCCGTAATTGCAGGAATATTTCCCGTAATTGGAGCAACAGTAATTTGGATTCCTTTAGTTCTGTATCTTTTTTTAAAGGGGGAATTTGTTTCAGTTATTGGAATTACTGTGTTTGGAATTCTTGGTTCATTTTTTGAAAATAGTGTAAAACCAATAATGATTTATAAAAAAACAAATGTTCATCCCGGAATAATTCTTCTCGGAATGATTGGAGGGATTTATTTCTTAGGATTTTTAGGTTTCATTCTTGGACCCTTAATTTTGGCATATCTCTTGATAATTATTGAAATATATCGAGATAAAAAAGTTCCAGGAATCTTTATTCAAAATGTTTAGTATTAGATAAATATAAAAAGAATTTTGGTCTTTTTCTTGAAAAGAGGAGAAAATGGAATTAAAAGTAAAAACTTCTAAGTGGGCCGCAGGAATACCTGTTGCTATGTTAAACAGAAAAAATGCAGAAGCTCTTGGAGTTCATGCGGGGGATAGAATAAATCTAAAAACTTTTTCAAAAAATCCAAAAGAACTTTCTACAATTTTAGATATTACTTGGGGAAATTTAAAGTCAAAAAAAATTTATGTTACTGATGAAATAAAAAAAATGCTTTCTTTAAAAGAAGGAGAAAGAGTTCAAGTTTCCCTTTCCCATGTTTCTGAAAGTTCAGCTTTTGTCAAAAAAAAGCTTTTAGGGAAAAAATTAACAAAAAGAGAAATAAGGCAAATTATTGTGGATGTAGTAAATAATTCTTTGTCTGAGGCTGAGATTGCTGTTTTTGTTTCCGGAATGTATGAAAATGGAATGACTTTTGAAGAAACTACTTACTTAGTTGAAGCAATTTTATTTTCAGGAAAAAGAATGAAATTTAAGGAGAAATATGTAGTAGACAAACATTGTATTGGAGGGATAGCCGGAAATAGAACTACTCCAGTTGTGGTTTCAATTTGTGCTGCAGCAGGATTAATCTTTCCTAAGACTTCTTCACGAGCAATTACAAGTGCGGCTGGAACCGCCGATTGTATTGAAGTTTTATCTCCTGTTGAGTTTTCAATGGAAAAATTAAAAAAAATTGTAGAAAAGGTTGGAGCATGTTTAAGTTGGGGAGGTTCCGTTGGAATGGTTCCTGCCGATTCAAAAATAATTCAAATAGAAAAAATGTTAAAGCTTGACCCTCCAGCACAACTTTTAGCATCAATAATTTCAAAGAAACTTGCCGCAGGAAGTAAGTATATTTTAATTGATATTCCATATGGAAAAGGAGCAAAAGTAACAAAAAGAAAAGGAAAGAAATTAAAGAAAAAGTTTGAAAAGTTGGCTCATTTTTTTAAGGTTCATATTTCAGTAGTCTTAACCTCTTCAAATGAACCAATTGGAAATGGGGTAGGTCCAGCAATGGAAATAAAAGATGTAATTAAAATTTTGAAAAGAGATGAAGATTTACCTAAAGACCTAGAAAAGAAATCTATTTTTCTTGCAGGAGAAATTTTAGAGTTAACAAAAAAGGCAAAGAAAGGAGAAGGGGAAGAAATGGCTAGAAAAGTGTTAGAATCAGGAAAAGCATATAAAAAGTTTGAGGAGATTATTAAAGCTCAAGGTGGAAAGGTGAAAGAAATAATTCCTTCAAAGATAAAAAAAGAAATTTTTTCCAAAAATAAAGGAAAAATTAAATCAATTAATAATCAAGAAATAAATTATCTTGCAAGAATTGCAGGTTGTCCTCTAGACAAATATGCTGGAGTTTTTTTGAATTACCATGTGGGTGAAAAAATAAAAAAAGGTCAGAAAATTTTAACAATATATGCAGAATCAAAGCCTAGACTTAAAGAGGCAGTAAAATATTATGAAGAAAAAATGCCCATAAAAATTTAAAATTTGGGTTAGAATAATTTTTTAAACTTTGTTAATCTCTTTTTTAGTATGAGAAGACCAGAAAATAAAAATCAACTTGCAGAATATTTCAAAAAAAATCTCGCAAAAAATTATACAGAAGATTCCCTTAT
>Ga0100403_1001199_pt1 | contig 23925 bp, 36 predicted proteins | sample CryGeymet201501t_FD_83663 | JGI IMG/M metagenome (GOLD analysis project Ga0100403, IMG submission 83663) | Groundwater microbial communities from Crystal Geyser aquifers in Utah, USA - Crystal Geyser metaG 2015-01t | ecosystem: Environmental > Aquatic > Deep subsurface > Groundwater | place... | reverse complement strand
GAAGCACTTCTACGCCGATGTTGTGGGGAGCAAGAAGTACTGGGAGATCCCAGACTATGAATCGGATATGGCCGCCAAGCATCCTCTTCTCAAGGAGTCAGTGGACATGTGCCGTAAGCTGGCTGCCGGTGATTCGTTCGACGGTCTTTGATCAGATGACCTCGATGTCGTAAACACCAGGTTGACCAGAAGCGCTTGAACTTTCCCGAATGCAAATCTTATCCACCTTCCCGTTGTCCAGCGTGCCTCCTTTACGCATGGCTACAGGGCCATCGATTGATGAGAAGGTGATGCAGACTTCTTCATCTCGCACCAGGATGACGGTCTCGTAGGGCTCGCTCTTGTTGAAGGAGAAGTAGCCGAGCTTCACGCGCTTGTCAGGTACCCACACACCCTTAGAGAGGATGTCTCGATAGACGTTCGCCCAGGCTGCATCGTCATTTGCTTCGTGGGCGATGCAGATACTGGCATGAGGATACTCTTCGTCTTCATCCCAAAGGTCCAGGCAAAGCTGAGATGGTTCCTCGACAGTGATGCGGAACAACATGCGACCAGAGGGGAATGGCTCCACCCTTGGTTCAGACATGGAAGACATGAAGTTCTGCGAGCGGGCCTTGGCGAAGCCCTCGATCTCCTGGCCCTCGGCGTCCATCGCCTTGACCGAGATCTTCATGTCCCCATCGGACCTGACCTGCATCTCTCCGTTCACCAAGAAGAAGACGGGAAGGATTGGCTCCATCTCCTTCCCCTCATGGCCTTCTTCGTCGATCGGCACAAAGACGACCTGGCCTTCTTCTTCTGAAGAGGCCTTGATGAGGAGGCGACTGACCTCTGCGTCGAACTGGTAGCCGATCGGCCACACCTCCCAGGGCTTGTCAGTCTGGACTTCGAGGAGGACGCGGCTGTTGCCTTCGACGATGTCGTCGATGTTCTCGATGTGGACGTTGAGTTCCATCACTGGAGCGCCTTCTTCGCGATATGCTGCCAGATCTCCCTGCCGCGGTCTTCGCAGGAGTGTCCCTTCATGCTGACCCTGTCCGGCCTGAGCCTGGCTCGTTCGATGGGGTTCCCCTGGATCCTCATGATGGCGTCGTAGGCCTCGTCCTGGCCGTTCGCGAAGTGGATGTAGGGTCTGAGTGTTGCTGGCACCGACTCGGGCTTTTGGAGGCTTACCACGGGCGACCCGCAGGCAATGACCTGGTAGATTCTTGTGGACGAGTTACCCTCCAGGACGTGGTCAGCGCTCACGTGGTCCAGGCAGATTCTCGATTCGGCCAGGATCTTCCCAACTTCGTTGAAAGGGATGGGACCAGCGGCATCGACACCGGCGTAGCCCCATTCGGCCCCGGCGATGAAGACGTGACGCATGGTGGTCTGGAGCCTCTTCAGCAGAGGGGCGACCTCTTTGTGGAGCCGCATGTTTGCGACGAAGCTCACTGACCACTTCTTCGGAGCGTTGCTGGGCTTGAAGAGTTCTGGGTCTTCGATGCCGCAGGGGAGGTAATGGAACCCTGCCCTCTTTGAGAGGTGGATGCCAGCGTGGAAGATCTCCTGGTAGGTGGTCTTCGCCTCCTCGCGCAGGCGCATGGTGGAACTCCACCCAGGGTTGTGGATCCAGAGCCAGATCGGCTTCTTGCCAAAGGTCTTCCTGACTTCGTGCCAGGACGCCAGGTGGTGCATGGAGACGATCAGGTCGGCCCAGGAGTTGTCTTCGTGGGGCGTGGTGACCTCGACTCGTTGAGCCAGCCTCCCGGCAGCCTTCTTGATGCCGCGGGCAACGCCGAGCGCCATGGCTTCGTCGGCCATGACGATGCCTTCCTTTGCGTCCAGGGTCCCCTTCTTCACGATCAGGACCGCGATATTGAAGGGAGGCCCTTGGTAGACGCATTCTCGGAAGTGCGGGATGTCCCGCCTGGGCATCTTGGGCTGTATGGCTTCGGGCGCGATGTACAATTTCTGGTTCTCCGATCCTATTTCAAGGTAGGACGAAAAGCATCAGACCAGGAAGAAACCCATGCCCAGTTACTCATTTCAATGCAAAGAATGCCAGCACGAGTGGATGGAGAACAGGAGGATGGTTCATTCGAGCGATCCAGCCACCTGTCCCAAGTGCGAGGCGCATGGAAACTTCCGGGTCATCGACCCGCCCCAGTTCATCATCAACAAGGGCGACGACCCGATGTACAAGATCGCGAAGGGCCTGGGTCAGGCGAAAGAAGAGCGCCAGGAGCATCAGCACAAGTTCGGCTCCTACGAAAAGTACGCAGGCACAGATCCAGTTCAGAAACGACGCGAGGTTTCGGGTATGGATGCCGACGAGGACGTTACATACATGGGAAACATTGGAGACCGCAAAGACGACTACGATGCGGTTGCCAACTCAGGTGCTGAAGGCGAATGACCCTGACCTCAGACACAATCTCTCTGGCCCCACTGGTGAACGCCGGTGGGGCTTTGTCTTTGGTGGCTCCGATGGATTCCACGACACCCTCCGAGGACCAAGCAAATGGCCGTATCCCCCAAAGGAAAGAGGAAGATCACCGTCAAAGACCAGGAGTTCTACTGGCGCATCGACAAGAAGGGCGGGCTCGACGATCTGGAAGTCATCGATCCCAGGACCCACAAGGCGGTGCGGTACACCCCGCTCTCCAGGATCAAGGGCCAGCCTTGGTCGGAGGACATCTTCGAGCTGGTGAGGCTCGGAGCGGAGATCTTCCCTCATACCGAGGGTGAAGGTAAGGCCCAGGCCACCATCGAGCGCGTTTGCGTTCGCCCGCGTCTCGTGCGCGAGGTGATCCTCAAGCACTTCTTCGGTGAAGAGCGCCGCCACAGCGATCGCATCAAGGAAGCCGTCCAGAAGGCCACCATGACTGAACACCAGATGGCTCCGGCAGCAGGCTGACCCCATAAAGAAACCCGCCCTGGTCGAAACCGGGTCGGGTCGGGGTGGCTGGGAGCACGAGTAGTGTCTTCCGGGGAGTAGTAAGCATCTGGTCTTTGCCCGTTGAGCAATTGAGGCAGGAGTAGATCCAAGTGCGCTTGAAGGTGACCGGTGACGTCCAGAGCCTCTCGACTCTAATCTGGTGGGTTAGCCACCCCTCCCCCTCTAACCGAGGTCGTCGGGGGAAATCTTGAGGGTCTGCACATCGACGCCGGTGGTGTTCGCCTGCGCGATGAAGGCGCGGAGGCTGGAGGCGATCTTCGAGTACCGTGTGTGCTCAGCGAGAGCCTGCTCAGGAGTCACGCGGCGTTCGGCGTACTCGGTGTCCTTGGAGCGCTCGCCCTCGCGGTAGGAGTAGCGGTCGCGCTTCGGTGCCGCGGCGTTGCGCCAGAACTTCTCCATACGACCGATGCCGCCGACGAGCTTGATGGCGTAGCCGAGTGATACGTGTTCGTCCCCACACTGACCCGTCACGTGCTCGTTGTAGATGTCCTGGGCGCACTGGAGACGCACGAGGCGACGCTCGGTTTCAAACACCTGGGCGGAGAGCGCCTGGGGGTCGCCTTTGTCTTCGCCCTTGAACTGCACGAGGGACTCGGAGAGTTGGGTGTTGAGGACTTCGAGGAGGGCCTTCTTCTCACGAATGGCCTGCTGGAGTTCATGTCCAGTTACGTTCGTGGTGCTTCATCCTGCTTGGGATATGGAGGCAGCTCTTCCGATGTGCCGCCTTTGATTTCAACGTCGAGGGTTCCTTCAGGCGGGAGGTTTTCCAGCGTGAAGGTCTTGGGGGTGTGGATGGGGAATTGGCGCATCCCATCGGCTTCGAGTACAGTGGGGATACCGTCCACAATGCGGAATCCGCAGGCGAGGAAGTACTTCGCGACCGGGTCCAGGTGTTCATCCTTGATGGAGACCACCTGCCACATGAGGCCCTCCCACTGCATGATTCTGACTTCCCAGGAATCACTCAGCACCTCGTTGTCCGAGGGGAAGACGTTGGCCTCAACGATCGCGACGGCTTCGGCAGCGCCTGGCCTGCTCATGAGGATGCAGATGTTGATGACGTCTTCGCGCTGGTTGAGCGCCGTGATATGGGCGAAGTTCTCCAGCTCCAAGGCATTCCCGTCGCTCATGATCCGCATGGCATAGCCGTCGTGGATCATTCCCATGTACTTGGCGATCTGGTCGCCGTCAGGGACCTCCACACGTCGCGGAGGGGGCGGGGCACCCATGGCATCCAGCGAAGCTCCCTGGGAGTTGCAGCACCGACAGCAGAAGGTGTTGTCCACCATCAAATCCACTGGCCCGCCGCAGTATCGGCAGGTTCCCTGGGTCTCCACGATGTGGTCGTGGGGTGGTGGAATGTAGGGAGGCTTCGTCATCGTTCTATCTCACGATCATCTTAGGACAACACGCCCTCTTCGATTTCCTTGCGAATGCCGATGGGGAAGAATGCTCCGAGCTTGTGCTCGATGACGACTTCCAGGAGACGCTTCACGTGCGGGATCTCGTGCGGGTCGTTGTTGCATAGCCACATGAGGTGGGCGACATCCAACTCTATACCGGTGCCGGAGACCTTGCTCGACGGGACGTTCTCGACGATGTAGTTGGTCAGTCCCTGGGGAAGGTCTTCGAGCGCGATGGTTTTGCCCCGTGGGTCTGGCATGGGGCGGCTGAACATCTTTTGACCTTGATGCTGCCGAGTGTGCGGCGACCGTGGTACAGGTAGGGCTGAAGGCACGGGCCGAAGCACCATCGGGTGGGGTCGAAGATGCTTTCGTCGTCCAGTTCGATCCATGCGTGGTGGGTGAACTTCCTGCCAGCAGAGATCAGATATGTCTCCGACCCAGGATCCGTAGACGGCGCGGCCCTTCACGATACCTGCCTCCAGGCAGGCAACGGCGATACCTGAGCAGTTGCCGGCCATCTCTTGTAAGGAATGCCGATGAGCGCGGCGACTTCCTTGACCTCTTCGAGGGCGTGGTTTGCAAAGAAGGTGGCTTCATCTTCTTCGAGGAGGTCCATTTCTTCGAGCATATCGGCCACCGTGCGAAGATTCCAGTCTCCGCCCTGTTTACCGATGAGTTTTGCGTAGTAGAGGTTCATTGCCTTTTCCTCGGTATGGAGAAGAACATGATCACCGCAATGATCAGCACGACGACAAGTAACGAGGCTGCTGCGTCTTCGAGCCGCATGATCAGAACAACTCATTGATGATGAAGGCGTTGGCGTGGTGCTTCTGGATGCCGGTTCTGGCCTGTTCGATGGTCACGGCCTTATTGACGTCGAACTGCATGGCTTCGCCCTCCGCCATGTCAGGTGTGATGGCGAGGATGGCCTTCTTGCCGCCGCGGGCTCTCTTGGAGATCTTCTCGTAGTCGAAGACGGTGGCGAGGATGGAGATGACAATCTCATCGTTGACCGATGCTGTCGATCCGAACATCTCATACTGGGGGAGCTTTGCCACGTCGGCCAAGAACTCTTTGTACTGCTCCGTGGGGCGAGTAGTGAACGAAGTAGTAGCAGCAGCCGCCGTTGCCGTCGTCGCGGATGTCGGCGAGCTTCTTCTTGCTGTCCTTGCGGTAGAGTTCGGCGTTCATGCCGCAACCCTCACCACCCTGCCAGGTCTCGACGACCTTGACGCGGTACTTGGCGAAGAACTCGCGCCACGCGGGGTGCGTGAGCGTCTCGAAGTGTGATCTGGTGACTTCTGTGGGGCTGCGGTGGTGGTCATTGTGTGGGCCTTTCTTTGAGAGGTGAGGCGATGAAGCCAAGGCGGTCGGAGGGTGTCAAGCCATTAGATGAATAATTATGCAACTTTCGTACTGGGATCGATGTCCGACTTGCTGATTTCATAGCGGTCGTCGGCGGCGCGGGGGACCTTGGTCGCGTAGCGGAGGTCGAGAGAAGCCTGGCCTTTGCTGGTAAGCTCCCAGCGATCCTTGCTGTTTTCCTCGCCGAGGAAGGTAATGAGGCCCCAGTTCTTGGCGAAGGTCTTGGCGGAGGTTGAGCCCTTCAGGTCGCCCGTTTCCTTCACGTGCTTCAGCATCTTCTCCTGGGCCGCGGATATCTTCTTCACGCCGCTCTCGGCGAGAGAGGCCTCATCGAAGCCTTGGTTCCCGATATTCTTCGCCCAGAGCTTGATGAAGGGGTCGCGGCAGTAAGCGGTGATGCGGCCTTGGGTGTTGCGCTTGATGGACCACTCGGTCTCGCCGTAGGGGTCCTGCCGGAAGGAGACGGGGAAGAAGTCGAGGGCCTCGTGCCACTCGTACTCGTAAATCCAGAGCTTGTCGGGGTCTTTGTGGCTCCAGCGCAGGACGCGCTCACCGTTCTGGACCTCGAAAACCATCTCGGGGTCGCACATGAGGCCGCCGTTCTGGATGTAGGTGCGAGAAACCGCGAGGAGGGGGTTACCGCCCCTGGAGCGCCCGATGTACTTCATGTGGAGCGGCATGTAGGGCTCGTTCTTGACGGTGAGCGAAAACTCTTCGCTGAGCTGCATGGCCCGGACGAACTCCTGCCATTTCCCGGCGGAAGCGATGATCTTGAAGATGCGGTTCGAGAATGTGGCGTTGATGGCTGAGCGGCTCATGGAGGGTGTCCTTCACCAAGTGATGGACACACCCCACCATGATCCCGCGGGTCCCGTCAAGCCATAAGATGAATAATTAGTCGCAGAACACCAGCTCCTTGTAAGGCCAGTAAGTACGGGCGTCTGGAGAGTGGTGGTCGACGAACTCTTCCGGGTTATCAAGCCGGTAGGGATAGAGGAGAACGGTCACTCCGCTATGGGTGCAGAAGCTGACGCCAGCGATCTTGCCGCGGCGACACTTATACTTGCCACGTGGGACGATGGCGAACTTCTGGTGCTCAACTTCTTTCCTGATGGTTTCGAGACGTTCTTTGAATGAGACTTCGAGTCGCTCAACCTTCTTGTCCAGGTTCTTCGTGCTCATGATCTTCTCCGGGAGAGTTTTTGGCCGCCTCCAGGATTGCGAAGTCTTCGGGGGAAATCACGTAGGCCAGGGAGTTCCCGTGCCTTTGAACCTCGAAGATCTGACCCTGGTGGGCCATACGAAGTATATCAGCACTCTTCCTGGCGAGATCGGTAGCTGGTATCGTTTTGATGTCACTCATCCTCATTGGGCTCCGGTAGGTCGAGTCCGGTGATCACTGCCTGCGTAAGAGCGGTGAGCACCTCTTCGTATTTGTTCCTCGCGCTGGCAAGAGCTATCGCCATGTCGATCGGCCCCTTCACAGGGACGTAGTAGTCCTCCACCATCTCCAGGAGGTTCCACTCTTTGAGGTATTCGTACAGGGCGTATGAAGCGAAGTTGTTCCAGGAGCATCCGAAGCCCTTGGAGACCTTCGTGTTGTTTCTCTCCAGCTTGATGTTGCGAGGTGACAGGGGACCGAGCTGCCAGTACCACGATCGTGCTTCCTTGGCCTTCGTCCGCTTGCACAGCGAACGCAGCATGATCTTCACGGAGAGGATCGTGGGGAAGCCATACATCTCCCCGGATCCCTTCTCCAACCAGACCGCGAGCCCGTAGCGTTCGTTGAGCACTGGAACAGCAACAACGAAGGCCGCCGGACGATCCATGTAGATCGCCACGTACTCGTCCTGGAGGTTGGTGCGTGTCAGGTGTAGGGTTTCAGGAATATCAGACTGCATGCTCTTGGTGCCAGATCCCGATGGCTGTCATCATATCAGTAGCCTGTTCCCACTGAGATTCAATGACGGGCCATGCGTGAAGAAGAGGCACACGGTCGGGGAAGATCTTCGCGGTCTTGAATTCGTGGACGAAACCACTGGTCAGGAAGGCTTTGGCGTCGGGGATCCACTCGTTCTGATCGATGAACCACCGATCTCTTCCGTGGTTGGATACGGGGCTATCCAGGTAGGGCTTCCCGATCCATTGGTTCCTCTCGGGGGCGGTTCCTCTCCTGTGCCTGAGCAGACGCTTCGGCCTGACGATCCCGTCCTGGTAGTTGTGGAGCAGGTTCTTCGAGAAGCGCACGGTCGTCCTCGCCCTCTGAACGCCTACTCCCCAGGACATATTCCTTCCGCTGATTTCCATGCGTAGGAAGGGGTTGAAGATGTCCGAAGTGCCCTTTCTGGGAACCACCATGTCAGTCAGGAAGCCGACCCAGAAACACGCAGGACCCTCGCGAAGAACGTGTACTTCAGGCCTCAGTCTTTTGCGGATCTCGTCATAATGGCAGAGGTTTTCATCCATGCACCATCTTATCCCTGAACAGGAAACCGATCGCGGTCATCACACTCGCAACCTTGTCCCACTGCTTCTCGATGACCGGCTAGACATCGTCGAGGAAGAGACACTTCCCTACCGACCAGCCTGGGAACTCGTGAATCAGACCATCTTCCAAGGCCGGAAGGGCCGCAGGCATGTGGGCGAGTTTGCGTATCAGCCAGAGATCCTCTCCCTTGTTTGACACCGGGCTCTCCAGGTAGGGTGTACCCACCCACTTCATCTTGTACTGGGCGTTTCGATACAGGCCTCTGTGCTGGTTCCTCCTATTGAACCATTCCTCACCGTCCTGGGCGAAGCGGATGGTCGTCTTCACGTAGCATATCTTCACGCCGTAGTGGCGTCTCTTACCGTGGATCTCGATGCGCGTGAAGGGGAAGTAGCCGCGGAGCCTGACATCGGTAAGGAGACCAGCCCAGGCGAAGGAGCGCCCGATACGAAGAGGCACGACTTCCTGGCCGAGGTGTGCCTTGAGGACCTCCTCGGTGGTGAAGTCTCCGCTCAGTCGACGCTTACGTGAAGAGCGAGGATGTAGGCTTTCAGCTCGTCCCATTTCTTCTGGATCACCTTGAGGCCATTCATGACCGGCATGCCGCGGGAACCACACGGAAACTCGTGGTAGCGGCAGAGGTTCCATAGCACCCGATGATTCGATGAGACCGAGGGCATTCCACCAGGGCTCGAAGAGGTGGCATTCTGCGTGTCCATGAGCGACGTACCGGGCATCTGGTCGCCTATCAGGAGGGTGCAAACGTCGATCCTGTACTGGTGGATGTAGCGCCTGGGCGGGCTGTCCTTGGTGTCCTTTCGGGTGTATCCGAAGCACTCAACGATCGGTCACATGGGAGTGCCCTTGTAGACGAGGTCGACTGGTTCATAGGCCAGGACTCTTCTCTTCTCGCTCTCGATGAACTCAATGCCTGGGCCCATGATCGCTTGAATATGCTGTATCGTGAATAGCTTCTGACGTTTCACCAGGGGTCCTCGCTGGGATCTACCAGAACTCTATGGAGGAGACCTCTGGATTCAGAAAACCTGGGTGGTGAATAATCAGTTACAACGATGGTCTTCCAGGACCTCGTCCACGTCGAGACCTGAATCAGACTCACCGTTGTGGTTTTTTTGCTTACTTACCGTATAGTTATCAGTGCGACCTGGAACATCTGGTCGTAACACTCAACCTCGACCAGGAGGAAAGAATCATGGCTGAAGGAATCGCCCAGCCCCGTAACCCCGATGCGCTCCGCCCCCAGGAGCAGGACCCCCAAGATGACGAGCATGCACTCCGCGGAGGTGCTCGGCGACGAAGCTCTGCGCGTGCTTCAGGTGCGCGTGCTCAGCAACCACGAAGACTTCGACAACCGCCTGCGCCAGACCGCCGCTCTCGCCTTCGAGAACGCCGTCGCCAATTCGCAGAGCAATAACAACCAGCGTGCGTCCCAGGACGGTCGCGTGTTCGGCAACCTCCACACCAGCGACGATCTGCTGTCCGGCCTTCTCAACATCGCCGCGGGCCAGAGCGCCGCTACCGGTGGTGTCACCCACGGCTCCAAGGGCTCCAACGTCTCCCAGGCCGCTCAGGGCGGCATCTAAGCCACGGTCGTCACGACCCTCGGCGCGATCCTCCAGTCCCTTGCAGGCCTCACGCAGGCTATCGACACACTCAAGATTGAGATCGTCGGCGACGCGACCTCCGAGTAACTTCTCGGATCGCAACCTCAACAACCAGAAGGCCCCGTCTCGCGACGGGGCCTTCTTCATTCTTCTTCAAAACGCTCGAATCAGTAGGTGATCTTCTTCCACCAAGCCCTGGGCCCCCTGGCCCGTTTCAGGACATCGGGAGGGAGCCACCCCATCTCTTCGAGATCTGAGAGGAGGTAGCGAGCCGAGGGCCGATCCCAAGGACGAACAGAGCATCCATGTCCCTGTGCTGTCCCCAGAGGTTGCCGTCGCGGTTCATATAGGCACTCAGGAACGAGTGTCCCTTCTCTTCTCCGTGAGCATCGAAGCTCTTGGGGAGCTGGCGCAGCATGTCCTTGATTTCGGGCGCTTTCTCTTCCAGCCTACCCTGGTGGAAGAGGGCATGAAGCATCACGCCCTCTCCGAAGGTACATGCGACTTCCTTGCTCTTGAGGAAGTCGATGGTGGCCTGTTCACTCTTTCTCGTCTCCTCGGGGATCTCAGGTAGTCCGCCTTCGTTGAAGAGGCAGTACGCAAGGATGGCGTGGACGTTCCGAGAGGTCAGCTCGGTGGTGATGGGCGGGGTGTCCTTCATGGGTTATCCTCCAGCAGATTCGTCAGCGGGCTCGGGATTCATCATCGGGATCGCGACCATCTTGACAGTGAGGTGGTCGTACTGCTTGGCGACACGCAGAGCGCCGAGGACCGTTTCGCGAACGGCATTGAAGGCAGATCCCTTCGCCTTCGCGTGGTCCTCGGCGGCAGCGGGCATGTTCTCCATCAGAGCGATCATCATGGGGATGTCGATCGTGGTGGTTTCGGGACCACCGCCATGCTTCTCGCGGAACTGCTGGGCTTCCCACTCGGGCAGAGGTTGGCCGTCAGGGCCGGTGATGGGCAGTTCCTCCCAGTCCAGGTTCCCGATCAGGAGGGACTCCGCCTGAACCGAAACACCGAACTGGAAAGAGAGGAACGGCATGTTCGGGCCGCCCATGATTGATGCCTGGATGATCTTCATGTTGCTGATCCTCCTACGTTTTCCGGGTCTACCGGCATGTGGTCTGGGTGCTGCTCCAAGAGCTGGTCGATGAAACACGCGAGGACCGTGAAGGTCGGTGACAGATAGCCTCAACCCCGGAAGGTTTCTGAGGCTTCGCGCAACGCCCACGATCCAAAGGCGTTGAGCAGGTCCATTTTACACCAGTCCCACCGCCGCTGATCGACGTGGGACATGTACGAACCTGGGTTCGAGGGTCGGTCGTGCAGGAGGTTGCGGAAGACCTGACGCTCGTTGAGAAAGTCCTCGACGTCCAGGAATACGCAATCTGGGTAGGAGTAGGGTGCAACTGCGCTCATAGAGATCACCTCCGATCAATGGAGAAAGACCACCATGGGCTACGGAGGGAGTCAAGAGTAATCAGACAAATAATTAGTTTTCGTCGTCTGGATCCCAGGAGTCGATGACCTCAAGCTCGACATCCAGCTCTTCATCACCTTCTCCCTCTTCATCCTCGGCATCGGTACCCTGGAGCAGTTCGGCTCGCGTGAGCTTGTTGCTGTCGAGCCTGGAGAGCTGCTTGATGGCCCTCTCGGTCCAGACGGCGAAGAACCACCCGCGCTTGCTGCACATGGTCTCAGCGGCCTGCCATTTGGCGTCGTTCTTCGTCTGCTCGAAGTTTTCGCAAACGCCGTCCTTGTCTGGGCACTGCGAGAGGGGTTTGACCTCGATCAGGAGCACGGTGTCGTCAGTGAACTTCACCATGATGTCGGGCCAGTAGTTCTTCTTCAGACCGCGGATCGTGTAGGGGATAGAGAAGGGTTCGACCTTGTACGCCTTTACGCTGAAGGCCCGCTCCAGGATCTTGTACACTTCCTTCTCCCAGGAGGAGCGGTAGTGCATCTGCTTCCCGTTCTTCGTGGAGTCGAAGAAGCCGCTCTTGAACCTGCCACGTTTCTTCTTCTTGCGCTGCTCCTTGCGCCACAGGTCTGCCCGGTCGATGATCTTCGACTGAACGCGCAGGGGAACACCAACAGGAAGTTCGAGACCAGGGTGCGTGCACTGGTAGTGTACGATCATGTCTTTCACGAAGGTGCTGCACTCCGGACAGCGAACGAAATCAACCCCCTCCTCATGCGTCTGGTGCATGTGGTCGAAAAGTTCATTGCGGTTCGTAGCTTCTTCTCCGCAAACCCAGCAAACGTGTGGCATAACTTGCTCCTGGTTCATTGTAGAGCGTGCGTCCTACTATCTTAGGAGAACACGAGGTAAACCCATGCCCAAGAGACTTCTGATCATACCCGAATACTGGCTGCCTCACGTTTTCTCCATGATTCGGGGCTTCCATGATCTGAACCCGGACCCCGACAAGGTCGAGGTCTACTGGACCAACAAGAAGTGGCTGAAGGATTCCTGGGGCGTTTCCCAGGAGTGGGAGTGGCCTGCCTACATGCCGATCGAGACGGCGATGCAGAGGTGCCGGGAGTCGTGGTTCGATGCAGTCGTGGTCACTGACGGCACCATGGTGGGTTACCTGCTGCCTCGCAAGATGACGCGCATCATGCTCGACTCCGCTGATCACCGCTACGTGGTGACCGATTACCTCTACTTCGCGGACAAGTACCTGAAGACGCAGCACCCGATCGAGGACATCTTGATCGGCAACGCCCAGGATCTCTCTGCCACCAGGCCGAACATCCCCGTGGTGCCATGGCCCTATTGCGTGGGATCTGAGGTCGATGACGCTGCTTACACGATGCCTGTCGAGCAGGAGAAGCGCCTTCACTTCAGAGGCTGGGGATGGCCGAAGCGCCGGGTGGACTTTGTGACCGCCTGCTACGAGGCTGGTCTGCCTTTCTCCGGTGGGTTCTACGCCAGAGAAGAGCTGGTCGAAAGGGCTCCATTCCCCGAGGAATTGCGCAAAGACAGGATCAGCTTCCGCGACTACCTGATGGAGATGAAGAAGTGCCAGGTGGCCCTCAACCCTGTGGGCAACGGCCAAATGTGCTTCAGGACCTACGAGATCTTTCGGGCCGGGCTATGCTGTATCACCGACCGCCTGAACATTCGCTGGCACTGTCGTCCTCCCAAACACGGGGAAGAGTGGTTCGTCGCTGATTCTCCTGAAGAGGCTGTGAAGATGGCAGAAGCCCTGCTTGAAGATACCGATACCTGCGCCCGCGTGGGCGAGAATGCCAGGAAATACTGGGAGCAGTTCTGTCGCCCAGAGTATGGGGCGAGACGCCTGATACAGCTCATGGGATGGGAGTATCAAACATGATCACCGTCGTCGACGTATTGAAGAAGAGGAACAACGCGGTGTCCAACCTGGTGATCGGTATCACCACTGGCCTGGGCCAGATCCCCGTTCCCGTGAACGTCATCAAGTATGCCACCGAGTCCCTGGATGGCTGGCGGAGGATTGATCCCAAGAGCATTCCCGAGGGCACTGAGTGGCTGCTCGTTCCTTACTGGATCTCAGACGGCCTTTGGTCCATCAACTTCAATGAGATCAAGAACGCACGACCGAACATCCGCATCGCCGTGTATTCTGGGACAAGCCCTTTCTGGCATGGAAATCCGAAGGTCAACTACGTCCCAGGTAGCAAGTGGATCAACCCTCACGGCCTCCAGGGAGATGCCCTGGTGAATTTTGAGGTGATCGACCTCTTCCTGGTCGTCTGGCCGCGCCCACAGGTGAATCCGAAGAACCTCTTCCCGATCGGCATGGGGAGCTTCCCCGAGATCAAGCCTAACCCGAAGGCGAAGAGGCCTACGATCGTCTTGGACTTCCTCAAGGAGGGATGGGACGAGCCCTCTTACGAAGATGCTGCCCAGCGCCTTCTGGAGCTTGTGGACAAGGTGCCTGAGATCCAGGTACAGGTCCTGGGGCAGAACGACATCGCGAGACAAATCTTTCCGATGCCCTCCCAGAACTTCATCTGCGTGCCGCACAGCTATGTACCTTTCGGAGAGATGTGTGGAATCTGGAGGACCGCGTGGGCTTTTGTTTGCCACAACGAGAGCTTCGGGTATCCTCTCATCGAGAGCTGGTGCTCCGGGACGCCGGTCTTCACCTCCAGGAAGAGCGAGATCCCAGAGTGCCATGATCCGCGTCCTCTGACGGCCCTGGACCCTCACATCATGACCTGGATGACCCTTTCAGAAGAAGAACGAAACGCTGAGGCCAAGCGAGTGGCAGATAGCTATAAGCAGATCTTTCCTCAGTTCTGCTCCTGGGAGCAAGCTGCCCGCAGGGCTGTTGCCGCGATGACCGCCTTCGATGGAGGTATGTGTAAATGAAGGTCGCCGCGATCATGACCTGTCACCGGTTCTGGAAGCGTTTCCGGGCGTGCACTCCCTACTGGGAGGCAGCGGCCAAGCAAGGCGAAGAGGGATGGTTGAAGGTTCACGTGGGGTATCCTTCCTTGCGTCCTCCATCAGACACTTTGCCCCAGGACATCTTCGAGTACCGCCACCTGACGGAGGTGCACCCGCACGGTAGCAAGGTGGAGTCGAAGCCAGCGATGCTCAAGAAGATGATCGACGGCATGCGGCGCGACCCTCCGACCTACGTCCTTTTCACGGACGCGGACATCATTCCTCCGCCGGACCTCTTCGAGGCGATCACCTCCAAGAACGTGGTCTTCTGGGTGGCGAACCGCGTGGATCTCAGTCAGGTGATGACTGAGGTCTTCCTTCGATCGGGAAACCTACCCAGTGACCAGGTCCTCAGGGCCCACCCCATCATCGTCAAGAAGATGGGCATGGGTTGGTTCCAGATGGTCCGCTGGGAGGCGCTCAGTTCTGTCTATCCCCACTTGCGGTGGGACACCCCTGGGTACGACAAGTTCGACTACTCGCTCTGGCAGGAGTTGAACTCACGCTACGGCTCCAGGCAGCTTTACACAAAACGACCGTTCGTGCACTTGTGGCACGGAGACCCCGGCTCCACGTGGCAGGGAACAGATAAGGACTGGTGATATGAGCGATCTCGCACGCACAGACGACACCCTTAGGACCGTGATCGGTTCTCCTGGTTTCAGGGAGAAGCGCAATATCACGGATTTCATCGAAGAGTCGAAACGCATTGGCCTGGTGAGGAACTCCAACAACCAGAGCCTGCCCTTCTTCCTCAGTACGAATGACTGCCTGTACTACGAAGCGTTCCTCGCTGGCAGGTTGTTCCAGGTGCGTGCGCGGCCATCAAAGGATCTCTCACCGCAGGACTACGACACCGGCCAGGTGCATCCGAATACCATCTGGATCGTCTTCAGCTCCAGGTCCTGCCGCTTCTTTGAGATGGAGATCAGCCCGGTGCCGACGATGCGGGTCTGGATGATCCCCTCGTTCGACTACCGCGGCTTCGGGTACTTTGAGGCCGGAGGGAAGCTGGTGGATGTTCACGGCTTCCAGGAAGGACGTTTCGAGTTCCCGTCCAACCAGATCATCGACTCATTGTGGCATCTTCTGGAAGACACCGAGGGAACAGATGACCTCGTGCTCTTCAAGGAGGAGGTGTCCAGGCTCCGCCTCATGTTCGTCGAACGGATCGTCAACAAGGGGTACAAGGGAGCTGACCCTCCGAACGTAGAGCTGCCCCCCTGGAAAGGCTGGAATCGCCAAATCATCAGGAGGGCATGGGCTCACGCGAAGTTGCTGGTGGATCCGCTCTGTCAGGTCAGGACCGACTAAGGCTTGATCGAGGCGTGACGCAGGCTGGCGACCAGGTCCTTGTTGGTCCTGGACCACGCCAGCAGGCGCTGTCCACGCTGGAAGCCGGACACGAGAGTACGTTCGACGGTGAGGCAGTCGCTGAGGAACCAGACCGAATAGTCCCGGTGATGGTCATGATCAGCGAGCTGGTCGACGAGGTTCCAGATGCCTTCGAGGTTGTCCTTGGAGGTCTTCGTCGCGATGGCCGTCAGGAGCATGTAGAGCAGGCAGGAGCCATCGAACTCGTACTTCACCTCCTTGACCACCAGGGCTCCGGTTTCGTCCCGCACCCTCTTCTTCTTCGTCATCTTGATCTCCTGACCAAGATCAGGGAGCTTGGGCTTCTCGCCCTTGCAGGCCGCCGCCAGGATAGCATCCGGATTCGGGATGTGGGAGCGCAGATCACAGAAGGCCTCGAACTCCACGCCTTCTCCGATGCCGACGCAGCCCTGGATGGTGTCGGTCGGGATGATCCCTTCCTGGTTCTTCAGGGCGTCAGAGACGCGCTCCCAGGTACGCGGGGTGGGGAAGGCCTTGTCGTTCGACGTGGGGTCGAACTTGTAGAGCGAGGAGCCTTCCTTGTAGCGGTGGTAGGAGATGACCCTGGAGTCGATCTTGGCCTTGAAGGCCCACTCGACCCAGTCTCCCAGATCGTATTCCACCTCGAAGTGACAAAAGCGATTCGCCAGCGCCGAGGACATGTCCTTCACGACCGCACGGTCTTCGGGGCGGTTGCCAGCGGCGACGACAAGCCAGCCATCGGGGAGTTCGTAATCTCCGAGACGACGATCGAGGACGAGCTGGTAGGCCGCTGCCTGGACCTGTCCATCGGCGGAGGTGATCTCGTCGAGGAAGAGGATGCCCCTCTCGCCATCGCGCTCGGGCACAGGGAGGAAGTTGGGGGCGGCCCACTGGGTGGTGACCGTGTTACCGCGGTCGCAGAGGGCCTCCATGGTTTTCGAGACCATGTCCTGGAGCGTCTTCACTTCATCATCCAGCTTCAAGCGCTGGGCGACCTCGATGCTCTTCTCCAGGGCCTCGATGCGCTGGACCAGGGTTTCCACCCGCGGGACGCCGCGGAGGTCGACGGGGTCGTACTGCGAGAGTCGGATGTCGATGCAGCCGATGTTCTTCTTCTTCGTAAATCCTCGGACGCAGTCGCTCTTTCCGACGCCGGGAGGACCCCAGAACATGGGCGGGATACTGCCCGAGTAGCACTCTTCCAATACCACCTCCATGCGTCCTGGGGTGATCTTGGGCATTGAGCCTGTGGCTGATTTGCGTGATGACACTGTGTTTTCTCCTGTATCGGTCTGGATCGTCTGCCCTGTGGTAGAACAGGTTCAGATCAACTTCAAGACCATCATACACAAGACCACGGAGCCCTGTCCGACATGAGCAAGAAAGAGAAAGCAGAAAAGGTCCTCCATCTCGAATGGGACAAGGCCACCCAGGACAAGGCCATCGCGGCGTACACCTTCATCCGCCGCCAGCTCATCACGAAGAGCCCGTTCTACGCCGTCCTCTCGATGAGGCTCCAGCCGAGGATTGCTACCCCTCTTCAAGTCCTCAAGGGCTGCTGGTGCGCAGGAACGAACGGGAAGCATTTCGTCATCAATCCCGATGGCTGGCTGGACCTCACTCCGAAGCAGCAGATGTGGGTGATGAAGCACGAGATCCTGCACTGCGTCCTGCGCCACCCTACCAGGCTGTGTACCCGCAACGCCCCTCTCTGGAATATCACCTGTCTGGTCGGAGAGACCAGGGTCATGATGGCTGATGGGTCTTCCAAGTCTATTGCCCAGATCAAGCCTGGAGAATACGTGGCCTCACCGCATGGCCCGAGTCGTGTTCTTGGAGTCGTAGACTCTGGAATCCGAGAGATTGTGGAACTTGGCGTAAATAATAGTGGTCAATTGTTCTGTACGAAAGACCACCGATTCCTTACGCAGAGGGGACTCATCCATGCCCAGCAGATCACCGACCCCGTACAAGGGTGGCTTTTCAAAGGACCAGGCGAAGATCAGGTTCGTTCTGGAGAATCATGCGACAATGAGCATGAAGGAGCTTTCGGAGGCTACGAAGGTGTCGTATGGCGCGATCTCGGAGCTTCTTCGTCGTCATGGGCTTCGAGCCAAGCAGGAGAAGTTGAATCACAAGCGTGCGAACTTGGAACCCTTGTCCTCCCTGAGCCCAACAGGATGGGCGTACTTAGCCGCCCTCGTGGACGGGGAAGGAACGATTACGATCACCAGGAAGAAGAAGTACTTTCAGTGTCAGGTGATCGTGAGCAACACTTCGTACCTGCTGTACGAGCACTTGACGAAGTTGGGTTTTTCAGCCACGATTGCGAAGAACGGCAATGGTCGTCTGTATTGGAGGCTACACGTTACAGGCTACCAGACGGACGAGTTGTTGAATGGGATGCTGCCTTTTTTGGTGATCAAGAAGGAGCAGGCGGAGCTGTTGCTGCGTTTCATCGCCATACGGAAACAGCAGGGACTGCACGATCAACCGACGCAGGATATGTTGGCAATCTGGCAGAGAGTCAGGGCGCTGAACGAGCGTGGCTTCAAGTTCGAGCGGGAGCTGGCCGAGCGCGGACTTACGATCTCGTCACGGAGCATCACGTCTACTACGCCGAAGGAGTCCTTGTTCATAACTGTGACTACGTCGTAAACATGGTCCTCACGAAGACGAAGGCGGATCTGCCGGTGGAGGGTGCCCTCTGGGATGATCGTTTCCAGAAGATGGATGCCGACAGCATCTACCAGATCCTCAAGGCAGAGCTGACCCAGCAGCCCCAACCAGGCCAGGGTGATGAAGAAGGAGATGGCGGCCAAGGCCAGCGGAGCCAGAGCGGTGGTCAGGGCCAGGGTCAGCAGGAGGGTGTATCTCAGCCTCAACAGGGCGGCCAGGGTGGCGGCCAGAGTCGGGGACAGCAGTCCTCAGGAGGAAGCCAGGATCAGAAGGACGGCCCGAGTGGCAGCCCGAGTCAGGGACAGCAGTCCTCAGGAGGAGGCCAGAATCAGCAGGGACAATCCCGCGAAGAAGAGCGCCGCGAACAGCAGAAGCGGGACAAGCAGCGTGAGGCTCAAGAGTTTCGGGATCTGGCTGAACGCCTGGGGGCCAACCCTCACTCGACAATGCTCGACCCCTTCGAGGATTCTGAAACCGGGGAGAGTTTGAACCCAGAAGACATGGAGCACTCGAAGACCCAGATCGAGAACGCATGGAAGGCCGCCTTCACCCAGGCTCGCCAGGCCTGCTCCGGCAAGGGCGACTACCCAGCCGGTCTCGAACAGCTCGTGGAGCGGGAAAATACTCCGCGTCTTCCATGGGAGCGTCTGCTTCAGCAGTGGATCCAGGCCCGCATCCGTGAGGGGTACAATTGGATGAGGCCGAACCGGCGCTTCGTAGCCGAGGGTATCTACCTGCCTGGTCGTGGGAAGCCATCTCTCGGCGACGTTGTGGTTCTCGTGGATACCAGCGGATCGGTGAGCGACAAGCTCCTCGGTGTCTTCCTGGGTGAGATCGAGGGCGTTCTGAAGGCTCACCCTGCGCGACTTTTCCTCGTGGCCTGTGACGCTGCTCCTCGGCTTGTGGGCGAATACGAAAACGCCTACGATTTCCCCATGGAGGTTCCCATCACGGGCCGCGGCGGCACAGACTTCAGGCCTGGTGTCCAGTGGATCGAGGAACACAGTGGTCCTTTCTGCGAGGGCGAGCAGCACATGGACGAAATCCCCAGGATCGCCATATACTTGACTGACGGTATGGGCAATTACCCCGAAGAGCTGCCAGAGGGCCTCGACATGCTTTGGGTCCTCTCCATGAACTGGGAAAAGGGCAGCCCGTGGTATCCCCCTGTCGGAGAAGCCATCATCGCCTTCGAGGATCTTGACTAAGCCATGTTCGATCTGACTGCACTATACGCCCAGGCTCTCGAAGGGCCGGGGCTTTTTATTGTCGTGGAGGGCCTGGACGGTGCTGGGAAAAGCATCCAGACCACCCGCCTCATCGACCGGATGCTGCTCTACGGCCACCTGGGCGGGGTGAATGACATCCACAACATGCGCCAGCCTACTCGGGCACAGTATGGACAGAAGATCCGTCAGTTCGCTGGAGCATCAGAGGAGCGCAAGCCCCTGGTGGAGTTCACCCTCTTCCTGGCCGACAGGATGGAGCAGGCCGAAGAGGTCAGGGCCGCCGTGCGCCGCGGCGAAGTGGTAGTGATGGATCGCTGCTACCACACTTCGGTGGCATACCAGTCCGTGACGGGGGAGCTTGATCCCTGGGAGATCTTCCACTCGAACCGGATCGTCTTCCCGAAGCCCGATCTTCTCATCATGATCGACATCGATCCAGGTGTCGCCATGGATCGATTGGACCGGCGCGAAAGGAAGAAGGAGGTCTTCGAGCAAGAGGCCTTCTTCGTGAAGGCCAGGGAGACCTACCTGGAATTGACCAGGCGGGAAGAGGGCGCTCTGATCAACGGAGACCAGACGATCGACGAGGTCGAGGAAGACATCTGGAATGCCTTCCTGGAGTTCCTGGCTAACCGTTTCCCTCGTTGATCTTGGAGATGGAGATATCCATCCTGAGGCCGTGAGCGGTCTTGCTGGAGCGATCCCAGGCCATGCCGTGGATCTCTGTAACCTCCACGACCTTGTTATCCTTGTAGACGGTGCCGATGGTGCCATGCCACTTGATGCGGCATCCATGGGCCACCGCTCGTTCGTTCCCGGCCCTCTGGGCCGCGGCGAGCGCGTCTTCGTCTTCCAGGATCTGGGATCCCGTCAGGAAGTCCACGGGCGGGCTGGCGATGCGCTCAAAGATATTGGAGGACACAGGGGCTCCAGGTTCTTCGGCGGCCTTTTCGCCTTTCACGTATTCCTCAAAATTCAAGTCCGCCGTCTTCATGGATGGTTACCTCCTGGAATTCGTCTTTCAGATGCTTCACGCGAGCGTTCGAGTGCCTCTTTAGGTGCTTGTTCATGATGTGGACGAAGTCGATGTACAGGAGGTGTTGCTTGTCTCCTGACTTGCGCACACCACGACCGAAGAGCTGCTTGACCTTGATCTCGCTCTTCCCGCCTCCGGCGTTCACCAGGTTGTGGATGTAGAAGTCCAGCCCGGTGCCGAAGACCTTGGTGGCAATAACTACGATGTCGTCGGGGTCATTTCTGAGAAGACCTCTGAGCTGGTCTCGGTACTTCTTCGGGTTGTCTGCTGAAACCCAGTGAGCGCCTGGGATGCGGGCGGCGAGGGCTTCTCCCTGATCCTTCCACTCGACAGATACCAGGGTGCGTCCCTTGAGCGCCCTGACCTTCTTGGCGACGAAGTCGTTGTACTCGTTGAAGTTGACCAGGTACTCCTGGTAGGCCTCCTGGAAGGGAGCCTCGTAGTCAGCGTCCGGGTGATCGACGTAGTAGAAGTGACACTCGGTCGTGGTGAGGACGTCGATGTCCTGAAGCTCGTGCAGGGGTACGTCACCGAGCTGGATGCCGAAGTGGCCCCTGAGCTTCATATTGTGGACCTTGTCCGGCTTGAACGGGGTGGCCGAGAATGCGAACCGGTCCATGCAGTTCGTCATCTTCTTCATCCACCTGGTCATCTTGTTCGTCGTGGATCCGTGGTGGGCCTCGTCGACCATGAGGACCTGCACGTGAGGTAGGAGGCCGACGTCATCGAGCTTCTGGAGCCCTGGCGTCGTGGAGATGATGACGCGCCGCCCCCTGGTCTTCGAGTTGAAGATCCAACCGAGTCGGTCGGGGTCGATTCCGTATTCCTCGAAGCCCTCGATTGTCTGGCTGATCAGGTCCTTCGAGTTGATGACGATCACCGTGAAGATGTCCTCGGGGACCATCTTCAAGTAGGCGGCCATGACGGCTGTCTTGCCGTATCCCGTGGCGGCCTTCACGATGCCGCGGCGGTGCTCGATCATGCGCCAGAGGTATTCGACCTGGTCATCACGAAGCTGCTGTCCCCTGGGGCGCACGATGGTGGGGCAGAGGAGGTCTTCGCGCAGTTCTACAGGGGTCGGACAGTCCTTCAGCCTGCACATCTCGTAGGGGACGCCCATATCCCTCAAGAGAAGCTCCATCTCTGGCACCAGGCCGGTCAGGAAGGAGCCGTTGCCCTTATCATAGAAGTCGACGTAGCCCTTCCACCCAGAGGTTCGGTTGCGTCCCCCGGCGGCCCAGAAGTTCTTCTGGGACATGAACCGCATCGCCTTGTAGATGCGGCTCGCCACCCTGGAGTCGAGTCGGTCTATTTTGGACCAAACACCATTCTTGATGATGATTCGGGCTTTCACTGCCATTACTTATCTCCGAGGTCGCTATGTTGAACTACACCATCGAGATCCCTCAGCGCCGTATCCGGGTGGTTGAGATCCTGGCGAGGAAGAGCCACAAGAAGTGGGAGGGCGAGGAAGGTAACTACGAGAACACGGAGTATAATCACTTCCTTGGCCGAGTAGGCGAGTTCGGCGTAGCGGATCTGGTGCATCGTGCTGGTATCGACATCTTGCCTCGCTTCATGCAGGACGAAGAGGAGAGCCTCTGCGACATCACACCCAACGGTGTGAACCTAGAGGTGAAGACGTGGACAGCCGCCCTCTGGCGCCGCTTCGGCAGGGCCGTGGCGGTCAACCAATACAATAGGGTAGCCGAGAAGGCAGACCTCATCGTCTGGTGCACTTGGGACGAATCAACGAAGATCGTCAGGATCCGCGGGTGCTCCCGTCCAAAGGAAATGCTCCAGGAGCCGTCGAGGTGGACGGGGCCGGTTGGTGGACGACAGGTGCACAACTACCAGATCCAGGAACACCAAGTGAGGCTCCCTCACGCCCTGGCTGACATCTTGAAGGTTCCAAGCGGCCCGGAACACCTGGTGCCGCGGGCTCACAGGGTCCTCAAGAAGGCCTATGCCATGGAAGTCATCGGCGCTGACCTGGGAAACATCAAGGTCCGCTGGCTCGCCGAGAACATGACCTGCGTGGGCTACTACCCTTGCGATTCAGCGTACAGTGGCTACTTCCGCTTGAGCGGGCCTGAGTGGGACGCGATCGCCGATAACATCCTCGAAGACGCCAGGCTGACGATCAACTTCAGCAACGACGAGAAGCGTATCAGCTTCCAGACGGAGACTGTCTCAGGATCCATCCCTGTCGTGAAAGGAAGCTGACGTGCCCCCTCATCTTGCCCACCACATAGTTCATTTCGAGAGCGTCATCGGAGCCAGGAAGTATCGGGAGCTTTGCGAAAAAGCGAAGAGTTCCGAGAACCTGGAAAAGGTCACGAAGTGGATGGTGGAGAGGGACTCCATCAATTCCAACCGGGGCTCCGGCCCAATATCTTCGGCTGGCTTGGTGATGTCTGCTACTTCCCTCCCGATCGGGAGAAGGAGGTGAAGCGGGCCATGAAGTACCCCATCGTGGAGCACTTCGAGTGGGAGACTGATATCCTCGTCATCGTGGTCTCCCAGGTTTGTTTCCACGTGTCCGAATGGTACCTCGGCTACGCGCTGCATTGCATGAACCAGGATACTATAGATGCAGAGCCGACGTGCCCAACACCAGACGAAGGAGATTCCATTGGAAGTTCTGCTCAGGGCTGATGCCCACAACCACCCCCATGCTCGTAGCGCCAAGCGCATGGAAGAATGCCTTGCCGTCTACGACTGGTCCTACGAGGTAGCTCGCGAGCGCGGGATCAAGGCTGTCGTGGACCTTGGTGACGTCTTTCACGACCGTACACACGTCGACGCCTACACACATAGTCGGGTCTACCAGTCCTCCAGGAAGGCAAACAAGGACGGGATATCGACGTACTTCCTCCTCGGCAACCACGACATGTACTTCCGGTTCGACCGCAGGGCCTCGTCCATCCTCGCCTTCGAGGCGCTCGGAGCGGTCATCCACGAACCAGGAACCATCAACATCTTCGACTTCCCCTGCAACTTCTTCCCCTACGTGGAAGATGCGCCAGGCCCCGAGCTGGCAGAGGCGTTCCCCCGCGGTGAGAGAAGCGACGTGCTCTTCTTCCATGCGGCGATCGAAGGAGCCATCATGAACTCGGCCAGCGGCAGAAAGCGCGAGATCGAGATGGCCGACGACACCGAGATGCACGAAGACGAGATCAAGGAGTGCATCTCTCCCAAGTTCATGGACGGCTGGAAGCTCGCGGTCGGTGGTCACTACCACATGTGCCAGGTCGTGTCAGAGAGTCCCTGCAAGGTCATGTACGCCGGGTCGACGATTCAGCACTCCTTCGGGGAGGCTGGCGAGGAGAAGGGGCTCTGATCCTCAACCT
>Ga0100403_1001197_pt1 | contig 23936 bp, 28 predicted proteins | sample CryGeymet201501t_FD_83663 | JGI IMG/M metagenome (GOLD analysis project Ga0100403, IMG submission 83663) | Groundwater microbial communities from Crystal Geyser aquifers in Utah, USA - Crystal Geyser metaG 2015-01t | ecosystem: Environmental > Aquatic > Deep subsurface > Groundwater | place... | reverse complement strand
TGGTCCGGGAGGCTCAATCCTTTTCTAGGGGCAATATTCAAATCTCATTGCCGATTGCGAAATATTTTTTGTAAGGAGTTTTGTTAAAACTTTTCAAAGATTTTAGGAAAAAACTATTGAAAATAAAAAAAAGGTCACTACGGTAGTCAAAAAAATGACAAAGGAGAGCAAATATGGTGTGGCAGCCTGAATACAGAACGCGTCTCAAGCAGAAAATGTTAGAGCAGGGGTTCACCAGAGACATTCTTTTCGCCAAAATGACAGGGGTGCCGGGGAATAAACTCAGCAGGTATTTGCACGGATGGGAGTTCCCTAACGAGAAGGACATGTTATCAATGACCAGGTGCCTAAAAGTGAAGAGGGCCGAGTTTATTGACTTGCTATGAGCGACCTGATCGTCTCGACTAGCGTCATCTGCGCTTTCTTTGAGGTTTCCCCCAGGACTCCGTTGAACTGGAAACAATCTGGCTGTCCGTGCGAGAGACATGGGAGGTGGGACCTAAAGGCTGTATTCGACTGGTGGCAGAACAACATCATGGTCTCCGCCTCAGAGGAAAAGAACAAAGCCCTGGCAGCTATCAAGCTTGACTATTGGAGAGACAAGGCCAGAAATGAGAGGTTGAGGGCTGATAAGACCGAAGAGGAGCTTATTTCAAAGGATGAAGTCGCCAAGCAGTGGGCGATGCGTCTGTCCGAGGTGGCAAACGGACTAGCGGCATTGTCGATGCGATTGCCCCCCTTACTCGAAGGAAAAAGCCAGAGCGGCATGAGGGCCATAATCGACTCCGAACAAAAGAAAATCAGGGGGAACTATTACAGGACAGGCCGATTCTGTATCCCACCTGAAAAGAAAGAGCCAGCCAAGCGCAAGGCCTCAAGCAAGAAGGCAAAAAAGAAAGCAAAGAGGGCTACATGAACCGGTTGATGTTGCCTATGCTGTTACCGCACTTGATGCAGCGGACGGATTAAAAAGGGATGGCGAAAAGCCAGAAGCCCCAAGAAATGAAGCACAGGAGTAGGGTTCCTATACCAATGTCGCGCTTATGTCCTGTGGCTTGGTTGCAGTTGCGGCAAAATTGATACTTCATAGGTTGTCCTCCTGGTGGATTTAGTATTGAACTAGTATTATTCCCTGTTTTGGTAGCTTTTGTCAAGAGAATAAATGAGCAAAAACCCTCCACGATACATAGATCTGTTTCCAGAAGAGCTTGAGGCCATTAAGCCGCCAGACGATATCGGCATAGCTGAATGGTCAGGCAAATATCGTGTTCTTGGCAGGCATTCTGCCATTAAAGGGCCTTACAATCTTGATATGGTGCCTTTCTTGGCCCCGATCATGGATGATTGCTGTGACCCGGAGGTCGATGAGGTTGCCTGTTGTGCCTCCGCTCAGTTAGGCAAGACAGATGGGCTCCTTGTGAATCCTTGTGGCTTCTATTGCGACCAGGAGCCATCACCCATCATGGTCGTCCTGGCTGATCAAGACACAGCCGAGTATGTCAACACAGAGAAAGTTACTGTCATGTTTGAGGAGTCCGATCACCTCAGACGCCTTTATGACCCAAAGACCTTCAATAAAGATGAAATATCGCTGTCTAATGGGGCTAGAATAGATTTTGCCTGGGCCAGCTCAATAGCTCGACTGGCTAGTAAGACCTGCCGTATCACCATCGCCGATGAAATAGATAAGCCAGGCTGGAAAAAAGTCACAGCCGAAGCTGGCGCGATGTCATTGCTCAAGGAAAGGGCCAACACCTACCCGACCGGCTACCGTAAACATATCTGGTTTTCAACCCCTTCGACGAAAAAAGGTAATATCACTATCCTCATGGAGACGTTTGATATTGTCTACGACTGGCACGTTCCGTGTCCTCATTGTGGGCAGATGCAGCCTCTGCGCTGGTCGAGAAAGTATCAATATGGCTTCAAAGATGGTCTCTATCGAGCCAAAGACGGCACCATGCACACGATAGGCGAAGTTGTGTGGGAAGGTGGACGGGAAGCTACCAGAAAACAAGTTTCCGAGACTGCACGGTATTGTTGCGGTGAATGCGGTTGTCTGTGGACATCAGCAGAAAAAAACGCCGCTGTCCGGCTGGGCGAAAGAGTCTCAAGGACAGAAGAAACCGGAGGCGAGCGCCGGAAGTTTTCTCACCTCAACCGCATACTTTCCCTTTTTGATGGTGGTCGTCTTGATGTTTTGGTTCAAGACTGGATAGATATATTCAAGCTCTCGGGCATGGAACGGCGCGAAGCCTTAAAGGGTTTTATCAACTCCACTCTTGCGGAGCCATTCGAGGAGGTTCTTGTCTCCTCAACCGAATCAAAGATACTCAAAGCTAAATGCAACCTCCTTCCTCAAACGGCACCGCATGATGTTGTCGCCTTAACGGCTGGTGTCGATGTCCAAAAATACAATTTCTGGTTCGCAGTAAGGGCTTGGCTCAACGACTATACTTCCTATTTAATCCACTACGGTAATCTTGCGACCTGGAGAGATGTTGAGACTCTTCTTTTCAGCACCTCGTATATGATAGATGGGTCAGACTTGAGAATCCCTATCCTGAGAGCAGCTGTAGATACCGGCGGTGGCGAGAAATACGAAGGCTTTTCGATGACCGAAGAGACTGAAATGTGGATACGTCAAAACGGAGCAGGCCGAGGCTGTAGGGTGTGGGGCACAAAAGGAGCTAGCCATGCCATGGTTAGCAAGATTAAAGTCGGCAAGGCGCTTGATCGATACCCGAGTGGCAAGCCAATCCCAGGCGGACTGCAGATTATCTCCCTCGATACCCATAAAATGAAAGATATGTACCACTACCGACTGCAACAAGCCATCGACCGGAACGAAGACGGCACCAGTAAGGCAGATCAAGCTGCCTTCTTGCATTCGGGCACAGACGAACTCTACGCCCGACATATCCTGGCGGAAGAAAAACGTTTGAACGATAAAAATATTGAAGAGTGGGTTCAGATCGGAAAGCGAAACGATCTTTTTGATGCCGACTTGTTGGCTATGGCAGCGGCTGATCCAGAGTGGCCGCTCGGGGGTATCAATTTATTTTCAAGTTTTGTTGAATGTCATAAGGAAAGAGCCAAGGGTGGGCCTGTCCAGACAAAATCTAAATTCATGGATTAAGGGGCAACAGATGACAGCAAAAGTATCGCCGGATTTAGTCAAAGGGAAAGAGGATATCTGCCAGTATATTGGTGAAAACATCAGCTATTTTGACGTGCTGCGTGTTTGTGACAAGCTGCCGGTTTGGCAGCGGGTAAAGAGCGGTACTTGGTTTTCTCTTAAGTCTAAGCTGGATATCTGGCTCACTGAGCAGCTGGAACGATATAAAACGAACATGGTTAACCCATACCAAACTCAAGCAGAGGGGAACTGTAATGAATGAAGAATTAGCAAGAAAAAAGTGGTGCCGACATGGAAGAACAATGCACGGACTTGTCGGTGGGGTGAACAGGATGGGTAACGACGGAAGGGTGCCAATGACCATGTGTATCGGCTCAGAATGCATGGATTGGATACCGACCGAAGGGATTGTGGAATGTATTAAATGCAAAAAACAGTTCACCGCTGGTGATGCGAAATGTTCTTGCAAGAAGAGCTTTGAGATAGTGACGGATGAGGGCAGATGCGGCGCGACCTACTCATACGATCTTGGAAATACGTTTGAACTATCAGCGGACAAAATTAAACCCTGTCAATAGTTTTTTCCATCAATCGTGATGTATTGTCGTCAATTGTCATTAATTTAAGCCCTATTTTCATTTTTGCCCAAAACCCCATGGTAGAGTTGCCTCTAAATCAACTACCATGGGGTTTTTATGGCGTATACGCAAGCAGATATAGACAAACTTGAAGCCGCAATGGTAGCGTTGAATGCTGGCGAAATGGTCGAAGAGGTCCGCTATGGCGATGGGTCACTCACCGGGTTCGCTGTTCCGACAGAGGTCGGTATCCAGGCGGCTATCGATTACGTAAAGCGACAGATCCGTAACCAGACCACACCAATCCAAAGACGCTCATTCCTTGTTTCCCACGGTAGCAAAGGGCTATGAGCGACTTTCTTACCATAGTAGGGCCAACAGGCCAGCCTATTCCAAAATCAGCGTTATCCTCAGACTATTATGAGGCCGCAGGCACAGGAAGGCGGTTAAGCACCTGGGGTCTCTCTCAGTATGGGCCTAACTCTGCCCTGTCTGGGTCTCTCGCCTCAGTTCGATCCCGAACCAGAAAGCTTATAAGTAACAACCCTGTCGCTGGCGGGGCTGTCGATTCGTTTGTATCGAATATGGTTGGCTCAGGGATTAATCCCCGATGGAATCTCGATGAAGAGGAGATCAAGGAAGAGTTGCAGCTGCTCTGGGAAGATTCCTCGACAGAAATGGACGCTTACGGGGTTAGCGATATTTATGGCCTGGAAGAACAAACAGCAAGATCAATGTTCGACGGTGGCGCTACCTTGGCTCGTTTCCGTCCACGTTACATGAGTGATGGCCTTGTTGTGCCGCTCCAAGTGCAACTTCTTGAAAGTGATCACCTGGACGCTTCATATAATACGATAGCTCCGAACGGCAACCAGATCAGGCAGGGCATAGAGTGGAATGCGCTCGGGCAGCGCGTAGCCTACTGGCTGTTGAGGGAACACCCCGGCGAATATTATTTCCAAAGCCTCTGGGCTACTGGCGACCGTGTTCGGGTCGATGCTGCGGATGTATTGCATGTTTACAGGCCTTTGCGGATAGGGCAAGCCCATGGTGTTCCGTGGATGGCCTCTATTATAGTTAAGCTCAACGATATCGACCAGTACGACGATGCCGAGGTTGTCCGCAAGAAATCTGCGGCCATGTGGGGTGGTTTTTTCACAAACACACCGTCACAAAGCGGCAGCAGTGATGCCTATGCCGCCCAATTTGGCAAAAAGTCAACTGATAGCAACGACCGAACTATCATAGCGATGGAACCAGGGACGTTCACAGAACTGCAGGCAGGGCAAGAGGTCCAGTTCAGCGAACCGGCAGACGTGGGCGGCAACTACCAGGCGTTTATGCGACAGCAGTTTCTTCTGGTGGCACGGGGTATCGGAATAACCTACGAGCAATTAACCGGAGACTTGGCCAATGTCAATTACTCATCAATTCGGGCAGGCCTCATTGAGTTTCGCCGCCTATGTGAAACGATTCAGCTCCGCACCCTCGTATTCCAATTTTGTCGCCCAATAGCCGACCGCTGGCTAACCACAGCTGTTATGAGCGGAGCGACCAAAAAGCTCACCATTAAAAAATACCTGCAAGATAAGCGCAAGTATCACCGCATTACCTGGGTTGCCGATGGATGGGACTACGTTGATCCTCTTAAGGATGTAATGTCTGATCTGATAAAAGTACGTGCTGGCTTCGAGTCAAGAGAGGCAATCGTGTCACTCGGAGGCAAGGATATTCTTCGCATCGACAAAGAGACTATCCTTGCCAACTCAAGAGCTGACCAAAACGGCTTAATCCATGACAGCGACCCACGAAAAACTGAGAAATCGGGAGCCATGCAGCAGGCCGAAGATAAAACTATTAAGGAGGCCATCGGTGAATAAAGGCGAATTAATGCGGTTGGCAACAAAGGTGTTGAACACACCGTTACTGCTCACACCTCAAAAGCATGACGCGATTCTCGCCGTACTTGGCTCCAGGATAGGTCTTGATGTAGACGCGCCTGGAAGTGTCGAAGAGTCGATGGAGTCAAATAGAAACGGATCGTCGGTCAGGAATAATGGCGGCGGCAATATCGCCATTATCTCTATCCATGGATCTCTTGCTCATCGGGCCAAGGGTTTTGATTCATGGAGTGGCATGACCTCCTATGAGCGAATCCGGAAAGACCTTCGGTCGTCACTGAAAGACCCGGACGTGTCGGCAATTCTTTTCGATATAGCCTCAAGCGGCGGCGAGGTTTCCGGCTGTTTTGATTTGGTTGATGAAATTCATGCAGCCCGAGAGCACATGCCAATATACGCCTTCATCAATGAACATGCCTACAGCGCAGGGTATGCAATAGCCTGCGCCTGTGAAAAGGTTTACCTGCCACGTACAGGTGGCGGAGGCAGTATCGGCGTTCGGTATGTCCACGTTGATCAATCTGAGTTCGACAAGAAAATAGGCGTCAAATACACCGCCATGTACTGCGGTGAGGCAAAAAACGATTTTGACCCACACAGCCCTCTTCCGGCAGAAGTAAAAGCCAAGCAAGAGGCATCTTTGGCCAAAATCCACACCTTGTTTTGTGAGACAGTCGCACGCAACAGGGGTATGGCAGTCGAGAAAGTAAAGGGAACACAGGCTAACGTGTTCATGGGAGAAGCATTAGTTAATGAAGGCCTCGCGGACGGAATCATGACGTTTGACCAGGTTATTGAACAAATATCAAAGGATCTTCAAGAGGGAGGACCACGCATGAGTAAAGCAGATATTGTGAAAAGACAAATGGAGGCGCTGATGAAAGGCTCTTCCGACGAGGAGAACCAAGAGGCCCTTGCCGCTCTCGGCTTTGTGCCAACAAGTTCAGTCCCTGACCAGACAAAAACAGAGGCCGCACACCAAGAAGCTATTGCCGCAGCAATTGCCGCAGCAAAGGAAGAAGTGACAACCTTGGCGGTTGAGACCTGTAATCTCTGTAACCTGGCTGAGTTGCCAAAAATGGCGGCATCGTTAATCGGTTCAAGCCTCGAAGAAGTAGGGGCAAAATTGACGGACGCCAAAGCGTTAAAGGCTGACCAGGAGACAGTTCTTTCAACACTTGGGCACAGCCCCGACGCGAAAAGCCCTCTCGTCGCTGACGCAGAGCAACGCGCAGCAAGTAGAGCTACCCACTAATAACAAATTTTACGTTTTTAAACCTTAATACCCATCGGAGGTATAGAGCAATGCCAGAAATAACAGAAGGAAACAACCTGGGCGATCTCTTAAAACAAGAGAGAGAATTTTGTCAGTCACGAGAAGCAATCACCGTATTAAGCGGCCAAGTATTAGCTATGGGCGCAGTCTTTGGACTTGTCACTAAGGTTCAGGCGGCAGCTCCAATTCCGGGATGGGCAGGAACCGGAAACGGCGTCATGAGCGCTTTAGTCCCCGGTCCAGATGTTCAGACCGGAATCTACGTTTTAACCTGCACAGAAGCAGCTGCCAATGGCGGCACTTTCTCAGTAACTGCACCTGACGGTTCCATTCTCCCATATGCGGAAGTCGGCACAGCCTACAGCTCAAGCCACCTGGATCTTCTTATTTCCGATGGCTCGACAGACTTCATCGTCGGAGACTCATTTGCTGTAGTCGTAACCGCAGGCGAAACACCCGTGGTTGTCGGAGACGGAAACGGGGTTGTGAGTGCTGTGACACTTGGCCCTTTAGCCCAGAACGGCACCTATAAAGCCACTTGCGTAACAGCATCTGCAAATGGTGGAACCTTTGCCGTAACAGCTCCAGACGGAACAAGCCTTGGTAATGCGACAGTCGGTACAGCCTTTGCCAATGAGCAGGTTAATTTCAGTGTAGCCGATGGCGCAACTGATTTCAGCGTCGGTGACTATTTTAACATTGTTGTTGCCGCTGGCTCCGGCAAAGCAAAGCCAATTAGTTTTACCGCTGTTGATGGAACCCAAAACCCAGCGGGATTTGCTCTCGCCGCCTACGATGCAACTGATGCTGATGTTGAAGGTGTTGGTGTTGTGCGTGATGTGATCATCGTTCCTGGATACTTAACCTGGCCGACAGGAACTACTACCGGTCAAAAAGCCAGCGCCCTTGCTGCAATGAAAAACCTTGGAATCATTACAGCCACAGAGGCGTAACGAGTTATCCCACGGTGAAAAAGTCTAATCACATACTAAACACTTAGGAGAAAGACAATGCCTGAAATGATGCTAAACCCTTTTGACGTAGACGCTTTTGGGGCCGTAGAGCTTACCAAAGCAATTAACATTTTACCTAACAATTATGGCCTCCTGGAGAAACGAAACGTGTTCCCAGAGCGAGGAGTTATGTCCAGAACTGTTCTTATTGAAGAGCAGAACGGCGTTTTAAGCCTGTTACCAACAATGCCTGTTGGTTCAAAGGGCACCCAGAACAAACAAGGGAAACGCAAAATGCGCTCCTTGGTCATTCCTCATATCCCTATGGACGATTCTATTATGCCGGAAGAGTATGCCGGCGTGCGTGAGTTTGGTTCGGCTGCAGGGCTAAAAACCTTGGCCTCGATCATGAACCAGCATTTACAGACTGGCCGTAATAAGTTCGGCATTACACTTGAATACCTGCGAATTGGAGCCTTGAAGGGCTTGATTCTCGATGCAGACGCCAGCGAGCTTTACAACCTTTACACTGAGTTTGGCATCACAGCTAAAACCATTAACTTCGCTCTGACTACACCTGGCACAAACGTTATGGATAAATGCCGTGAACTTATTCGCCACGTTGAAGATAACGCCCTTGGTGAAGTGTTCGCCGGCGTTCGAGTCTTGGTTTCCGAAGAGTTTTTTGATGCTTTTATCGCCCATGCCAACGTTGAGAAGTTCTGGGTCAACCATCTTAAGGCGGTTGAGTTTGCGGAAGGCAACAGCGATCCACGCAAGGGCTTTCGCTTTGGCGGCCTGATTTTCGAAGAGTACCGAGGCAAAGCAACCGACGGTAATGGCACAACCAGACGCTTCATCGCTGAGGCAGAAGGACATGCCTACCCAACTGGCACCATGAACGCCTTTGAAACAGTCCTTGCCCCTGGCGACTTCCTGGAAACAACTAATCAGCTTGGCCAATTGCTCTATGCCAAACAGGAAGCCAGGAAGTTTAATCGTGGTATCGATATCCACATGCAGAGTAACCCGCTGCCGATCTGTTACCGTCCTGGAATGCTTGTCAAGGTAACTAAATCGTAACCAAATGAGCCTTCTTGCCGCAGCCAAAGCTAAAGGCCTCGACGCCCAATTTTCATTGGCTGGCGTCGGGGCCTCTTATGAGGTCGATGGGTATTTCAAGTCGCCTGGTATAACCGCGATCATCAAAGAGAGTTCTGGCACGACGGAAGATGGTTCTGTTCGGTCTGACTATTTTGAAATAAGGCTCCGCAGGTCAGAGATAAGCGACCCGCAAGTTGGAGCCTTGATCAGAGTCGACGTTTTGACAGTTTATAGAACCACATCGATTCTCTACATGGACAACGATGTGGCTTTGTTCTCAGCGCTAAAAATATAGCCATGGCACTACGAAGCACTGGCCTACACGTCAATCTTGAAGGCTTTGAAGATCTTAAAGAGGCTGTTGAGCGATTAAGCGATAAAGAAAAACTCGGTAGGGCAATAAACCGAGTCTGGCACAAAGAGGCAAAGACCAGGCTGCAACCGTATCTCAGAAAGAAAATGAAACACCGTCTCGGCGGGAAAGGAACCCTAGCGAGATCATACACGGTAGGTGTTAGAGGAAATACGGTCAATACGGTGATGATGGAAGTGTACTCAAGGGCAGCTCCCTCGGGTCCACATGAAGACGGTGGGGTTATTACACCGAAGAGCGGAGGCTATCTAGCGATACCAACAGATAACGCCTCGGGGCTGGTGAGGGGCAAGAGAATCACCACGGGCGGCAAGAGCTTAAACACGAAAAAACGCCTAACGCCAAGGATGCTCAAAAACTCGTTTGTAAAGACGAGCAAGAAAGGCGTCAAAATTATATTTCAGAGAGTAGAGGCTGGCGACAAGAAGCTTAAAAAATATTTTATGAAAGCCAGGGGCAGTTACCCGGCAGGGCAGATCGTACCAATGTTCATTTTACTTAAAAAAGTAACTCTCAGACCACGAACAAACATCCGAGGCTATTTCCCGAGGGAGATACCAAGGATAGCTGATAAGACATTGGAAGCAATAGAACGATTGTGGGGTAAGGCGTAGTGGCTGATTCAATCAAAGAACAGATAGAACTTGCCTTTGAGGCGTTGCTGAAAACCATCACCACCGAGAATGGTTATGTCAACAACTTGGGGTGGAATGTCTTTCGCGGCAAGGATGCCCCTCTTGAGAAAGATGAGCTGCCTGGTCTGGTTGTCAACACTGGCGGGGAACGGTCAGACTCGACAATAAATGCAGGGTTTGACCACCATTGGTTGCCATTTGATCTGTCAGCCAGAGCAAACTACATGGATGACGCCGTTTGGCAGAAGGTCTGCAACTCAATGCTGGCGGATATGGTAAAGGCCATGGGCACAGACACAAATCTAGGCGGTCTCGCCTTTGATATACAGATTGGAGACAACCAGACCGGGGTAGATGACGGTAAGAACCTCATAGCCGGCACCGATCTTAACGTAACAGTTCATTATAGGACCAGGCACCTGGACCCATACAATTAAAAAGAAGGAGATTAGTCATGCTGACCAAAAATACAGTAATACTTGCAAAAATTGAAGGGACCTATGGTGTCGATCCGGTGCCAACATCACCAGATAACGCAATCCTTGTATCATCGCCAGACCTCAAGGTCGATGGTGAAATCCTGACCAGAGACTATGTGCGGCAGAACATGAGTCCAATTGGTCATGTTATCGGTAAGAAAAAAGTAACCTGCTCATTCACTTGTGAGCTGAAAGGATCAGGAACGGCCGGCACAGCACCGCAAGTCGGTGTGTTGCTTCGGGCTTGCGGCCTGGAAGAGACTGTTGCTGCCAGCTCCGTAACTTACACCCCCAGATCAACAGGGTTCGAGTCAGTCACTTTGTATGTCTACTTTGACGGCCTGCTTCATAAAGTGCCAGGAGTGGTTGGCAGCGTGTCACTTAACTTGGAAGCTGGCAAGTATGGTGAGCTGAGCTTTGACTTCGAAGGAAAGTACACCAAGCCTATTGACGCAGCTCTGCCTGCAAGTGGTCCGGTGATCACCCCAACACCAGAGATTGTTAAATCCGCCAATTTCTCAGTTGGTGGCTATGCCGCGACTATCAACGGCCTGCAGTTCGGCCTAAACAACACGATTACCGCCCCAGGCAATGTAAATTCTGCCGATGGCTACGGTGATTTACGTATAACAGGTCGTGACCCGAGCGGCTCTTTTGACCCTGAAGCTGTCTTACTTGCCACACATGATTTTTGGGCAGCCTGGGAAGCCGCCACGCCTCAAGCCCTCACTGTTACCATCGGCGCGACAGCAGGAAACATTGTCGACGTGGATGTTGATTTTGCTGTCTCCCGAGAGATTGGCTATGGAGACCGTGAAGGGATCAGAACTTATGAAATCCCATACACTGCTCAAGGAAGTGCTGGTGATGACGAGGTTGAAATTATCTTTACCTAGCCGCAGACAGACAAATACTACACAAATTTAAGGAGTACCAGCAATGCCCGTAGCCGTAGACCCAAAAGAAGAAATCACCTATATCCTGGAAGCCGAACGAACCAAAGAAACCCCAACTAGGTTTTTCCTGAAAGCGCCATCGAGCAGCAAGCAAAACAGGATGAAGGCTAAATTTTTCCACCTGTTGAACCAGCACAATGTCAACCCAATTGACTATAAAGGCCGAGAGGACGAGATGCCGTATGCTCTCGCCGTAGATTATGGCCTTGTCGTTCTGGAGGAGGTTTTAGTTGGCTGGGACGACTTCTTTGACGCGCAGGGCCGCAAGGTTCCATTCAAGACGGTCAACCTCCGTGCCAATATCGACAGGCTAGAGCCAGACGACCAGGAAGAGTTGGCCGCTGCAGCCCAAAAGCTAACACAAGTTACGGGTGATGAGGCAAAAAACTCAGATGGGCTGTCTTCGTCGGAAGACAGCCCGAAGACTACCAGTGCGGAGACCGCTGTAAAAGCTGGCACCACTGCCGTGCAGAAAACAAAAGCTCCGTCCCCCTCTGGACAATAGACGGAGAGAATCTGTATTCGTGCCCGAAAGGCGCTATCTCAAATGATTCGTATGAGTGGCTAACCTGGTATGGGCACTATAAAAACAACCTACTTCCAGTAGAAGGCGGACTCCTTAATCAGACCGCTAAATACTTGGAAGCTATGCAGATCATTGAGCAAGCAGTGAACGAACCGGGAACGAAATAAATGTCCACTAAAAACGTCTTTATCAGAATGACGCTGAAAGACTCTTTATCCTCCCAGATGAAGGGTGTTGCCGCTTCAATTGACAAGACGGGCAAGGCAGTCAAGGATCTCGGCTTCGCCACCGACCACGCCTTGAAGCTGCTCGGCACGAAATCCGACGCCACCTACCGCAAAATGGAGGCAGACGCCCAGCAGGCCTACAACAGAATCAAGGCAAGCGCAACCACTTCGACGGCGGAGCAGCAACGGGCCTTGCGGGGGCTGACCCAAGAACTGGCCAAGCTCAAGAGCCAGCAGACCGGCGTAGCCATCGCCACCGACAAAACAGCCAACTCCATGACCGGCCTTTCCATGGTTCTGGTCAAAAACTACTTGGCGTATCTTGCCCTGCAGACCGCCATGTCCGGGGTAGCTGCCGAGTTCCGCAAAGGCTTTTCCGCCGTCGAGGATTACAAGGGCAACGTCGCCAATATCGCGGCGATGGTTGCGACGTTTTCCAAGCAGGCCCAGACTGGGGATTTTGCCGGGGCCTTCAAGAACGCCTACGAATATTCTGAGAAAATCGTCCTGGCCCTGGAAAAGATGGACGCCCAATCGGTGGCCTCCGGGGAAGATTTAAAGGTGATGTTCCAGGCCTTCGCTCGCAACGGCGTCCTGCTTGACGAGCAAAACGAGAAGCAGAAACGCGGGTTCCTCGGGGTTGCCGCCGCCCTGAAGGTTATGTTCGCCAACACCAGCAACGCAACCTTGCAGTACAACCAGGAAATCGAGGCGCTGATGACCGGCCAGGCCAGGCAGGGCGACAAGCTGATCAAGATGCTCAAGGTGTCCAATCCTGATCTTGAGGCAAACCTCATCCTCTGGCGCCAGAAAGGCACCGTCCTTGAGAACATCCTGCCGATGGTGGAGGCTTACAACCTTGCCGCCCAGAAATTAGAAGGTGATTGGGCCGTGGTTGGCTCAACCCTTGACACCATCCACACCAGAATCCTCCGGGAAGGCTTTAAGCCGGTTGTCGAGGATATCCTTTCCATCTCGATCTCGATCAAGGATGCACTCCTTGACGCCAACAGCAAATTAACGCCGTTTGCCAAAAGCCTCCAGGAAGGCATCAAGAGCGCCTATGCGGAGGCCAAGGACCTGGCCGGGATAACGGCCGGGATGGCTGGCGGGTGGATGGCCGTCACCGCCGCCCTCACGGCCTATAAAATAGCCATCGGCGAGGCGACGGTCCTGACCGCCGCCTTGGCGAGACTCAACCCCTGGATAGTTATTCCTACGGCGGCGGCAGGCGGTTTTGTCTGGATGAAGCAGCGTCTGCAAGAGCTTACCGAGGAGATGCTGAAGCAGGAGGAGGGCGTTACGGCGCTTGGCGAAAAATGGTCGATGCTCCAGGCCCCTGAAGGCTGGGACCCGGAGAAACAGCTGCGGCTGCTCGAAATTAAAAAAATCATCGATGAAATCAACGATGTCAAAAAGAACGGCATAAAATGGGAACTTTTTGAGTCCCCCGATAGGATAGCGGAACGGGTCGCCAGCCTGACCGACGAGCTGAATAAACTGCTGGGAGTGGAAACCGCCCAGGAAAAGATGGTGCGTCAACTGGTGGCGGCTGGGGAGTTCCCCGTCAAAAAAGCCCCGCCCGCGCTAGGTATCAGCGAAACACCCAAACAGGTCAAGGCAAGACTCGACGCCGTGAAAAGCTACCAGGACACCCTTGAAAAGGCAGTGTACGGGGCGATGTCCGAGTACGAACAGAAAATTTACGACATCGAAAAGGCCTATAAAGCCCAGGAGGCAAGCCTTGAGGGGCTTGTCATGGGCGGAATGTCGATGGCCCGCGCCGATGAACTTCAGGCGGCTTACCGGGCCAAAGCGGATCGGGAGCTTACCGCCCTGGAGGAAAGGCGGCGGATGCACGGTCCGGACCGCGATGACTACCTGGCCCAGCAGGCCGCCGACTTCAAAGCGGCCCAGAAGGCCTCGGAGGAGTACGCCAAGTCGATGGACGCCATTACCAGGGCTTCACTGCCCGACCAGGAACGCGCCCTCTACGACATCCAGCAGCGCTACGCCGCCCTGGAAAACCAACTTGTCGAACAGGTAGATTTGTACGGCATGAGCATGGCCGAGGCGGATGCCTACCAGGCCGCCTTTGCCGCCCGCATGTCGGAAGAGCTTACCGCCCTGTCCGACAAAACGGAAGAAACCGCCACCGACATGTCCGAGTTCTGGAAAACAGCCTATGGCAATATGCAGGATGTAGGAGCCAGCTTCTTTAAATCCATGCGCGAAGGCTCAGACGACTATCTGAAGAATTTTTCCGACATGGTTTTAAACATGGTCGATCAATGGATGGCCGCTAAAGCAATGATGGCCATGGTCGGTGATCCAAACTCCGGCAAAACCGGCCTTTTGCAGATGGCAGCCGGTGCGGCAATCTCCTATCTCGGCGGAAAGTTCGGGGCTGTACAAGGCCCAATCAACGCCCCACCCGATACATGGCACGCTCCTATGGTCTTGCCAGAGAAAAGTTATGCGGTAGGTACTGATTACGTCCCATACGACATGGTGGCGCGGATTCATAAGGGTGAAAGGATTATCCCGGCGGCTCAGAATAGACCTGGAGTTGGCGCCTCGGTACAGGTCAATGTCATCAACAACGCCAGCGGCACTCAGGCCAAGGCCAGTGAGCGATCAGATGGTAACGGCGGCAGGATCATTGATGTGATGATCGAGCAGATCAAGGGCGCTATTGCTAGTGATATCTCAAGGGGCGACGGATCCATACCAGCCGCAATGAGCCGCACCTACGGCCTAAACAGAGCAGCGGGGGCTTACTGATATGGCATTATGGCCAACAACATTACCAGCACCGACAGCAGAGGGCTACCAACTTGAAAATCATGATCAAACTGTGCGCTCTGATATGGAGGTCGGCACGGCACGCCAGCGCCGTATTTCTGCGGCAAGCAATGACAAGCTCGCAGTCTCATGGCTGTTCACCGATGCCCAGTTTGCTATCTTCCGCGCCTGGTTTAATGATGCCTCAACCGGCATAGCTGGTGGCGCGTCCTGGTTTAACGGCCTTGATCTCGCCCTGGGTGGCGGCATAACAACACCTGATTGTCGATTTGTCGGCGGTAAGTATATGGCTGTACCAAAGTCCGGCGTCCAGAATTGGATAGTCTCAGCCAACCTGGAGATCCGCTGATGCCTGACGAGACCTTGTCACAAGCGATCAAAGAGGCCTACGCCTCGGCACCATCGGATAGCATTATCTATCATACACTGGAGATTTATCATCCATCGTTTACGGTGCCGATCCGCGTAGTGCGCGACAATGCCGACCTCGCAGCTACCCTTGAAGCCACAGCCCCCAGAGACGCCAGCACAGAAGTCACTTTTTTAGGCTACCAGTTCGACATCACGCCCCCGGAAATATCAACAAGCGGCGTACCGCAATGCACGGTCGAGATTGATAACGTATCCAGAGAGATATTAGCCCAGATCGAGGCCGCTGTTGCCAGTGGCAGCCTTGAGCTGATAACTCTTATCTACCGTTGTTTTTTGTCTAACGATCTCTCCGGCCCTGAAAATGATCCGCCACTGTCGCTGACCGTTTCGGACATAAACGCTACAGTTTTCAGAATATCGGCCACCGCCGGATTTGCCAACTTAGCAAACAAACGCTTTCCCGGTGTTGATTATACATCGGAAGTTTACCCTGGGTTAATTGCACAGTAGTAGGAAACGACGATGACACATTGGGCCGAAAAATATATAGGCGAGCCGTGGATTGCTGGCGAAAATGACTGCTGGTCATTTGCTCGTAAGGTATGGCGTGAGCAGTTTGGTATCGATGTGCCGATGGTCGATGTGGATGCCTGCAGCCGTATAGCATGCAGTCGGGCCTTTCAAAATCACGATGAGCGCGGCAGCTGGATACCTGTCACTGCCCCGCAGGAAGGTGATGCCGCCTTAATCGGCAAATCCACCAGACCGTCCCATGTCGGTATTTTTGTCGAAAATGGCGTGCTCCATTCTGTGCAAGGCGTCGGCGTTGTTTTTTCCTCGCTTATGGCCTTATCGCTCACAGGGTTTCATGTTTTAGGCTGGTACAGGAGGGCTGTCTGATGTTAGCCCATGCCGTTACCGTCCGTGACCCGTTCAACCCTGGTCTATCGCGTGAAATGGTGCAGATAACCGCGCCAACTCCAATATCTGCTTTGGCTATCCCCGGAAACTCACCATTTATAATCTTGAGAAACGGTCAAGCTGTGCTTCGTGCTGATTGGGAAACTGAGATTATGGACGGCGATATTTACCAGATTGTCGTACTGCCTCAAGGCGGTGGTGAGGGTGGATCTGACCCAATGCGGATTATTTTGACCGTTATAGTTATTGCAGTCTCGATATATGCCCCATATATGGCTCCTGAGGCATGGGGAGCGTTAAGCGCAGCCGGGGCAGTTACCACTACGGGGTCATTAATATCAGCAGGGGTGATGATCGGCGGCACAATGTTAATAAATGCCTTAATCCCACCACCATCACTGCCATCAAACCAGCAGGCCGCCCAATTAGCAGCGCCATCACCAACCTATAACATGCAGGCCCAGGGCAACACGGCACGGCTTGACCAGGCTATCCCGGTGCAGTACGGACGCCTGCGTGTTTTCCCCGACTTCGCGGCACTGCCTTATGTTGAGTACGCCGGAAACGAGCAATACATCTACCAGCTGCTCTCTCTTGGCCAGGGCCTTTTTGATATTGAAGCCATCCAGATCGAGGATACCGATGTCAGTGGCTTCGAAGAGATAACCTACGAGGTCATTGAACCAGGCGAAACATTAACCATATTTCCAGCCAATGTTGCTACCAGTGGTGAGGTCAGCGGCCAGGAACTCTTGTCCGGAGCCTACGTCGGCCCATTTGTCGCTAACGCGTCAGGCACCGCTGCAAACTATATCGGGGTTGATGTGGTCATGCCTCGCGGACTTTATCATTACACCTCAAGCATAGAGGCTATGTCACTAACGGTGCGGGTCGAGGCCCGTGAGATTGACGACGACGGTGTGGCAATCGGCACCTGGGTCACTTTGGGCACCGAGACCTACACCTACAAAACCACCACTCCTCAACGGGCTTCGTTACGGTATGCTGTTGCCGCCGGTCGCTATGAAGTGCAGATGACCAGGACAGACACCAAGCAGACCGACACCGCCTATGGTCATGAGGTTATCTGGGCAGGTCTGCGTGCCTATATGCCTGAGACTCGTGATTATGGGAATGCGACTTTGATTGCTATGCGGATGCGAGCCAGTAATAACTTATCTGCCCAGGCCAGTCGCAAGGTTAATGTGATATGTACACGCAAGCTGCCAATCTGGAACGGTTCCACCTGGAGCGCCGAGACCGCCACCTCAAGTATAGCCTGGGCCTTCGCTGATGCCTGCCGAAATCCTGACTATAGTGCCGGCCTTGCCGACTCACGAATCGATCTTGCCGCCTTGCTTGCTCTTGATACACTCTGGGCAGCGCGTGGTGATACCTTTGATGGTCGCTTTGATAGTGCTATCTCACTCTGGGAGGCCCTTACCAAGATTGCGACAGTCGGTCGGGCCAAGCCGTTCATGCAGGGCGGCATTGTCCGGATAGCCAGAGACTCTGAGCAGACCCTGCCAGTTGCCATGTTTTCTATGCGTAACATTAAGCGCGGCTCATTTTCAGTTCATTATCTGATGCCCACCGAAGAGACAGCCGACGCTGTGGAGCTTTCCTATTTTGATCGCAACTATTGGGCCTCTCGCCGTGTCCAGGCCAAACTACCGGGATCAACAGCCTCAAAGCCGGTGAAGGTTGATACGTTCGGCATGACTGGCCGTGAGCAGGTCTATGCTGATGGCATGTATCGAGCTGCCTGCAACCGGTACCGCCGTAAAATCATAAAATTTCAAACTGAGATGGAAGGCTTCATACCATCCTTTGGTGATCTGATTGCTGTCTCTCATGATATGCCGCAATGGGGCCAGCATGGCGAGGTGCTGGCCTATGACTCCGGCACCCTTGAACTGATTATCTCTGAGCCGCTTACCTTTACCACCGGCACCCATTACATGGGCCTGCGTAAGCGCGATGGATCTATATCTGGGCCATATGCTGTCACGGCTGGCGCTAACGAGTATACAGTAACACTTGGTGCGGCTCTTGATTTTACGCCCTACACCGGACACGACGAGGAACGCACGCACATATCATTCGGGCCGGGAGAGACTTGGAGACAGCCTGCCAAGGTTTTATCCGTCAAACCGCGAGGCCTCTATAGTGTCGAAATTGAGTGCATCAATGAGGACGCCTCAGTCCATAGTGCCGAGACCGGACAGATTGCACCGCCTGTGCAGTATAGCCAGTTGCAGACCAACTACACGGCACCCGTTATCGCCTCGCTGCATTTAAAAAGTAGCCCGAGTGATGCCAGCAAGGTGCTGATGGTCTGGACACCGGCCCCAGGTGCCGACACCTATCAGGTAGAAATGGCCGCCGGGTTTGATCCGTTTGCCACCGATCTGGTCTGGACCCGTGTCGATGAAACAACCTCAAATAATACCGCAGTTACCGCAATCTATGGGGCACTGACTTTAATCAGAGTTCGAGGCGTTGGCCTGGTCACTGGCCCATGGTCGGTGCTTTTTTACGGTGACGAATCTGACTTTATGTGGGGAGCCGACTCAGCCCTGATGTGGGACGCTGACGATACAACTTTAATGTGGAACGCATAATATGACAGCCTTACCAGCAGTAGCAGACTTTACCGCTTCAACCGTTACCGAGGCCGAATTTAAGACTGCCCAGACCAACTTGATCAACTTCCTCTCCGGCCTGTTTGGCACAGACGGCACAGCGGCCACGGCCTTGGCAACGATGATGACGCTAGGCTGTTCTGTAAGTGCTAAGTCGGCAGCTTACACAGTGCTTGCCGCAGATCGCGGGAAGGTATTTCATTGTTCAGGCACATGGACAATGCCGCTAACAGCGGCGGCAACTTTAGGATCTGGCTTTTCCTGCGCCGTTATCAATACCGGCACCGGCTCAATCACTATTGCCCCATACTCTACCCAGCTTATCGATGGAGTCTCAACGATAACATTGGCCGCTGACGAAGGGTGCATCATAACCTGCAACGGCACCGCCTTTTTTACTATTAAATCAGTTCTTCGAACCGCCTCTGCCGCGACCAAGGGCGGGGTGAAGGTTGGCGCCGGGCTGACTATGGTTGGCGAGGAGTTGAGGGCAACAGGGCCTAGCTATCCGATCTCGGTTGCTAATGGTGGAACCGGCGCAACTTCGGCAAGTGCCGCTGCTGATAACCTGAGCGTGGTGAAGAGGGATCATGGGCATAATGCGGTTGGGAGTCTGTGTTTTGCCGTAATTAATCCTGTGGGTTCAGTAAACTCCCCGGCGTCTACAACGGTAACACCTGGGGGAACAATATCAGGGTCAAGCCTATCTGCGTGTGGCACAGCATCTGGAGCACTATTCGCCTATGGCAGCACACTATCCGGCACATGGCGATGCTTAGGGTACGCGTATGGTGGCTCAACATATTCGGACCCATCTACGCTCTACTACAATAGCGCAACTGTATGGCAGCGAATAGCATAAGGAAAACAAATGAAAATTCTATCAGCAACATCACCCCAATGGGCCAACGCAGAACATACTGCTGTCAATCTGACAATCACCACCGACACCCTCGGTGATCTGCCATTTACCGCCAGCCCTGATGACACAGAAGCGCACGGACAGCAACTTTACACCGATGCAGTCGCCGGGACCTTTGGCATCATTGCCGAATTTGTTGGCCCCACCCTGGCCGAACACAAAGCCGCCGCTGTCGCCACCGTTATCGCCAACCGAGACACCAAACGCTACACCAACGTCACCGCCCTCGGCCACACCTGGCAGGCCGACCAGACCAGCAAAGACCTACTCTCTGACGCCATCAATCTGGCCCAGGCTGGCCTGCCGCTACCCACTGAATGGCGGGACGCCGACAACACCAATATGACCATCACCTCCATCACCGACCTCCTGGCCATTGCCGGGGCCATGGCCACCCAGACCCAAGCCGCCTACGCCTGGTCGTGGGGCAAAAAAGGCGCAATCGAAACCGCCACCACCGCCGCCGAACTGGCCGCGATTGATCTGACAAATTAACGCCATTGCAAAGGATCACGAGACCATGCCGCAAACCGACACCAACCTCTGGACCGCGATTGCCAATTTCGGGGTTTTGATCCTGGCCGCCCTCGGCCTCAAGGGCCGCATCGACGCCCTCGCCGCCACCGTCATCTATAAGGATACCTGCAAGGTCTGTGGTGGCGGTTTGGCCAAAGAGCTTGCCTTGCTCCGGGAAGCCCAGGAGCGGCAGCACGAAGAACAGATGGCCCTGATTAAAACGGTACACCAAAACCTACCCAAACGGCGGGAGGATTGAAAATTATGACGATTAAAACCTCACAATGCGGGGCGGTCATGCACCATGTCAGAAACGGCGTGCCGTCTATCAAAGGGATTATGAGCACCATGCCAGGGTATCTCGGATCGCCCCACGAACAGCAGGTGAATGAGCAAATCGACCGTGTGATCTCCGCAGTAAGCAACTGCCAGAATTTTAAAAAAACGTGTGGGGAATGCCCCAACAAAGTGGAGATCATCCCTGGTGTCAACGTCCTTAAAGTGAGGGCATAAAATGACTGAGACCTTTGCCAGGATCATCGACTTTAGCCTGGAACAGGAGGGCGGCTATGTCAACGATCCAGCCGATCCCGGCGGCGAGACCAACTACGGGATCAGCAAACGCAGCTACCCGGACCTGGAGATCAAACGCCTGACCCGCGACCACGCCATCAGCCTCTACCGCTCTGAGTTTTGGGAGCGTCTGAGCCTGCCATCCATGGCTCCAGCAGTGGCCGCCGCCACCTTTGATGCGGCAGTCAACTGCGGCCCAGGATCTGCGGTCAGATGGCTACAGTCAGGGATCAACGACCTGGTTCACTCCCCCACCGGAAGCGACATCGATGTTGACGGAGATCTCGGCCCACAAACCATCGCCGCCTCCCAGCATTGCAGCGCCCTACGCCTGGCCATGGCCATCCAAGCCGCTCGGCTCCGGCACTACTGCCGCCTGGCCGCTAAACATCCACAATACCTGCGCGGCTGGGCCATGCGCCTGGCAGCACTACAAGATCTCATTGTCCAGGAGGCGATCTAATGGCAGACAAAATCAAATACCAGGACGGATACAAGTACCAGTTGGTCCAGATCTACGCCACGATCATCGCCATCCGCCCCCCGGCCCGTATTGAGTCCACCTACATCGTGCTCGACACCGACGGCACCTTGAGCATCCGGCCAGGTTACGCCTGGGACGGCCCCAGCGGCCCCACCATCGACACCAAAAACTTTATGCGAGGCTCCCTTGTCCATGACGCACTTTATCAGCTGATGCGTATGGAACTGCTTCCTCAATCCTGCCGCCTGTTGGCCGATGAAGAACTGCACCGGGCCTGCCGTGATGATGGCATGAGCTGGATCCGCGCCTGGTACGTCAAACGAGCATTACTGCGTGCCGGGGCACCAGCCGCCAGCCCCTCCCATAAAAAAACAATCCTGGAGGCCCCATGAAAACAACCGTATTTAACCGAGTTTGTCCGTCTTTGTCCGTGTGTGTCCGTGTGTGTCTGTGGATAATCTTAGCTGTTGCCCTCTCATCATGCGCCACCGCCAATATAACCACCACCACCAATGCCGACGGTTCAAGCTCATGCACGGCAAGTTACCAAGCATTTCGCCCGAGCCTATGACGGGCTTAAAGTCACCGCCTGCGGGGCAAAAGGCAACGCCGATAACGCCACAGCCAGGATGATGATATCTCTTGGTGGGGACGAAAAAAAGAAAAGTGGAAAGGCCTGTTGGCTGATGTCGGAGAGTTTGGCCCCGATTGCGTTAAAGATCATAGCATTGATAACTATATTGACAACCTTGCGCGTGCCAGAGTTGGCGGGTGGAACAAATATCATAAGGAGAAAATCGCAACATGAAAAAAATATTATTGGCGACACTTTATGTACTGTTCATTTTTGCCGGGCTGGCTTCTGCGCGCAGCGCCTATTGGGTTGACTCAACCGCCAGCCTGGCTGCCATTGACCACCTCGACTCGAAAGGCGCTTGTGCGGCAACCGGTGGCACCTGTACCGGCGCAACGTGTTCCACCGGTGGTAATATTTGCGTCAATCTGGCAACCAATAATGTTGCCGCTATCATAAAAGAGACCGCCGGTACTGAAAAATGGCTCTATGACTCTACATCGACAGCCACTCACGACGGCTCAACTGTGGTACAACCCAACTCCAACGCCGGGGCTGGCCGCTGGCACTATGTCGGGGCGACGATCACCGAAGCCGAAAGAGCAAAGCTTGGTTATATTTCAGTGGCGCAGGCGGTTGATTTAGACACAATAGCAAGCGATACTACTACTAACAACGCCAAGGTTACTAACGCAACTCATACCGGCGACGTAGCCGGTTCAGATGCGCTAACCATCCAGCCGGGCGCTGTTGATATTGCTATGTTATCAGCAACAGGCACAAAGGACGCGACAACGTTTCTGCGAGGCGATAACGTCTTTAGTGTGCCTACAGGTGGCGGCGATATGCTGCAATCAACATACGACGCCAACGCCGACGATTTGATTGATGATACAGCTATTGCCACAACTATTGCCAGAGATAGCGAGATCCCAACCGCAGTAAGCAGTCTTGCCAACGACAGCGGCTACATCACCAGCTACACGGTGACTGAGAGTGACGTAACAGCGCATCAGGCCGCGTTGACGATAACCGAGGCGCAGATCAGCGACCTGGCGCACGCGGTTGATACTGTGCTTAATGAGACGCAGGTTGACGCCTACGTTGCTAACAACGGCTATGCAGCCGCCACAGATGTCTCGCTAAACACTACGCACCGCACATCAAGCGGCGCTGACCACACTTGGCTCGGCCAAGACTTGCGCACCACAGCAAGTCCCACTTTTGCCGGGGTGACTATCAACGGCGATGATGGCAATCGTGCCGTCTCTCTGCTCGACAATACCGTTGCTGTTGGCTGCCTGGCCGGTGACTATCGAATTTATCCGCAAAACGGCGTCTGGAAAAAATGCGAATCAGGCACCATTACTGACGTCGGAGCCGGGGCGTCAAGCGGCGATATGCTCAAATCTGTCTATGACGCCAACACCGACAATTTAATTGATGATACAGCTATTGCCGCTACTATTGCGCGTGACAGTGAGATACCAACAGCGGTAAGCGCCCTCACCAACGACTCAGGATTTATCTCGGGCTATACCGAAACAGACCCAACCGCTGAACCGGCTCTTGGCAACCCTGCGAGTGATGGCTATGTTCTGTCGTCAACTGCTGCCGGTAGTCGGTCTTGGGTATCAAACGCAGGCGGTGGCTCGGGTGGGCATATAATTCAGGATGCAGGCACACCAATGACCGCTCGCGCCAATCTTAATTTTGCTGATTTTACTCTCACAGATGACTTGGCTAACGATGCAACCGTAGTAAACCTGGATTTATCAGAACCCCCGGCAATCGGCGGCACAACCCCGGCACCAGCATCGTTTACTACGCTGATTGCCGACACCTTCGACTGGGGCACCCCGGCCACCGGAACCACTGGTGAAATGGCACTACTCGAAGATCCAGCCAATGGCACAAACTCAACTACACTTAAGGCCGCAGCTGATATCGCAGCCGATGTAGTTTTGACATTACCCG
>Ga0100403_1001196_pt1 | contig 23963 bp, 28 predicted proteins | sample CryGeymet201501t_FD_83663 | JGI IMG/M metagenome (GOLD analysis project Ga0100403, IMG submission 83663) | Groundwater microbial communities from Crystal Geyser aquifers in Utah, USA - Crystal Geyser metaG 2015-01t | ecosystem: Environmental > Aquatic > Deep subsurface > Groundwater | place... | reverse complement strand
TTCACATCTTTGATAGCTGTACATTCCCAAATTGTAAGTGCGTCAATAGCAGCAGCTAAAACATCGGTCTTATCATAACTACTAAAAGCAAGGGTAAACGCATCTCCTGGCGCACCGGTTACGGTAGCACTGATATTTGTACTTGTAACCGTTAATAAAGCAGCGGTACCGGCTCCCGTATATTTTATAGTCATAGCAGGTTTTCGATATGGTCTTAAATAACCATTTGCACTGACCGCAGCTTTTTTCTTGAATCCAAAACCTTCGTAAAGAGCTATTGGTATAGCTTTATAAATACCTTCTTTTACATCAAAAGAAACTCCCCCGACTATATCCGCAACCATATCTATAATAGCTTTTGTTTTACCACCATCATTAAAATCTGTAAGTCCTATGGCTTCGGCAAGTACGAGATTTCTCCCCATTGTTTTAAGCTGATCCGCTGTATATGCTTTTAGAATTTCAGACATTATATTTCTACCTCTCTGCTTTCTTCAGAGCCTATGAAATTTATTGTACCTTTTAAAGAAAAGGATTCGCCTTGTAATCTCAGACTTTTCATATCTATTTTAACGCTTTCTACCCGTGCATCGGCTTGAATTTGATTCGTAAGGTCTGTTATATACCGCTGTATTCTGACCATTAAAGGCGCATTTCCGTCCCCTATGCTTGTAACACCCCAATTCGGGGAGAATACGCTCAGACTGCCTTTTTTTGAATTGAGCCTATTCATAAGACTGTCATAAGTAACTTGTATTCCAGACTGACCCAGAATATCTCCTGTAGAAGAAACCATTATATTCCCATTTACATCAAGAGCTATATCCGAACCGTGAATAAAAGTGTTTATATCGCTATCATCGGCAACATAGACAAGGTTATCATCGGACCGGCTCAGCGCACTTACTTCAACCGGTATTATTATCTGCTGACCTATTAAATTTCCTTCAATAAAATCGGATTCGGTGATATTATTTATTTTAAGAATTGAAATAAACTTTTCAGCGTCAAGAAGTTCTCGAAGAGCTACTATTCTGGCTGTATCACCCTCTAAAACGGTATAATATTCAAAAGTAGAATCATTAACGACTTTATTGCTTCCGTCTTCATCAAACTGTTCGGTAGTAAGGGTATAATCATCAGCACTTGCATAATACCTAATCTCGTCCTTTTTAACAGTAGAATTGATAATGCCTGACATACTTTTAGCGTAAACCTCTAGTTTCTGCAGAACATTATAAAAAGATATGTTGTTAATATCGAGAATATCGTCAATGGTAATATCTCCGCTTTCGTAAAGCGCAAGCTGTTCACTTGTGAGAAAAATATTAAGCATTGAAGCTTGAAGACTTAATACGGTTTCAATCATTTGAGATAATGAAGAAGGTAGGTTATCCTGTGGTATTTCTGTTCCGGCTTGAATGGCTGTATTACTTTCATCAATACCGGCTAATAAATCTTGTATGGCTATAATTTTTCTATAAATATCGACATTATAAGCAATTTGCTGCTGAATACTGTTATATGCTTCGGTGAAATTAGTGCTTTGAAGCTGTGTATTTGCAGCGTCCACGGCTTTATTAAGGCTTATCTTAACCTCTGGACTGCTGCTAACTTGGTTATGATCTCTTTCGTATAATTCCATACTTATTGTGTATTCGGAGGTACCAAATCTTGTATCGGTCTGTGAGCTTGTAAAAGTATCTATACGGGCGTAATAATGATCATCCATATCATAGTCATGAAATATGAGCTGTATTTCATCATAAAGCGCACCGATTTTATTCTTTACCAATTTAGAAACTTTTTTGTAAAGTGCGGTAACTTCAGGACTGCTGTTCATAACAGTAGAAGGTATAGTCATTTTACTGTTCTTCGTCATGGTGTAATCTCTGTATCTAATTAACATCCATTGAAGTTTAAAAAATTCGGTCATACCGTCTATTTGATTTTCAAGAGCTGATCCATCTCTTGCGACCGGATTGTCGGGACTACCTACATACGGAAAGAAAAGTTCTCCGCTCAGACTTAATTGCTTAGTTCCGTTCCCTGCGTCTGTATTATAATTGCTTGAAAGTGTGGGGTTGGTCGTGGATCTCGTAACCTCAGTCATTTCCTTTTTTTTAGGCGGTATCATGAAGAAAATTTCGGTAATAGTCTTACGCTTCTTATCCACAAACTCGAAAGAATACAAACCAGTTAGTTCAAAGGTTCCGGTTAGGGCACGAATTATAAGTGGAATCTGCATTTTTACCTTTTTCGCATGATTTACCTTATAACAACCGGTTTATAGCTTTATATTGAATCAATTACAGTTATTGTCAAGTATTAAAATTTTGTAAAAATATTTATTTTTTTTATTGACACTATGTTTTTGAAATTGTAGGTTTGAATAAATAAAGAGTGAGGTTTTAGTATGAGTAAACATTGTGAAGATTGTACACATTATGAAAAATGTGAAAATTGTGAAGATATGAATAATCATAACCATAATTATAGTAACGCTATAAGACCAAAAGAGAAACCTGAGAAATTATTGATTTCAAAAGAATTAGCGAAAGGCATTTTTCAAATAGCTTTAACTTCTATTGAGATAGGTGGAGATATTGAAAATAATTTCATAACATCTATGAAATGTTCCGGCTATATTGAAAAATCAGAGCTTGAGGCTTTGGTTGAGAAGGTTGAAGCTAGAATTGCAAAAATTGAGAAGAATACCGCCCCAAATGAATTTTTTAGATTCAGCGAAATTGATTTAATTGAAATAAAAAATGTTATTAAAGCTCTAATAAAAGATCATCCGGAGTATAAGAAATGAGTAAAGCAAGAGATGAATATTTAAAATGGTGCGAAAAGATGATTTTTGCAGATGCTTTTCCACCTGTTAAATATATCAAAGAGCTTGAAAAATCTAATGCTGAATTGATTGAACTTGTTAAAAGAATATGTATTGCCAATGGAATTAATTCAGAACATGTTTTAGAAGATTTTTATGAAAAATTAAAATCACAAAAGCTGAATTAAGTGAGAAATGATTAAAAGGAGAAAAAAGTGAAAATATTAGTAGCGTGTGAAGAAAGTCAGACGATTACAAAGCATTTAAGAAATTTGGGGCACGAATCTTTTAGTTGCGACTTGATAGATTGTAGTGGCGGTCATCCCGAATGGCATATAAAAGATGATGCTATAAAAATAGCATATAACGGCACATGGGATATGATGATAGCCCACCCACCTTGCACCTTTCTTTCTCATGCCGGTGCAAGGTGGCTTTACCCAAAAGGAGTTTTAAATGTTGAGCGATATAATAAAGGTTTAGAAGCTAAAAAATTTTTTATAAAACTTTTGAATGCTCCTATTGATAAAATCGCAATTGAAAACCCCGTTCCAAGTAAAATATATGATTTACCTGTTCATACTCAAATAATTCAACCTTATCAATTTGGAGACGAAGCGCAAAAAAAGACATTACTTTGGCTTAAAAATTTACCCGAACTTATACCGACTGAAATTGTGGGTAAGGGTGAAATGGTGACTTATGCCAGCGGTAAACGAAAAGCTAAATGGTTTATGGACGCTGCTCATGCTAAAACAGTAGAAGAAAGAGCGAGATTAAGAAGCGTAACTTTTGACGGTATAGCTAAAGCTATGTCAGAACAATGGACAACAGAGGTATAAATGATTAAAATAAAAGTATGTGATATTGCGCCAAAAGGGGCTTGTTCTTATTATCGTGGTCTTGGAGTTCTGTCAAAGCTGTGTAAAATCAGACCCGATATAAGCGTTGAGTACATTGATAGCATGAGCTGGAATAAGCTCATTGACTGTGATATTCTGTATCTGGTCCGTCCCGTTGAAAACAATTATATTGAGTCAATGACCGCTGCTAAAAACTTCGGGGTTAAGGTCTGGATTGACTTTGACGATTGCTTGCCGGAAATAACCGCTGATAATCCGGCTTATGATTATTTCACTCAAGAGCATATCGTCAAAAACATGGAATATGCGATTAAAAACGCTGATATAGTTACCGTAAGCACTGACCACATAAAACAGTATTTTAAAAATCTCAATCCTAACATTATAGTCATTGAAAACGCTTTTAATGATTATAATTATAAACTGGAAAAGAAAGAGGTCAGTGCGAAGCGTATTTCTTGGCGTGGAAGTGCGACACATAGAAACGACTTGCTTTCGTGTAAAGCGGATATGATTAGAATATCAAAGAATTTTCCAGAATGGGATTGGGTTTTTATCGGAGACAATGTATGGTATATTGCAGATGAGATAGAGCAAAGTACTTGCGTTTCTAAAGAACTTGACATAATCAAATACAACAAGTTTTTATCAGACATCACTCCTGCAATACATATAGTTCCGCTTGTAGATACACCTTTTAATCAGAGTAAAAGTAATATTGCATGGTTGGAAGCTACAAGTGCCGGAGCGTGTTGTATTACGCCTAACTTACCTGAATTTGATAAACCAGGGGTTATAAATTATTCAAACAATTTCGGCTATGTATTTGAAAAAGCGATAAACAGCCGAAGTTTTAGAAAAGAAAATTATGAAAAGAGCTTGCAATATATCAGGAATAATCTCTTACTTTCTCAGATAAATCAAAAACGAATAAAAATAATCGAGGAGATAATCAAGTAATGGATCACAATTACTTAAAATACAGAGAATTAAAACCGAATGATACGGTTTTAATTCTTGGTGCTTATGATGGTGATTTTATCAGAGAAAAAAAAGATGAAATAATCGAAAAGAATGTTTTTGTAATTAATGTCGAACCCGATATAAGACTTTGCAAGGACATGATGGAATTTATCTTAAAAGAAATGCCGTTAAACGCCACTGCTCTTAATATTGCCGTTAGTGACCGAACCGGTACCGCAGTTTTTGAAAACAAACAAAACACTTTTATATCTGGATTAAAAGATATTCCTTTTATGTACTGGACTGATAAAGCTTTGTTTGAAACTAAAATACTTACAATCGCTCTCGATGATTTGATAAAACTATATGACCCTACCTGTATATTTTGCGATATAGAAGGGGCTGAAATTGAAGCTTTTACAAATTCGGCTTACTTTGCTTTTATTCCGTACATAGCAATTGCAGCGTATCATATCAGGGACGGTGTAAAAACTTTTGTCAGATTATCAGAATATTTTTCTAAAAAGATATTAAACAGTCATAAAATAATTGTCGATGTCGATGATTTTAAAAAACAAGAAGAGGTGTTATACATAGTATGAAGTTCCCCGAAAGCAAAATTGCTCACCGATATTGTAAAGGTGAGGGTATAGAAATTGGCGCAGCAGCACACAACCCTTTTGGACTGGAAAATTGTAAATTTTTAGCTCATAAAGAAAGAGTTGAGTTTTGGAAAGAATCAGAAATAAGCATGTGTGGTGAATATATTGAACCCGATATGTACGGAACCGCTGAAGAAATACCGGTTGAAGACAATTCACAAGATTATATCGTCAGTTCGCATGTTATTGAACACGTTCCTAACCCGATACGAGCTTTTCTTGAATGGAAAAGAGTGTTGAAAAACCAGGGAATAGTGTTTATGATATTTCCGAAACGTGACGCAGATCCGAATGATGTAAACCGTCCTATTTCTGAAATTAGTGATTTTTACAAACAGTATAATAATCCCCAGCCTTTAAATGATAATAGTTGTCATATATGGATTTTCACCTTAGAAACTATGGTTAATCTAATTGATTTTTGTAATGAAACCTATGGCTTGGGATGGAAAATTATAGATAGTCAGGAAACCGATGATAAAGTCGGTAACGGTCATACGATAGTAATAAAGGTGAATAAATGAATATAGCTCTTATTTGCGTAGTCAATCCGCAGGACAATGATGTCTTTCCCGATATGCTTCTTTATTATTATAATCTGGGTATAAAACATTTTTATCTTATGCTTCATAAATCAGATCCGGTTTTAAGAAACCATGTTTTCTTATTTGAAACAATGTATGATGTAAGTGTAAAGACTTTCTTTAATGATAATGACGAGCATTATCATGAACAGGACTTTAAAGTCTTAACCGATGCTGCAATAGCTGACGGTATGAACTGGATTATCGGCAGTGATGCAGATGAACTTCTGGTTTTGAAACAGCATGAAAATATCGAAGATTTTTTAAAACAGTTTGATAGTTCAGACAATATCATTTTGTCGTATAAATGGATTGATTACAGATCCGATGCCGATGTTAGCGAAAATGCTTTCATTAACATGAAGTACAGATGCAAAGATTTTATGGATGTAACCGATAAAGGCTGGGTTAAAACAAACGGTAAATTTTCACCGACAATGATTTATTCCACTGGTTTTCACAGTATAATCGGTTCGGAAAACATTGTCGAAGTAAGTCCGGAACAGGCTTTTTACGCTCATTTTCCGGAACGTAATTTTGAACAATACGAGAAAAAAACTAATCTGCAGCGTAAGAACTGGATAAACAGATATGGATTTTTCTACATAGACAAACAAATAGCAGATAATCCGAACTACTTGAAAGAGGCGTGGAAGGATAAGCTGATAACGAGTGATGGGTTAAGAACTGTTTGTAACAATGACAAGAGTCTGCAGACAAGTGAGAAAATGGAATATGTCTATGATCCTATTAATCTGGAGCTATTTAGATTATGAAAAAATTCGATTTCCTTCTGGTAGGCGCAGGCTTGTATAATGCGGTAATGGCTGAGAGACTAACTAGTGCCGGATATAAGGTCTTACTTGTTGAAAAGCGGAATACTATAGGTGGTAACTGTGCAAGTAAAGACGTAAACGGAATAGATGTTCACTTATACGGTCCTCATGTTTTTCATACCAGTAATAAACAGGTCTGGGATTATATTACAAGGTTTGGAGAGTTTAAGCAATTTACTCATAAAGTCTTGAGTAAATACAAAGACAATGTTTATAATTTCCCTATAAATAGGAAAACAATTATTGATTTTAATAATAATGAAGGGTGGTTATCTTCTAATGAAGATATATATAATGCTTTTTTCAAAGAATATTCTGAAAAGCAATGGAACTGTAAATTTGAAGATGTACCGGCTCAAGCTCTGAAAAGAATACCAGTAAGAACTGATTATAATGATAGCTACTTTGACGATTATTATCAGGGCGTACCGGTTGAGGGTTATCACCAATTATTCTTTAACATGATGCACAATCTGACCGTACATTTTAACTGTGATTATCTGCAGAACAAAGATTTTTTTAGTGCTGATAAAGTTTTTTATACCGGAGCCGTTGACGCTTTTTTTGATTATTACTATGGAAAACTTGAATGGAGATCCCTTAACTTTAAAATAGTACAGGAGCATATCAGAGATTTTCAGGGAATAAGCGTCATGCACTATCCCGAACGAAAATATGATTATACCCGAATTACAGAGTTCAAACATTTTAATCCGTTTAATGCTGCTTTTAAAAAAGATTTTACCGTATATGCTGAAGAATATCCGAGTCAAAATGACGAAGAGCCTTATTATCCAATTGAAGACGAATTTAATATTAAAAAGTACGAGTTTTATTCTGTATTAGCGGAGGGCTGTAAAAACGTCCATTTCGCCGGTAGGTTAGGCACTTACAAGTATAATGATATGGATGTAACGGTTGCGAATGCTTTATCCGATTTTGATAAAATAAGAAAAGGAGAACTTTTTAAATGAAATATATTGCACCGGACAAAATACTTTACCACCCCGAAAGACTGGCACAGTGGATGAGAGAAGAACAGGTAAAGCCCGTCACGGCTGAAATACACCTAAGTAATCGCTGTAATAATGCCTGCAGTTATTGTGGTCAGAAACAGAATCAAAACGGAAAAGATATGAGTCTGGAAAATATTAAGCTCTTGAATAAATTTCTGACTTATACCGGTGTAAAGTCCGTATATTTTAGCGGAGGAGGGGAATCTACGCTAAACAAAAACATTTTTACCGCTTTAGATGAACTCAAAAACTTTGAAAAGGGTATGATTACCAATGCCGTGTTTATGCCTGACAAGCTGATTGAACGATATGTTCAGGACTTTCGCTGGGTAAGAATTAGCATAGACGCAGGGGATAATCAGACATATTATAATATCAGAGGCACTAAAGATTTTGACAGGGTTTGTGCAAATATTGACAAGCTGCTTATTGAAAGAGATTATCATAAAACCGGATTAGTTGTCGGTCTTCAGATTGTTGTAAATGAACACAATTATCGTGAATTATACAATATAACCGATGAATTATTAGATTTATTCCCAAATATTAATTATGTAAATATCAGACCTATTGAAGCCTTGATAAATGAAAATATATATACCGCAGAACAATTGGGAAAAATTAAATTTTCATTAAAAAATTTAATGTCTTTAAGTAATAAAATCATTATCAGTGAAAAATGGCAGGAAATATTCGCCGGTAAAAAAGACTTTGGGTTTAAGATCTGTAATGCCAGTGATTTTATTCTGACTATTGGAGTTGATGGAGATGTATATCCATGTTGTCATGTACTTGATCGTGACGAATACAGATTTACAAATTTATGCGATTATGAAAACTTTTTTTATGAAAGAGATGAAATTTTAATGAAAAGATTACCCAACAAAGGTTTTAATCCCAAAATATGTCCTCTGGGCTGTAGAGGTTCTGGGATTAATCGCACTCTGTATAAAATGATGGGTGAAAAGCACCGGAATTTTCTTTAAACAATAACACCCACACCTGTAGTTGCTCCGGTTCCTGTAGCCGGAACGACTTGAACGGCTATTCCAGCACTTACCGTACCTGATTGTATGGCGTTCATTATAGCTGTTGCCATACCATCGGCAAAATCAGCCTCAGTCATAGGCGCAGCTTTAGCAGCGTTAAAAAGAGCTAATAATTCGGTTTTAATTGTCGCTTGTACTACTGGCATAATATCACCTCTATTTTAATAATGCAGCCCACTTTACTTTTTCCGCTGCTATTGCTGCTTTTGTAGCGGGATCAGTAGTCTGAGCTGTTGGAGATCCGGCTGTTGCAAAGTTTGTTAATAAATCAAGCAAACCATCGACTAAAGTTTTCATGCTTTGTGTCGCTGTTTTTATTTGTACAAAAGTTGTGGCGTTTATTTCAATATCTGTAGTTGAGTTTACTTTTACAAGTAAAGACTTGACTTCCACACTTACAAGAGCATCGAGCAATATACTTGTCTGAGCCGTTATATTACATTCAGTAAAAGCGTCTATACCTATACTTCCGAGTAATCGACCACCTAAAGGGTTTAAACCCGTGTATAAGCCTATAACACTACCGCTTACATTACCCATAAGCGTGTCATTTGGAGAGTAACCGGCAAGATACATCGGAGTGATAAAGCTTTTTTCAGTGAGGGTGTTACCAACACCCTGATATGGATATTTATTTAATATTATAGGGCTCGAAGAGTTTCCGTCTACAAAGCCTAAAGTCACCATTTGACCAGGTATAAGACCTTCATAAACACCGTGTAAATTACCGGTAAGAGGATCTATAAAAGCACCTGGTATTCCTACACCCGATATATTACCGCCCTTACTAAGATTAACAGTTACCGCATTTTGACTGAAAACCGGTTCAGGCTGATTTATTAAAACTTGACCTGATAATATCTCAGTGGTTTGCCTTGATTGTTTTTGAAATTTATTATTTTCAACACTTCTGGCGTGGGTATCTTTCCCCAAATCTTTAGAAAATTTTCTCTGTCTTGTCATAGAATACTCGCTTTCAGTGAATCTCTCAAGTCTTTTAAATATTTTAATTCTCCATCAAAAAGACCTGACATTGGAGGCAATATTTCAAAATCAAATAATAAAAGTGCGGTCTGTGCAACGCTTGTCGGAAGAGGTACGCCACGGATAAGATTAAGTGTTGTTGAAGCCGTAGTATCGGTATCTGCTAAATCATAACTATGACTTAAACTATCAATATAATAAATACCTATATCTCTTAAATTCTCCGGCTTTTTACCGGATAAAGACGGCAGATAAAGGCAGTACATTCCAGGTCTTGCGTATGGCATAAGTCTTGTGTTTACGCTTCCCTCTCTAAATCTGCTCTGATTTCTAAACCATACCGCTAAAAGATTACTAAGTGCCGGTTTTGATATTATACCTAATCCTGGTTGACCCATTGTGTTTTCAGCTATCTCCACACCTAATTCACCGGTTAATCCTGCATCAAACATCTGAACACAATTTATTGATTCTATCATTTCAATCTTACCAAAAGTTCCAACCCCACCACTTGCAAAAGGGTTTAATGGTCCTGTCGAAACTATGGGTTTATCATATTGACTTACTCCAAGATTAGACGCTCCCTGATTTGAGTATGTGGATCTGAAGCAAGTAGCTTGATTTGCACAGTCAAAACCAAGAGATTTCTGGTGTATATCGTCATCTGTAATTATTATAAAATCACCATACAGCAGCATTTGAATAACCGATAATTCATAAATAAAAGTTTCTGATAGGTGAAAAGGGTTTACCCCACCAAGTAAAGGATTTGAATATGGGGCAGAACGGGCTATTAAATAATTAAATCCAGGGAATAAAACTGAAGGAGGTCCTAGTGGCTCCGTAACCATTGTCCTGCCACCGCTTTCAGTATAAATTTCCATCCACGGATGAGGTATAAAATTCTTTATATAATCCCATAGAGTTTGTCCGTTAAGTTGGAATAAAGATGAATTTTCAAACATACTAAGTGCAAAAGATGTTTTGGCAATACCACCTAAAGGATTAGCTTGAGCTATTAATCGCAAAGATAGCGGAAGCCCGTCACTCATAGTCATGCCTTGTTCAAAAGTAGTGGATAGCAGAAAAGCGTTTACCAGAGCTTGTAAACCCACATTCAAAGGCGCAAATTTGATCTGAGCAACCATTGATAAAGATTTAGTAAGAGAATCTGCAATATTTAAAGATTTATAATCTGCCATAACAGTATCAAGTCTTAACGTATCTTTTTGATACATACTTCCCAGCTCTTCTATAGTCAGAACATACGATATTATTTTAGAATCATTGCTTACTGAGGAATTTCTCATACAACTTCTCATGGTTCCCGTCATTACATGATAGCCGTTAATCCAGAGCTGGCATAATGTCATGGGCTTAAAAAGATCTTCTAAATCAACTCCCAATGAACCCCATATTTTAGAATATAAATTCATTGAGAATTTATTTAAAATATCAACCATCTTTTGAATTATTTTAGAATCCGGTACTATTTCAATAGCACAAACACCGCCTGGATTATTCCGGTCTTTAGTCCATGTCATGCTTTGAATTAAAGTCCCAACATCTGATCCAACAAGTTCTAAAGGAATAAAAGGTAATCCATATGGTGAAAATAACAAGCTTATAGTATTTACATAATTCTTTTTAGGATTAGAATATTCAATACTTGCCTCAACTCCGGCGTTATAAATTATTTTTTTTACGTTCCCACTATTCCCCGAAGCCAGACTTGAAACATTTTTTACTGCTGATTGACCATATGATACTATATTATCCATTTGTATTCCTTTTATTTAGTTATATAATCATAAAGATCTTTAGTTACTTCATTGGTCATACTTTGTCCAGGTGTAAGAAGAGCTTTAGTATATTTACCCGTTTTTGTATTACTAAATTTTTCAACTTTTTCGGCAAAAGCAGATAATCCCAAAGCGGCTCTTTCTGCAGCATCAAATACTTTATTCATTCCAGCGACAACACCAGGAGCTGCTTTAGTTGCCATTGTTGTAAATATTTTATTCAGTTCCATTGTTTTTTCTGCAAAAGGCTGACCTTCATTTAACAACAAATTTTCTCTTGATCTTTCAAGTGAAACCCCTTGACCAGCTATGCCTTTTGTAACTTTTGCACTTTTTTTACGATTTAATTCCTTTCCTTTTTTTTCTGTAGCACTCATATCTTTTACAGGATTAGTTATTGATTTATAAAGCATTGCATTTTCAGATCCAGTATATTGCATGATTTGAGACATTTCACCAGTTTTCAATCCTTTAAATTCTTCCCTTCCCTGTTTGTAGACTTCTGTAGCGTAATCAGTGTCCTGCATCTTTTCAATAGATCTTTGAGTTAAAAATGAAGCATTTACACCTTCTTTATAAAGATCAGCTTCCGTTATTTTCCTGTTTTGTTTTATTTTATTAAGATTCTCAGCTTGACCTTTGTCAATTATACCTTCATCCAAAATAGATTGTAACCCTGCTGAAGTGTTTATATCTTCTAATGCCTTTCTCTGTCCTACCTTCCAACCGAGTAAACCTTTAACATCAACAACTTGACCGGCTGCACCTGATTTTTTAGTTCCTGCTCCTGACCTTGCTACAGTCATTGCTCCTTCAACAGACATTCCTGGCGCATTTTTTACAAGATTAAGTAATGTTCCGGATAAATCTTTCCTCATATCGGAAGTATCAAGACCTGATTTAATAGCATCCTCTAAAGTAGATGCAAGAGTTGCAGCAAAAGCAGGTAATTCACTTTCAAGCCCTGCCCCTGCCCCTCTGTTAACGGCTTGAGAATAATCCGCTCCAGCTCTTTGAAAAGTTCCGGCTTGACCAAGAGTTTCAGCAGCGGATAAACCATAAATATTACCCATTTGAATAGCACTTTCGTCAGGTCTTATAGTAAAAGCTGTTTGTTGTTTATTTTTTTTATCTCTATAAGTGTATGTCTCATCAGCAAATTCACCGCTTGCCATGCCAAAGGCTTTCATACCCTCTCCCATTTCTGTAGCATTATACATGCCCTGTCCGTATCTAAAACCTCCGACTCCAACACTTCCTTTTTGCTGACTGACTTTTTCAATATAGGCATTACCTATTTGATTTATTTTTTGTACTGCAAATCCAGTTATTCCGGCTGCTACCCCAACACCCATACCAATACCGGCACCTATCATACCTATACTGTGCCCCGAACTATCGGAAGATCCACCACCACCGCTACCACCGCTACCACCACCGCTACCCATACCACGGTTTTTAATAGTAGCTGTAAGCATGGTAACGCTCTGATTAAGTTTTAATATGTTTGTGCTGAGCTTTATATTCGTATCTATTAACTTTTTTGCGCTGTCATCAGGTCTCAAAGTTCCAGTTGCACCTTGTTTTGTACTGGCTTGAATGGCTTTACTTCTCATACCACCAATTGCGCCCATACCGGAACTGGCTGTTCCTCCACCACTTTTATATTTAAAATTTATATTATAATCCATTACTTCACCAGTCCTTTACCCTGTAATAAATCCCAAAGCCTTTCGGGGTTACTATAATTTGCACTTGTATTTGTTTCAACTACTTTTTCTACTTCCCGTTCTTCTGCAACTATACCAAACTCTTTATTAAGCTCATTTATACGCTTTTTCTTTTCAGTAAATAGTTTTTCTTTTTTTACTTGAGATAATGGCTGATCATTGATACTTGCCATATCTATTTCGGTTTCGGTTAGTGTTATAGTTTCAAGTTGTTTGATTTCAGCAAGTCTGGTTTTATACTCAACGTTTCGCTTCCACTGATCTATTTCGGGGATATGAGCCATTAAATAAATAAGGAAAATCTTCTGTTCTTCAAAAAGATTTTCCTTATCAAAATTTGTGGGAAATATGTTAAAGTGACGGATCATAAACCCGTCTATAAAGTATTGATCTTTTTTAGATTCCAGTAGAAGGTTTATTTTTTTTTAACGCCTCTTCAAGGTCTATTGTGTGTTTTCTGATTTCATCTGCTACAAGGTTTATAAGTTCCCCATCAATCCAGTTAATGCAGGATTCATGTGTTTTAAAATCTTTCGGCATTTCTTCTGTACAGATGTCAACCATAGCCACATTTTCAAAAAACATAAAATCAGCGTTGGTCATAGCCTCTATCGCCTGACCGTCCTGAAATTTCATCCTTCTCTGGGCTACTTTGATTTTATCAATCGGAAACATAGCCCTGATCCGGAATTTAAGTCCTTTAATCTCTACGTTTTTAAATTTCTCATTATCGAGATCTAACAAATTCATTCGTTTCATTCTCTCCTTAGATTTTTATTTTATTTTTAAGAAATCGCAAGCCCAGGTATTAATTGACGCGCTCTCCATCTGGTCTGGCGTTTCATTAACGACCCTACCGCAATTGTAAGATTTCCTCCACCGTACTTCGCCCCCAATATTGTAGAGAGAATTGTGAGTGTGTGAATATCTAAAATCGTGAACGTGTAAAGCCCTGCACTGTTTATGTTATTATTTCCGTCTGCCTGCCACCCTGGCATCGCTACTGAACCTGCAATATCAGCACCCCTGAGTAAGAAAGTTCCTAAATCAAAGTCACAATTATAACCCAAACTTAAAAGGTCTCTGTACCCGTAATAACCAAGACTTTGTACGCCGTCAAGCATATAGTCTTCGTTTATATTCATTTCGGTTGAATAACCTAAGATTGTATTGTCCTGCATTACAAAGCAGTCTATACCCGATCCAACTGGTCCCTGTGGCTCACCGCCTGATCTAAAAGCCATATACTGCCCTCCTTAAATGTATTGTCCTGGTGTTATGAAAGTAAAAAAGTTAAAAGCAAATCTAGGTGTTACGCTCATAGTAAATACGGCTTCGGTTATGAATTGCTCACCTTCCTGTCTAAATACAACATTTGCAAAAGCTGGCTGAACCGCACCTGTGTCCGGATCTGTATAATCAGTAATCCATTTATAACTATCTCTGAAAAGTACGGGAAATAGATAAGTGGTTATTTTGTTCTGGATACTTGCAATTATTACAGAGTTTGCAACGCTATCTAACGCTCTGAGTTGCTCTATGATATATTCTTCATAGAATTTTGTAAGAACATTGATTTCATAAACCACTGCAGGGTTAGTTCGAGTAACCTGACTTCCCTGATAAGTAGTGTTATTTATAAGTATTTCAAAATTTTGAGTACCGTTGAAAACATTGTTAGTCTTTTGAATAAGTGTCGCTCCGGCTTCGGCATAATCGTTTTGATCTTCTTCTGCTATTTCCGGTGTTGAAAGTACGTTCAGATATTTAAAAACAACATCCATACCGACATTATTAGCATATCTCAGACCTGCTATCATAGCACCAAGATAATATGCTTCGAAATCATCTGTAGGAACGACTTTATTAACATAATCGTATCTCTTAAAAGGACTTACGCAATACTCTGCATAAGCACTGTTTATTGACTTCATTTCTGCAATTCTCAGAGCTTTTGTGTTTTCAACTGTACTTGCTCCGCTTATCCATTGTCTGTATTTTTTAACAGATAATCCATTCATTTTTTCCACATGAGCTTTTACAAGTGCTTTAATCGTTGCACTTCCACTCATAATTACAAGACCGTTTACATCATACTTTTCAAGTTTTTCAAGTGCATCTGTCCAGTTTTGAGTTGTTGCAGCACTTACAGTACCACCGGTCAGAAATAAGAAATTAGCCAGGTTATCAGGAATAAGTCTTGTAGCTCCGGTTTTAAGAGTAGCGGTAAAAGCTTCCGACCCCGTTATAGCTCTTATCAATGCCTCTACAATAGCAACGCAAGGATAAGCAGCGGTTACTATATCCTGACCTGTTACAACATCAAATATTTTAGGGCTTTCATCGCTCTTACCTGTAAGATTACAAGTATATGCAGTTTTAGAATTTATAAAATTAACGAGGCTGCCAAGATCTTCATAATCGGCAAGAGTAATATCAAGGTTGTCACCTGTTGCACCCGAACAAACAGTGGTTATTTTAGTATTAGATATACTCAAAAGACTTGAATCACTTGCACCGGTGTACTGAACGCTAAGCATAGGCAGTGTAAGATTGTCTTTATTCAAGAGTTCATTACCTTTATAAAGCAATTGCAAAAGTTTTCCTGTTGTACTACCTGCGCTTGTTTTTATCGCTGATTGGTTACCATCGGTTCCAAACTTATTGAATTTAACATCAATAATTTCTGTAACACCGTTCTGTAAAACCGCACTGGCTTGAGTCATTTCGTTAACAACTATACAATCAGCTTTTGAAGGTGAGTTAAATCTTTCGTCTTTAGAAGGGGTGAGGAAAAATTCAGCACCGTAATAAAGAGGACCACCACCAAACACATTAAGAGCTTGAGCTTGTCCGTTTACAGTATTTATTACGTCCTCAACTTCATCATAAGCATTAAAAGGAATACCGCCTTTTGTAGCTTCTCCCATTATGATTACACGACCGGTCAGATTCCCAAGACCCTGTTCTGCAGGGAAAGACCTCTTGGTATATGATCCAGGTTTTATAATCTTCTGTCCGGCAAAATCATAATATGCTGCCATACCCATTTACCTCTTATTTAGTTTTTTCAGTTTCTGCGAAAAAAAGTTTTATCTCTTTTTCCCATTCTTTGACTGTTTTTGTACAATATTTTGCCCCATTTCGGGAGACAAACCACTGCTTTATCACGTTATCAATTCTTCGTTTATCTGAATAATTAGAGAGATATTCTTCTAAGGTTATTCTGTCTGCTGCCATGTCTCTGCACTCCCTGGAACTTTAAATGTACCGTTAAGATCGTGTCCTGATAAATGATCTTCTGTGAATATCGTATAATTATGATAAGTATTGAAAAATGTCAAGTTATATTCTGTGCCGAAAAGTACACGCCCAAAATTGAAATTAGTCAGACCCTTTGTAACTCTGTACTTCATATTTTTAAGAGGAGAGCTGTCGCCTGCCATACCGTGTACAATTTTAGCAAGTACAGAATCAAGCAACGTGCCTAATAGTACGTCAAGATCAGGGGAAGAAGACCATGCACTGATATTGATTTCTTCATTCCATCCCCACATATTTTTCTGACAACGCATTATACCGTCTGTTTTTCTATATTCAGTTATTATGCTTTCAATTTGAGTCTTTGTAATAAGCATATCCTTTTGTATATCTTTTTCAGTTTTATTTTGTAATTCTCTAAATTCTTCAATCCAAGAATCAGTTATAATCATAGGCTGATATGATTTACCCATTGTCTGCGCTTCATCGGCTAAATTACCAGGAGTTACGCTTATAGCCGGTATAATACTTTCTCTTGCATCTTCAAGGTTTATGTTCGCATTTAAAGCACTTGCCATGAGCTTTACAAGAGGGTGTTCTTTTGTAGGGGTTAATATCTCAATCTTACCGTTACTTAATCCTGACAGGTCCCGTGCCTCTAAACCGGTCTCAATAGCATTTAAGAAATATTCTACGCTCTGAACAGAGTAATCACTAAATTCGGCTATTATTTTCATATTCCCGATAGCCTCGCCACTTCTTTTTTGTCAATCTTTGTCCATGCCTTTGTCATTACTATTTTCGGATATTGTTTATTTTCAAGATTGTTTTCCTGCGGATTATCTTCAAAAACAATAAACGAAGGTTTATAACCATATCTTACACTACATTTTGAACCTTTTTTCGGCTTATTATCAGAGATCCATTTAATATTTCTTCCCTGTAATATATAATCAGTGCCTATATAATATTTCTTACTCTCACTATCAAGAATTACATCGTTCAGGTCAAAGACTTCCATTTCCCAGAGCTGATCAAGCTCTTTGCCTAAATGAGTGAATTGTTCGTTTTTATAAAGCACAGTACCGACAAGGGTAATTATATCGCCTCTACTCAAATCCCAGAACGGATAAAAAGCCATTCTTACTGTTCCCGAAACCATTTCATGCGTATATACTTCATTATTATTCTGAGTCGCTAAGTCGTTCGGAATTACCTGAGTGAGATCGCTTAAATAATACTCTGCATACATTTTATCCGGAACTATGGTTTCTTTTGTAACTATGGTGTTACCGAAAAAAGTATAATTGACTATTTCTTCACCTGTCTCAATATTCCAGACCTTTACAACCTCTGCTATATCCGCAAAAGCTTTTAAGGGGTTACTTGACTGACGTTCTGCATTATATATAGCCTGCGGAGCTGTCATTATACCATTATCCGCATCAACAACAAGTTTATCACTGGCAACATATGTCCAGCCGTCAAAATAATAAGTGCTTCGTTTTTGCTGAAAACTTGGTAAATCCTCTTCTACCGTTATACTGGTTTCATTAAAGCTTTCAATGGTATAATTGGTAATACCGCCCTGAATATCTGCAGCAAGGTTCTGAACACCTACCACATCAATAATCGGATTCCAGAACGGGGTTATGGTCTTTCCACAAGACTGAGATACTTCATCAGCAACCATAAACCGTCTTTGATAAGTATAAACAATTCCATCACCATTACAAATATCACAGTGGTAATCTGCGCTGCCGTAATTATTGGCATTACAAGGACATATAAGTGCTTGTTTAATCTTTGCCAATACACCGTGGTTTTTTATAACCCTTCTAAAACTTTCAGGGTTTCCATAGACCGTTAAAGACGCATCGGCTCCGATATTGGTGTTTTTACCCATTATTCAACAACTCTCACGCCCGTAATATCTATTTTATTCATAGCATCTTCAAGCTGTTTAAGAGCAAATTCAGGCGCACCCTGCTGTTTATACTGAGCCTGTAAAGCCTGTAATTGCTTTCTTATTTCATTGTTCTGAGTCTGTATGACTTCTTTTTGCAAAGCTTTTAAAGCTTCAGGACTTGGAGGGATAAACCTTTTACCGGTTCTTTGAGTTTCGCTGATTATATGAGTCATTAACGCCATATAATTCTGAACAGGCTTATTATCTATAAAAAATCTGGTATAAACGCCGTCAGTAAATCCGTTTTTCTTCGCATCTTCCATACTTTCGGCGTGTTCAAACCTGATTTCCTTTTCACCGTTTTTGTAAGACTGAGTTATCATAGTGACCCTATACTTGTCCTGCTGTATTTTTGTCTATTTGTTGCAAGCCATGTTTTTATTTCTTTTTGATACTGTAATATTCTCGCTCCGAACGCTGCACTTGTAGCAGATAAAGTCGTACCTACTGACTCACTTACGCTATTAAGGCTTACGCTTCGACTTGCGATTGCTGCAAACTTACCATCTCCATACGTTGCCATTAAAGTAATTGCTGCAGCTTTTTTAATAATATATCTTAATTCGTCCGGAACTTCCTCTGCATTTGCGTAACCCGTGGTGTAATCAATTAAAAATATGTCCTGCATATCTCTGAGATAAGGCGCAAGTAAGTACGTCTGCCATATCTGATCCCATCCCAGAGTTTTTAAAGGTGTACGGTTAGGTCTGAAGTGGATTACTCCGGTAAAGTCTTTTTTAACCATGCGATAAGGCATAAGATCTATGAGAGTTGTCCCGACATAAGGCGTTGCAAATTTCGCACTCAAAACCTCTCTCACAGGTCTTCTCCTCAATTTAATTCGTGCCTCATGACGGGCTTGAATTAACCGGTAAGGATATCCGCTTTCTCTGATATATAGTTCTTTTTTCTGCTTTCCAGTTCTTAACGTGCTTAGATATGCGCTGTCATCGACATCAGTTCTGGGAACTTCGTTTCCGTTTCCGTCAATATCATCTCTATATCTTATAAGTCTTGGAAGTATGTCGATATTAAGCTCACGTTCAAGCCATGCTATAGATACACGGGCATAATCCATGAGCTGTTCATCTGTAAAAGTAAAAGAGTCGGCTTCGGCAATTAACGGGTTCCCGAAAAGCTCGTCATATCTCAATTCATGAGGGCTTACCAAAAGCCCCCATTTGGGGGCATGGTAAGAATTGTCCAGATCGGGATTATCAAAAGCGAAGCCAACTAAATTACTACAGGTCATATCATTTCCTTATTTCAGGTATTTTATGTAAACAACGCCGTAATCTGCTGCACCATTTCCGAAAATCTTAACACCATCTGCACCTACGATATTATAATCATCGTCAATAGTTGCTGCATAGTCAACCGCTGTATCTGTTACACATGCGATTGCATCGGTAATAGCCACCGGAGTATCTGCACCTGTCATTACAGTCATAGTTCCAGAACTGTTTGATTTTTTACAGATAACTGTAACGCCTATGATTTCTGCGCCTAACGGAATATCCGCTTCAACACCTGCACTACCACTTACAACGGTCTTACTCACTTTCTCAATTTTATTAAAGAAAGAAGCAGCGTCAGAACCGACAATATTTTGCAGTGCCTGAACAGCGGTAAGGCTAGGATTTCCCTGGCTGGGATCAAGATCGCCTTTATACTGAGTCATGTAATTTCCTCCATAATTTTTCTAATTACTGAAAGAGATTGAAAACTGAGCTTATTATTCTGATCAAGAATTTTTATACAATCCTGTAAAAATTGAATCTCTTCTATTTCAAAAATAAATTCCCGTTCGCCTTCTTCTTCTGTAATATTTAACTTTTTTAAAATGTTATCAACCAGTTCAAGAGTTTTTAAATTCCCCTGAACTGGAAGTAAATACTGAAATTGAAGTCTTTCGCTTACGCTGAGTATCATGGTTTTATCACGTTCTCCACAACATAACCTTTAGCCATAACCACATTACCCGTGATTTTAATTCCATAATCACATCTGATATGATTAAAAGCTGATTCAAAACTGATCATATCTGGAACAACAACCCTATCCTGTCCGTCTTTAATAACTACAGTTTCACCAGAAGCCAGTATCAAAGAATCAAGATAAAATATTCCATCATCTGATAAGAACTCCGGATCTGCACCAGATAAAATTCTCTGGTTTCTGTACATATCCTCTGGGGCTATGCGCCCCACGGGATTGTCTGAATAAGGTTTGTATATGTAATTAGCCATGATTTATCCTGCCTTAAATTGTATTGTAAAGATTTCCGTTTGTCTGAGTTACGCCGATATTTCTGATCTCTACAAGAACATTAGGCTTGTAGTATTTCATAGTACCGTACAGGTTAATAAGTCCCTGACTGTAAGGTCCGACTTTCGCAAGATCAGTGTTATGAATAGGAAGAAGCTGAGCATATGAAAGAACTCTGCTTTCACCCTGAGTTGTCTGATCTATAACGTACATTCTCGCAGTACCAGGTATGTAAAGGTTCTTATCTTCATAAGTAACCGCTACAAGAGGGTTAGTACCGTCTGCTGCGATAGTGTCCATATATCTATAATCGTTGTTTGCATCTTCTGTTTTCTTAGAATAAATTACAAAACATGTAGGAGTTTTTGCACCGCTATCTCCAGGAGCAGGGTTTATAGTTATACTTATGCTTCCACCGGCTGCGACTGTAGAGCCTGCGGTAACTGCTGCACATGCAATAGATCTTCCATATTTGTTTCTTGCACTTACTCTGTAAGAATAAGCCACGCCCGAAGGTCTTACTGTGCCTGCACTGAACTTAGATCCGGTTCCAACCGCATTAACTGTAAGAGCTATAGACGGCATAGAAGGAGCATTATCAGAGGTTGCGCCCTCAACCCATGCACCGGTACTGTTATTCTTATACTTAGGAACTCCTTGAGCTTCAAACTCAAGACCAAGAATCTTATCCATACGGGGCTTCATCTCACCGAAATTAGTCATAATTCCGCTGATTTTACCACCGATAGTCACGTTTCCGTCACCGGACTTGATTATCTTACGATTGTTACCTGCGGTAGTACCGTCCTCAAGGATAGTGCTTAGATTCTGAACACCGGCTGGTGAAACATAAATCTTAGAGTTTTCCGCATTTCCGTTACCTTCGGTAATAAGCTGACCAACGAGATTGAAAGTTCCCATAGTCACGTTACCACCACGCATATCAAAAATCTGCTCAGAAGAAGACGCAGAGATAGTAGTCGCAAGACCGTCTATGCTCTCAGGTACCCATGCGCTGTTACCATTGTACAATGCTCTGTCAAGGTTTCTGAGCATCCTACCCATAGCAACACTCTGCTGACGGGTTCTTACGTCAATAGTGGTTCTTGTAGCTTCCTGAACATCACCAATTTTCCAGCCCTCACGCATAAACTTAACAACTGAAATTTGCTTGATGAAGTCGGCATCCTGAAAAGAAGGATTGCTGAACTGGTCAACAAAACCACCGTCACTGATACCAAGACCGATTTGCTGATTGTACTCTTCAACAGTAGAATAAGCTTTCATCTTATTCATGTCCTGCCATAGAGTAAAATCTGTAGCTTGCAGAGTAAGAGTAGCAAGCATCATTTCAAGACTTTGCATGGTGAGAGTACCACCAGGCGTATTGTAAAGATCGTCCGAACTCGCAGGGGCAGAGAGAGCCTTACTGAGAGATTCGAGTTGAGACATGGAACCAATACCCATATCTGAATCTGCTAACATGTATAATTCATCCATTAGTTAGCCTCCTTTGTCATAAGTTCTTTTACATAACTCTGTTCTGCGTCGCTTAGAAAATTAAAACGCTTTCCAGAGCTTTCAAATTTTGATCCAATTTCACCTGCTTTTATATCGCCGTTGTTGATAGCTTTAGCAAGTACAGTCCAGACCTTTTGAGAATCTACTGAAGGCAGTGTTTGAGCTTTTTTCATGTCTGCCATAAGTGCGCCTTTACGACCCAGCGGAGCATTACCTATTCCACTTACGATTTCAGCGGTTTCAGCAGTTACGGCAGCAGCTTTAGCCATGAGATTATAACTTTCACTGTTCTGAGAAGATATAAGTTCAATCTTTTTTGTAAGACTTGAGATAGCCTTTGCCATATCCTCAACTGTTTCAACCATGGCATTAAGCACAGGAGAAAGTTCAGCCATTTCGACAATAGCACCTTCAGCGTTAGGATCAACGGTCTCTACGGCTTTTTTCATCTTACCAAACATTCCTTCATCCCCATCAGGCTCAGAGTGTTCTTTAGTTTTCATGTACTTTTTCATCTTTTTCATGAATTTTTCGTCAAACTCTTCCCCGTCTTCGTCATCCTCATCGTCCTCTCCCTCTTTAGCTTTGAATAGACTATCCATTTCTGAATCATCATTCAGTGCCTTATTTAGAGCTTCAAGGGGAGAGGAATTTTCTGTTTGTCCTTCGAGAGCCGAGATAATCTTATCGACTTCTTCGGAGGCAATTCCTTTCTGTAACAATTCTTCTTTTGTTATCATGTTACGATTGCTCCTTGTTGTTTTTTTTTGAAATATTTATCGAATAGCCGATAAGATTTGTCGGCAAATTCTACATCGTTATTAAAGTGGTTCTTATACTCATTTTCAGTCATGGGTATGGTTTTATTTTTAACGCCTATCATGGTGTCTATAAGCTTACACGCCTCATCTTCGGTAAAAGTGAGTGACACTATACCTTTTTCAAGACTCTGTTTTGTAATTACACCACCAGGGGTTTCTGATAGATCTGCCACGCTTTGAGGGGCTTCAAGTGCTTTTCTGAGTTCGGTTTCTTGTGAGAATATATTAGCACTCATCATGTTAAAGCTTGTAATATCATTAAATTCGGCAATTATGTCTTTGGCTTTAGCAAGCATACGGACATTAACGCCAGGTTCACGGTTAATTACAGAGTTACATGGAGCTATGGCAAGGTGATCCCATCTGATTTTAGGTATGATGCGCTTTTCGTTGCCCTCACTGTCTTTGACTTGCATAACCATTTTACTGCCACCGATAGACGCTGCAAATACCGGATTATCAGCTTCAAGGTGAGGCAACATAGTCTGAACAATGGGGTGTGATTTTGTAAGTTGAGCCGTAACCACAGGAAGTCCGTTTTCCCATCTAAATGCGATAGGTTTACCGATTACAGCTCTATTTATACCTTCTTTTGTAAGTTCGGGGTTTTTGCTATCATGCCAGAAGTCAATCAGACCTGTCGCCAAAAAAGAGCTAACAGCTTCATCATTAAACGCTTCTTTAAGTACGGTTTCACCGTCACTATCTTCGGTTAAGTGGTTGGCTATAATATCGACTTTGACGAGCTTGTCATCAACTGCTTTTTGGAGGTTCTGAATAGTTAAGCCGTTAATTTGA
>Ga0100403_1001195_pt1 | contig 23966 bp, 25 predicted proteins | sample CryGeymet201501t_FD_83663 | JGI IMG/M metagenome (GOLD analysis project Ga0100403, IMG submission 83663) | Groundwater microbial communities from Crystal Geyser aquifers in Utah, USA - Crystal Geyser metaG 2015-01t | ecosystem: Environmental > Aquatic > Deep subsurface > Groundwater | place... | reverse complement strand
TATAAGAATGTTCAATACTTTATGCTCAAAATCTTGCAACGTTGCGGAATCCTCGGACAGCTTTACACAAACTTTACAAGACACAAGCCCTTGGATTTACCCACTTGATGTCGAGAAGAGCCTTTACTGATCCTTCTTAATTTAGTCTTAACTCTTTAACTTTGAAGACTTTTGAGCTATGGGGCTGGCTTTAAATAGTCCCTTGGCTCTACAAATGCTTTCTGTTAGGGCGAAGGGCAGATGATGGCTCGTTGCTTCTTTTCTTTTTGTCTTCTTTTGAGTTTTGCGAGCTATGCTTCTGATTTGCTTGAGTTGGTCGAGCAAGCTCGAAAAGAAAGCCTTTTACTCGATATGAGAGACCTTGAGGGGGCTCATGATTCTTGTGGGATTGTTGCAAGCACTCACATGGCGTCTTTTACTAAAGCTTTTCGAGAGAATGCTCCCATTGAGATCAATCTGAGAACAGCTGAGAAACTTCATGAAAAGGTTCCTTGTGAGATGAAGAATTCTCAAGTTCTAGATTCGATAAGAATGACCTTTGCTGACTTGGATCTAGAGCCTCCGGTGTTTGGCGGTGCAAAGGTTTTACGCAAAAGTGTCTTAGATAAAAAAGTAGAAGGCGTGGACCTTGATTTAGCTTTTGATTACGAGGATCTTGAATCACTCAGAGCTAATAAGGCACTTTTGTATATAGTTTCATCGGCTTATAGCTCTAGCGGAACTAAGTTGTTTACCCATGGAATCATCGCGGTCAAACAAGAGGGGCGCTTACTTCACGTCGTCGATCCAGATGAGGCAAAGACACCGGTGCAGTATGTTGTTTCAAAACTTTCTTTGGAGATTGAGGGTGTTACTTCAAGCACCTTAGTTTTGTTTCCACGTTCGAAAAGTATGTTGGATCGCGATCGTGATCTTAGCGTTCGCTTCTTGTTGCCCATTATGCTGGTGCCAGTCGTTCTAGAAGATTGATTTTTTTATTGATGTTCTTCTTCGCTCTTTTTTGTGTGAGCGTCTTTTTTGTCCTCTTGTCTTGTTCCGGTGATGTGGTTGCGAAAGTCTTTTCTTTTGCAGGAACCTGATAATCGAGCGAGGCGTTCTTGAGCTTCTTTGTTGTCTGGATCCCAGTGGAGTGAGAGGCAGCTGGCGGAAACAGCTTCACCTCTACGGTCGAGGGCTTCGTTGGTGCGAGCAATACGATTCTCGATGGCGGATTTAAGTCCTTTGCTGGCCATTTCAACTTTTTTAGAGGCGTCTCCTTCGTAGTATTGTCGGGCTGACATGTAGTGTTTGTAGGCATTTTCGGGTTTTTTAAGCCTTAAATACTGAAAATCTCCGAGCTCCAGGAAGACTCTCCAGTGAGTTGGATTGAGAATGCTGGCTCGATTGAGTTCTTTAAGGGCGTCTTTTTCCAGCTGACCCTTCTTCTCGCCGCCCAGCTTTACGGCTCTTTTCCAAATGTTGAACGAGGAGATGAAGAAAGCATCGAGGTCTTCGGGGAAGCGAGTGGTGATTTCTTGAAGGGTTTTCATGGCGCCTTGGTAGGACTCTGCCTTGAAATAGCAGTTGGAAAGCTCCCAAAGCTCTCTCTTTGACTTTGAGGGGAGTTCTTTACACTTTTGCTCGGTGCTTTCGTTGGCGTTGCCAAAGGGGGTCAATGAGCAGAAAATGAGTGCTGCGATGAGTGAGAGTTTGCTTTGTGTTTTCATCAGTAAATTTAGAATAGCAAAGGTTTCGCCTTTGCCCATGCCTTGACCGATCGCAGCGCAGCAATAAAGATAGTCTATTCGATATCTTGCACAACGCATTAAGAGTCCAGTATTGTTGTGACTGATAATGGAGTTCATAAATAAGCTCAAAGGGCTGCTAAGCAACGACATCGCAATTGATCTTGGAACTGCAAATACTCTTGTCTACGTAAAACATCACGGAATTGTTGTAAACGAGCCAAGTGTTGTGGCTATTTTAAAAGATAGTCGTGGTCAGAAAAAAGTTATCGAAGTTGGTAGAGCTGCTAAAGAAATGCTCGGCAAAACTCCCGGTAACATTAAAGCCATTCGCCCTTTAAAAGACGGAGTCATTGCAGACTTCGAAGTCACTCAAGCAATGATTCGCGAACTCATTCATAAGGCTCAACAAAAGCGAACTCTCTTTCGCCCGCGAATTATGATTTGTATTCCTTACGGAATTACCGAAGTAGAAAAACGCGCTGTAAAAGAGGCTGCTTTGTCGGCTTCTGCTCGTGAAGTTTATTTGATCGAAGAGCCTATGGCTGCTGCGATCGGCGCTGGGCTACCTATTACTGAGTCTTCGGGAAATATGATTGTCGACATTGGTGGTGGAACTACAGATGTAGCAGTAATTTCTTTAGGTGGAATTGTTTTCTCCAAATCAGTTCGTGTGGGTGGGGATAAAATGAATGAATCTATTCTCAATTACATTCGCCGAAAGTATAACCTAGCCATTGGTGAGCGCACTGCCGAGATGATTAAAATAAACATTGGTAACGCTTATCCAAGTGGGAAAGAAAAGAGCATGGAAGTTAAGGGGCGAGACCTTCTAGCTGGTGTTCCTAAAACGATTGAAGTGAGCTCAGACGAAATTCGAGAAGCGCTTTCTGAGACTGTGAACTCTATTGTGGAAGCTGTAAAAATCACTCTTGAAAGAACGCCTCCTGAGTTGGCTGCTGACATTGTCGACAAGGGGGTTGTTATGACCGGTGGTGGTTCCCTTCTTAAGAATTTAGACATCTTGTTGAGAGAAGAAACGGGTCTCCCTGTGTTTTTGAGTGAAGACCCACTTTCCGCTGTAGCATTGGGTGCTGGCATCGCTCTTGAGAATCTTGATTACCTTAAAGGCGTAACCATCGATTGATGCTTAAAGTCCCAGAGAAAGCTCTTAAAATTTATAGAATTTTCTGGGGAGCTTTGTTCCTAAGTGTTGTCTTGTTAACGGGGCTTAGTTTCTTGATCAACCCTATTCCAGTTTTGTTAGAGAGCACGGCACTTCCTGAATGGACCAATACGGTCGAGTTAGTGCTGGCTACTGTGGCTATTGTAAATTTTTTATTAGTGGGTAGTGGTGCTGTTGATAAGTTTTCAAGAAGTGTAATCCCAAAACAGGCCATAAAGATGCAAGAGTCGCCAGAGCAAAGCTTGTTTCTTCATTTTAATAAAATGATTTTAGCGATGGCGATTTTAGAGTCCGCTGTTCTTCTCGGTTTTGTGATTGCTCAAATGAGTGGAAGTGCTTGGAAAGTTCTTCCTTTTACCTTTGTTTATCTGATTTTTGCTCCTAGGTATTATCCCCGTTCTGAAATCCCATTATGAGCGCTTTAAAGTCTCGGGCGATAGAGGCCATTAACAGGAATGGCATATTGTTGCTTTACCCAATTCAAAATTCTTCGCAGTTTAATTCAGTGTGGAGCTGTTTGTGGCCCCGAAGCAAAATGACCTGGGCTTGGGACGATCAAGCCGATAATAAAGTTGTGAAGCTTTGGCATTTAAAAGAGGAGTTGTCCCAATCCGGAGAAGTGCTTTATGCTAAATGGCTCAAAGATCGTGCCACCTTTTTTTCTAAGGATCTCTTTATCCCCTTGTTGCGCGCGCTTAACCCTGACGAAAATATTCGATTTCCGAGTGCTAAGTCTCAAGAGATTTATGATCTTTTGGAGGACTGTTCCCCTCAAAGCACAAAGGCCTTAAAAAAGGCTTGTGATTTGAAGGGGCGCGACCTCGAGTCTGAGTATCAAAGGTCAATGCGCTTTTTGTGGAGGCGTCTGTTGATCTTGGGGTGGGGCGAAGTTGATGAGGGGGCATTCCCTTCGTTGAACATCGTGGCCACTAAGCATTTCTTTGAGAAAGAGTTTAGAGAGGCGTTTAAGCTTTCTGAAACGACTGCTTTAAAAAAGCTTGAGGCTCATCCTGGTTTCCAAGTTCAACATCAAAAATGGCTACAACAATCTAAGAAGGTTGTTTTTTAAGATTAGGCTTCTTTTATCCATTCCAAGCCAGAATGAGGCTGCCGCCTTTTATCTTGCCGATGACGTCTCGGCTGTAATTGAAATCTAAAGCAGGGCAGCCCCAGCTTCTTCCCATTTTTGAACGGCTTGAATTTACGTAACTTGCTCCATGAACAACAATGGCTCTGGATCGAGCTTTGGAGTTTGTGCTACTGAGTCCATCGAGCCGGAGAGAGTAGCCGTTGTTACCGTGGTAGGTTTCGGCTGTTCGATAGAAGCCCACTGAACTCATGTGTGAGTTGGTGGTGTTTGAAAACTTCTTTGCGTAGCCAGTGTCACTTGGGTCTGACCCAGATCCGTGTGAAGTGTAATAGGTGCTCACGTTGCCAAATTGCATGTTCATAACAAAAAAGCGCTTATTGCCTGAGTGTTTGTTGAAGTCGATGATGGTGATGTATTGCTTGTTTGAAAAGCGATCTTGGTTGGCTTTGAAGTATCTGAGAGCATGTTCGCGCGCTCGACTCGGAACAGCGCCGGTCGGATCAACGAAGTCAAACTCAGAAAGATCATCTTCATCTGACTCCTCTGGGACTTCGACAAACTCTTCTTCGTCCGGAACAAAGAAGTCTTCTCCATAATCGTTTTCGCCAGGAGCAATAAACCCTCCCTCTTGCTTGAAGATTGATGCAGGCTCATTGGCGCATCCAATTAGTGATAACGAAAGTAGTAATAATAAGGTGTGCGAAATCTTCATTGTTCCCTCCCCACAAATGGAACAATGATATTTTCTCGTATCTCCTGATACGGACCAATCTGTCGAACGCCAGTTTTATGTAGAGAAGAGACTATCTATTGACAGTCTGTAATAATTTTTTACAGGGCAGTTTAGAGTTCGATTGCCTAAGTGCCTGAAACTTTTGACCAGAAAACAGGTTTGTGAAGCTAGTGTTAAGACTTTTGTCAGGGTGTAAAAAAGTTCGACGAAGTTTTAGACAGATGTTTCCTTTTTTTACACCTTTTGAAGTCATTGAAAAGCTCTATAAATCAGTCTCTTAGAGGCCTTTTTTGAGAAAATGACAATTTGCGGCATGGATTGTGCAACATATGGGCACGACAAATATTTAGGAGGTCGAATGAAATTGCGAAGGATTGTTTTTAACTCAAATTACGTATTATCGGTGGTTGTTTTTGCTGCTCTTGGAGTTGTGGGTGTTCAAGCTCAGACTGTAATAGAGGCAGATGCTCCGCAAGCAATACAGAACAGAAATATAGACGTGCAGCCAGTGGTTGTAAGTCCAGGCATGGAGCCTAACTTAGTGCCGCGAAATCAGGGCATGCGTATCGATGGCGCTGACGGAGTTAGCGTTGAAGGAGCCGCGACAGGAATTCGCGGAGATAACCCAGGGAATGCGAACACAGGCGGTGTTCAAGTTCAGAGCGTAACCGTGCAAGCTAATCCAGAGATGGATAGCACAAATGGTTACAACACAGTCGGTGCTCTAAAGAATAGACGCCGAGGAGTTGAGCAAGATAACGAAGCTCGATTATTAGAAAAAATTGAAGAAGATCGTCTTAGAAGAGAACGAGAGCGAACTCAAAAAGTGGAAGGTATCGACTCTAGCTTTAGCTCAGACAACGGGTCAGCAGCTTCTGCAACAGTTGTGAGCAACGATGATGTGCCAGTGATCGCTGTCGCTTCAGCTGGTTCCCCAGCTTATGCCGCTCAGCCAATGTCTAGCATTTCAACTTCACAGCCAGCATCTTCTAGTCGCGCAAAGATTGCAATCACCCCTTACGGTGGGCAAAAGTGGCTTTATGACAACGATGCAGTTTTCTCAGCCTACAATCAGTTCACGACAGGTGTGAACCTTGAAGGAAGAATCTCTAGCTGGTTTGGTGTAGAAGGTAGTGTTGGATTCTCTCGAGACGAGTTCGAATACAACGGATACTTCTTGCCTTATAACCCACATGCACAACAAGCTTTGTTAGACACGAAGACTCGTGACACATGGGAAGTTGGAGCCAATGCAATCCTTGGGCCAAACAAGAATAAGTTCCGTCCTTATGCACTTGTAGGCGGCGGAGTTATGAATCAACAGTATGATGTTGATGATGAGTATACTGACTGGGTGTTGGAGCAGGCTGGTTTAACTAGAGCTACGAACCACTTCTTCATGAACTTCGGCGGTGGGGCTGATTACAAGTTCTCTAAGAACTTCGGCATCGGTGCCCGAGTGGATTACCAGGTAGTTTACGGAGATTCTAGTTCAATGATGAACTACAACTTCGGTGATGTAGCTAACCGCTTAAGATATGTTGGTAGCTTACAGTTACTCTTCTAGATAAGAGTTGTCCTAAAGTCCTAACAATCCAGTGATTTCAAAAGCCTTACCCGGCACCACCTCTCATGGTGGTGCCGGGTCTTTTTATTGAGGGATGTTTGTTTTGATCCGTGACTGATTTTGGTGGGATCAAGAACGGGTTGGGGAGAACGAACTCAGAGATGTGCCTCGGCAAGGGGTGTCCGGGATAGTTTTTAGTCATAAAGGTTTTTAGTAATTGAGTGGATCGGACTCGGTCGGGGTCTGTTTCATACCAAAGTCCGCTTTTAGGGTCGGGCCTTCCTTTTAATTCATCCTTTTCTCCGCAATAAAGTAACTCGGCTGTATCGACATAAATCGTAGTTCGAGAGTGTCCTGCGCTGCGAACTCTCCAAATGGATTTCGATTCTGCGATATGTCGATGGCGTTGATCAAAGTCTAGGTAGTAATAGCGAAGGCTCTCGCCCCGAATCCAGTTTTGTTCGATAACGATGTGCTTGCCTTCTTCATAGCTGCGCAAGAACATGCCTTTGCTTTTGATGTCTGCTATCAATTTCTCTACAAGGGGTCCTCTGGAGACATTTACGGTGATTTGTGCCGGAAAAGGCCTAAGTTGCTCTTCTCGGGTGGCTTTTAGGCCGTATTGAGAGCAGCTCAGCACAGAAAATATGAGAGCTAAATGGCCGAATTTCAGTATTCTCATGGAGTTCAGTTTAAGCCTTGTGTATAATGATTGCTATCGTGGATTGGGAACTTTTGGTTGCGTTTGTCATGGTTTTTTTGAGCTTTGCCTTTTCGGCGAGTGAGACTGCGCTGACCAGTTTGGGGCGACTCGAAGCACAAAGTATTATTCGTTTAGGGGGTGCCCGCTCCACTCTGATTCAATATTGGCTTCGAAATCCTAGTCGGGTTCTTGTTACCGTTTTAATTGGCAATAACATTGCTAATATCGCGGCCTCTTCTCTGGTCACTTATTGGGCTAGTCATCAGTTTAGTGATTCTGGTGTTCCGGTTGCGATTGGAGTTTTTACCTTTATTTTTATTATTGCGGCCGAGATTATTCCAAAGCTGTTAGCAAAACATAAGGCCATACCGTTGGCCCCGGTTGCTATGCGCTTTTTAAAGGCCGTTGCAATTGTTCTCTACCCGCTTTCGGGTGTGATTCAAATATTAACCAGGGGCATTATTCGAATGATTGGACTTCCTTCTTCTGATTTTCGAGCGCCTTTGAGCGAGCAAGAGGTTGAGCATACGATTGAATTGGCCACCCGAGAGGGCGGTTTGGATAAAGAGACCGGTGTGGCCCTATCTAACTTAATGGACTTCTCAGACCTTAAAGCTCGAGATGTAATGACGGCTCGGAGTAAGATTAAGGCTGTTTCTATTTCGTGGACTCTTTCTGAGTGTATTGAATACATTATTGAAGACGGCCACAGCCGCTACCCTGTTTACTCCCAAAGCTTAGATGACATTGCTGGTTTTCTATTGGTCAAGGATTTGCTGGGTTGTGTGCATAAGCAGAACACTCATTGGTCCCGAGTGGTTCGACGGCCCTATTATGTTTCTGAGCTCGAATCTCTTGGAGACATTCTCAAAGACATGAAACGAGTTGGAACTCATTTAGCTTTGGTGCGCAATGAGACGGGGGTTGTGACGGGCCTTGTGACCTTTGAAGATTTGATTGAAGAAATTGTTGGCGAGGTTCGCGATGAAACCGATGATCCAGGAGAAGCGGGCTACGAGGGTGCCATGGGTGCACCAAGAGTTATTAGTGGAGAGATCCCGATTGTTGATTTTAACCAAATCTATAAGACAAGTTTAGATTTGCATGAAAGCTACTCCACTCTTAATGGCTATTTGTTGGCGCGCTCGGGAGGTAACTTACCAGACGTCGGCACAATGATTATTGGTGACGATTTAACTTTCAGAATTCATTCCATTTCTGATACGGGTGTAGCTACAGTCGAAATTATCAATTAGGTGGTCAGGGCGAGTGGTGACTATTTTTTCTTTTTGAGGTATTTGCAGTGTCCGTGGATAACATTGCGATGATCTTCAACTTGAAAGCCCATCTTAGAAGCAGTCTTTCGCTGTAGTTCATCCATTTTGTCATCGTGGAACTCCAGGATTTCGTTGCAATCAAGGCATATGATGTGGTCGTGATGACCTTTTTCTTGAATCTCATAGCGGCTATTGCCGTCGATTCCTTGGTGAGTAATGGATAAAATTCCGGCATCACAGAGAACTTTGATGTTCCGGTAGACCGTGGCTACTCCGATATTCTTATCTACCTTTCGCACACGTTCTACAATTTCTTGAGCATCCATATGATCAGCGGTCTTTAGAATGAGTTTTGCCATGGCCCAGCGTTGGCGAGTCCACTTTAGCTTCGCGTTGCTGAGATAGTTTCTAAGCATTTGCTTGTATTCCTCGAGCCGGGCGTCGGTCATCGCTGCTTTTTTTACAGCGATTGGACGTCCGCAGGGGAGGGTTTTTTGAGCCATGTTCTTCTTCATAAGCAAATAACCCTAGCCGGGCAAGTTTAAAGATTTTATGGTTTCTACTAGGCGAATGTTAGCGCCTCGGGCTGAGGAGAGCTTGTCGCGAGAGACTTTGCAGCCCTCTAAAATCTCTTTCTGGAAATTTTGGTCAGAGGAGAAATTTTCAAGGAACAAAGCCAAATCTTGAGGGTTGGAATAACTAAATAACTGACGGCTTTCACCCAGTGTTTTTGCTTCTGGTTGCTTTTCTAGCTTAGGTCCACACAAAACAGGCAATCCCCATAGTGCAGGCTCCAAAATACTGTGAAGACCCGTTCTAAATCCTCCTCCAACAAAGGCTAGAGAAAAACCTTTGTAGGCCTCGAGTAAAATTCCTTCAGTTAGAGAAATCTGAGCAAAGCTAAGCTGATTTTTAATGAGAGCCACTTCGTGAGAGTTTTGAGGGTCGTGAGGGATAAGAACAATGTTCAGCTTTTCAATGGTTTCCGGTTTAAGGCGTTGAATGGCCTTTGATAGAAATTGAGCATCCTCACGCCAAGCAGAACCAATTATAATATTGATGAAGCCAAGCTTAGGTTGGCATTGGTCAAAATCTAAAACATGTTGGGTTGAAGTCGTCTCTATTTTTATTCGTTCTAGAACTCTGTCGATGCGGGGGTTGCCAATAAAGCTTTGCTCAACTCGAAAGTCGAAGCTATCGCTTTTGTTCCTAAGGCCAATGTGTAAAAGAATTTTCTTGAGTAGCGACTTGCGAACATAGCCGAGGTCTTTGTTTTTGGCAGGGAGCCAAAGTGCCTTTAACTTTTTAGTTCGAGCGGCTTCAGAAAACAGAGTTGGCCAAACATCAGAGTGACTTAGGATGAGAAGTTTTGGCTTTAGTCGTTTAAAAAATTCAGCACAGTTTGATCTGGACTCAGGTGGGATAGGCCCCGCATAACAAAGGTTAAACTTGTTGCCCCAGAGTTTGAGTTTTGAGTCTGCGGAGACTGACGAAGAGGTAAGAATCAATTGTTTGTGGCTAAATCCAATGGCTTTTAAGTTGTTTTCGTTTGAAAAAAAAGCAGCCAAATCTTCGAGCTCTCCAGCGGAAGCGCCGTGAATCCAAAGGGTTTCTGAGGCGGGTGGGCGTCTTAGGTAAAGTCTCCACTGTCGTCGGTAAGAGAGTGAGTTGTTAAATTTATCTGAAAGCAAGACAAAAGCATCTATAATTTCTGCGGTCGCATATAGAATTCTGGAAAACCAAACAATCATTTGCTGATCCTTAAGACTTTTAAAACTTCGTCATAGACTTCTTCTGCCTCAATTCGTTTCATGCAGGCATGAAAGTCGGATCCCGACTTTAGGCACCTGCCATCTCCGTGTTTTGTGCAAGGTCGGCAGCTAAGATCCACATAGAGCTCTCGGCTTTGCGGTCTCCAGGGGCTAAAGCCAAACCCTTTGGTTATGGGACCGCTTAATGAGACAACAGGAATGCCGACGGCCTCGGAGATATGCAGCCAAGCGGAGTTAGAGCAGACCGTTATGTCGTGGTTAGCGGCAATGTCGGGGAGGGTTTGCAAATCTGTTTTGCCTAGTAGGTTTTCTACTCGATCTTTGCCAAGGCTTTGGAGGTCGTCGGTAACATCTATGGGAAGGCAATGCTGCTCACCAACGAGGGTGATTTCAAAGTTTCTGGGATGTGCTAACAAAAGTTCAAAAAGTTTTTCCCAATGAGAAACGATCCATCTCTTTTTCCAGTGTTGTGCGTCGGGCGCCAGGAGTATGCGCTCTGTGGTGCGGGGAGTTCGGTCAAAAGCCTTTAGAACAGGAAAGTAGTTCATGGAAGAGCCAGAGGTTTTAAGGTGGTCTAAAAACACGTGTCTTTCGCCGTTAAAGTCTTTGTGAAACATGACGGAAAGGCTCCGTGAAAAGCTATGCTTGTGTGTCCTTAGTAGAGAAACCTTTACCTTCTTGAAAAGAGAATAGAGCTTTACACCCAGAAAAAATGAGGCGCTTTTAAGTGTTCCGTGCAAATCAAAGAACTTGATTTCAGTAGCTTGAAATTCTCGGTGGCAGAGCATGGCCAGTTTGAGTCCCTCTAAAAAAGGTCCAACAAGACCAGAGGATCCATCAAAGAACAAAAGTCGGTCGTGAGGAAAGCGTTTGGTGATGAGCTCTTTGAATTGTGGCTTTGAAACGAAAATTAATGGCTCTGTAGGGTTTTCCGCTTTTAACTTCGCTACCAAGGCCGTGCAAAGGACCAGATCCCCAAGGCTTGAGTATCGAATTGCTATGTTAACGTTCACGAAAAACCAATCTCCAATCTACATTCGCTCTGGCGCTTCAATGCCCAACAAATAAAGGCCTCTTGCAAGGACCCATTTAGTTCCCTTAGTGAGCTCTATGAGAAGGTCGGCCTTGTTTTTTTCCTTTTCATCTAAAAATCGAACATTGTGATAAAGGCGATTGAAAGATTTTGCGACATCGATCATGGAATGAGCAATTTGAGAAGGGTCTTGAGCATCAAGAGCTCGGTCGCAATACTTTTCGTAAATGCCCCATTGCCTAAGAAGATCTTGAACGTGTTCGTTTTCGAGTAGCTCGGAGATGTCTCCGCCGGCTTTGCATTGCTTTGAGTGCTCTACGACGCGGTCGTAGAGTGAGCAGCATCTAGCATGAGTGTATTGAATGAAAGGAGCTGTGTCTCCCTCAAAGCTGAGTGCGGACTCCCAGCTAAAGTTTACATCTTTGATGCGAAACTGAGATAAGTCTGAAAAGAGGATGGCTCCAATGCCAATCTGCTCAGCCGTTTGATCGATGTGTTCGAGGGTAGGATTCTTTTCTTGGATAATGGCTTTGGCTTTATCGCGAGCTTCATCCAAGACATCGTTTAAAAATATAACGTTGCCCTCTCGGCTTTTCATGGTTTTTGATCCAAAAGAAAGCATTCCAAAGGGGATGTGCTTTAAGCCGCTAGCAAATGGCTTCTCTAACAATTTCACAATCGAAAAAAGTTGATCAAAGTGAAACTTTTGCTGGCTAGCTACTACATACCAGCACTCGTCAAAGCCAAAGCGTTTCTGTCTGTCTTCCGCTGCCGCAATGTCTCTAGTTAGATAAAGGCTTGCTCCATCGTCTTTTTTTAAAAGCGCAGGAATCTTTTGATTGGGTAGGTCGCAAACAAGTGCGCCTTCACTGACGCGAGTTCCAATCTTCTGGGTGATCTCGTCGACCACAGCGTCGATTTTGCCTTCGTAAAAGCTTTCTCCGTCGTAGTGGTCAAAGTCTACGCCTAGGCGTTTGTATAGCTTTTTGAACTCTTCAATAGAGATGTCTCTAAAGAGTTGCCACCTTCGCTTTAACTCTTGATCGCCCGATTCTAGTCTTTGAAAAGCATCTTTGGCTTTTTGAGAGAGCTCGGGGTTGCTCTTTTCTTCCTTGTTAAATCGAACATAGAGTTCCAGCATGTAGGAAACGCCGTCGCTTTTTAGCCGGGCCTCTTCTCCAAACATTTCTAAGGCCATGAGAAGTTTTCCGTGGGTAGTGCCCCAGTCTCCTAAATAATTGATTCGCGTTACATCGTAGCCGTGATTGTCCAAAATGCGTGCAAGCGAGTGTCCAATGCAAGTGGTGCGCAGGTGATGCAAAGCCATTTCTTTTGCAACGTTGGGAGAGCTGTATTCGACAATTATTTTTTTATTTGAACCTAGTTTAGATTTTCCAAGCGAGTCATTCTTAATGTCTTCCAAAAGCATTTTCGAGTAATTGCTGAAGTTAAGTTTTACGTTGAGGTAAGGACCTGTGGCGATGACTTCCTTGATGAAAGTGTAGCCGCTGCCAGCGTTGATTTTCTCAGCGAGGTGAACGCTTACTTCTTGAGGTTTTTTTCCAATTGCTTTGGAGAGTTTAAAGCAAGGAACTGCAAAGTCGCCTAGTTTGGAATCAGGAACGCTAGCCCAATCATTAGGGGCGAGCATCACTTTTGCGTGTGTATCGATTAGACTGTGAAGTTCTGCAATTGCCTTTCGCATGGTCGATTACATTCCAAAAGGATAGTTTTTAGCGTCTATCACTCCGCTAGAACGAACGTTTGAAAGTGCTTTTGCGTATTCGCCTAAAAGTTTGATGGAGTAGTCAATTCTCCCTCTAAGGTAACGATCGTCTTCTCCGTTAGCTTGTTCTCCGTTGAGCATGGATTCGCAGTCTCTGACGATGATGTGTTCTGGAATCCAGTTGAGTTGGTTGTTCTTGGTGGTGGTCGCTCTGAGTTCGCTTACAGGGTAGGCACCATTGCGGCTTCCTGAAACCGAAACAATGAGACCTGGCTTGTGACTAATGGGTCCTCCTGAGGCAAGGAGTAAAAAGTTGCGAATTCCCGGAGTGGACATCCCGGCCCATTCAGGAGTGACCACCACAAGGGCGTCGGCGGCCTCGAGGCGTTTTTTGATTGGGTTCCAAAGCTTGGTCCACGTCTCGTCTCCTGACCAAAGTCCCTCGTCCCAAAGGGGGATGGGGTTTCCTGCTAGATCTAAAAAGTCTGTTTGAGCCGAAGAATCAAGTTTTCTGATGGTTTTTTCGAAGTATTTCGATACTTTAGTGGATTGAGAGTTGTTGCGATGGCTTCCGCTAACGATGAAGTAGTTCATGCCTTTCTTTTACTCTGACCAACGACAGCAAACAAGCTTTGGCGAGTATTGGCTTGGCGCCCAAGGCTGCTCTATGCTCGGCGACAGCGAATAGGAGGCTATGGAATGGTTTTGACCCCATCAAAAATGCTCAGTCTTGGCACCCAGGCGCCTGACTTTAAATTATTGGATGTTTGCTCAGGAAAAAGTAGCTCTTTGGCCGATCTAAAGTCAGACAAGGCGACGGTTATCATGTTCATTTGTAACCATTGTCCTTTTGTAAAACATTTGATCCCGGCTTTGCCGCGTCTTGCGAAGGAATACACAGCCAAGGGCATTAGCTTTATCGCAATAAGCAGCAATGACGTTCTTGATTATCCCGATGATTCTCCTGAGAAGATGAAAGAACTGGCTGAGAGTGCCGGCTTTGTCTTTCCCTACTTGTATGACGAGACTCAAGAAGTGGCTCGCTCCTATGAGGCCGCGTGCACTCCTGACTTTTATATTTTCGATGAAGATCTTAAACTGGCTTATCGTGGCCGTTTTGATGAATCTCGCCCGAACTCTGAAGTTCCAGTCGATGGTCGAGATTTGGCGGCGGCCCTCGACGCACTGCTAGCTAGGGAGGATGTTTCCTCTGATCAACATCCAAGTGTGGGGTGCAATATTAAATGGAAAAATTGAAATTATATTCTTTAGCCTTTTTGTCGATTTTTTTACTCTCTTGTTCTTCGACTAAGGCAGAACGAAAATACAAAGAACAAACTTATTCGAAACTCGATGAGCTTAGAGTGGGGATGAGTTTTGATCAGGTGCAGGCCATTAATCCAAACTCAGGCAACTGCCGAGGTTCTAAAAAGTCGGTGATGGAATGCCAGATGGTGTTTCTTAGCAATGGAGCAACATCCTCTTCTGTTGGGCATGCTTTGGCGGCGGGGGCCGCTATTGGGGGCTGCGCTGGCAGCACGGCAGCTGGGGGCGCTTGTGAATTGGGCACCTATCAAGATCCGCGAGATTCGAAGCACAATGGAATTGTCTATGATTTAGTTTTCGAGCAAGGCAAGTTGGCCCGTTGGAGTCCTCAAAAACGATGAAAGGTTTAAAGCACGCTGCTCTATCCTGTTCTAACCTAGAGAGAGCCTTAAATTTCTATCGCGATATTTTAGGGTTTAAAGATTATCATTGTGAAAGCAAAGATTGGGCCATGCTTTATTTTCGCGAAACGACTCTAAGTTTAGTTCCTTCGCCAGGACACTTGGCCATACCTCGGGAGAGTTTGGGTTCTCATCCGGCTCATTTGGGCTTTGTTGCCCATAGCAAAGAAGAAGTTGATTTGTTATGGCAGCGCCTCAAGAGTAGAGATGATGTTGTTGTCTCGAAAGTCGAAGCTCATAGAGACGAAAGTTACGGTTTTTATTTTAGCGACACCGAGGGGAATCAATTAGAGTTCATTTATATTCCTGTAACGCCTATTTTTGGTCGTAAAAAATCGAGACGGGCTGTGGTGTTGTGGGCTCATGGAAGCTCTAATCCCAATTGGGCTAATGCACTCGAAGAGTTAAAGAATCGTTTAAATCGAGAGAAGCCCGAGTTGCATTGGACCTTGGCTTTTTTGGAGAGGCAAACTCCTAGTTTGAATGATTTAGTTGAAAAGTTAAGTTCTGTAGAAAAGATTGAGCAACTATTTTTGATCCCTATGTTTTTAGGGGAAGGACGACACGTGCGAGAAGACTTGCCCATTGTTCTGAAAGACTTAAAGGAAAAGTTTCCAGACATTGATGTGCTTGCGTTGAAGGCTTTGGGAGCTCAGGCACCAGTCGTCGACGCTTTAAGCGATAGTTTACAATTATACATTGAGGAGTATGAATAGCAGTGGCTGAAACAATTTGGTTTAAAGAATTTTCTGTTGAACAAGCAAATTCGCGTGGAAAGGGAACCATGTTTGAGCACTGTGAAGTTCTTATTTCTGAAGTGGGACCCGACTATATTAAAGGCACAATGCCTGTAGATCATAGAACCAAGCAACCACGGGGAATATTGCATGGAGGCGCTTCGGTTGTTTTGGCCGAAGGCATTGCAAGCCTTGCGGGCAATATGGTGCTCAATCCAGATACCCATTTTGCCGTTGGTTTGGATGTAAACGCTAATCACTTGCGACCTGTGACCAAGGGGCATGTGGAGGCTACAGCTAGGCCCCAGCACTTAGGGAAGAAGACTCAAGTTTGGGAAATCTTGCTTCATCATGAAGGCAAGCTTACTTGCGTGAGTCGTTTGACTCTCGCAGTTTTAGCGAGGGAGTAAGTTTGATCTCAGCCTTCTTAGTTGCTTGCGCGCTGGGAAGTTCTGTTATTTCCGGTGTTGTCGGAATGGCCGGCGGAATTGTCTTGTTGAGTGCCATGACTTTTGTCATGCCCATTCGTCTTATTATTCCCATTCACGGCTGTGTTCAGCTAGTCAGCAATTTTTCTAGAACTTGGATGCTCCGCGGGCATGTTCGAAAGAATATTTTTCTAAGTTTTATTGTGGGGCTTCCCTTTGGTGCGGTGGCTAGTGTTCTTGTGATTAAGCAAATCAAAGACCCTAGGGTCTTTCTGGCGCTGATTGCAGCTGTAATTTTTTGGGCACTGTTTAAACCAAAAAAGTTTTCAGCCTTAAAGATTCCGATTTGGGCGTTTAGTGTTGTTGGAGCCCTGACTGGCTTTTTAGCTCTTTTGGTTGGAGCGACAGGCCCCTTTATCGCAGCTTTCTTTTTGCGAGACGATTTATCGAAGGAAGAGATTGTGGCGACAAAGGCCTCTGTGCAGTTTGCCTCTCACTTGTTGAAAATTCCTGCCTTTCTAACTTTGGGTTTCGACTACTCAGAACACTTTGTGGTGATTGCTGCTATGTCGGTGGCGGTGATTGTTGGCACTAAACTTGGAGTGGGTCTCTTGAAGGGAATCACCCCAAAGGCCTTCACCATAATTTTCAAAACAGCCTTGTTTTTGTCGGCTCTACGCTTGGTTTACAAGATCGTAGAGTAATTTCGGTAGCTTGTTGATTTCAATACTTTTTCAATTGTTAAGATCATTAATTTATTCGCAGACCTGAGAAATCTCATTGTAAATGCTTTAAAAACATATGCTTACAATTCAATCTGAATTGTGAGGAAATCAAGCGACTTAAAAAATTGCAGTGCATAATGGCAGTTAGGGGGAGAGCTATGAAAAACTCTTCATGGGAAAAACAACTTGCTGCAACTTTTGGAATATTGATGATCACACTTGTCTCGGGGCCGCTTTTTGCACAGCCTTGGAGTTTGGAGCATCTAAACGAGCACGAGATTGCTTACCCTGCTAGGCCTTCTGAAACTCCTGTAGCTGACAAAGGGTCTCGAGGCCTGGCAGACCCAACTAAAGATGACGGGGATGTTCCAGACCTTGAGTCCATTAGAAAAGCCAATCCTCAGGAAGCTGCATTTGTAGACAAGGTCTCCGAGATGTTGGCCTGCCCCCCTCCCAGCGTTTACAACCCTAAAGATCCTCTTGAAACTAATCTTGAGTGGTATCTTAAGGTTGAAGGTTTAAAGAAGTTTCGCAACGACACTATTACTAATGGAAGCGGTGTCGATGGTAATTCTGCTCCCGCGAGTGCTAATGATATAAATGCACTATTTGGAGAGGCTTTAGCTAAGCGCGGTTTTGTAAGCGGGGGAGAGAGTTCACCGAGTGATTCGGCCATAAAGGGCTTATATGACTTTATCGATGAGTATAGCGAGTCTGCTGCAGGCATTACTGCATCGCTTGGCGCAAAGAGTTCAGAAGAAAGAAGAGCGCTTCTTTCTTCTAAGTTACAAGACTCAAAAGATGCTTGGCATGATGGATACATGAAAATGTGGGGCCAAGAAAAAGCCACAGGCGCTTACAGCAAAGACCGTCACGAATCTCCATTTGTTAGAATGTTTACAAATTTGTATGCAACAGGTGCATACAACCCGTTAGAGAACCCTGCTTGTAAGGGTGAAAACGGATATTCAGAAGAAGCTTCTAAAAAGCTGGCTGATTTTGCAAAAGAAGCTAGCGAGAAAAGAAGTGATGAGTTTAAGTTTGATGACGAGGGAACGGGAGCTGTAACAGCGGCCACGCAACAAAAAAATCATGAGCAGGAGCGTGCTCCTGCTGATAGCGAAAACAATGCTGCACCGGCTGTTGAGTCAGCGTCTGAAACACAAACACCAGACGCAAACGAAGGAGCGCCACCACAAACAGATGCTAATCCAGGCGTCTCAGTTTCTGATGGAAACGAAGCCGTTGCAAGCGCCGAAGAATCGCCAGAAGAAAAAGACGAGTCCAGTTTAGAAAGTCGCGCTCGCAAGCTAGAGGCCGATTTGGTTGCTAAGGCAAAAGAAGAGGGTATGACCGACGGATGGGAGCATAGCTCTGAAGATCTTCGAATCGAAGCTAGGCAAGAATTTGATAAGTTGCTTGCTGAAGCAAAAACGGACGATGAAAAGGCCATGTTAAAGGCCCAAAGAGGAGTGGTTTACCGTTCTATTAAGAATCGAAAGACTTTAGGCAATCAAGCAGATGCTGCAGTTTCAAAACTTGCCAAATTGAGCAAAGCTCTTGATGAAAAATCGCAAGCTGCTCAAGATGCGGATAGTCGAGCGGAGGCAAAAAAAGCCTTGGAGCATGCAGCATTAGAGGCTGACAAAGTTGTTAGAAAGCTTCAAAGAACTAAACGGCAATTGAGTTCGCAAGTAAAATCTTTAGAAGACAAGCTTCTTGCTGAAGAGGATGAAACAAAGAAGCAGGCAATTCGCGATAGAATCAGTGCCTTAAATAGGAAAAAGGATGAAATTAAAACTGAATTGGATCCTGGCAAAGGGAGGTCCATAGCTAGTGCTTCTAATGCGATTACTAGCCAGCTTGTTCGCCAAACCATTCAAGAGATTGCCGCTGACCCGGGAAGTAAATCACTTGCTGGCGATTTAATTCCTCATGAAGAAAATCAAGATGGAGCTGTTCAGGCTGTCGAGACTTCTTTTAGTCTAGGCATCGAAAAAAGGAAGCTAGTCGATCAAGTTAAGAGCGCACAAAAAGTTAGAAGCGAAGGCGTGAAAAAGATTGAAACATTACAGAATCAGATTAGCTTAAATAATCAAAATATTGATTATATGATTGGAAACTTTGGTGGAGAGAGCGCATTGCCGCCGGCTGAGCTTAAAGACGTAAAAGAAAGACGAAAAGCCAATATTGAATTACAGGCGAAGGTCGCAGCAGCCCAGTTGGATATCGGGCAGGCACAAGGATTTATTGACAGAGCTACTCCTGAAGTCGAGAAGTTGCTTGGTCAAATCAAGACTCACCAGAAAGAGCGCTTTTCGTCCGTGAAATCTTACGGGCCGCAGAGCAACATCGTGAAGAGGCTCGATGCCGATATTGACGATTTGTATGAATTAAGCCGTTTTGCTAGGGATCGACGTGAGACTGAGGCAAAGATAGCTGAGTTAAAATTGGATCTTAAGGCTAATAGCGACTATCTCGATCAAGAGAACAGACTTGCCGCAATGGCTAGAGAGCCTGCGACAACCTTAGTCGCAGAGCCGACTGGGAGCAAACAAGTGGATAGAACTCGAGCGAGGTTAGAAGAAGCCATTAAAGCAAATGCTGAAGCCGAGTATCAGGCAACGACTAAAAAGCTAGCAGACCTAGAAGTTCAGTTAAGGAAAGATGAAGCAGCGGCAGTTAATGCACGTGGAAAAATTAGTAGCTCACTTTCGGCCATCTATGGTGCTTATGAGTCGACGAATGAGCGTTATCAAGAACTTCAGTCTCAGCTTGATGAAATTGTTCAATCCAAGGCACCTCAAACCGATCCAGGGTTGAGAGAAAAAATTAAAGCAATGCAAGAAAAGGCCAAATCCAACTTGTATTGGAGAAATTACTACGCCGCACAGGCTCTACAATTAGAGCGCCTTTTGGTAGAAGTGGATGATCAGGAATAGTTTTTTTAAATGAGGCCCTTTGCATATTCAATGCAAGGGGCGTAGTCATCATTTGTAACAATGCTTGAGGCCCAGCGTTTGCTCGGCTCTACAAACTCGTCGTGCATGGGCTTTACTTGATTCCAAAATTGCTTTTTTACCCCTTCGGGCTCTCGACCACGTTCTTCGATATCGCGTTTCATTCGTCGTTGGAGTCGAAGCTCTTCTGAGGTTTCAATAAAAAAACTTTTGTCGCACAGGTTACGGATGTTGGCTTGGCTCAAGAGCAGAGTGCCTTCCACTACAACAATGGGACGAGTTTCATATTTCTTCGTCTCAGCAAGTCGGGAGTGGGTTACAAAATCATACACAGGGGCTTCAATGGCGTGACCTGATTTTAATTCTTTAATTTGTTGAGCGAGAAATTCAAAATCCAAGCTGTCTGGATGATCAAAGTTAACCGATCCTCCATCACCATCAAACTTCTTGCTTTGATCTTTGTAGTAGTAGTCCTGGGGCAAAACTAAGACTTTATCTTTGCCAAGAGTTTGTTCAATCAAGTTCGCTAGAGTGGTCTTCCCTGAACCACTTCCCCCTGCGATTGCGATGACGGTAATCGAGTTTGCCATTGCTTTAGTCGTTGGTATGGTAAAGACGATCTCCTGCGTCGCCTAGGCCAGGCAGTAAATAACCTTTGTCGTTGAGTTCTCGTTCTACGCAAAGCGTGTAGATGTCCACATCGGGGTGGGCTTCTCTGATTTTTTCAATTCCTACAGGAGCAGCCAATACGCTTACAAAGCTAATAGGGCCAACGCGATACTCTTTCAGTCGGTCGAGCGCGGCTAGCGCCGTGTCGCCGGTTGCTAGGAGTGGGTCTAAAAGAAAGAGCTTTTTGCCTTCACAAGCATCGGGAAGGCGAAAGTAGTATTCAATGGTGTTGTGTAAAGCTTTGTCTCGGTAAATACCGATGTGGGCTACTCTTGCAAAGGGGACCACATCCAAAAAGCCTTCAAGCATCCCTTGTCCCGCCCTTAATATGGAGGCCACAATGATTTCTTCGCTCACCATCGGGGCTTCGCATTTCTCCATAGGAGTTTCAATGTTCACATCTCCAAGTTGAAGATCTTTTGTGGCTTCGTAGGCAAGCATGGAACTAATTTCTGAAAGAATCTTCCTGAAAAAGAAACTAGAGGTGTCTTTTTTACGAATTACGCTGAGCTTGTGTTTTAAAATTGGATGATCAACAATGTGCAGGTTTCCCATAATTTTTCCTTTAAAATACGCTTCCATCACTAATAATGTTGATAGGACTTGCGCTTGTGTTTCTAAATTCTTGAGCCGAGCGACGCCCGGAGCTCCAAGTTCCGCCTTCGAGTATTTTCACCAAAGGGAGTTTCTGGGCGTTCATGCCCAAACGTTCTCGAACCAGAGGGGCGATGCGGTCGAGTAGGGTTACTGTGGCGGCTCTCCATTCTAAGATGGCGTCGTCATCGGGAGAAAGACCTTTGCTAAGTGTGCTGGCCTCTTTGGCCTGGATGACTTTTAAATCAACGAAGAGTCCACCGTTTCTGTATTCGGGGAGGCCTGTTAAATCATCCAAGTTAAGGATTTCAATGCCCTCGTCTTGTAGGGCTTCCATAAGTGAATAGCTCAGCCATTGGGAGAGTTTGTGGAAGGCAATCAGGCTGTCAAAGCGGGGTCGCTCGCTCCATCGTGAATAATTCCATATGTCGCCAAAGCGAATCGGAGAGATTTTTTGGCGTTCAGGCCACATGTGCTCAAAGGCCAATAATACAGTCTTTAATATTTCGGAGGCCTGAAGTTTTGAATTCTTCGATTGTTTTTTTAAGTAGTGTCCAAGGTGGCCGAGTCTTAGTCTTCCGTTGTGCAAAAAGAACTCGGGTCCTTTGTGCATACAGCTCGCTATTTTTTTGAGCATTTGAAGACGGGTCTCAATTCCTAAGAGTGGATTAGAGCTCGTGGATTGGAAACATTCTTCAAAGCTTTCTTTATTGAGAGCATTGAGTCCATCTGGCGTGACTTGAAGAAGCCGTTCCTTGGAAGAAGAATAGAGACCTTTTTCAAAAGCATCAAAACTCGCTACGGCCAGTCCCTCCGATCGAGAGTATTCTTTTCCGTCGCTGCCTTTGTAGGTCCAAACATCTCCTGCGCCTGCATCCACAAAAACGCTTGTGATGATTAAATCGTATTCTGCTATGAGCTGTTCATCTTTGGGGAGTGCTGTTCTTAGTTTTTCAACTCGGTCTAAACCACCTGCTCTAAGATGACCTCGTCTTGAGTGAAAAGGGATTTCAAAGCTTGGATAATTTTTCTTGATGGTTGCGACAACGTAGTCGGCGCAGGCTGGAAGTTGTTCTAGATCAAGAGTCCAATGGCCTTTGCCCGAAAGCATTTGATTGAATAATTTCAAAGAGCGCTCTCTAACACAGCGGGGATGTAGAAAGTAATCAACCTGTTCGGTTGTTAAACGTTCACTCATTCAATTTTCTGCCTTTAACGTTGTCGAGTTCACTGGCTTTTTTTACGGGTTCAGGGGAGAAGTAGCCAGCTGCTTTTTTGGCTTCCATCTCAACCTTGGCGTCATCAGGAATAAGGTCTTCTGGTATGGAAGTTCTCTTAATCACTTCGATGCCGCTTCCAACGATGGCGTTGTATTTCATGTCACTCATGGAAACTAGGTTATCGATGCGTTTTACACCTAACCAATGAAGCACGTCTGGCATAAGCTCTTGAAAGCGCATGTCTTGCACGCCTGCCACACATTCAGTTCGGTGGAAGTATTGAGAAGCGCTATCGCCGCCTTCTTGCCTTTTGCGCGCATTGTAGACAAGAAACTTTGTCACCTCTCCCAGGGCGCGACCTTCTTTTCTAAAGTAAACAATTAACCCTGTTCCGCCTTCTTGAGCGGTTTTGATAGACTCTTCAATTCCATGCACCAAATAAGGGCGACAAGTGCAGATATCTGAGCCAAAAACATCAGAACCGTTGCACTCGTCGTGAACGCGGCAAGTCAGTTTTTTATTCAGATCGCTAAGGCCTTTTGGGTCACCAAAAATGTAAACGGAAGTGCTGCCAATAGGGGGAAGAAGCACTTTTAAATCTTGTCGAGTGATTAGCTCGGGGAACATGCCACCTGTTTCTTGAAACAAAGCTTTACGGAGCTCAGATTCCTCCACTCCAAAACGAGCCGCTAGACCAGGTAAATACCAAACCGGCTCGATGGCGGCTTTAGTCACCATGACTTCTTTTTTGTTCTTTATGATTTTTCCGTCTACTTTCAAGCGGCCCTCTTTGATGGCCTCTTGAAGTTCGGGCATGTGTAAATGAGCTTGGGTTACGGCAATGGAAGGGCGAATATCAAAGCCTTTTTTGTAATAGTCTTTGTAGACATCAGAAACGATGGCTCCAAAAGGGTCGAGCGATACAATTTTTTTTGGGTCAAACCATGAGTCGTGAGGTCCAATGTCGGTTACCGGGTTTGTGTTGGTTAAGTCAGGTCTATGCTCGGGTGGGAGCTTGTCTGAGGCCGTGGCAAGCGCTCTGTATACGGTGTAAGAACCGCCGTGGCTTCCGATTGCGTTGCGCTGTCTTTCGTTTGTGTGAGAGCCAACGATGGGGCCTCTTTTTAAAGGATCTTTCTCACCCCAGTTAACCTCAGGAGAGTCTTTGAAAATTTTATGCGGATGGGAAGTAAGAACGATGTGGCTTTTTCTCGGGTTTGACATAGATGAGGGAAATCATAGCCTTTTCTGTGTCCTCTGCAAGGGAAAGCTGGCGGAAGCGTATTTATTCCCAATAGAGAAATAGTAAAAAATTACAGGTATTTGCGAGGCCATCTAGACAAGAAGCCCTTGTAGCTGTTGAAATGAAGTCTGTGAGCTCTACTGTTTTTGTCTCGAATCTTCCGTTTAAGTTCAATGAGGACACGGTAAAGAATCATTTCTATTACTCGGCCACCATTGAAAAGGTTGTCATGGTCAGGAATGAGGAAAACAGTAGCTACGGGATGGCTTTCATTAAGGTGAGAAACCCCAAGGAAGCTGAAAAGCTTGTTAAAAAGCACGACAAGACCGTCATCGGCGATCGAATGATTTCTGTCCGCGTTGCTGATGAGGATGTTTAATCTTTGAGCCTTAGTTTAGTCCTCTTTCTTTTGGCGTCTTCGTTTTTTTGGTCGGTCTTTGACTTATGTCGAAAGAAAGCCACTCAAACTCTTGGAGTTTTTTTCACCTTGTTTGCCTTTATGAGCGTTCAGGCCTGTCTGTTTTTAATCTGGGCAGGAGTGATGAAGGATACCAGCTTTTTATCCAGTTATTGGTTGATTGGTTTGCTGGGTTTGTGTGCCAATTTTGCAGCGAATTCTTTGTTTGTTTATTCAGTGAGCATTTCCTCGTTTAGTCAATCTGTTCCGATGTTGTCTTTTGCTCCCGTGTTCAGTGTTCTTGTTTCTTATTTTCTGTTGGGAGAGGTTTTGACTGTTAAGCAATTGTCTGGAGTTTTTGCGATTGTTTTGGGCGCTCTACTTTTGAACGGAATTCCTTCTTTTCATTTAGACAAACGAGGTCCGTTGATGATGATTTTGGCGGCATTTTTCTG
>Ga0100403_1001189_pt1 | contig 24040 bp, 26 predicted proteins | sample CryGeymet201501t_FD_83663 | JGI IMG/M metagenome (GOLD analysis project Ga0100403, IMG submission 83663) | Groundwater microbial communities from Crystal Geyser aquifers in Utah, USA - Crystal Geyser metaG 2015-01t | ecosystem: Environmental > Aquatic > Deep subsurface > Groundwater | place... | reverse complement strand
TCGCTGGTGATTCACTCTTTCGGATCAGTGGGCATAGCGACGGCACTTCCGGTGGCGGCGCTTATCAAGCTGCAGCTATTGAGTTCCTAGCTGACACCAATGCTTACCTCAATCACGTACCAGGACGAATCGCTTTTAATGTAACTGATACTACGGGCGCCAATTTGACGGCCATGACGATCATCAACAATGGAAATGTAGGATTAGGAACGATCACACCAATGGCGAAACTTCATGTTGCCGGGGACCTCTTGGGTGGCTTTTGGGACAACAGTTCAAATACATCCATTATTTTCTCAAAAGGAAACCTTCAAACCGCTAATGCATGTGCCACCTTCAGCATAGATGGCGTTCAAGATGGAGGCGTCTATAGACTAGTCGTCCTAGACTCACAAACACCGGGAAGTTGTGGTTTCATAGGTGGCGGAGGCCGGGCCTTTCACTATAAAGGAAACGCTCTGAATATTCAGTCGGGACCAAACCCAACGGAGTTTGTATTTACGGTTTTTCCAGGCAAAATTCTCGTCAACGTCATTTCCTACAACGGTGCTTAAACAAAAATTAACGTCTTTAAATGAGACGATTTAGATTGGGCCTTTAGCCTAGGCCCAGTCCTTCCGAAAAGTTCTATGACACCATGAACTCAACGAGAGAGGCACGATGAAGATCACCGACGTCAAAGTATTTCCGGTCAACGAAGAGCGCCTTAAGGCCTATATCACCATCACCATTGATGACTGCTTTGTGATCCGTGATCTGAAGATCATTAAGGGTCATGATGGTCTCTTCGTGGCTATGCCTTCAAAAAAGCGCAAAGATGGCCAGTTTAAGGACATCGCACACCCACTCAACCAGGAGACCCGTAGCCACATCGAGACCAGTGTCTTTGAGGCCTACAAGGCTCAAGTGGAATCCCTTGGCGAGGCCATCAAAGAAATCCCTTAAGCCATTGCTTTTGCATTTTATAAGACCCTCCAGTGAGACGCAAATCGCCAGCATTGAGCGGTGGCTCCTTAAAAATGATCACTTCGTAGGCACCCTAGCGTTGAAAAGGGCCAATTCCTAACCCATTTACCCCCTATCCCTTTATTTTTCCTTGCCATTTCAGCCTCTTCGAGCCAAAAAGAGATTTCATGTCTACGACTGATGGGGCGTCGGCAAGTTGGTAAGCCAACAGATTTTGATTCTGTCATTCGCAGGTTCGAGTCCTGCCGCCCCATCCATTTTCAATCTTGAAATTGGAAAAACCAAAGAAACCAAAAATAGTTAGAAATTTTAAACACTTAATTGGAGAGAGCTCCGCAGTTCGTTTTTACTGACGCCACTGAAAATCACACGAAATAACCCTATTTGCGACAATCCGTGGTCGATGGGTGTGGTTGGTGTACTTGATGTGGTTTTGGAAACCACAAAGACAAAAGTGACTTTTTTGAAGGCATCGTTTACAAGACCAAGATGAAAAAAGTTAGGGCCATTTTAGATACAAACATTTTTTTACATTTTAAGGGAACCATTTTAAGTCTTTCGAAACATTAGATTGGCGGACTCTCCTAAATGCCACAGATGTTGAGTTGGTCATTCCCTTAAAAGTTATTGATGAACTCGATCAAAGAAAGTCCGATTCAAATGAACGAAAGCAAAAGAGTGCCCGAACTGCGATTAAAAAGATCGAATACTACATCTACGAGAACAAGGGCAAAGTGCAGAACGACACGTCGATACAATATGGCCCGGAAATCACCTCCTCGTGGCTCTTAGAGAACGAGTTCGACCCCTCAATCATTGACCATCATATCATCGCTACAGCAGAACAGCTCTCTAGTGATACCATGACAATAATTGTGAGCGATGACGCCGGCATGAGAGCGAGAGCGCAATCAAAGGGGATTGCCATATTTCGTATTCCTGAAGAGTTAAAAAAGGAAGAAACCAACGCCCTAGTAAAAGAGAATCTAAAACTCAAAAATGAGCTACATCAAATTCAAATCAGAGTGCCGAAATTAAAAATCTTAGTAAACGGTCAGGATAATTACGCCACTTTTCATCGACGAAAGCCAATATCTTGTCTGAACTTGAAATAGAAGACAAAGTCATGAACATCAAATCTTTGCACCCGTTGAAAAACGGAACTTAGACGAGGAGACGCCAGGAAGGAAGCAAAGTGACAATCAAAACTGCGGTTAGTTGGGGTGAGAGCATCGCCCCATCCAATCTTTACGGAACTACTCGAACATATCGGAAATTTAATAAATGATTTCAGGAGATTATGACCGCGAAATGAATTGTTGCGTATTGTTGGTATCGAACCTCCGAAAACTCCGGTTCTACTCCGCAAGAATAACTGACTCTTTTTGGTTCTTTTTAGAGAGCTAATTTTTTTCTCAATAGATCCACATACTGATCATGTTTATCCTTTTTCATCTTCTGGATGTTTTGCAACTTCCACTGGATGGAAGGTAGTTTGTCAATGCCGGGAATACCGAGCAAATCCCAGTCGGGTGTACCTAGTTTGAGGCGGAGAAGGAATCGCCGCTCTTTGTCTGTCAGATCATTTTTCAATTTATTGATATACAGCTCACGAGCCGCCTTCAACTCACTCAGACTGACTTCCCTTTCCGCCATATCGACAAAATCGCGCTCATATATTTCATCAATATTTTTTCTCGGTGGGTCGATCAACTCGTTTATGGGCCGATCATGACCGGCAAGGTAGACTACGAACGCTTTGCGAATGTCGTCAGTGATTCCCTCGTTCTCCAAAAGCATTTTAATATCGAAAATGTCTCGCGGGTGTTGGCGATCCAGAGCTGCACAGAGTTTCCCGCCGTAAAGATCGTTCTTGCTGAGAGTATTGATCTTAGTCGTCATCTCGAAATTTTTCTCGGCCTTGGAACACAGGTAAAGCACTTCTGGATTAAATACGGCTCCCCTCAGTACTTCATTCGGTTCTATCGTGACTAATTGGTTGTCCGCCGAAACCACCAGCTTTATCACCCGCTGATCTTTGCCCTTCGCCTTGGTTTCCAGAACTTTTGAACCCGGAATTCTTTTCTTGATGTCTTGGGAAATTCTTTGAAGCGCGGAACTGATGTTAGACAAAGCCTCATCCCGCGAATCGAGCGGCAAATAAGTCAGATCAATATCCACCGACAGGCGTGGCATATCGCGCACGAACAGATTGATCGCGGTTCCACCTTTCAATGCGAAGCAAGACTCCTTCGATACAAGCTCAATACACTTGAGCATCAAATGCACGGTCTCATAGAAGCGGCTGGCTTTCATCCCATATTCCCTTCTTTGGGGACACTGATTTTAAATTTCGAGTGAAAACCCTGCCCTGACTCTAAAACTCTATCGCCAACTCCAAGGTCGATCTTGTCTATATTTATTTTATTTAACCAATCGTGATTGCACACGTCCGCGAGCGCCAAGAACAGTCGTTTTACTTTTATCGACGTACAAGCTTCAAGAAGCTGCATGGCAACCTGTGGCCTTATCCCCGCCATGTTTTCCATTAACTGCTTAGCGTGCCCAAGGGATTCACCTTGTGGGCAAAGTTCAAGCGCTTCCATCATGGCCCGCTCAGGGCATGAAGTACGGCTGACAAATGCCCCCCAATCTTTCGTTGAGAAAGTGTCGGGAAGAGATTTTGAAAACAATTTCGTGGAATGAAGTTTTATTTTCGCACCCCAATCGAAATTTTTAAACCAAGTGGGTACTCGGTATCCGGTCTTGGTAAACAACCACACGGTTTCTTTACCTGACAAATTCAAGTAATGGCTCATGCCCTTCAACTCCAATGCGGTACGAGCCGCCACATGGACTTGCATACCCGACTTGCTCAGGGCCTGAAGAGCATAAACACCTCCGCTCCAATGAAGCGGGATTAACTTGCCGTTCTCATCAAATTCCACGCGGCGATAAGCCCCTTTACCTACGAGCTGTATCCAGCCGGATTTGCGATACTGCTGCAAAAGCCCCCTGGAGTAGCCCTTCTCGTGAATCAGCCACTCGCTCGTAAAAACGGCCCCTGGCGGCCACGACCGCATAAGGCTCATTATTTTGTCATCCTTATGCATAGTTATCATATACTTATATGTTATATTTTAATGTAACCGAATGCAACACATTACTACATTGATTTTAAGTATATCTATACTATACATAAGTCATGTATTTTAATGTTTGTCGAGACTGGTTTAAAAAGCCTCATTTTCGTTTACCCTGGGTAGACAACTTTGCATTTTCTCAAACCGAGACAAATGGAACGACGGTGAAATAGCGCAATGGAAAAAACGAACCGCGAAAATCAATTGAGAGAGCTGGAAAAGCAGCTTCAAAAGATGGACGCGGACCGCATCTCACTTCTGCGGGAGATCCACGTCTTGCGGGAAGAGCTAGTGCGAGATGCCGAAGCCACACGACCGTTACTTGGCCGCCCCATAGCCAAGGCAGATTTATCCACCAACCTTGAAAAAGTTCGCGTCTTTCTCGATCTCTTTCGGGCCAGAGAAGATATTTTCCCACGTCGTTGGGAAAATCAAAAAACAGGCAAAGCCGGATATGCGCCCGCGTGTGCGAACGAATGGGCAAAACCACTCTGCCAAAAGCCCAAGATTCGATGCACGGATTGTACAAATCAAAAATTTCTCCATCTCGATCAGCAAGCTGTCGAATCACACCTGCGCGGTTCCGCCACCATTGGAACATACGGGATTCGGGCAGATGACTCATGTGTATTCTTAGCTTGCGATTTCGACGAGTCTTCATGGCAATCTGACGTAGCTACCTTTCGGGACACCGGGCGCGCGCTCGGGGTGGATGTTGCCGTGGAGCGCTCGCGGTCAGGCAATGGAGCGCATGCCTGGATCTTTTTTGAAGAGCCGATCCCCGCCAAAACAGCGCGATCACTCGGGACCTTAATCTTGGCAAAATGTTCGGAGCGAAATCTACGGCTCAGTCTGGAATCTTATGACAGATTTTTTCCATCACAAGACTATTTACCCAAAGGTGGTTTCGGAAATTTAATCGCACTCCCTTTGCAGCGGGGACCTCGTGAAGCCGCGAACAGCGTTTTTCTGGATGCCGTGATGAACCCATACGAGGATCAGGGGCAATATCTAAACCAAGTTCGGCGCTTATCACTTTCCGAAGTCCGTCAGCTTTTGCGCGAATACACACCAACAGTCACAGCACAAGATGGATTTGAAGACATCGCCTTGTTAACGGACAATTCTATTCTGGAAAAAACCTCACACCAGAGCTTCATCGAACCGGCATTGTCCGGCAAAACAGTTGAAGTCACATTTGGACCGATGCTTGTAATTCCTCTTGATAAACTCCCCGGACGCGTTGTCGCGAAACTCAAGAAGACCGCGAGCTTTGCGAATCCCGAATTTTACAAGCGCCAACGAATGCGAATGCAGACCTATCCTCTCTCACGGTTTATATTTTCAGGCGAAATGCGGACTACCGAAATTGTTCTCCCCAGGGGAGTGCTAGACGAGGTGACCAAGATTCTGACTGTCGCCGGCGTGCAAGTCATTATCCGGGATGAGCGCATTGGCAGGAAAAAGCTGAAGGCCGATTTTACAGGTGAGCTGACGCAAGCCCAGACGGATGCTGTAAAGCGCCTGCGAAAATCTGACATCGGCATACTCATGGCACCACCAGGATCGGGAAAAACCGTCATGGCCTGCGCCTTGATGTCGGAACGGAAAGTATCAACCCTTGTTCTCGTTCATCGGCAACCGCTTCTCGAACAATGGCGCGAACGCATTTCTACATTTCTTGGAATCCCACCCAAAGAGATTGGCAATCTCAGTGGGACCAAAAAGAAGATCACGGGCAAACTGGATCTTGTCATGCTTCAGTCTTTAACCAAGGTTGAAGACCTCTCGGAGATCGCCCAGTCATATTCCCAGATCATTATTGATGAATGCCACCATATCCCGGCGGCTTCTTTCGAGGATATTCTCAGACAGATACCAGCACGATACGTCGTTGGCCTCACGGCAACGCCTTATCGAAAGGACGGTCTGGAAAAAATCCTCTTTCAACAGTGCGGACCGATCCGCGTGGAGTTAGATGACTCCGAGGCGAGATCACTCGATAAGATTGTAACCATTCATGAAACGGGCTTCCGCCTACCGAGCGAACTCGGAGAGCGACCGCCATATCACGAATTAATTCATCATCTCACCTCCGACGTGGATCGGAATCAATTTGTCGCCCAACAGGCAGTTTCGACATTGCGAGACGGACGGTTCCCTCTGCTAATTTCAGACCGCAAGGAACACTTGGACGTCCTATCTCTTATTATCACGGAATCAGCCAATATCGAAAATCTTGAAGTCGTCCGGCTCGATGGCGATCTAACTTTAAAACAAAGGCGGAATGCCCTCGAACAACTTCACTCTTCCCGTGCCGATGGAAAAACGGTGATCTTAATGGCTACAGCCTCATTGATTGGCGAGGGGTTTGACTTACCCGCCCTGGACACAATGATCTTGGCGACTCCCATGTCCTTTGAAGGCCGAATGATCCAGTATGCCGGAAGGATTCACCGGCAAGTTGAAGGAAAGACCGAGGCTCGAATCGTGGACTTCGTTGATTTCTCAAATGCAATGCTGATCAAAATGTACCGCAATCGAATAAAGGCATATAGGAAAATGGGCTACTCGGTTTCTGAGCCTGAAGTATCGCAAATGGGGCCGCTAGCGCGGTATGGCCTTCATCACTCCCAATGAGCCACATTATTTCTTTCCTCTCAAAGTTTCTTGAAGTTCCAACTTCCCAATATAGTTAGCAATACTGTGATCCAGGAAACCTCTTTTCCAGTTTCGGGCAACGATACTCCAGAATAAACTTGGAGCTTCTTTTCCATCCACAACCATGCCCGCCTCTTCAAAATAAATCGGAGTTCCAAAGTGTTCATATTTGTTCAAATCTGGAGCAACAAGATCTAAAATCTGAATTCTGGCGAAGATCCAAGTCTCTCGAATGCCGACCCACTGGAAAATCTTTCTAATCAAAATAAGAATTAAACGAATTAAAAAAACTGGGAATCCACCCAAAGACATTGCTCTAGGGACCACATCCGCAGCATTTATAAATCGATATACAGGCACCTGAATATTCTCCGCTCTCTTAAAATCACATATTGGCGGAGAGCCATAAGTATAACATCCCTGCCAACTGGCCTGAATGGATAAAACTGAGGCTTTTGCCAAGGCCCCTCCAAGAGAATGGCCAGTCACATACAACGGAAGATGCTGAACCTTTTTAATTCCGGCCTCAATCTCATCAGAGACTGAAGATAGAGCTGCAAAAAAGCCGCGATGCACACCTCCTAAATCAGACAGTTCCAGCCGAAATCTCAAGTCCGTGACTATATCGAGGAAGTCCTTCTCCGTTCCTCTGAAAACCAATACAGCATATTCTTTATGTATAGCCAGATAGGCCTGTGTTCCGATCTCTCGTGAAAAATAAATGTCGACCAGAGATAATTCCAGAACCTTGAGCTCGGATTCAAGAAAAGATCGATCTTCTTCGAATTTAAGATAAGCCAATTGACTCAATCTAGAAAATGTCAGAGCCAATTGCGGAAAATAGAAGGGAATCTCGTTTAAACTACTCAAAGATGTCATAAGAAGCTATTATCCAAAATCATTTTTATTTATCACGCTTAAACACCGTCGAATTTCGAAAACTGGACCGATATAGTTTGTTATCTATAGACTGATCTAGCCAAAAGACTCCTCAAATGATGAGCCAGAAATTCTACCTTCCAAAAAATCTCGGACTCCCCCAATTCGAAGCCCGTGATTCATACATCACCCGTGCTTGAGCCTTCCACACCCACATCTGAAGGTCAGACAGGTGACCGCTCAAGGCAAAAGCCATGACCACTCCTATGGCCCATAAGACCAATTTTTCTAGGTTCATTTCTCCCACTTTTTAGAATTTGAATTCTTAACTCCAAGGACTTCACATTCAGACTTCAGGGAATCGGTCTTCCCTTCTTTAATTCTCCTAACAATTGATTTGACAACATTGTAGCTCCACTCTTTACCCATTCGGGACTTCAGCCCTCGCTTGTTCAACTCATGCATAATGGCAGTGACCTCCATTCCTCTGGACACAAGATTTTGAACCAAAAGAAGTGTTGGATATTCGCGAGGATCTTGAACCACCAGGCCCTGGAAATAACAAAATCCATATGGGGGCTTCGCCTTGGTCTCTCCCCTTCCCTTCTTCCATGAATCGAAGGAAACGGAGGCCTGGGGTCGGAGTTTCTTAGACTCAGTCTTCAAGACCTTCCACACGACATTACGTTTCAGTCCGGTTTGCTCACAAATATCGGTGATCGAGAGGCCTTTTTGATAAAGCGGTGTGACAATATCGGAAATTCGACTGGACTTGATTTGAAAAAACTCAATAAAATCAAGGGGTGATAAATTATTGCGAGATGTCCGGTTCGGGCATCCAATTTTTGCTCGAGTAAAACAGTCTTCTCTTTGAGGGACCTTTAGATGAATTTTTCGAATGCTCCCTCCACCCAAGAACTCAAAGATGCAATCACCTCGCTAAAGGTGGCCTCACAGTTGCTTTCTGATTCTGTTAAAAACTCCCCTCAAAATATTGAGCTCCACAAGGCTCTAAGAGACGCTTGCATCCAACGATTTGAATTTTGTGTGGAGCTTTCCTGGAAGACGGCCGTCAAAGTTCTTGGTCTTGAAATAAAATCTCCCAATCCTGCGATTCGAGATATGGCAAGAAACAATCTCATCGATGACACTCAAATTTGGTTTGATCTCCTTGTGGCCAGAAACAAAACTTCACACACCTACGATGAGGACATTGCAAAGGAAGTTTTCGAAATCGCGAAACAATCCATTCCTCATTTTGAACATCTCTCGGGTAAGATTGAGGACCTTTTGAAGTGACATTCGGGCTGAGTGAAACAGAGTATGACTATCTAAAAAAAAATCTCATCGAACGGCTCAAAAAGTGCCAAGCTAAGGTTTTTATATTCGGGTCCCGAGCCACCAACAAACATCACAAATTTTCAGACATTGACGTTCTTTTTGTTCAAGATCCAAAGAATCCAATTCCCTCTTCACTAACTTCCGAAATTCTTACTGAGTTTGAAGATTCTCATTTCCCATACAAGATCGACTTGGTTGATGGCTCTACCCTTGCGAAGAGTTACCGGGCTAATATTGAGGCCACTCGGGTTGAGGTTTAGAACCTTTTCTCCTTCTTAAAATTTGAGCTTCGTAACCCAAATTCTGTTTCACCCGTATATTTCCAGATCTTCGGATCTTGGCCCTCTAGAATCAATTATTCTGGCTGGTCGCAATTTTTCGAGACTGAAGAAATCCGACCTGGCTTCTCTTAAAAACACCATAGACTCATCCGGAGGACTCTGAAGGCTTACTCAGCTTGGATTGACCCTCAAGTGGCATGGTTGAGCCGGAAGGATTCTTTACAATTACATATAAAAAGTGGTACTCCCGCTGCAGACCATGTACTTAAATTGGAACAAATAACAAAAGGAGTAGAATATGAAGATTCTTACCATTCTCTTTTCGGGTTTAATTACAAGTTCAGCTTTCGCAGCTGGTGGAACTTCTTGTAGCGTAGAAAATGACAGCATAGTTATCAATGTCGCTCTCATCAACACACACGGGATACCGGGTGCTCCGATAGCGCAAGGCACAGTTGAAGTCTATGTAAAAGAACATTTGTCTACATCATGGTCATACAGAGCTGTCGAAGATAATATCGGTTGGTGGAATTCTGCGGATGAGATTAAATTTTCTTACTACTCTGAAACTTCAAATGAAAATTCTTTTCTTTCTGTTGAGGTTCAAAAATCCGGTGATGAAGAAACTGCTTTTGGTGTTTATAAATTCTACCAAAATGGAACAATGGCTTCGAGTGGATTGATTAGTTGTAGTTATGAGTAAGGAGTGTCACAAATTTGCACTCACTAAAACACCTTGTTTAGATCGAGAAGCTGGTGTCCGAAAATTGTATGAAAGGTGCCAGCTTTATTGGGGTTTTCGATTGATAACTCATTAAAGGATCGCGCCGGATCTTCTCGGTTAAAGGGAGTGCGCCCAAAAAACCCTAGAGAAAACATCTTGTAGAGTCAGGGCGTCTCACTGACAAGCCACTATCTTTCTGATCAAGGTTTCCTTTTTATCTGACTCCAAGGAGAATAGACGATTTCGAATCAAACTTGCGCAAGCATAGATAGCTTGATAGCCGTGGGAAGTCCAAAGAGACTCCCTAAATATAAACCCTGGCTCTAGGAGAGAAGAGGTGGTCTCAAAAAACTCACGTCGAAAAAATTCGAAATTATAGAGATCAGATTCTGCACAATAGCTTCTCCACTCTTCCAAATCCCTTTCCTCCAACGAAGACTCAACGATGAGACTCTCGAGCATTAAAGCCATCGCCTCACTTTTGACCTGGTCAAAGAAGCTCGAATTCCTCGGCTCCCCAGAAAGAAGGTGACCCAATTCGTGACTCACTCCCTGAAGGTCTTCCCTTCTCTGTTTTAAAACGGGAGTGATCATTCTCCATCTTCCCCCAATCCAGTCCGATCCAAATCGCGAGCCTAAGACTCGGTCTTCTAGAATTTTCTTGACCCGTCTCTTCTCTTTCGGCTCTGAGAAATAATTCAATACCAGATCGAAAAGGTCTTCTTTGAGTGGGTCCTTCACAAATCGAGGGGACTTTGGAAATGGTCGTTTAAGAACCACCCTCTGAGGCGGAAGCTTCTTTTCCAAACGATCCGCCAATTTAGAATCTAAGAACCTTACTTTTTCATCCAAGAGACTCTTTCTCGTCTGAAAATTGAGATGATCCACAAGACTCTCAAATGCGATGCCACCAAAAATCTTAGTCCCTCTTGGACTAGCCGTGATTTGCACGCAATTGCTCCCGACCAAACCAATCATAAGAAATTGTTCGCCTTGTCCAGCTCCCTTTCATATCCGTCACGGAGTGAAAAGACCGCGAGCTCACTTTGAATAAAATAAAAGTGTTCATCCTTGGCTCCACCACTCTGGACGGAACAATCTTCTGACCTTCTTGACCGTAAAAAATCAACTCACCTCCCGATCCCAGGTCATATCCTTCAGAAAGCTGCAAAAGACTCACAAAGCCAACCTGCTCACAAAGATCCGTATGAAGAGGAAGCCCCTTGCTATTGGGTTTGAAAATATTGAACTGAGGAACTGAACTTGCTTTTAAATGGACTTCTTCGCCAAGCAATTGGGACATAAAACTCCTCATTTCTTTTCCCAAATAAAACTTAATAAATTCCAATTGGGAAAAAGCGCCCCAGTGCCAATCCGCTCGGCTCGCCACACCCTTTCCATGAGCGCGCTCAACTTTCTGCGTTTGAGAATGCAGAAGAACCATTGAAAGCGCTTCTTCGGATAAAAAATGAGGGAGCACCGCATGCAAAAAGGGAAGGTCCGATGCCAGATCTTTTAACGTTCCTTTATTGTACATCTCGACATATTGAGGATGGATCCAACGATTAAGCGACATTTTTCCTCCAGAAAAGAACCCCAAAAAGCCACGCCACTAGAGAGAAAGCAATGATCGAAATCCATCCCCACTTTGCGGCAACAAGGCCCGCAAGCAGAGCCACCACACCCATAATGAGTGAAGCCGAACGATAGAGAAATCCGGCCGCCCAACCGATCTCACTTGCAGAAAAACTCTTCATCAACTGAAAATTCCCCACCGAATAGACAACATTTGATGCCAAGTGAGCAAACATACAGCAAAGCACCGCAAGATGGAGAGACGGGACGAGAAAGGCAAGAGTGTATCCAAAAATGTAAAGAAAGAGAGCCAGAGAAAGGCTCCAACTTTTCTGACTTATTCTTTCCATATTCATTTTAAGGGCCACCATGGGCCCTAGGATCTGTCCCGCTGTGCGCCCGCAAATGAGGAAAAGAGCCGGAGTCATCGTTAGAAACCCGACGACTTTTGAAGACGCGCCAAACTCCAATCCCCGAGCCGGCAAAGTCACCATCAAAGGGACGGTAACCAACGGCAACCAATTCATAAGAAAGAGAACTTTCTTTTGATCTGGCTTCAAGGCCCAAAAGCTTGGCAATCGGTGATCGGAGCCAGGTTCTTCTTCGGCCGAAAGAGACTTTAATTTTCGAGCCAAAGGCCACAATAAAATGAGAGCGATCAAGTAGCTCGCCACATCAAAGAGCAGATACAAAGTGAGTGATAGGTGTGAAACCAACAGGGCCCCAACCCCTTGGCCCAAAATAAAATTTGCCGTGATAATGAAGGTGTCAATCGAGGCCAAGGATGGAAATTGATCCTCCTCAAAAGAGGATCTTTCTAAGCTTTTAAAAATTGGAATCAAAAGTCCACTGACCGCTGAGGCCAACACCTCAGAAAGCAAAAGCCACCAAATCTGATACTCTCCGGTTCCGAAGATTGGAAAAAGCAAAGCCATAAGTCCAATAATCTGTCCTGCAACAAGCATTTTACCTACAGGCCATTTATAGGAATGTTTTCCAGAAATGGTGCTGGTCAACATCCCGGGAAGAAGTCCGGCCGCGAAGGCCAAGCCAAAACCCGAGGCTCCCCAATTCATAGTGGAAAGCGTTTGATAGACGGCCACGGAAGTGAATGCCGTCCCGATGCCGCTGACAAAAAGGGCCAAAAGAGCTCTCAGAAAAAGAGGCTTTTCTAACAAGAGTTTAATTAGATTTTTCATAAGTTCCTTGATGAAGAAGGCGACTGTAAAAAGATCGATCGATATTTTTTGGGCGATCCGCTTGAATAAACATAGTCGTTCCAAAGTGCACTTGGCTTTTTAGCTCTTCCAAGTTTTCTAAAAGTGCTGAATGTCTCTGATTTTCTCGCTTTGCGGAAGTGGTCGAACAGACCAATTCAATCCTTTTTGAAGGCTCATAGATTTTAAGCAAATGCTCTTTGAGGAGATCCCAGGAGTTGTCTTTTTGCGCATCTTTAACATGAACATTCTGGGTCCCCACGGAGCAAACGTGATAAATGTAGCAATCCACCGTTGAAGGCAAAATCATTCCAAATAAAAGGGCTCGATTGGCGTCGACCATCAATGAGCCTTTTTCTAACGGATCTCTATGCAAGTCGTTGATCATGGTATCAAAGCTAGATACACCCGGCAGCACTTCCAGCTCCAATCCTGTCTTTCGACTCGAAAGATGCTGAACCACTGAGACTCCGATTCGAGGATGGCCTGGAACAAGAAGCACCGTTTGACCTCCCTCTCTGGCTGCTGACAGAATCGCTTCGTAAATCCTTTGGTAGTTTTGCACGTCAATATCTCCATCAACATAGAGCTCAATGATGGATTGAACATTTGTAACTCCCCACTTTTTTAGCTCGAGAAGGTGGTTCTTTGAGTCTGTACCTAAGTAAACCACTCGATCAGCGGAAAGAATGGCTTCTTTCGCCTCAACCGTCATTTGAAGAAGATCTTTGATCCCAAGTCCTGCCACTGTTAGTTTTGCCATTGCTCTATTCCTTTAAAAAAAAAGAGGGCTCATACGAAATGAACCCTCATTAATTATTCTTGTTCTTGTCCTTCTTCTTGGGAGGCCAATTCGGCCAAAAGAAGCTCTACTTCTTCGGGAATAGCGCTCAGGCAGCGAATAGTGATAATCGCTTCATCGCACACATCGTCCAAATCTAAGGTATTTAGATTTTGTATTTCTTGCATCTTTTTCTCCTTCTTTAGCTTTGCGTTTGAAGGAGAACCATTTGCAAAATTGGACCTCGATTCGGATCGACCGAATGCCCTTTAGTTTTGATCTGACCAAAAAGTGTCCGGAAATCCGGACCGAAGTGTCCGACTTCTGAGCTTAGAGCCAATTCTAGCTATGAAAAAAATTTAGGATCAAGAGACCCCGAAAAAGGGGTGCTCATTGGAAAGGCCTTCAAGGAGAAGGCTGCCCGGCCTCCATCGACTTTACTGAGCCTTGCACTCCGGACTATTGACGATTTGCTGCTCAATGGTTCTTAAGGTGCCACCGCTTCTCAAATAGTTTTTTACATTGTTGAAATCCGGTGAGGCGATGTTTCTATTCAGGTAGGCTTGATAAAGCTCATTCACTTTTGATTGCAAAGCCGTTGGATCATTGATCAGATCGTTTCTAAGAGATTGAAGAGTGTAGCCCTGAGCTAGCAGTCCTGACAGGTAAACCGCGCCACTCGAGTACCGGCCAATACCCCCCAAAACTTCGCCATACATATGTTTAATATTTGGATGAACCCCAGCTGGGTTTGGCGAAAGAGAAATCCACAGCCCGACCAAATTTCGGTCCATACACTTTGTGGAGACGACCGGTCCGGGAGAGGGTGATTGAACATTGCATGAAGAGGAGGAGTAGCTTCCTGATAGAAATCCGTTTGAACAGGTTCGGACTTGAGACTGGCAAGATGACCCATAGGGAACGGAGGAGGAAGCGAAGGCCATTACCGAAGCTCCGTGTGAAACGACATTTCCGGAGAAGGTACAATTTTGACTTGTTGCTGATTGAACCTGACAAGCTCTATTGAGGTAACTTCCCGATAAAGTTCCCTTCGAACAAGTTCTTACTTCAGACTGACAAGAAGCCCCGAAGGGAACCGAGGCAGATGCGTAGGCCGTAACCGAAGAGCCATCCGCCACAATTGAACCTGACAAACTACATGTCGCCGAAGACCTTGGAATCGGGCCCTGATACTCATGGCGCCCCTTTTGCCCAAGCCGCCAATCATCTTGATTTGATGGAACTTCCCCATTCTCAAAAATCACTTCAGAGTAGACTCCTGGTCCAGTTACACTGATTTTTGAGGCCCGCCTTCCAACTGCGTCGGGAAAGACATAACTTGGATTGGGCTGATTCAATGGACCATCTACTCGATACCCATTTAACTTTATTGGGAACTCTCTAGTCCCCCCACCGGCAACGACAATCCCCTGTCTTGCCGTCGACACACTTAGATTTTCAATCAAACCCCCCATGGTCCTGTGCTTGTCCCACTCAGATTCATAGTTCCAGGTGTAAACTCCGAGCTGAACTCCGATGTCACAAAATAGGCCACACTGGATATCAATATTCTCCACTCTTAAACCACGAAAATCAGCCCACTTCGGTGCCCCGCCCAACACCGTCCAATTGGTCAACATGAACGCAGCAAAAGTGTACCTAGATTGGTGCAATATGACGGTATCTTTAATGAGTGTGTTGGTTGCTCCACCCAAAATAAAGTCCACATCTGTGTTATCCACAAAAAGATTTCCTACAAGTTGTGAGTCCGCGATCTCTCCAATGGTCAATCCGTCGGCCCAAATGTCAGATGGCCCAACCTGCCTTCGACCATTAAAGGCAATAAAGTTATAATTGAACTTAAGATTCTTCATTGGCTGTGGCTCCAGCCCAAGTCCCAACCCGGTTTTGCTAACAGCGTTGACAAAGGCTGAATACTGCACCGTTAAATTGTCTCCACCAAAAATATTCGCAACCCGACCAGACTCTCCAACCACTGGATTTTGACCAGATGCTATCCTCTGATCACGGTTGGCATCGATAACCAGATGATCAAGAGTCAAATTGTCGCCATTTTTCACTTCCAAAACACCTTCAACAGCTCTGTTGTCTGCTGAAGCCACCAAGCGCGCACAGCGAATGGTTGGATCTTTTAGACAGGTTCTAGAGTCTCCCTCCAAACCTTTTGTGGTGATGGTAAGTGATCCACGATGAATAAAGAGAGTGGAGTCAATGAGATAGTCACCAGGCGGAAGCGCCAAAGTAGATCCAGACTTTGCGCCATCCACACAAATCTGTAAGGATTTTGTGGCCGAAAGATATCCAGCGTTGTCTGCAAAGACACCTTTACAAATCTCTACATTGCTCGGACCAGTCGAAAGAGGAACTGTCGAATCCCTATAGATCTCCTCATACGAGGCCAATCGCGCTGAACTAGAAAAGTCCAAAAAAGACGAGACAGGAGACTGAAGAGACGAAGATTCCATTTGCCCGCAGTTCTGAAAAAACATCAAGAGACAAGCTAAAATAGCTCCAACCTTTAAAGGATAAGCCCACGCCTTTATTTTCACATCTCCCCCTGACCCAGTTCTAATTCACTTCTAAATGATCACCCAGTTTTACACATGTGACAAAAATAGATTTCATTTAGTCTCAAATTGAGTCAGCACTTTAGTCCAGCGCCAAGCTCGCCGATAGAGCTTTGAAGCACTTTTTCAATTTGAATCACTAAAGGATGACTGTGGGACGTTTTTTGGATCAAATGTTAAATCTGCTTTTCTGTTTTTTGGCAGTTTCTTCGTGCACTTGTCAGTAGGATCTCAACTCAATAGTCTATTTAACTCTTCCTCGCTAGGCTCCCGTTATTTCTTCGTCCTTTATTACTTCTACTGCGACGAGCTTGTGGGGACAAAGTAATCCCTTATCGATAATACGGATTGGTGTTGGAGAAGTGGATCTCTTGGAAAATTACGACAGGGGCGACCGCGGGATCCAACATTCCAATCTCTTTGACGCCGCAATAGAGCTGTCTAAAAATTGAAAATTGTAAAGCCCTTCCCTCTAAGGCAAAAGATCGACGAATTCTAAAATCTATACTCAAGACGGAAACCCGAGGACAAGTAGTACTGAAGGTCCCGATTGGAATTGTTATAAATCGCCACCATTCCACTGTCGATCAAGCGGGTAACAACTCCTAAAGAAAGCCTTTCGTTGAAAAACAGGAGAGAGGCACCATTCTCAATGCCCCATCGAAATGCCGTCTGCTCATAGTAGTCTGGCGTGGGATACTTTGAAGGGGAGCTTAGAAAGAAAGTTTTCTCCAGAGAATAGATTCCAAAGGCACCGATTTCAAGAGGAGACCAACTGAAATGATCAAACCTTATAAGCCATGGGTGATAGCGGTAGGAAAAGTTAACTTGGTAGCCAAAAAGGGAATGACCTCGAGAGTAACGGCCCACCGAAAGTTCAGCTTCATGGCTATCTAAAACATCATGAACATATCCGACCGATTGACTTCCAAAAAAGCCCGCGTAGCCGAAAATCACACTGGATTTAGCCAGGACGACGCATGGAAAAAAAAGGAAGATCAAAAGAAGGTTAAATCTCATTTGAAATTAAACTCCTCCAACTCTCCACTCTTCATTCGAAAAACTTTGAGTCTCGTGCCTTCAATCTCAAGCAAAACCCAGTTCAGACTTTCAACCCGAGGGGACTGAATCAGCAAAGTCCCATTCGAACTCGAAGAGGCATACACGTGATTGTGCCCATTCACGACGAGCTTAACATTGGACCGATCGACCACTTGAGAGAAGGTGGATTTGTCGCTGCCGAAATATCTCTCCCCATCACTCAATGGAACGTGTGTGAAAACAATAACGGATTTGGAAGTTTCACCCACTGTACTTAAGAGCCAATTGGGAGAAAACTCACTGGGGTGTTCTAAATTGGAAGAATGAAAAAGCACCAGGCGAAAACTTGTGGTTTCAAACCAACTGTTGACCGGACCGAAGGCCTTTCTGAACAATGAAGGGCCAGATCCGATGGCATCATGATTTCCGAGGATGGTGAAGCTTGGACGAATCAAATACCTGTAATGGTCTAAAAACTGATCAAATTCAAAATTATAAGCCGAGTTGGTGAAGTCTCCTAGGTGAACGATAAAGTCAACATTCGCAGTTTTATTGATTTCATTGATCACTTGATCCAGCTCTTTATAGTTTTGATGAGAGTCGGCGATAAGAGCAATTCTCACTTTACCATCGGCTTCTGAATCTCCTATCATTCTCTCCGATGTCGCATTCAGATCACCCAAATAATGAAAGAGCTGATCAGAAAATGGAGAGTCCTGAAAGGGAGAGCAAGCCCAAAAAGAAACTGCCGAAAGCAGCAAAATAAAAAGAAGGACCCGAGAGTTCACCAAAGCTCCACCGCCAGTTTAAAGGTCATATAAATATCTGCTGCCAATTTCTCTCTTCCAGAGTTGCTTATATAGACTTGCCGCCCCTCATAGATGGAACGATCAAAGGAATGTCCAAGAACATTGGATATCATGATCCCCTCATCCACTTTCACTTTAGCTCCCATCTCAATAAAGTGCTCTTGGTAATAAAGACGATTTTTCGAGTCCATGCGTTCACTGTGCATATAAGACCAAGCATTCACGCCACCCTTGCTAAAGAGAGTCAATCTTTCTCCAAGTGACTTGTTGTAGCTGAGAGAACTCGACACTGGCGTTGCCAAAAGCTCAAGATGCCCAAGATCCCCTCTGATTTGACCATGTAAAAATAGTGGACCCACGACAAGGTCTGATAGTTCTGAAAAAATAAACTTGTAAAAAATCAGTGGCAAAGGCTGACCATCGAGAAGTCCCCTGTTGTCTGAGTGGTGAACTCCGAACAACCACTGACCTCCCTCGTGAGCCGGCTGAGCATGAAGAAAAAGACCCGACACGTATTGATCTCTAGGAGCCCGAAATGGACGATCGCTATAAGACTCCAATGAAACCAGACCTTGAGTGTATCCCCCACGATCACCAACCTTCATCAAACTCGCTCCCACAGATCTCGCCTGAAGGTCTGTCCCGATCTGAATCCGATCTTTACCCACAACAAGATCTGTTCGACTTAAACTCAGGTCTTCACCAGTGAGCTGGGCGGCGCCCACCCAGTCACCAAAACTCTTTGTTGGTAGTCCTAATGCGACTCCCGATTTCCGAACCGGGGTGTCCTTTTTTCTGTGCGGTCTAATCCAGAGATCCGATCGCAACTCCACATCTAAAAGCCCTGAGCGAGAAAACATATCGGGAAGCTGCCCAAGGGAGCGAGCAAAGCCCACTAAAGGGAGTGATAAGAGAACTAGTAATATAAATGATTTCATCCATGTGAAACGCTAGTGGGTTTTGCTCATCCTGTCACGAAGACAAAACCGAAAAAATTCTTCTAAAATGAACGATTCTTAAGTTCATCGGTGCCGAATCAGTAAAAGATCAATCTCACCACTCTCCTTGAAGCAGACTCATCAATGAATTAACCAAAACTATTGAGGAAGCTCGATTTTAAGAATCTTCTTGAATACGTTAACATGAATTCGAGAGCCAATAGGGACTTCAAACGACTCTCCCTTTGGGGGGTGAAAGATGAAGGGGCGAGAGTTCACCACTCCAATCATCATATCGTCAGAATCGAATCGAACCTGAGAAATCCATATTTCCAAATAGCCATCCAGCTCAAGTTGCTGCTCCGCTGGCAAAAGAGCGGACCACTCTCGAGGACCATTCAATCCGAGGTCATTTGAGGCTGGCTGATCAAAACTCACAGCTGAGCCCTGAGGAAGAACAATAGCTCCAAGATTGAGCTCATCTCCCAAAACACCGGCTTCGAGCCGACCATCACTTCCAAAGCGAGTGATCTTTAAAGCCTCACTTTGCCGAATCCATAGCCAACCAAGCTGCTCCGTATGAATCTTAAACACCTCACCTTGCTTCATATTAAAAAAATCGAGCTTTCCATTGGGATGAAAATTGATCTCCGCCCCTGAAGCCAGGGAAACCTCTTGTCCATTCAAATTCAACTTTCCTGACTTCACTCGCACATATTTGAGCTCTCCTCGTTCCGTCAGGTCCAAATGGCTCAAAGGAAGGGGGTAGATGGAATCTCCCGAAGCTGTAAGAAGTGGAGTGTCAGATTGAGTTCGACATCCTGAGTGATACTCTCCATTCTCGTGAAATCGAATGTGCTTCTGTGGCACAATGAGCCCAGAATTCATCTCCTCCTGGCCGCAATCCAATAGGATGGAAAGTCCCGACGGCAAGGTCCACGACACTAGCGATGGACCAACAGAGGCTTCAGCCATCCAAATCGATTGATTCTCGTGAAAAAAAATTTTCTTAGAAAAATCCATTTTATTGCCTCGAGAGAAATGAATCTCTGTGGGCTGAGAAAGTTGAGCCGAGTGAAGGATCGACGGACCACGACCCGAACGATAGGCTACATCCTCAACCGAGACGTCTTGATCCGATATCTTCACAATCTCCGATGAAAACGATAAGTCTCCAAACAGCAAAACACCAGCAATCAGAAAGGTTTCAATAACTCTCATTCATCCCTCCTTATCTTTCAAAAAAGATAAGGTGTTAAGCGGCCAAAAGAAAATCTCTAATGAAGAACTTGTAAAATCAACATCGTTCAAAATTTCAATTCCATCTCGCAATAACTCGAACCTTAAATGGAAAAAGGTGCCCCTTCGCCTAAAATCCAATTCGACCAGTTGGATTCAAATGGTTTGTGTAGGCAACAAGCCATTCCTTTAAATTCTCATCATAAACCACCGAAAAGCTTTTTTCAGGCGAGTCGATTTGATTGATCATCATTAAGTTCATCGGAACAGAAAAGCCCTCTAACTTTTCAAAATCGCCAACGAGCAGCCGCTTTTGCTTCGGTATAAATTGGAAATCAATTCGACCTCCAAGACGAAGGGGAAGGTCTTCCTCCGCAGGAACAAGGGCCGAAAAACCAACGGTGAATTTTTGATTCAGAGAATCGTCCTCCTGGTCTTTTCCAAAATCTAAAAAGCCAATTTTTTCCTTCTTAGACTCAATCCCAGCAGTTTCACTTGAGGGCTTCTTTTCCGGTGGACTCACAAGCCCGACTTCTCCGTTAGGCGCCATAGTCAAACCAAATCTTTTGGGAGGAAGGCCAAAGTAATAAACCATTTGAGCAAGAGAGTGGAGATTGATCGAATCCTGCTCCTCTTTAGATTCTGAAAAAAGGAGAGATCTCACCAAGCTTTCAAACTCGTTGAGAAAGGCTGCCTTTTTCTTTAGAAGAACTTCCATCTCAGATAGGCTTGGATACCCTTCTTTTGCAAAACGATCCAAATCTTTAATGACTTCCAAATAAGAGCCTCAAGATCACTAACAACAAAGTCTAGAGGCGTTGGGCCTTTAGTGGAAGAAAGCAGACTTTCACAAGGGTTTTTGATGCCCTTTGGACTTTGGACCGCCTGACTTGAGACCGAAAAACTAACAACCACACAAAATAAAATAGCCTTCAAGAAACCCCTCCCCCGAGAAATTTCCTAATGAGTAGTCGAAAAGTTGAGATTGAGCCAATCGAATTAACTAATTTCAGACATCAGCTATCTCTTTGAGTAAGAGAAATTTTTACAAAAAAAATCGACCCGACAAGAAATTGAGACCCATGCTTTAAACCGTTCTCCATCCATCGAGTCTGAATAAAAAGGCCCGATTCTCATTGAATCGAGCCTGCTCAATCAAAGCTTAAGTCGAATTCATCGACCACAGAGGACCTGACAACTAAAGAGATGTGCAGTTTCTCTTAGAACCTGGGTGAACCACGACTAGGTTCTGAGCAAGGTCAATGACATTGACGATGTAGACCTCATCACAAACCTCAGCATTAACAATCACCTCTTTTGAACAATAGAAGGTGATGAAATCTCTTTGAGACATCTGCTGACAAAAAAGACCTGGAAGACCATAAGATGTAGCTAAAGTGTCCTCAAGATCTTGATTCTGAGCCTGCGCCAATGATCCAAACAATAAGACAAGTGAAGAAAGAATAATAACTCTCATAGAAAACTCCTTTAAAAAGTCATGAGCCACAATATAAGGCATAAGGTCAGAGAAGCCTTACTATATATTTTTCAAATGTAAAATCTTAAGAAGTGTCAAAAGACTCATCAATCCGCTCTGTGAACCTTTAAGTTTCAATTTCGAAGAAGAAGGAGATTTTGTGGCCTTGAGTGGAAAGTCTACTCGATGGAGACCACGATCTTCTTAGCTCCCTCTTCAATGGTCATCACATCACCAAGCTTTGGAGCCTTATCGATAATCTGGATGATTTTTTTCATAGGAATCTCGTCAGATCCAACTTTGAGTTGGTCCGAAATCTCGGCTCCTCCTTTTGCGACCCAATACGGCATAGTGATTTTAACAGGCTCTTTGCCTTTCTCAGTAACAACGACCTTGACGTTCTCAATTTTTACTTTAGCGCTGGCTAAGCTCCCAAATAAAATCAAGCTTAGGATGGATAGAGATGCTTTCATTTGAGTTCTCCCGCTCATAAATTCAGAATCCTATTGAATTCAGAGGTCATTTGCGCCCACCATGGGCTCCAATGCAACTGTTTGTGCTTGTCAGCAGCAGAGGGCCAACCTTTTGGCCAAAGAGAGCTGCCTTTTCGTGGACCAGCCGTAGGGCCCAGTTTCATCTTCAAAAGGCCCTAACATCAGCTCATTTCAGTGACAAAAAAAGTCCTCGGCGTGAACCTTCTTCATTCCTCCAGAACCCTCGAGGGACTCAAGACGAACGGCTCAGTAAGGAGAGGCCGAGCCCTAGGCACATGGGTTGCTTAATGTGGTGCTGATGGCTCTTGAATATTGAGCGGATTGCATCTACTTAACAAGACGAACCAAAACCGCGAAATTTAAAATGAATTTTCAGCGAAATGAGCAACGGATGTCACCGATGAACAAATCACTTCTTTTCTCTCTTTCCCTTTTCATTGGCCTTAGTGTGGCTTCCACCGGATGTTCTAATTCATCTAACACTCGGACTAAAATCATTACCGATCCGAGCGCAAAGCCAGTCCTTAAAATCGTAGAGAAGAATGGAATGAAGCTCTATATGGATCGCCCCATGAAGATGAAGGGAGAAGAAATCTATTTTATGATTTCAGAGAGCTTGAACGAGGCTTTGATCTCAGGTTGTCTAAACGCTTTTGAATACATTGAATCTATTGTTCCACTGACCTTTAAAATGGTTGACCGAAAGCGTAAAAACTCGTCCTTTATTCTTCTTGATCAAAAGGAGATCAATGAAGAAGGCCTAGTCAATGGCGTGACCAATTATAAGTCCTCTGCGAGCACCATCCATGATGCTACGATCGATTTTAATTCCATGGTCCGATTTTCAACTGAACCCAAATCTAATGAAGTGGATGCGGAGTCCACTTGTCTTCACGAGTTAGGCCACGCCCTCGGATTGGTTCATGTCGATGAACCCGAAGCCGTCATGAACGCAGAAATTGAACTTGGAAAAATCAAGAGAAGATTTACTGAAGTGGAAATCCTTCGCCTACAGACACTTTATCCCGTAAAAGATTAATATTCTTCATTCTCTTTCCTCGGATTTTAAAAAAATCAGATTCTCAATCACATTCTATTCAGTGCCCTCATGGGCTCTCGAAGGCTTCCATCTTTTGAGCATCAAAGAGTTGGCGACAACACTCACACTGCTTAAAGCCATCGCGCCTCCTGCAATCATTGGACTCAAATATCCTAACGCTGCAAGTGGAATCCCGATCACATTGTAAATAAAAGCCCAGAAAAGATTCTGCTGGATTTTTTTATAAGTTTTTTTTGAAATTTCAATTGCTGCGACAACGAGGAGGGGATCTCCTCTCATTAGAGTCACTCCGGAAGCACTCATCGCCACATCAGTCCCGGTCGACATGGCTAACCCAACGTCCGCTGCCGAAAGTGCCGGAGCATCATTGACGCCATCACCCACCATCGCAACCACCGAGGCCCTCCCTCCCTGTTGAGAGGACTTTAGGCGCTCCACATGTTCAGCCTTATCTTTTGGCAAAACCTCAGCAATGGCCAATTCAATTCCCAGTTGCTTCGCCACTCGATCAGCGGCGCTTTGATTGTCCCCGCTGAGCATCACGGTTTTTATGTTCATTCCGTTCAAAATTTCAATGGCCTCTTTTGAACTTGCTTTCACTGGATCGTGAAAGGCCAACCAACCCAAAGCGATTTTATCTTTATCTCGACTTAAATACGACAAAGTGTAGCCGTCCTCTTTGAGCTCTCTTAAACTGTCATCTAGGGCAGAAAACTCCACTCCCTTTGAAGACAGCCACGACCGAGTTCCCAACTGATAAACTTCTCCACTCACTTCACCCTGCACTCCACAGCCCGGAACGGATTGAAATTGAGAGACTGATGGA
>Ga0100403_1001186_pt1 | contig 24054 bp, 25 predicted proteins | sample CryGeymet201501t_FD_83663 | JGI IMG/M metagenome (GOLD analysis project Ga0100403, IMG submission 83663) | Groundwater microbial communities from Crystal Geyser aquifers in Utah, USA - Crystal Geyser metaG 2015-01t | ecosystem: Environmental > Aquatic > Deep subsurface > Groundwater | place... | reverse complement strand
TTTCATCGGCATTTGAGTTCCTTCCTTTTCTAAATAACTTGTTAAATTTACTTTAGATTCAGGAACTCAAATGTCAACTTCCACCTAGATTACGGACATCCTCCTTGAACTCGATTCAGTGGCAAATTGGCTTGGACGTTTACGATGTGACTGGCCCGGAAGAGTTTGTAGAAAAAAAAGTTGGAATCTACTACACAGGCCGAATAAAGATCAAAAGATGGGGCAAGAACATGGACGTAGATATGAGCGAATACCAGTGGGATCCAGATGCAGGTGAGCGCTGGCATGTTCTTAGAGAAGCTATTTATTATGACCACGATCAGCGTGGCTATTCTTTAGGCTACCAAGGACCCAATGTTCTTCCTGAATTTTATAATGTGAAAGAATACACAGAAGAAATTCATGGCCCAGAACCTGATTGGTCAGTCTTTAAATAGATCTGTTTTTTTTTACAACTAGAAAATCTCAGATAGGGCAGTGTTTGCCTATCTGAGATTTTCTAGTTTGAACTTACTCTAAACGAAAAGTGGTGGCAGGATCCACATCGGGCATTGTTACATGAGAGCGATTACGAAGCTGTTGAGAAACCGTTTCTGCAATTGAGGGATCAACAGAAAGAGCATCGGTTAGATCGCGTGCAGCCAACAAATCCTTGATCCAACTGTGGTTTGGATCAAAGGAAGCCGCCCTAGATCGAGCAATGGAAAGGGCTTCGTTAATCTGTCCTGACAGGTTAGCTAACTCTACATCTAAAAGATAAGAATAGCTCTTACCGTTGACTTCAAGACGAAAGTCTTTCTTTCCTTCGCAAAGTGCTTGAAGTGGTCGAAGAGAAATTTTTTCTCCTTTTTCCGTTCCGCTAAAAACCTCATCTCCAGCTGGAGAAAAACTCCAGGTCTTCAATACAACAACCCCAGGCTGCCCGACTTTTTCTAGTTCAGTAGCCCTATAAGTTCGTTTAAATCTCTTTGGGGCATTTTCCGCAAACTTCTTCTTTTTTGCAAAAGTTAAAGTCTCAGAATCAGAGACCACTGCGTAAACACCACCTATATCAGAATTCAAATCGGGAGCTGCAATGTGCGCAGAAAAAGAGTCAAACTGAAGAGCCTTCAAGCTGTCTCTATACATAGCATCAGACATTCCTTCAGGCTCAGAGGCTTCACCAAGCTGATTCAAAAGCTTAGCCAATTGACTATAATAACCCTTCATTTTTAGCTCACAGCGCTCTGCTACAGTTAGAGTCTCAGGAGTGAGAATCTCTAGGCGTTTTGTCTCTGGGTTCTCAAAAACTTCGAGTCGCATTGGGCCCGTAGCTTCAGGCAAGGGCTTCATGTCGTCTAATCTATGTTGTGGTTGGGCAAAGCCAACTTGTACTAAAAATAGGCCTGCTATCGTAAATACTGGTAAAGAAGTTCTCATAACCAGAGAGTAACAAAATCAATGTTAAGATTGTGTTAATTAAACGGCTAAAAGCAATGTTTTCGATGAATTCTAAATAGAGTTCTGATCATAAGTTAGACATTTTGTCTGAAAAGATGATGTGATCTAGCTCATGCTAATCAGATTCTTGAGTAAGCTATTTTTTAAGAAGCCTCATAACAGAACTTAAGAGCAAGTTTGCACCTAGCTCAATGTGCTCGAGACTAGACCACTCCTCTGGAGAGTGGCTTACTCCACCAAGACTTGGGATAAAAATCATCCCCATTGGCATGTGTTTTCCGAAATATTGTCCGTCGTGCCCGGCACCGCTTGGCATCTCCATAAACGAACATTCTAAATCTTTAGCTTCTTTTGCTATGGCATCCACAACGAGGTCATCGCAATAAGTAGGAAATATTTTATTAAGCTCTTCGAACTCAAACATAAGACTTCTACGCCTAGCTATTGCCGACAGAGCGCGACGAAAACCGACCTCTAAATCTTCCAGCTGGTTATTGCTAAAGTCTCGCCCAACAATAGTAAACTCTGCTTTCCCTGGAACGGTATGAGGATTGCCAGGAAAAAGTTCGACCTTGCCTATGGTCGCTCTTGCATTCTCCGATCCATTTTCCTCAAGAATTCTTGGAATCTGAGTAGCAAATTCAGCCACCCCCATAAAAGCATCTTGCCGCATGTCCATGGGAGTTGTTCCGGAATGATTAGCCTTGCCAACCAATCTCACTTGCCACTTAAATAAACCCGAAATACAATTGACGATACCTATATCGACATTTTTCTTTTCAAGAACAATTCCCTGCTCAATATGTAGCTCCAAAAAACCACTCATCAAGTCAGGGTGTCGTCTTGCTGTGAGTAAATCTCTAGGATTGAGCCCCGCCTTCTCCATAGCATCAGTAAGCATTCTTCCATCGGAGTCCTTAGCTGCAGAAATAAACTTTGGACTTATCTCTCCGCATATGGCCTGTGCACCTAGCATCCCACCAAAGCGCCCTTCTTCATCACTAGTAGCTACCAATTCTAAATTCTCCTTGAGCTCGATGTTGTTTTCTTTAAGAACACGCATAACCTCTAGACCAGCAAGCACTCCTAAAGGACCATCAATGAGGCCACCACAAGGAACTGAATCTAAATGAGAGCCAATCAAAAAGGATGTCTTGGTTCCCGCTCGATCATCAAGACCGAATACGTTAGCCGCACCATCCATGTGAGGCTTAAGTCCAGCTTCTTCTATTCTATTGGCTAACCACTTTCTCGCTAGCATATCGGCTTCCGAGAAAGCGGGCCGATACATACCGCCGTCTTCCACATTATGACCAATGTGTCCGAGCTCGATAATATCTTTTTCCAAGCGTTCGATAGAAATTCGTAATTTCTTTTCAGGAAATTTTTTTCTTGCTCCAGTAACTTTCATAGGCATCAAAACCCTCAATATCACAGAAAATATCTCAGCCAAGTAATTTATCTGAGCTACGATTGGACACAGGCTCACATTATGTTAACCCTTTTAGCTCATGAAAATTTTAGCAATCTGGGTTTTCCCTCTGATCTTTCTATTTTCGGTCGTAGCAATTCCGCAAGAGAAGATGCATTTAGAAAACGAACTCCCTATACAGGCTGAAAATGGACAGATTCAGTTAACATGGAAGGCAGGGCAAGCACCTTACACCTTATCAGCAGAATACAGTGACAGATCAGAAAAGGTCACGCTTTACTCTGGAGATTTCACCTCATACTTTATGTCTGGTATTCCCGAAGGTGAACACAGGTTCTATCTGAAGGACTCCACGGACACATTTATAGAATTCAACATCCACGCAAACTATCCTTCTGATCTTCAAGTAAAGATCTTCTTAATACTTGGCCTTCTCCTATTTGCATTACTAACTACTATTGTGACGAAAGGAGTCCTAAAACGTGGAAGAAAGACTACTTAATCCTACTGTAGCCATCATTTTAGTTGTCGCCTTTGGTCTTGCGTGGATCTATTTCGGATTTGTTCTCGGAAAAAGATCTAAGGGTGCTGAAGGCTTTATGCTCGCCGGAAGGAATGTTGGCCTAGCTCTCGGAACCGCAACGGCCATGGCCACTTGGGTCACGTCTAACACCATCATGCTCGCACCTAAGTTTGCCCTACAAATGGGAATATGGGGCATATTGGCCTATTGCACAGCAAGCTTTAGCCTATTCTTGTTTGCACCTATGTCCAAACGTATAAAAGAGCTTCTCCCCAACGCCTTCACGAGTGGTGATTTCTTACGTCTTCGCTATGGAAAAAGCACATGGATACTCTTTCTGATTATCTCTATGGTCTATTCGCTTGCATGGCTTGTAAGCATGGCAATGGCGGGAGGAATTGTTTTACAGGCCCTGAGCGGGCTACCTTACATGATTGGAATGTCGGCCATTCTTTTTGTTTGCGTGGCCTACACAATAGTCGGCGGTATGTATGCTGTTATTGGAACAGACTTCATTCAAAGTGTAATCATCTTGATTGGTGTAGTGGTAGTGGGAGTTGCCCTTCTAAACCATACTGGCATGGAACAAATCTACACATCCATAGAGACTCAAAGACCGCAACTATTTAAATTATTTATGCCTGTGGCGTTGATTTCACTTTTTAACAATATGTTTTTTGGATTTGGCGAAGTCTTCCACAACAATGTTTGGTGGAGTCGCGCATTTGCTATACGGGAAAAATACACGATGAAAGCCTACTTTCTCTCAGGCCTTATGTGGTTCCCCATCCCAATTGCCGCAGGGTTCATTGGGCTAGCGGCTCCAGCCCTTGGAGTAGACCTCACTAACTCTGATATGGTTGGCCCACTGGTGGCTGCGACCGCACTTGGGAAAGCAGGAGCCCTTATAATATTTGTCGTCGTCTACTGCTCTCTGGCTTCGAGCATTGATTCACTTCTTGCAGCGACCTCTGATTTGGTTTCAGAAGATATTTTAGGAAAGCTATTCAAGCGAAACCCCAACGAGCAGGATCGCAAAAAGATTAACGTAGCTGTCATTTTAGGCCTTGGAATTTTTACTTGGGCGTTGGCCGCAACCCAAGCTGGTGACTTGATCCAGGTGCTGTTCTTGTCAGGCCCCTTTGTAGCGAGTTTAATATTCCCCATTGTTTGTGGTCTCTACTGGGAAAAAGTTACATCAAGAGTTTCTAATATCGCCATTTTGCTTGGGGCGGGTATTGGGCTGTGGACATATTTCAACGTTGGTTGGTATGCCGCCTCACTAATGGCAGCACTTATATCAGGAACAATCACTATGGTTGGCGCTCAATTCAACAACGAAAAATTCAACTGGGAAAGGTTGAAAGAAAGTTAGAATATGTTTTCACAGAGCCTACTCAACATACTCGTTTGCGGTGGATTGCTATTGACTTCTGTAGCTTGTCTAAGCCTATTAGGAATGTATTGGATTGAGAAAAAAAATGATGATCTTTGGTAGAGGCACTACCTCACTGGAGCACAAGAAGACAGCCTACTCGGATCGATTAAAGAAAGTCCACACTCAACAGCTGCCAAAGGATATTCAACTCTTATTTGGGAACAAAATGCAACGCCACGAGAAATCAACAAATTGATTGTTCAAAATTGGAGTCCCTTAAGACCTGGCAAGCGCTTTAAAGGCTACCCTAGCCCCTAATCACTCCACAAAGACAAAATCGGAAAGAAGATCATCGGCCGGAGCACGGCGTTGATTCGAAAGGAAGTTGCTGAGCTGATTTCGAATCGCTCTTGAGTTTTCCTTCATAGAAACTTCAAAAATAGCTTTTCGAATCTCTAGATGAGCAAACCAATTACTCAAACTCAAGGGTGCCTTCAAAAGAACTTTCTCTGAGGCCCTTCCACACTTACCCGACAACAACATTTGATATTCGAGTATGGCACGACTTTCAAACAGGCACGACCCCATGACCACCACAACACTAGGCAACTGCTGAACTTTTGCCCATGGATGAACTTCTGCCGAAATGGAATCAATCTTAGACGCAGTAAAAACATAGTCACTCGGATCAAAATAACTCAATTTTAGCATGGCCGGCTTGTCTTGCGCAAAGTCAAGAACAAGATCGCGCTTTTGAGTAAACAAGCGAAGTCCCTTATCTAACTCCACATTGAGCTCAAGGTCATTTTTGTAGCCAAGTTTTGATGAGAGGAAACTTAACTTCGCAATCGGCATAGAGGAGGAAAGTTTTGAGCCGCTCTTAGATATTCTCAGAGAGTTAAGGCTTCCTTCAAGATACTCAGACTCAATAGACAAATTTTTCAATAGCAAAGAAAACTGATCGACTTTAAAATCAAGCTCAAGCTCAGACAGATCCAGCCTATTCAGGTGATAAGTTTCTCTCCCAAAAGCAGCAAACATAAAGGAAGCCATTCTCAAATCGCTCAGACGTAGATGTTTTACTTTCAAATATCTGGAGGAGCTTTCATTACCGGCTCCCTCACTAGCCGCCGAACGTTTGTTTCGACGCGGGTTAGATTTAGAATTCACAAAGCCGCCATCTAGCACAAACTCATTGATTACGATCTTTTGTTCAAAGACCATGGAATAAACATCAATAGAAACAAAGAGGGCCTTCGTCTCCAAATCGAAAGCCCTCGATTTCAATTTTAAGTCATAAATACTAAATCCCCCCACAATCCCTCCATAAGCTTTTTCATAGGAAATTTTATTAGGAGAAACTTGGGTGGCCAAGAATAACGGCGTTGAAGTAAACAACATTAGATAGAGAGCCAAGAAAACCGCACCCAATGTCGCCATCGTTAAAACTAAAAATCGTTTCATCATAAACCTCTTATTTTTCATCACTGTAAAGACACAGCTACTCGAGAAGCAGAGTTAGTAATCAAATCATGTCCCGCACCAGAGAAAATATCAAGACTCTCAAGGCTCAGGTCCGCGTCGACTGAGTCGTGAATTGTGAATGAATCAACCTCATCACTGCCAATTAGCCTAATAGTTTCTATGCCGCCATAAGCAACTTCTTGATGGGCATTTCTAACTCCAGAGTAAAGCACTTGTATCTTCTGGACCACCCCGGACGAATTGATACTCAACACGTCACGCCCTCCCATTCCAAAGACTTCCACTCTTGGGGCACCGTGACTCATTAGACATGAAGCCAATCTAATATGATTATCTGAAGTATTCCCAAAGATAACAATCTTTTTGCTTGAAGCTAAGGCTTTAGAACCAAGAAGCAAACCGCTATCTACATCTCTCAAAACTAATTGATAGATCGAGTTAAGCCATTCACAACCCAGAGAAACATTAGAAAACTTTGTTGACGAAGAAGCTCGATACACAAATGAGTCTGAGGAATAGAAAACTTCGTCTTGAATCTTTGAAATGCGGGTATTACGTTTGATGACATCAGAGAGTCTTGTCTTTAAAATTTCCCCCACAACCTCAGCCGGCAAATAGTTCTCAAAGTAGAAACGATCGCCGTCCCTGAGTCGTTCAAACTGCTGTGAAACAACTTTATGCAATAACTCACCCACACTACCGCCAGGGATATGATCTTCTGCGAGAGCACCTATCCAAGGATCAATCTTTTCCAGACTTCCCGAATAGGCAGTTGAAAGCCTCTGGACCAAAGAAAGATCTGAGCTAACTTCAGAAAACGAACTAGGACTTCGCAAACCAACCTGTGCCTTAAGCTGCTGGTAACCAGGAATCCCCATATCGCGAGCACGTTGTAAATTCGTCGCACCCAAATCAAACTGAGCAGGAGGCGCAAATAAAAGGTTTCTTAAACTCGAGTGTATTTTTGTATCAATCTCTTGAGCCAGTTCACGACTTAGTCCCATAAAAAATGGTTCAACCCCAAGACTAGTAGTTGTTTCTGGATTGAAGAAGGCATCTGCGATCGGCATAACTCCGCCCAACAGTGGAGCTCCATTCAAATCGCGAATAGAAAGATTCAGCGGAACCGCGCTGTGACCAAAACGATAGAGGGCCCCAGAGAACTCGGAAGCAATTCCAGGATCAATGTTAGCCTTGTAACCAGAGTAAGGTTTAAGATAGCGAGGACCGAGCAACGCCGGCAAGAACTCATAAAATGTTATAACTTGAATGATCCCATTAACAATGGCTTTCGATCTCTCATAGATTTCTGAATCCACCGGAACAGAAGCTAAATCTTTCCCCGCAAAGTAAGCCTGAGCCATTTCAGACGCAATTCTATTATGCTCCCTCACAAAGAGAGTGTGCATAGAAGTAAGACCGGGCTGTTCATTTGCCCGGATGTCACCAGCTAAAAAATACTCTTCTTGTTTCTTTGGAGGAGGTGCAGCGTTATAGAGCTTGCGTGTGTTAAATGGCAGATAAAGGCCATTTCTTACATTCTTAGTTCCATCGCTCGTCTTCAACAAGCCACCGTAACCCTCTCGAATGGCGCCGGCCCGCTGCTCGTCAGATCCGTAAACATTTGAGGCATCAATGAAGGCAGTAATCTGATTGATGTGCTGCCGTGGATTGGATGTGCTAGTTCCCGTAGATGAATCGAAACGAGCTCTCAACAAAGGAACTGGAACATAGGGATTGAGAATGCTTTCAGAGAAGGTAATAGAAATGAAAAAATTCTCTAGAGGAAAATTCTCTTCTGTAAGACTTATGTCGTGATCCACAAACTGACCCCATTGAAATAGAAAGTGAGTCAGCTCACGGTCATTAAGAAGATCACCGTCTTGAGCCATAAGAAGATTGCTCACTAAACGCGGGTTTGGCAAGGTCGATGACGTCAACCCGCCTCGTGGCTCAGAGACTCCATCTTCGTAAGCAAAGGAACTTAGTCTTCTTAACTGAGAGCTCACTGCGCCCCATGTGGGATTGGAAACGTTGTTATAGCTACCATCGATCTGTCGGGAACCTTCCAACTCCCACATACTCGCTGAAGAGTTGGTAAGCTTGAGGGAATCCGACTTTACAGCAGCTTTCTTAGAATTGTTTTGCTGACTGCACGACAACATCAACAACGTAATGAGCACCATCAAAAGCAACAGTTCACTATCTCTTTTTCTAGTTCTTAGCATACGCCCCCTTTGGCTCGTGTCATTTGTAGATTTAAGGAAAAGACTTGAAAAGAAACTCTATTCTGAGTCTTCATTCGCAAGTGGAATCTCTGACCCCACGCTGTCCTGAGCCCCGACATGACCCGAGGCTTCAGATTCAGCTTTCTTTTTTCTATTCTTGTTCCAGAAGAATAGAAGCAACAGCAACAAAATGACAACAGCGGCAATAATAATTCCCTTGTTGCTCTTTTTCTCAGCAGAAGACGAAGACACGGTCCTTCGAGCACTTCCACTTGAAGAGGAACTGTTTGAAGAAGAAGTTACCTCAGCACTTTCGTCGCTAGAATCGCCTGAAGAACTAGAGTCATCGCCGCCATCAGGTACACAGTGTCCAGGATGATGCTCGACTGTTCCAGCAGGGCATGCGGCCTGCGCCATCGGGATTAAATTTAACTGAGTGAAGAACAATCCAAGACTTTGGATCGCAGAGAAGAACCAACTCACACCAGTCTTATCCTTAGTTTTAAAACCTAGGGCATTTAGAACTCGAACTAAGTTGTATTCGAAGCTCTTGTGCCACTTAATCACGACAAGTTGATCGTTAACCCTAATATACCCTTTAGCAGAATCCTCAACTTGAATTCGAGCGAATTGATCACCCCAAAAGAGATTGAAGGTCCTATGGTCTTCGACATCAATTCTCATTTCAGGCAAATAAGAACCTATATCCGTGCTTAGATATTTAATAAGTGTGGAGTTAACCTCTGAAGGAAACTCTATCCCTGGAATCGAAGCCAGAGTGTGAGCAAAGGCTGAGGGACCCTTATCAGAGAAAAGGTGTCGACCTTGATTATAAGTAGAGACTATCTGCTTTTCTCTTTCCCAGGCCGACTCAAATGCAATACTCGTAAAATTAAAGCTGACAAATGTTAACCAGGCCACTACCGACAAATATAATCTCGCAGTCAATTTCATTTTTTCTCCCCCTAAGTAAAATGGTGAGTAACCAGTGAAGCTTAAACGAGCCCATTGAAAATGCTTGCTCAATCAGATGTGTAGACCTTTTACACCTTCAGAATACGTAAACAGTTGTCTAAAACAAACAGCTGTTTCAGAGAAATCTACAAGAAATCCTCTAAAAAAGTGTAAATAATTGTAACGAGCGAAAAAAAGTTCAACGTTTGGCTCGCTTTTAGAAGCAGCAGCAAAGAAAAATTAGAGCAAACTTGACCACTGGCAAATGCGGCATGATGATTAATGGATGCAACACCCACGTCTTAAGCGAAGTAATAGAATTAGTTTAATCGCTCTATTTTTGGCGTTTTTTATGTCAGGCGGCTCCCAAGCAGAAGATGCGCCCAAGCCCGGCCCCAGATTCGACTATTACAAGATGAAAGACAAGCCCATGAGGCATGGGCTTGTCTTTCAAAACCACGGACAAGACAAGAATGACGACCTGAGACTGTTGGCTGCTTCGGCTACGAACGGCAAGAAAATCTATGCCCAGCTTTGCATTCAGTGCCATGGACCCGCCGGTCATGGCGACGGAAAGGTGGGCGAGGAATTAACCATAAAACCCGCTGATCTTTCTAAATTATCCTCAAACTTTCCCGCCTACCATTTCTTTATCCAAATCTCAGACGGAAAGACCTCCGATATGCCCGCATGGCAGGATGCCTTAGATACAAAAGAAATTTGGGATCTTGTCGCCTTCATAAAGTCGCTCAAAAAATAGCTTAGTCTATTTTAATTCTCTTTCAGCGACTCCGCGGGGAGTAACAACCTTTATCGCCTTGAATAGATCAAAGCTCAGGTCGTAAAAGCAGCGAATCGCACCGCTGGAGCTGGGAGATCGCTTCATTTCCTTAATTTCTTCAACAAAGCCTCTTGCCAAACTCTCTGCAGATCGCCCATTAGTGGCCGTAGCAAAATCAAATTTCAACACGCTTCCATCCACCTTAACGCCTACATCTTTTAATAACTCTTCAGTTCTTTCTTTTGTCTCAATTTTAGAAAGAAAAGCACTACCTTCTTCATAGATGATCAAATCCCACACTCGAGCAACCGCTTGTCGAGAGATCACATTTCCCATCCATCCCGAGTAGTAGCTTTCTTTTATGTCGCACATTTTATTCATGGCTCGATCCGAACTCATATGCTTTCTCTGATCTTCTATGTCCACAAGCGAAAATAGAATTGCAAAGCCCAAAAGACCGAGCGCAAGAACGATTAAAGGAAGCCTAAGCTCTTTATCTATTAGGACCTTCATACGAGTTGTTATCGGTATAAAAGTGAAAAAAATTTAGGCACTTTGAACCACTTAATAAGAATGACCAATCAACCCATCCCATCTCCTAATTATCGGCCAATGGAGTGAGCTCAGCCCTTTAATCTGCCGCGTTGAGATTTTCCACTATTCTCCCCCCAAAAACTTCTTTCAAAAAAGCAATGTTAAAGTAAAGCTCGTGTAAAAACTCAGTGCCGCTAGAAATAGTCGCACTTTGCATTGCTACGGGAGGATTTAAAATGAAATTTTATCAATACACGCTAACAGGCATTCTTGCTCTCAGCTTAACCAGTTGCGAAGTCGAGACTCCTGATGGAAGAATTCCCAGCGAGCACGCCCAACAGGCTCAATCGTATCTGGGCTCTTACCGCGGAAACATCGGCGAACAGAGTGGCACCCTAAGCCTAAGCCTTCTTGACACAAATCGAGCTATTGCACTCTTTAGCAATGATGTAGTTGCTAACGGTTGCAACTCAAACATTGGTCAACTCGAGTCCATAGACGTTAACAGCAGTAAAGAAACTCTTAAAGGTGCTAATTTTTCCCTCAGCTCAGACTGCATAATTGCAGGAGACAGAATAAATTTCTCCTTTAGAGGCAATGGTAAAATCGTGGCAAGTTATCTCAAAGAGATTCGCAGAGAATGGCGTTGTCACAATCTAGCCCAAGCCAACACTCCAAGAAGGGAGCCTCCCCACGAGCCCCGCCCACCAGATTGTGGTTATGAAAACATCCACTATTACAGCACTGGTACACTAAATAAAATCAATTAGTTAAAAGCCCCAGACTCTCCCTGAACTCTGGGGCTTCTCGAAGTAAAACTCACTAATTTCAAAACTATTTTTCATACCTAGTTTCGGCTTATGCTAAAATATCCGGACTCATGAAGCGGCCGCATTTGTTAGTTATCATTCTAAGCCTTGCTTCCCTATCTTCATGGTCAAGCACGCTCAACTCTAAACCCCATGTTTCGGCCCGATGTCAGGATTTACTTTTAGAACTTCAAGCCTCTCTTGCGGAGTTAGGCTTTTCTAGCCCCGATGATGTTTTCTTAAACTTAGCGCCCGAAGAGCCTAGCATTACACTCACCTCAACCTCTAAGGATTCTCATGGACAAACTCTTAATCACTTCAAGAAGAGTTCAGAACAATGGCTATCTCAGTCGAGATCAAATCCTTACGATCCACAAGGAGACCCACGTTGGTTCATTGAGATTTTAGGGCATCAAGCCTCGAAAAAACTTGGATTCGCCCTCAATCCTCCCCATGAAATCACCCTACCAAGCCTTGAGGCATTTACTTTTCATCTTGCTCGATTAAACGAAGAGATGAAACTCCTCCCTAACCCTGACCAGATGGAGATCAGCTTCTATGCTCAGACGCGGAAGAGTCTCAACAACTACTTAGAAAACTATATTGAGCAAGGACGACTTCCCTTAGCTACCGAAAATTTAAACCATTACCTTCATGATTTGAATTTTCATTCGGCCTACCTTTTTGTCCCAAAAGAGGTGAGTGACTATTCAAGAGAACTTAACAAATATACTCTCCAAAGACACCAATCCATGATCGAGCAACTTGACTTAGACTTGGAACTCAAGAAGAGAATCCTATACCTTGCCCGGCTTGAATTGGTAGAAGCCCTGGATCACACGACTGCAAGTTACTCTGTGGCCATGAACCGATACAACACTCAAGCGAAAGGAGAGAAAAACCCCAAAGTATTTAAAAGTGCGCTTCTTATGTCTACAGGCGAGAGTGGAGACTCCACCTCTAGCCCAGTTGATTATTCAGTAAGAGCTTTTAAAGCAGCCATGCTGAAGTTGACAATTGAGCTTAGAAATCAGCTCAAAAATAAAGAGAAATTATACCCTCTGTTGCAGACCCTAGCTAAAGTTGAGGCCGAGAGCATTGCACTTCTGAAGACCCCATCCGCATACACACCTAGTTTTTTCCAAGGCTTTCAAAGCAATCGGCCTAGCGGCTTGGATTTCGAGGCACTATGCAAAGCCTTAACCCAAAAACGACTCAATGCAATACAAGCTGCTCGCTCTTTAAACTAAGAATTCAAACACTTAGACGAACACCCTTGATTGGCCATTCAAACTTCAGCTTTTCCGCCTCTTTACCGAAAACAAGAGTAGGGAGAGCTTTGGCAAATGAGCATTTTTGCAAAAAAGACTGATGGGTCCGAGCCAAAACAGCTTGGCGCTCAAAACAAAGAACGAAACGGTTACAAAAACAAACCGTTGAGAATCTATGTTGTCAGCCTCTTCCTTATACTTCTACCTGCTATCAGCTACATCAAAGCTCTTTATGGTGTTGGCGTGACAGAATGGTATGCACCGGGCACCTGGGCAGAATACGCCCCAAGAATATCCAATTCGCAATGGATTCTAGCGGCATTGACGATGGGCTGTGGCATCGCCATTTCTTCTGTGAGAAAATTTAGCCTCATTTTTGCGGTGGCTGGATTACTAGGCATTTTCGCCTTCCACCTCTTTGCTAGCAACAAGGTAATGTTACTTTCTCTAGCTATACCGGCCGTTCTCTTGGCCACTTCCTTTAGACACCCTTATTTTAACTCTGAACTCAGATGGTGGGAACAGTTTCCAAGATTTCTCCTCAAACAGAATTACGTGCGAGTCATATTAGGACTTCAACCTAAAACCTTCGAAATGCTGAACGTTTCCATTAGCGGGGCGCTCATTGACACGAAATACAAAAGCAGAATTCCAGATATTGGCGAAAAAATTGTTCTTAACCTGAACGAAAAACTTGAACTAGGTGCAACGATTGTAAGAATTGATGGATGTCGGTTCGGTGTAAAGTTCGACCCTATGTCTAGGGCTCAAAAGCGCGATCTTAAAAGCTATATTGAAACCAATAAAAAATCACTTAATGTCGCTCGATAGTTGAAGTCATTTAAAGAGCTTTGCATACTCCGCATAACCTTCTTTCTCTAAATCATTCTTATGAACGAAACGAAGTGAAGCAGAGTTTATGCAATAGCGAAGACCTGTCGGCTTCGGACCATCTTCAAACAAATGTCCCAAATGAGTATCTCCCACAGGGGATCGAACTTCAGTTCTTTTCATAAAAAACTGCCTGTCCTCTTTTTTAACAAGCTCCTTATCAGAAATCGGCTTATAAAAGCTGGGCCAACCCGTGCCTGAATCAAACTTTTCAATAGAACTAAACAAAGGCTCACCCGTTGTAACGTCCACGTAAATTCCGGGCTCTTTGTTATTCCAGTATTCGTTCTTAAAAGCCGGCTCTGTGCCTTCCTTCATTGTAACCTTGTATTGTAAGGGCGTTAATTTCTTTTCGAGCTCTTCTCGAGTGCTCTTCTTATACTTAGAGTTCTCTGTCGACATCTTTTCATTATCCTTAGCCTCGGCTTCTAAACCGGCGAAGCAAAACAAGGCAATGTAAATCCAGGAGAACCTCACAAACACTATCTTAGTGCTCATCCTTCTGGCCTGATAGAGCACGGTCCACACCGAGAGCCTGAGCCTGGTAAGCATCGAGAGTCACCAACTGACGCGCGATCTCTCTGTTCTCGGGAAGGTTTTCTAGTTGCGCTAAAGAAAAGGAATCAAGTGACGCCTCCTGAGCTTCTAAAGAAGCCAAAGACAGGTCAGAAGCTTCGTCAGAATCAATCAAACAAGATTTCTTATCCACACAAGCTGATTGGAGAATCTCAGCTTCCGCTTGTGCAGCAAAAGCTCCTTCAGCAAGTCTTCTTGTCGCCATAAAGGCCTTGGCTTGTTCGATGTCGGCTTTAGCAGCTTCTACCAACACATCCTTCAAAAGGTTTCGATATTGCACCTTAGCTGCATCGGAATAAGGATTGCTTTCAGAAGCTTCAAGAGAAAGCTCCTGTTCAAAGAGAGGAAGCATATATTTAAACTCGGAAACCATCATTTTTTTAATGTTTTCAGATTCACTCTTTAAATTCTTAATATTGCCATTAGAACTTTCAAAATCACCGTTCAAATAGGCTCGCTGCGCTTCGGAGTGAATATGTTGAGCAACAAAAGAAAGAGCCTCACTTCGATCAGCATAGTTGATCTTTTCAGAAGCCACCGCTCGTCCATCTTCTCCAGAAGCTCCACCAACAACATCCTTAAAACTTTCCAAGTGATGTCGCATTTCAACATGCAAGGAATTGCTCGTTTGAGTAGCCGAAGCCAACAACGAAGATAAACCAGAAATAATTATAAGCGTCGCGAATTGTTTCATTACGTCCCCTTTACGTCCTCAACCACTATCATATACAAACATTCCTCATCGCTCCAAGACATTTTTTAAGACTCTTAACAATAGAAACTAGCTGCAAATATATGATTTTAAGGTAAAAAATGATTAAATAATAAGTTTATGTCAAGGAAGCTACTCACTCAAACTGTCAAAATTACTCAGTCGATGACGAATAATCACGCCTTCAATCATATAGATCACGTCTTCGGCGATGTTCGTCGTAGAATCGGCAATTCTCTCTAAGTGTCTAGAGATAGAAAGGTAGTGAATGTAAGCCTTGGCTCTAGAGGGAGAGGATTCAATTTTCGCATAGACCTTCCCATACATTTTTCGATGGATTTCATCCACCTTGTCGTCGTCTCGACAAACCGTGTGGGCTTGTTTTGAATCCATATTCACCAAAGAGTCCAATGCACTCTTGAGCATTCCTCTGACGAGTTGACTCATTTCCTCAAAATTAAAAGGAACCTTTACAGGCTCTTCTTGACTAAGAAAACTTGCCAAACGAGCGATGTTCACAGCTAAGTCACCAATGCGCTCCAAATCATTGTTAATTTTTAAGACTGAAACAACAAAGCGAAGATCTCCGGCCACCGGTTGATACAAAGCTAAGATTTTTAAAATATCTTCTTCAAGGTCGACTTCCATCTGATCGATGACTTTGTCTTCGTCAAAAATCGCCTGAAGACAACTGCCATCTAGTTGATCAACCGCTTGAATAGACCGAAAAAGGTTATGCTCAACATGGGTGCCAATATCTAGAATCTTAGCTTTGATTCCAGACAGCTCTTTTTGCATATGAAAACTCATTAACTATATACTAACTCTAGTTAGCCAAATCTGCCAGTGATGTAGTCTTCGGTCTTTTTGTCCGTAGGATTCGTAAAAATACGCTTAGTCTCCCCAAACTCAACCAATTCTCCTTCATAGAAGAAGGCTGTCTTATCAGAGACCCTTCCGGCCTGTTGCATATTGTGAGTTACAATTACAATTGTGTAGTCATTTTTCAGAGTGCGAATCAATTCTTCTACTTTTGCCGTCGCCTTGGGGTCGAGAGCCGAACAAGGTTCGTCCATCAAAATAACTTCTGGCTTCATAGCAATCGCCCGAGCAATACAAAGTCGCTGTTGTTGCCCCCCAGAAAGAGACAATCCGGACTCATTGAGACGATCTTTAACCTCATCCCACAATCCAGCCCCTCGCAGCGACTGTTCCAACAACTGCTCACGATCGACCTTCATGTTATGAATTTTTGGTGCCCAAAGAATGTTAGCTGCAATGGTTTTGGGAAAGGGGTTCGGCTTCTGAAAGACCATTCCCACCGAAGCTCTAAGATGAGCAGGATCTAAACCCTTCTTATAAATTTCTAGGCCCTTGAATTTCACACTTCCCCGAATGCTTACCCCTGGAACTTGATCGTTCATTCTGTTTAGAGTCCTTAAAAAAGTGCTCTTCCCACATCCAGAGGGGCCAATGATTGCGGTCACCTCTTTAGTGGGAACCTGCATGCTCACCTTATTCAAGGCTTGTTTGGCTCCATAAAAAAGATCTAAATCTTTTGAACTTAAAATCGCATCTTCAACCATCACGTCTTATACCTCTGAAAGCGATGCCGAATCACCACCGCTACACTATTCATCACAAACAACACGGCCAACAAAACAATAATGCCTGTGGCCGCAATGGCATGAAATTCTTTTTGAGGACGAGCAGCCCAGTTATAGATCTGCACAGGCAAAACCGTAAAAGGATCCCAAACCGTTCCCGGAACAAAGGCGACATAACTCAAAGCCCCGATCATAATTAAAGGAGCGGTTTCACCAATCGCACGAGAGATAGCCAAGATTGCGCCGGTCATAATTCCCGGTGTGGCGGCAGGTAAGACCTGCCCCCATACGACCTGCCATTTTCGAGCACCTAAGGCCAAAGCAGCATCTCGCAAGGACTGAGGAACGGCCCGAATAGCTTCACGCGAGGCAATGATCACAACCGGTAAAACCAGCAAACTCAAGGTCAGTGCCCCAGAGAGCACACTCCGCTCAAAGCTGAAAAAACGGACAAAAATGGCCAAGCCCAAAAGTCCGTAAACAACCGAAGGCATACCAGCCAAAGAAGAAATGTTAACTCGCAAAAGCCAAACAAGTTTGCTTTCCGAATCCGAATACTCTTCTAAGAACACTGCGGTGGCCACTCCCAATGGTAAAGTTACGAATGCAGTCGTAACCAAAACCCATAAAGTTCCCATCAAAGCAGAATAAAGCCCTGCCTTGGACGCAAATCGCGAAGGGTAGCTTGAAAGAAATGCCCAATCTAAGCCCGAGATGCCCTGTTTAAAAATATGAAAGAGCAAAACAAAAAGGATCGCTACGCACATATAAGTGCAGGATTTACAAACGAATCGAAAGATTTTGTCCACTCGTTTACGATTCAAATTCATCGTGGAACCTTCTTAATCAACATAGCACTCCCTATGGTATTCATAGCAAAAGTCATAAAGAACAATAAGCCCGCTACGGCAAAACAAGTTAAATACTCAACTCCCCCTGCAGGTGTATCCCCCATACTCACTTGAACTATATATGAGGTCATCGTTTGTATGCTCTCTAAAGGGTTCATCGTTAACTTGGGAGTCGCACCCGCGGCCAAAGTCACCGCCATTGTTTCACCGATCGCTCGAGAGATAGCCAAGATAGTTGCCGCAAAAATTCGATTCGAGCAAGAAGGGAGCAGGATCTGAGAGACAACTTCAGTTGAATTGGCTCCGAGAGCATAGGCTCCCTCCCTTAAACCAGAAGGCACAGACTGCAAAGCATCATCGCTCAACGAAGACACTAAAGGCAAAATCATAATTCCGACTACTATGGCAGCACTGGCCGCATTGAAGACTTCTGTTTCGGGCCACACAACTTGTAGCAAAGGAGTAATAAAAGTTAAAGCGAAGTAGCCATAAACCACTGTTGGAATACCGGCCAAAACTTCAAGAAGAGGTTTTATGATAGCTCGAGTTTTCCTCGAGGCATATTCACTTAGATACACCGAAACCAAAAGCCCAAAGGGCAAAGCTATTGCGATGGCCCCAACGACAACCATCATGGTCCCCGCCACTAATGGCAGAACACCAAATGATTTAGGTTCGATCAAAGGCTCCCATTTAGAGCCGAACAAGAAATCAACAATATTAACTTCGTTAAAAAAATGAAGACTCTCAGAACCAAGAAGAAACACCACCGTAGCCGTTGTGGCTACGGTGGTTAACAACGCAACAGCTAAAACCCCGTAGACTACGTAATCTACGTTGTGGGAGGCTGTCCTACCTTGCATTCGCCTTTAAATACTCAGAACTCAAATGAGTTGCGTAGGTTTCCTGAGGAAGTGGCACATAACCGACTTCTTTCACAATGCTAGGTGCAGTTTCCAAGTAAAAACGGACAAACTCTTTTACTTGAGGCTTAGTTTCTAGTGATTTCTTACTCACGTAGATAAAAACTGGACGACTCAATGGCTCATAAGTTCCTGTATTAATGGATTCAAGAGAAGGCAAAACTGCAACGTCCTTGGCTCCTTTAACAGGAACTGCCTTCACAAGAGTTTTGTTCTCTTCGTAATAGGAGAATCCAAAATAACCCAAAGCATTCTTATCGCCAGAAACACCACGCACTAAAACATTGTCATCTTCGCTCATGGTGTAGTCCGAACGACTTTGACCCGACTTCCCATTAATGGCCTCTGTGAAATAATCAAAAGTTCCAGAATCTGTCCCTGGACCATAAAGCTTAATGGCTTCTTTCGGCCAAGTTGCACGAACATCGCTCCAGTTAACAACCTTACTATCTCGATCCCAAATCTTTTTAAGTTCTTCAACTGTAAGATAGTCGACCCAATCATTTTGAGGATTAACTAAGATTGTAATTCCATCAAAGGCGACCGGAATCTCCGCATATTCAACTCCATTTTCTTTCGCTTTTTCAATCTCTATACCCTTAATGTGACGAGAAGCATTGTTGATATCTACTTCACCTACGACAAACTTTTTAAAGCCGCCTCCAGTGCCAGACATTCCAACGGTTACACGCACCCCTGGGGCCTTGGCGCGGAACTCTTCGGCCATGGCTTCCGTTATCGGAAAAACAGTGCTGGACCCATCAGCCAAGACAGAACCCGAAAGGCCACCTTCTTGATTCGCTGATTTATTAGATTTTGTGCATGCTCCAATAGCCAAAAACAGTGCGAGGAAAAAAAAGTAGTGTTTGAATAGTTTCATCAGACCTCCTTAAGACAATGTCTCAATGCCCCTCTTAATAGGCGATACCATCTCATCAAGAGAGTTAGATTTCAATTAGCACGTGAAGGAAGCGTTAAAACGAACTCGCTTGACTCACCAAGTCTAGAGCTGACTGTCACGTCGCCCTTGTGAGCCTTAGCGATATTCTTAACCAGCGAAAGCCCCAAGCCACTACCCTCATGGAAGGACTGACTCTTCGGCCGGTAAAAACGTTCAAAAATCCTAGGAAGCTCTTCCTCGGGCAAACCACGGCCATTATCCCTAACGAAAATTTGAATCTGTTCTTTGAGCCTTCTCGCACCAATCTCAACAAGCGTGTTTGCCTCGTTATGCTTGATAGCATTGTCAATCAAGTTCCCTAAAGCCTTGGCCAACAAAGGACCCGATCCCTCTAAAAGAAGATCCTCTGGGCATTCTGCTAGCCTGAGCTGAACATTCTTTTTTTCTGCACGAGCAGAAAATTCAACAACAAGCTTTTTCAACTGCTCTTTTATTCGTAAAAATTCGAGTGGTAAATGAAAACCAGACTCATCTAAGCGTGACAAGATTAACAGGGCTTCTATGGATTCGACCAAATTATCACTATTGTGTTTTATTAGGGAAATCAGGTAACGCTGTCTTTCACTAAATCCTTCATCTTCCTCTAGAGTTTCAACGCTTCCTTTGATTAAAGTTAATGGAGTTTTCATTTCGTGGGAAACGTTAGAAACAAACTCACGCCGGTGTTTTTCCAACAAGCGAATTCTTGAGACGTCATTGAGCAACACAATGGCCCCCTCGAAATCCCCTAGATCACCCAAAACGCTACTGATGCGAAGAGCCACCTTAACGTCACCTTGAATGGAAAATTCAGATTCCTGAAAAGTCTCTGGACTTCGGGCGAATTGCACAAAAAACTCTCTCAACTTAAGATCTCGAACACACTCACTAATCGCAACAGGCAAAAGGGATGTGGGCGAAACCCCCAAGATACGATAAGCTGCCGAGTTAAGATATTTAAAGCGGCCCTGATAATCCAGAAGCAAAATACCTTCTTCGATCTGATCCAAAATTTGCGTCATCTGTCGCTGTTGAGAATTTATGGCTAGGGCATCGCTGGCCATCGTGCCCGAGATACGTTCCAAATCTTTCAAAAGCACTGTCCCAAAAATAAAGCGGCCAAAATAGCTTCTTTCGTAAACTTTAAATCTCTTGACCGAGGCCATAAAGCGAAGAATCTCTCCTTCGAAGCGCTCGTAACTTCGATACAGGAAGATCGAAATTCCAATCACCAACATTAAAAAGAATCCAAGAAAATAGTGTAAAACTGAATCAGTCATCAATCTCTTTAAATCGATACCCAACGCCCCTGACGGCTTCAACAAAATTGCCGTGAGGCTCCATCTTTCGACGAAGACCTACCATCTGAAAATCGACAGATCGGTCTGTAATAGCGTGGTTGTCACCTCGAATTGAATTCACAATCTGAGAACGAGTGTAAACAACTCCGGGGCTCTCAATCATCAAAGAAAGTATGGCGAACTCTGTTGCAGTCAGACCTCGTTCTTCGCCGTCGATAAAAACTTGATGCTTACGCCGGTCAACACGAATGGGCCCAAGCTCAACCGTATCTAACGCCTCTGTAGACTTGGACTCCTTCAGCATGGAGCGCCTTAAGACACTGTTTACACGCGCTCTAAAAATTTTAGGACTGAAAGGCTTTGCTACGTAGTCATCTGCCCCTAAATCAAGCCCCTTAACAACATCATCTTCTTCACCCAAAGCGGAGACAATCAAAATTGGAATATCTTTATAGGCTTCGTTAGCTTTCAAATATTGACATAGCTGCAGCCCACTAATTCCTGGCAACAAGATGTCTAGACAGATTAAATCGGGGCGTTCTTTTTTTATACTTTGCAGGGCCGACTCACCATCGAAGCAGGCCTCAACAGCAAGGCCCTCTTTTTCTAAATGAATTTGTATCAGTTGAGATATATTCTTTTCGTCTTCAACAACGAGCACTCTTTGCTTAGTCACGAATCCCACTTCTAGATCCTCCAGCGCATGAGTCTAGATTTTTCTTCAGAAGTGTAAAATACTGATTTTATTCACAAAACATGAGCAGACCCGTTAGATAACGATGAGATAAGACAGAGAAGTTTAAAGAAATCTCGGCTTTAACCAGCTTTTTTGAAGGCTCGACTCTCCGATACCTTTCTTACATTCTCAACAAGCTCCGGGTATTTTTCACAAAGTAAATTGAACTGCTTTCTTTCCAACAAAAATAAATCGCAATACCCAATGGCAATGACATCGGCATCTCTAGGCTGGTCTTCCAAGAGTGCCATCTCACCAAAGCAATGCTTCTCTTCGATGACAGAAACCTGCACTCCATTCACAGACACCTCGACACTTCCGTGGGCAATCACAAACATTTCGTGTCCGATGTTTCCTCTTTTTATAATCATTTCTCCCGGTGAAGCAAAATGCTGCGTCATCGCATGTGCAACATCCGATAGGCAAGCTTTTGAACAGTCGCGAAACAAGGCTAAATCAGACAGAGGCCGAAGCAACATTTGCAGCTGAATTTCATTCTGAAGTTGAGGCGGCAGCTCCGCTAACAACTGATACTCGCGATCATCTACCTTATGCTCTAAAAGGTGTTCATAATAGGCAAGCACACTCTTTTTTAGATCCTTTGGTAGCTTGTAGTGATTTAAAAGCGATTGAACACCGGCAATCTTCTCTTTATGTTTCTCTAAACGTCGGTCACGCGCAATCAAGACCTTGGAGAGTTGGCCGATCATATAGCCAAACACCCCCACTCCGCACAACATAACGATTAACGTGAAAGATCTTTCTAAATTTGTCTGCGGAACTATGTCTCCATATCCTACCGTGCTCAAAGTTGTGATCACCCAATAGAAAGCTTTGTTGTAGGTAGTCAGCTCATCCCCATCAGAAACACCCCTAAGCGAAATCCAAAAACAACTCAACCAATGAAGCACACTGCTTGTAATCACAAGTCCCAGCAAGGCTTTGACTCCAAAGGGAACAAAGAGGGACTTCTTGTTAAAACCTAAGGATTTCCACACAAGATTAACGCCCAAAAGCCGCAGCGGTATAACCGCCAACGCCCATCTGGGATCTAAGCCTATACTATGAAGGATCGCATAAAGCGGAACGGCCGCAACCGAGTAGAGAATCAAGGTTGCCCTGCCTTCTCGCTCAATGAGTGGGCCCCCAAGTATGAAACGGCCCGAATAAAGTAACGTAAGAGCAAGATCTCCCCAATAAAGCCAAGCGTTCCAGCTGCGGTCGCCATAGGCAAAGGCTAAACCACTAAAAATACTGATAAAATAAAGCACCCCAAGGACGAGGCCCGCCCATAACTTTGCCTTTATATTGAGTTTATTCATACCCATTAGAAATATCGGCTACTTAACGCAGCGGCTTTAGAGTCGTTTTTCAAGCCTACTTTTGGTAACGCTTCAAATAGCCTTTGAATGACGTGGTCGGAAACCTCTGAAAATCTGGCGAAAAAACTCCCTCTAACATTCCGCCCGAATAATATTTAGAATTAAAGAAAGAACCCTCTCGATAGTTCTGAAGATATTCTCTAGCTGGAATTTCTCGGACAAAAGTCCGAGCAGAGATCTGACGTTCACTCATGTAGTCTAGAACCGGCACACCCTCAATCACCTTCGTTTCAAGAAAGTCATGAGCATCAAAGATTAAGCCGTCATACTCAACCACGGCATGCATAATCCACTTGTCTCTATCCGTAGATTTTCCAATATGATTGATATAAAGCACCTTCACTCTGTTGAGATCGTATTGATCTGGATCTCTTTTCATGACTTCTAAAACTTGGTGAGAATTTCGGTAACACTTCATTGGCTCGGCCGATTCAATAACGATGGAACAACGTCCTTTTGCTTTTTCAACATGAAACCAATTCAAGACCTTTGAATGCGAATGGCTGGAAAAAAAGGCAGAAACAACTAACAAAATGACCGCTAAAGACCTAATCGCCCCAGCTCTTTTCATACCTATATTTTCGCCTAAATTTAGAAAAAAGCTAAAGATATTTAAGCCCAATCTTTAGTTGATGTTAACTAGCCAGGACACTTTCGAGCCAAACATTTAGGATTGCAAAAATTCCTAATGATTTCGATCAAAAAGTATCCTGGAACCTATATAGTGGAGAGAATGAAAAGTTTTAAAGACTTCGAAATTCCCAGAGCCCTTATCGAAAGAAGGACATCTCGATCGGGAGGAGCCGGGGGACAACACGTGAATAAGACCGAAAGCAAGGTTGAGCTTCGTTTCCACCTTGCTTCTGCTGACTGGATTCCCGCCCTAGTCCGCAATAGGCTTAAAAACATTCATTCGAGTCGCCTGAACAAAGAGGGCTTTATCATTCTGACGTCTGACACTCACAAAAGCCAACATCGAAACGAAGAAGAAGCCTTCGAGAAGCTCAGACAACTCATTGGCTCGTGCTGGACTGCCCCCAAGAAGAGAACTCCCACTAAACCCACAAGAGGCTCTAAGGAAAGACGTTTAAAAGACAAAAAGAAGCATCAAGAAAAAAAGAGAAATAGAAAAATTGAATAGAGCTACTTCTAGTCAACCTCCACCAAACGAACCCATTTCTCGAGCTCTGCTCGATAACGCTCCAAGAAAGCAAAGGTCTTCACCTCGGGCCGCTCGTCTTTAAGCGTTCCCTTAAAGGCCTCCCACTTCCAATCTTTGCGACCTTTTTGCTTCATATGA